>JQGR01000006.1_pt1 | contig 40210 bp, 53 predicted proteins | sample 210181 | NCBI WGS metagenome assembly JQGR01 (sample SAMN02928655, study PRJNA255238) | bioreactor metagenome | biome: continuous culture; feature: L-culture metagenome assembled contigs; material: continuous culture biomass; isolation source: continuous culture inoculated with microbial biomass... | reverse complement strand
TGCCCCCAACATCAATGCGGTCAGATCGTAGCCCGCGGCGGACTTGGCAGCGCGAGATCCAGTCGTGATCACCTGCCATCTGCCAGCACCACAGTCAGCCCCAGCACATTGTCGCGCATCGAGCCATAACGTACCGTGGTGGTGCCGGATGCACGGGTTGATGCCATCCCGCCAAGCGTTGCATTTGCACCGGGATCCACGGGGAAAAACAAGCCGGTCGCGCGCAACTCTTCATTCAGTGCCTCGCGGGTGATGCCCGGTTCGACCACTGCCACCATATCGCCCGGATCTGCGTGCAGCAGGCGATTCATCCGCGACAAATCCAGGGACAGCCCGCCCTTTACCGGGATCGTGTGGCCTTCCAAAGAGGTGCCGGCGCCAAAAGCGGTGACGGGCAAGTCATGTTGACAACACAACGCCATGATCTGTGACACTTCATCGGTGGTTTTGGGCCAGGCCACCAGATCTGGTAACGCCGCGTCGAAATGGGTTTCGGATTGGCCATGTTCGGCCAGATCGGACTTGGAGCAGCTTACCCGATCGCCTAGAAACGATGTAAGCTCGGTCAAAACGGCGTCGATGGGCATCCATCATCTCCCAGATAGCAACCGAGACAGACTAGCCTGAATGGGCTATCGGGAAAAGGGTCGGGCAAAATTTTGGCAATGTTTAAACAAATAAAACAGTTAATTCTCAAAACATTACAGGTTAGAATTCAAGCATTGTCAACGGGTTGGAAACTGTTGCGCGAGAAAGGCCCGTCGCAGATTCAGTTCTGGTTGATTGCCCTGGTGATCGGAATTGTCTCCGGGGCGGCTGCACTTGGGTTTCGCAAGGGAATCGAGTGGCTGCAAGCCAGCCTTTATGGAACCGATGATCTTGCGCATTTGCACAGCTTTGCGTCGACCCTGCCGTGGTATTGGATTTTGGTCTTACCTGCCGTGGGGGGCTTGGTTGTCGGGATCATTTTGAACTGGTTCACTCCGGACGGGCGGGTGCGCTCGGTGGCGGATGTGATCGAGGGGGCAGCGCTTTGGGAAGGGCGGGTGGAAAAACGCGCGGGCATAGGCTCGGCGCTGGCGTCTTTCATCACCCTGTCCACAGGCGGGTCCACCGGGCGTGAAGGGCCAGTGGTGCATATTGCCGGGGTGGTGTCGAGCTGGATTGCCAACCGGATCAAGCTGATGGGGTCACCGGGCGTGATCTGCTGGGGTGCGCGGTGGCGGCAGCAGTGTCCGCCAGTTTCAATGCACCAATTGCCGGGGCTCTGTTTGCGCTGGAGGTGGTATTGCGCCATTTTGCTGTGCATGCCTTTGCCCCCATTGCCATTGCCGCCGTGGCCGGAACGGTGATCAACCGTTTGGAATACGGCGGTATGACCGAATTTGTATTGCCGATGGAAGGCACCTTGGCATTTTATGTTGAATTGCCTGCCTTTTTGATCCTTGGCATCCTGTCAGGCTTGTGGCCGTGGTGTTGATGAAGGCGATTTTCTTTGCTGATGATATGGGCAATCAGCTGCAGGCCCGGTTGCGGTTGCCAAAAGTGTTGCGCCCCGCGCTGTCGGGCTTGATGCTTGGCGCAATTGCGATCTTTTTCCCGCATATCATTGGGGTCGGCTACGAGACGACCTCGCTGGCGCTGACCGGACAGATGCTGTGGCATGAGGCGGTGGTGTTGGCGGTGATCAAAGTGTTTGCTGTATCGATCACCATGGCGGGCCGCATGGGTGGCGGTGTATTTTCGCCTGCGTTGATGATGGGGGCACTGACAGGGTTGGCGTTTGGCATCATAGCCACCGCAATTTTCCCTGATGTGTCAGGATCCGAGACGCTTTACGCGCTGGCGGGCATGGGGGCGGTGGCCGCAGCCGTTCTGGGGGCGCCAATCTCAACGACGATGATTGTGTTCGAGCTTACCGGCGACTGGCAAACCGGGATTGCGGTGATGTGTGCGGTGTCGCTGTCCACGGCCTTGTCCAGTCGGCTGGTGGACCGCTCGTTCTTCCTGACCCAATTGGAACGGCGCAACATCCATCTGGCGGCCGGACCGCAGGCTTATCTTCTTTCCATGGTACGTGTGGCATCGGTGATGCGGGAAATGGACCACAGCCGCGCGCCGGAAGAAGCGGATTGCTGGGATTTGATCGGGCAGGGGATCTATGTGGATGGCAATGCAACGCTGGAAGCAGTGATGCCGGTGTTTGAAGCCAGCAACGCCGCGTTCATCCCTGTGGTCACGCTGGGCGGTGAAGGGGATGCACCTGATCTTTGGGGGGCGGTCTATCACGTGGATGCGTTGAAGGCGTTCAATAAAGCCCTGGCCGCAACCGCCCGTGAAGAGCATTCGTAAGTCTGGAATGTGGTGTCGGGGGAGCAGGTTCTTGCTTGCCCCCCCGAGGGATAAGGCTTCTAGTTTTCAGCCGATGCGATCTCAGGTGCCTTTCACCTGTTTGCGCAGCTGGAACTTTTGAATTTTCCCAGTGGACGTTTTGGGCAGTTCACAAAACTCGACCACTTTTGGGGTCTTGAACCCGGCAAGCCGTTCCCGGGCAAAGGCAATCAGCTCCTCGGCGCTCACATCCACCCCATCTTTCAATTCCACAAAGGCACAGGGCACTTCGCCCCATTTCTCGTCAGGTTTGGCAATCACCGCACATAGCTGACGGCGGGGTGGTGCATCAACACACCCTCTACCTCAACCGAGCTGACGTTTTCGCCGCCGGAAATGATAATGTCCTTGGCGCGGTCGGTGATCTGTATATAGCCATCGGGGGTCTGATGCGCGATGTCGCCAGAGTGGAAATATCCGCCCGCAAAGGCCTGCGCCGTGGCGTCTGGGTTTTTCAAATAGCCCTTCATGACCGAATTTCCCCGGATCATAATCTCGCCGGTGCTTTGGCCATCCATCGTGACCTGGACCATCTCTTCGTCCATCACCGTGATGTCTTCCATCTGCGGGAACAGCACTCCGGTTCTGGCCTTGATCGCAGCACGTTCCGCCTGCGGAAGGCCATCCCACTCCGGCCCGTTCCACAAGCATTCGGTGATATGGCCATAGGTTTCCGTCAGACCGTAAACCTGTGTGATATTGAAGCCCAAGGGCTCAATCGCGGCAAGCATGGCGGCCGGGGGCGGGGCGCCTGCGGTGAAGACTTCAACCATGTGATCAAAGGGTTTGCGCAGCTCTTCTGGCGCGTTCACAATCAGGTTCAATACAATCGGCGCCCCGCCAAAATGGGTCACGCCTTCATCAGAAATTGCGTCATAAATTGCTTTTGCGGTGACATCTCGGCAGCAGATAATGGTGCCACCAACGACTGGCATCATCCAGCTGTGGTTCCAGTTGTTGCAATGAAACAGCGGCACAATGGTCAGATAGCGCGGGTATAGCCCCATGTTCCAGCTGATCGGCGTGCCCACGGTCATCAGGTAAGCGCCGCGATGATGATAAACCACCCCTTTAGGTCGCCCGGTGGTGCCAGAGGTGTAGTTCAGCGCAAGGCTTTCCCATTCGTCTGTGGGCATGATCCATTCGAAAGTGGCAGAGCCCGAGGCCAGAACAGCTTCATATTCCGGATGTTTGCCAGAGGCGGGAAACCCCGCCGCTGGATCCGGAACCTCAATGATTTCAGGGGTTTCACCCTCCATCTGCGCAATTGCCTTTTCCGCAAGAGGCAGGAATTGCGTATCCACCAAAACCACCTTTGCCGCACCGTGACCAAAGATATAGGCCACAGTGTCCACATCCAGACGGATATTGATGGTGTTGACCACCGCGCCACAGGCTGGGATCGCAAAGCATGCTTCAACATGGGGCAAAACATTGGGAAGAAGGGTCGCCACCACATCACCCGGTTGCACGCCACGCGCGCTGAGGGCCGAAGCCAGTTGTGTGACCCTGTTGTGATAAGCGCGATAGGTCAGGCGCATATCGCCATAGACCAGGGCCTCACGATCTGGAAACACCTTTGCTGGCGCGTCTCAGATGTGACAGCGGTGTCAGCGGTACAAAGTTTGCCGCCGTCTTTTCCAGCCCTGTTTCATCGGCCATCCACCCCATATTGCTCTCCTTGAATGTTCCGTTTGCGACATCTGAATGATTTTCCTGTCAGAATGTCGTTTTCCGAGCAGACCAGATTGAAGGCCTTTTGGTCAATGCCTTAAACACTTATGTTCGATTGGAAAACGAAATGTCCACGCAAGCGTTTACGGAATCCGCAGCGCCCTTGCCGCCGATTGATTCCGCGCCGGAAACCGTTCCGGGGTATGGGAGCAGCCCGGACCGGCCTGCGGCGGCAGCAGGCGTGGTGTTTTTATCGATGTTCATCCTTGGCGGGCTGGATAATGCGGTGTCGGTGATCGCGCGTGATACCGGTCTATGGCAGTTTCACTTTTTCCGTGCCTGTATTGCGGTGACGCTCATGATGCTGTTGGCACGCACTGGCATCATCAACGTTACGCCAAAACGACGCTGGGCTGTGGCGCTGCGTGGTGGCATGACCGGTCTGTCGATGCTGCTGTACTTCGGATCTCTGGGGTTTCTGACCCTGTCGCAGGCAGCTGCCGGACTGTTTACCGCTCCGATCTGGGTGATGCTTCTGTCAACCGTCTTTCTGCGCCAGAGGGTGGGGACTTTGCGTGTCCTTGCGGCGGTGATTGGATTTGCCGGCGTGGTGCTTGTGTTGCGCCGTTTGAGGGTGGGTGAATACGATGGCGCTGGTGCCAATCGGGGCTGGCTTCTTTTACGCCTGCGGCGCGCTTGCCACGCGACAATGGTGTTCGGATGAGACGGCCATGTCCATGCTATTGTTTTTCTTCCTGTCTCTCATGATTTTTGGCCTGTGCGGAGCGATCTTCATGACTGTTTGGCCGCATGATGTGCCCAGCGGTGCAGATGGGTTTATCCTGCGGGGATTTGGCCCGATGGGGGGCTTTCGATTGGGCTGATGTTGCTTCAGGCGGTCGGGTCAATTCTGGCGGTTGGTTTGATTTTCCGCGGTTACCAGTTGGGCGATGCGGCACAGGTAGCAATTTTTGAGTATTCGCTTTTGGTTTTCGCAGCAGGCTGGAGCTACCTGCTCTTTGACCAAACCGTCACCGTGTTGAGCGCTATTGGGCTGGGGTTGATTATTCTTTCGGGTATCGTGATCTCTCTGCGCTCGCGTAAGGTGTCGAAACCGGTTAGGCTGGCCGCATGATTATTTCCCATGGTCGCCGCTATATCTTTGTTCACGCACCAAAAACCGGGGGCACCTCGCTGGCGTTGGCGCTGGAAGGGCGAGCGATGAAAGATGATCTGATGCTGGGCGATACACCAAAGGCGGTAAAGCGGCGGCGGCGCCTAAACGGGCTGCAAGCGGCGGGGCGGCTGTGGAAACACTCTACCTTACGCGATGTCGAGGGGGTGGTGACACCGGATCAGATGCGCGACTATTTTGTATTCACGCTGGTGCGCAACCCGTGGGATCGGCTGGTCAGCTATTACCACTGGCTACGTGCACAAGGGTTTGACCATCCGGCGGTGCAGTTGGCCAAGTCGTCGGACTTTGCAGATTTCTTGCGAGCACCGGAAACACAGGCCAGTTTTCGCGCCTCCCCCTATGCAAGCTATGTGACAGATGCCGAGGGCAAAGAGCAGGCAGATCTGTTCATCCGGTTGGAACATTTAGGGGAGGATCTGGCGCCACTTGAAGCACATCTTGGGTTTCAGCTTTCGCCATTGCCGCATGAAAACCGATCTCAGCGGCAGGGAGACTATCGACAGTTCTATTCTGATGAACTGGTTGCGATCGTGGGGAGGTGCTGTGCTGAAGATATTAGGCGCTTTGGGTATGCATTTGAATAGATAGAGATTTATGAGATGATGCGCGGGTTTTTTGGCGTGCATTCTGTATCCGCTATGCCAAGAAAACTAGAAAACTAGAAAACTAGAAAACTAGTTTTCTAGTTTTGTCGTGACGTGAATGCGTCGTCTGAACCCTAAGCGTGCAGGTGGAAAAAGCCCGGACAAAGCCGGGCTCATTCTTTATTTATTGGTTCGGGTCAGGCTGCATTGGCCGAAGCATCGAAGCGTTCATAAAACTCTTCTCCGCTTTCAGCCATCTCACGTAGCAAAGCAGGGGTAGCAAAGCGCGGACCGAATTTTTCGGTCAACTCGTCACAAACTTCGGCTGCATAAGGTGCGCCCAGCATGTCAAGCCAGCTGAACGGCCCACCGGACCACGGCGCAAAGCCCCAGGCCAGGATTGCGCCCACATCGCCTTCACGGATGTCTTCCAACACGCCTTCTTCCAATGCGCGCACGGCTTCCAGCACCTGTGACATCATCAGGCGATGTTTGACCTCGGTGATGTCAGGCTGTTCGCCCAGCTCGGCGAATTTCTCGCCCAGACCTGACCACAGCCCGGCACGTTTGCCCTTGTCATCATAGTCGTAAAAGCCTGCGTTGCTTTGCGGCCCATGCGCCCTTCGTCCGCCATCCAGAAGATGATCTCATCCACAGCACTGTCGGGATAGGCGTCACCCATCGCCGCTTTGGTGGCCTTGGCGATTTTCACACCCAGTTCAACCGAGGTCTCATCCACCAGCTGCAACGGCCCCACCGGGAAGCCCAACAGACGCGCAGCCCCTTCGACCAACGCCGGGCTGACACCTTCGCCAACCATGCGGATGCCTTCGTTGATATAGGGAATGATGCAGCGGTTGCAGTAGAAGAAGCGCGCGTCATTGACCACAATTGGCGTCTTGCGGATCTGGCGCACGTAATCCAGCGCCTTGGCCACCGCGCGATCACCGGTTTCGCGACCCTTGATGATCTCCACCAGCATCATCTTCTCTACCGGCGAGAAGAAGTGGATGCCGATGAACTGATCCGGGCGTTCCGATGCTTTTGCCAGCTCCGAGATCGGCAGAGTCGAGGTGTTGGTGGCAAAGATGCAGTCCTCGCCCACAATCGCTTCAACCTTCTTGGTCATCTCTGCTTTGACGCCCACATCCTCAAATACCGCCTCAATGATCAAGTCCGCACCTTTCAGGGCCTCAAGATCGGTGGTCGCGGTGATTGCGCCCAGCACAGCCTCTTTCTTCTGTGCCGTCGCTTTGCCGCGTTTTATGCCCTTGTCCAGATAGGTCTCGGAATAGCTCTTGCCACGGTCGGCGGCGTCCTGGTTCTGGTCGATCAGCACCACTTCCATGCCCGCCATGGCCGAAACCAATGCGATGCCCGCGCCCATCATGCCCGCGCCCAAAACGCCAACCTTCCTGACGGATTGGTCCGCTACATCCTTGGGGCGAACCGCACCTTTTTCCAACGCCTGCTTGTTGATGAACAGGGATCGGATCATCGCCGAAGAAGATGGGTTCATAAGCACTTGTGTGAACCAGCGGCATTCAATCCGCAGCGCATCGTCAAAGGGCACCATCGCCCCTTCATAGGCGGCCGACAGCAGCGCTTTGGCGGCTGGGTAGACGCCTGCAGTTTTGCCGTGGATCATTGCAGCGGCGCCAATAAAGGTCTGAAAACCCGCCGGGTGATAAGGCATGCCGCCGGGCATTTTATAGCCTTTCTGATCCCAGGGTTTGACGATGTCGGCATCCTTGGCGTTTAGCACCCATTCTTTTGCGCGTGCCTGCAATTCGTCGGGGGCAACCACCTCGTCAATGATGCCAGCTGCTTTCGCCTTGGCCGGGGCCACGGTCTTGCCTTCCAGCAAGAAAGGCGCCGCTGCCATCGCACCCATTTTGCGCACCAATCGGGTGGTGCCGCCTGCGCCGGGGAAAATGCCTACCAGGATTTCCGGCAGACCGATCTTGGCCTTCGGGTTGTCGGCGGCAATGATCCGGTGACAGGCCAGTGGGATTTCCAACCCGATGCCCAGGGCGATGCCGGGCAGGGCGGCGACAATCGGCTTGCCACCCTTGTTGGTTTTCGCATCCATCCCGGCGCGTTCGATTTTGCGCAGAATGCCATGCATCTGCATAACGCCGTCAAACAGGCCCTTGGCCGGATTGTCACCTGCGTCTTCCTTCATCTGGCAATGACATTCAGGTCCATCCCCCCGGCAAAATCCTTTTTGCCCGAGGTGATGATCGCACCTTTCACAGTGTCATCAGCCAGTACGGTATCGATATGCCCATTCAGCTCTTCCAGAGCGGAATAAGACAGTACATTCATGCTTTTCCCGGGCACATCCCAGGAAATGGTAGCAACGCCATCGGCGTCAACGGAGTAGTTGAAATCAGTCATTAAGGTTCTCCTGTCCTTCGGAGGAACACGCCTGTGCTTCCAAGGGAAACTCCTCGGCAAGTTCGGTTCGGACTTGGGTAAGTATTTGGCCAAGCAGGTTTTGCCCGGGCCAGAGTTCGGGGGCAGTTAGCGCCGCGTTTTTTGCGTCCAATCCAATGCCCCAGATGGTGTCGACCGGGCTGGCTTCGATCATCATATGCGGGATGGTTTGGAAAAGTTTGCGGCGTAGCCCCTTGTTTTGGCGATATTTTGCGCGGTTGATCCGGTATACGATCTCTTCTTTGTGCAAATCCCACTGCGCTTCAGAAAAACCGCGAACCTTGCGGCCCAAGGCCTTCTGCTGGCCGGGATCAGTAGCGTCCAATATCTCACTGGCGACAGCTTTGTCGTCAAACAACACTGCCTTAAGATACATCATGGCCTGCTCAGCGGTGTTGAAAGCGACATCGTCCAGTTCCAAGTGGCAGGTTTGCCATTGGCTAAACGGGCCGTTCCAAAAGAAGTGATATGTGACCGGTTGGTTCATTAAACGCGCTCAAGAATGGTGGCAGCGCCCATGCCAGAGCCGATACAAAGCGTGGCAAGGCCGGTTTCCTTATCGGCCCGCTCCATCTCGTCCAGCAAAGCGCCGAGGATCATCGCACCGGTTGCGCCCAGTGGATGGCCCATGGCAATGGCGCCGCCGTTTACGTTCACCTTGTCATGATCGGCATTGAACGCCTGCAAGAACCGCAGCACCACCGAGGCAAAAGCTTCGTTCACTTCCATCAGATCAATATCGCTGATCGACATGCCCGCCGCTTGCAGCACGCGTTCCGTGGCCGGAACCGGGCCAGTCAGCATGATGGTCGGATCGGTGCCAACTTTCGACGTTGCCTTGATGCGCGCGCGCGGTTTAAGGCCATGGCGTTCGCCAAATTCCTTGTTGCCGATCAGCACAGCAGCCGAACCATCTGCGATGCCAGATGAGTTGCCCGCGTGGTGCACGTGTTGATCTTTTCCAGATGCGGGTACTTCAAGAGCGCCACCGCATCAAAGCCCGGCATCTGTTCGCCCATCATCGCAAAAGAGGGGTTCAGCCCGCCAAGGGTTTGCATATTGGTTTCGCGGATCATCTCGTCTTGTGACATGATCTCCAGACCGTTCTGGTCACGCAGCGTGTAGACAGATTTCTCAAAACGACCAGCCGCCCGTGCTGCTGCGGCACGTTTCTGGCTTTCCACCGCGTAGGCGTCGCAGTCATCGCGCGAGAAACCATATTCGGTGGCAATGATGTCAGCGGAAATGCCCTGCGGCACAAAATAGGTTTTCATTGCCAGATACGGGTCTGCGGCAATGGCACCTCCGTCCGATCCCATCGGAACCCGCGACATGCTTTCTACCCCCCTGCGATGTAGCGTCACCTGCGCCCCCACGCACTTGGTTGGCCGCCATGTTCACAGCTTCCAATCCGCTGGCGCAGAACCGGTTGATCGATACGCCAGGGATGCGTTCGTCCAGATCTGAATAAAGCACGGACGAGCGCGCCAGGCAGGCACCTTGCTCGCCAACCTGGGTCACATTGCCCCAGATCACATCCTCAACCGCGTGGCCTTCAAGGTTGTTGCGGCGTTTGAGCTCATTGAGAGTTTCCGCCCCAAGGCGAACGGCGGTCACTTCATGCAGCGTGCCGTCTTTCTTGCCTTTGCCGCGCGGGCTGCGCACGGCGTCATAAATATAGGCATCGGTCATTCTTTTTTCCTTTCAGGATCTTATGTCCGGAATCTCAGGCGCGGTCAGCGGGGCTGCCGGGCATCAGGTCGTAAGGGTGTTTCCAGCCGGGTGTCTCGGAAATCCGGGTCAGCCAAGCATCAATTGCGGGCCATTCAGCACGATCAAAGCCGAAGGGTTCGGGGTAAAAGAGGTAGCCACAGCACGACAGGTCGGCGACCGTCAGGTTGTTGCCCACCAGCCAGTTGCGGGAAGACAGTACCGTTTCCAGCGTTTTATAAGCGGATTTCAGGCGGCCCTGATTGAAGGCAATCACCTCGGTGGGACGTTTGTCTTCAGGCAGGAAATTCATCAAAAACCGGGTCATGCCCGCGGGCGAAGACATCTTGTGATTGTCCCAAAACTGCCAGCGCAGAATTTCGCGCCGTTCAGCAGCGGAACCGCCGCCCAGCTTACCGGATTTTGACGAAACATAATCCTGAATGGCGCCGGATTGCGATAGGGTCACATCACCGTCCACCATTACCGGGGCCTCGCCCATCGGATTGATCTCGCGATACTCTGGTGTGCGGGTCTCCCCGCCAAAGAAATCCACGTAGACCGGCTCCCAATCCAAGCCGGACAGCTCCAATGTCAGCGCCGCTTTATAGGCATTGCCGCTTTCGCCGAAGCAGTAAAGTTTAATGGTCATCACGTTCTCCCCATTGTGATGCGAGTGTTTTGGTTATGTCCTTTTGGCGACGCCCTAGCGTTTGCGCGCGTCCAGTTCTGCGTTGAACAGCCGTAGACGCGCGGTCAGGTTTTCGTGGTTTGTCACGCTGTCGAAGTTTTCAAACAGGAAGGACAGCGCTTCGCCCTCATCCAGTCCCGCCTCCTGCGCAAAGCGTTTCAAGCGGCGATAGCCATCTTCGGTCATTGCGCAGGGAAAGCGGCGGGTAAGTTTGAAGCGTTTGGGCATTCCTGTCCTCTTTTCAAGTGGTTAGAATTGATCCGCGTTCAGTCCCATCACCGTGGAAGACCCACTTTCGATCCGGGCCAGATGCATCGCGGTGGCGGGCAGGCGGCGTGCCATATAGTAGCGGGCCGTGGTCAGTTTGGTCTCGTAAAACGTGGCGTCAGAGCTGCCATCTGCCAGCGCATCCAGGGCGGCACGGGCCGAACGGGCCCACATGAAGCCAAGGCAGACATGCCCAAAAAGATGCATGAAGTCATAGCTGCCAGCCAGCGCGTCATTGGGGTTTTTCATGCCTGATTGCATGAAATACATCGCCGAACCCTGCAGGTGTTTGGACGCGTCTTTCAACGGGGTGATGAACTCTTCCATCGCCGGGTCTTCACCCTGTTCCTTGCAGTAGGACTTAATCATGTCAAAGAACGCCATGATCGGTTTGCCACCGCCTGCGGCAAGTTTGCGGCCCACCAGATCCAGCGCCTGTACGCCGTTGGCACCTTCATAAATCTGAGTGATCCGGGCATCGCGGGTGAACTGGCTCATGCCATGTTCCTCGATATAGCCGTGGCCTCCATAGATCTGCTGCGCCAGCACTGTCATGTCATAGCCCTGATCGGTCAGGAACCCTTTCAGCACCGGGGTCATCAGCGAAATCAGGTCGTCCGCGTCCTGATCTTCGGCGCGATGGGCCTGATCAATCAGCGTCGCCCCCCAAAGCAAGAACGCGCGGGCGCCTTCGACAAAGCTTTTCTGATCCATCAGCGAGCGGCGAATGTCGGGGTGCACAATCAGTGGATCGGCCGGGCCATCTGGATTTTTCACCCCGGTCACGTCGCGTCCTTGCAACCGGTCTTTGGCATAGATCACCGCGTTCTGATAAGCTGCTTCCGCCTGCGCCAGACCCTGCATTGCCACACCCAGACGGGCTTCGTTCATCATGGTGAACATGGCGCGCATGCCTTTGTGCATATCGCCCAGCAAATAGCCGGTGGCCTCGTCATAATTCATCACGCAGGTCGAATTGCCGTGAATGCCCATTTTCTTCTCGATATTGCCAACCGAGACACCATTGCGCGGTCCAACTGCACCATCGGCGGTCAAGTTGAACTTTGGCACGATGAACAGCGAGACCCCCTTGATGCCTTCAGGGCCACCCGGGATTTTTGCCAGTACCAGATGGATCACGTTCTCAGACATGTCGTGGTCGCCAGCCGAGATGAAAATCTTCTGTCCTGAGATCTTGTAAGATCCATCTTCCTGCGGCTCGGCTTTGGTGCGCATCAGTCCCAGATCCGTGCCGCAATGGGGTTCGGTCAGGTTCATTGTGCCGGTCCACTCACAGCTGACCATCTTCGGCAGATAGGTGGCTTTCTGCGCGTCCGTACCATGGGCTAGGATGGCAGACGCGGCACCATGGGTCAGGCCCTGATACATTGTAAAGGCTTGGTTTGCCCCAGAAAAAAGCTCTCCTACAGCGGTGCCAAGCACAACAGGCATATTCTGGCCACCAAATTCTTCAGGCATATCAAGCCCGGTCCAGCCGCCGTCTTTCATCTGCTCGAAGGCATCTTTGAACCCGGTGGGCGTATAGACCACTCCGTTTTCCAACCGACAGCCTTCATGATCACCCACAGTGTTCAGCGGACCCAGCACTTCGCCCGCCAATTTGCCCGCTTCTTCCAGCACGGCAGAGGTGAAGCTGGGCTCCAGATCTGCGTATCCGGGGGTGGTGGCGTCATGGGTTTTCAGCACTTCGTGTAGCACAAAACCCATGTCCTTGGTGGGGGCGGTATAGCTCGGCATATGGTTGATCCTCGTTGTTGGTTCTGGGCAATTATTGCGCGCTGCCGTTCTCAAAATCGGCAATGGCCTTTGCAGCCCATTCAAGTTGTTCGGTCAGATCGTCGATGGCCTCATCCAGTTCACTGCGCTGGACCTTGAGGTCGGTAAGATGCTTCTGGGCCACTTCATAGGTGCGCATAAGCTGGGTCTGCTGCTGGTCGCCCATGTCATAAAGGTCGAGCAGCTGGCGGATTTCTTCCAAAGCAAATCCAAATCGCTTGCCGCGCAGAATAAGCTTCAATCGAGCACGATCACGCTTGGTGAACAGTCGTTTCTGGCCTTCGCGCACCGGTGCCAGCAGCTCTTTCGCTTCATAAAAGCGCAGGGTGCGGGCAGTGACATCAAAAGCGTCACACATCTGACGAATGGTCATAAGGTCGTCGGTCATGTCTAACATTCGATCCTCTTTTTGACACCGGTCGAGTTGGTTCGGGTTGGGGCAGGGGGGGGCCTGCCGGATTGATCTGACCGGTTCTGTTTACAGTATAGGTTTACGTTGACGTAAATGTAACGTGGCGTCAAATATTTCAATGGCGTGGCGTCAACTTTTCTTGCCGTTACGGAACGTAATTTTACCGCAAAACGCGCTGAAACAGCGTTTTGAGCCGAAAATTCCCTATTCAACAGCAAAAACGGCCGGGAAACGCCCGACCGTTGTTCTAATTCTCTTGTAGTGACTGGTGTCTGTATTTTCTGTGTGCCGCGCGGGGTGACACGGAGATGCGGCTATTTCACCAATTTCGCCACATCATCGCGCAGTTCCTGCAGGTCGTCGATGGTATCGGTCAGTTGGGCATATTGATCGCGCAGGGCAGTCAACTGCCGGTCCGCCAGCTCTACCCAGGCCTGATTTTGCGCGTCCGTGCCTTTTTCATCATAGATCAAAAGCCACTGGCGCAACTCTTCCAGTGAAAACCCAAACCGGCGCCCCCGAAGAATCAGCGTCATACGGGCCACCTCCCGCGGAGTGTAAAAGCGCGAACGGCCTTCTTTTTCCGGTGCCAGCAGCTCGATATATTCATAATATCTGAGCGTGCGCGGCGTCACGTCAAACTTGGCACACATTTCCTTGAAGGTAAGGCGGTCGTCGGACATGAGGCTTCCTTGTTGTTGCGGTTCCCCTCTTACCTACTGCCTTCTGCGCTGCAGCGCAATTCTGTAGAACTACGCATTGCTCAGAATATTGCGCGACCAGCGCATCCGAGAGGGGGCATGGGGCAAGCGGGCATCCCCCTATGTGCACCTGATAATCCGGTGTCAGGGCAAACAAGGGGCTTGCCCTGCAAAAGGCGAGCGCCAATAAGGAACAGGAAGAGACAGAAGGGATGCGCCCGATGATCAAGAACCTGACCCCGGAAAAGAAGGCGGAAATTGCGCGGCAGTTCACCGAGGCAATTCCCCATTGCCGCGCCTTGGGCATGACGCTTGAGGAAATCGGCGATGGTGAGGCGGTGATTTCCATGCCGTATAATCCGCAATTCATCGGTGATCCGCGCACGGGCGTCATCCATGGCGGTGCCGTTTCTGCGGTGCTGGACACCTGTTGTGGGGCAGCTGTCATGAGCCATCCGCGCGCGCCTGACATCACCGCCACCATCGATCTGCGCATCGACTATATGCGTCCCGCCACCCCGGGCCAGAAGATCACTGCCCGGGCCACCTGTTATAATGTCACCAGCTCGGTCGCCTTCGTGCGTGCCGTGGCGCTGGACGAAGACACCGATCGCCCGGTGGCCACCGCCACAGGTGCCTTCACCGCTGATGGTGACCCGAAACGCAAATCCAGCGAGGCCGTGTCATGAGTGATACGCCAAAGCGCCCTCAGCCCAGCCCCTCTCACAAGCCGCGGCCCACTCAGCGGCCCACTCAGCGGCCACGCCCAGAACCAGTTGAGGTTGTCAAACATCGCCGCGACAGCACGCTGTCCGCGCTGGTGGATGGAGTGCCCTATATCTCTTTCCTTGGCATCGAAGTTGAGCGTCATGGCGATGAGCTTACCGCGATCCTGCCGTTCGCCGATAAGCTGATCGGCAATCCGATGTTGCCCGCAATCCATGGTGGGGTCACCGCAGCATTTCTAGAGACGGCAGCGGTGGTTGAACTGACTTGGGTCAGTGTCTGGGCCGATATGGAGGCGGGTCTTCTGGATCTTGCAGAGCAGCGTGATGAAATCCTCAGCTACCTGCCCAAAACTATTGACTTTTCAATTGACTACCTGCGTTCAGGCCTGCCGCGCGATGCATATGCGCGCGCCCGCGTGGTGCGATCTGGTCGCCGTTACGCATCGGTGCATGTGGAAGCCTGGCAGGACAATCGGCAAAAGCTCTTTGCTCAGGCCACCGGGCATTTCCTGATGCCGTCCCGTGGGTGATGTGATCCGCACAGATGCCCCGGAGATCAGCCATCGCCGGATCTTCAAATTTGCGTTGCCGATCACATTGGCCAATGTGACTGTCCCGCTGTTGGGCGTGGTGGACACTGGTGTGGTCGGGCAATTGGGGCTGGCGGCTCCGATCGGTGCCGTGGGCATTGGCGCAATGATCCTGTCTGCCTTGTTTTGGGTCTTTGGCTTCCTGCGTATGGGCACAACCGGTCTGACCGCGCAGGCTTATGGGGCCGGAGATAAGGTAGAGACCGCGGCGATGCTGACGCGCGGTCTGCTGATCGCGGTGATCGCAGGTGTTGCGTTGATTGCGCTGCAGGTGCCGCTGTTCTGGGCGGCCTTTCAACTGGCCCCGGCCTCGGTCGAGGTGGAAGGGCTCGCCCATAGCTATCTGCAGATCCGGATCTTTGGCGCCCCCGCGGCAATTGCCATGTATGCGATGACCGGGTGGTTGATTGCGCTGGAGCGCACCCGCGCTGTGCTGCTGTTACAACTGGTGACAAATGCGCTGAACATCGGGCTGGATCTATGGTTTGTGCTGGACCTTGGCTGGGGTGTTGAAGGGGTGGCACTGGCCACGTTGATCGCCGAGTGGCTTGGGGTGTCGGTTGGTCTGTACCTTTGTCGTGAAGTGTTTTCCCGCCCTGGCTGGCAGATCTCCGCCTCCTCCTCGATAAAGTCGTGCTGAAGCGTATGGCAGCGGTGAATTCTGACATCCTGATCCGCTCGCTGTTGCTTCAGGGGATCTTTCTCAGCTTCCTGTTTTATGGTGCCAGGTTCTCGGATGTAGAACTGGCCGCCAATCAGGTACTGCTGCAGTTTGTCTATGTCACCTCTTATGCGCTGGATGGGTTTGCGCTGGCTGCCGAGAGCTTTGTCGGGCAGGCTGTTGGTGCGCGGCGATTGCGTGAGTTGCGTCGCGCATCCCTGATGACCAGCCTTTGGGCGGCGGGCGTGTCTGTGGTGTTGACTGTTGTGTTTTTCTGGCTGGCACATGGGGGATTACACACATGACAACCGCGCCAGATGTGCAAGACGCAGCGTCTGTTTACCTGATATATATGGTGTTTGTTCCGTTGCTGGGCTGGCCAAGTTTCATGCTGGACGGAATTTTCATTGGCGCCACCCGCAGCGATGAAATGCGCAATATGATGGTGTTGTCTGCGCTGGCCTACGGGCTGTCCCTGATGGTTCTGATGCCTGCGTTTGGCAATCATGGCCTGTGGCTTGCACTGCTGGTCAGCTTTGTGGCGCGGGGCGCCACGCTGTTGTGGCGATACCCTGTGTTGGAACGATCCGTTCAGCTCAGTCCTCCGATCACAAGCTGAGACAATACAAGGGCGGCACCTGTGCCGGGCAATGACAGGGCGGTCACCGACGTGATGCGGAGGTTCACCGCCCTAAGTAGCCCCTATTCAATGGGGCTGCCAAGAGCAAGAAAACTGGGATCAATGGTCAGAGGATCTCAAGCACATCTTCCGGCGGGCGACCGATCCGGGCAGCGCCATTGGCAAAGACAATGGGACGTTCAATCAGGATCGGATGGGCGGCCATGGCGGCAATCAACGTGTCATCGGGGGTATCGGCAGACAGACCCAACTCCTTAAAGACCGTCTCGCCCTTACGCATCATATCAATCGGGCTGACGCCAAGGGCTGCTGCTGCGGTGCGGATTTCATCTGCACTCGGGGCGTCATCAAGGTATTTGCGGACCTCAACGGAAGATCTTTCTTCAACCAATGCAAGAGTTTGGCGTGATTTTGAGCAACGCGGATTGTGCCAGATTGTGATGCTCATAGATATTCCCCCGACCACTGCCCACTGCATCGCTGACACGCTCAAACCCGTCGCGGGCGAGCAGCTCATCCAAGCCCCGCGCAACCTCTTCCACCAGGCTAAGCCCCTTGTAGGCCAGCGCTGAGTAAAGCTGCACCACCGATGCACCGGCGCGGATCTTGGCATAGGCCTGTTCGGCAGAAGAAACGCCCCCAACACCGACCAAGGGCAGGTTTCCTTCGCTCAGTTGTGACAGTTTCGCCAGTACCCTGGTGGATTTTTCAAACAGCGGCGCGCCAGACAGCCCGCCCATTTCGTCTTTATGTGCGCTGGTCAATCCATCGCGCGACAAGGTGGTGTTTGTGGCAATCACCGCGTCGATGTTGACCTCCAGCGCTACGTCGACGATTTCTGCCAATTCAGTATCGCTCAGGTCCGGGGCAATTTTCAAAAACACCGGGATGTATTTATCCAGCCCATTGCGCACATCCTGCACCCCTGACAAAAGCCCACGCAGTGCATCCGCCCCTTGCAGATCGCGCAGTTTTTCGGTGTTGGGCGAGGAGACATTTACCGTGGCAAAATCAAGATGCGGCCCGCAGCATTGCAGCACTTTGGCAAAATCGGCCGCGCGGTCCTCGCTGTCTTTATTGGCACCAAGGTTCAGCCCAACCGGTACAGGACGGCGGCGATCACGACGGGCCAGTCGTGTGCTTGCGGCCTCCATCCCCTCGTTGTTAAAGCCAAAACGGTTGATCACCGCCTGATCCGCAGTCAGGCGAAACAGGCGTGGTTTCGGGTTCCCGGGTTGTGCGCGTGGCGTGATGGCGCCCACTTCGATAAAACCGAACCCGGCTTGGGTCAGCTGCGCCACCGCCTGCGCGTTTTTGTCATAACCCGCTGCAAGCCCCACCGGGTTCATCAGATCCATGCCACAGAAATTGGTCTTGAGCCGCGTACTGGTCACATCACCTGCCAACGGCACAACGCCAGCGCGCAAGGCCATAAGTGACAGCGCGTGGGCGCGCTCCGGGTCCACGGAGTGCAGCGCTTTCAACGCCAGTTTTTCGACAATATTCATTGCATGTCCTCCGGAAAAATATGGCCGTTCGGCCCAAGGGGAAGGGCCGTATGCCAGTCAATTTCATCTACCGTAAGTGCGCGGTAAAGATGTGGAAACAGATCGCCGCCGCGCGAGGGCTCCCACTTCAGGGCCTTGCCCAACGCTTCTGCTGTGAAAGCCGCCAGAACCAGCCCATCGGCACCGGCAAAATGTTTGGCGGCGGTCTCATGGGCCTGTGCGGCGGTGGAAAAATGGATGAACCCATCAGCAAGGTCAACCGGGGCACCGTCGGTGTGGCCCGTGGCTTGAAAACTGGCCCATTCCTCGGCCCGAAGGATTTTGTAAATCAACATGTGCCCCACATGCCAAGCGACAGCGCGCGCGTCAAGTTGGGCGAGGCGTTCATTGGTGGATTTGCCTTGGCGGCGGGGAAAATATTGTTAACAATGGTACCAATCACGCCAGTTCGAAAAGGGTCCAGCACATGACCAAGCCCCCGTATTACGCGCCGCAAGGTGGCCTGCCGCCGCAATCGCAGATCCTTACAGATCGGGCTGTGTTCACGGATGCCTACGCGGTGATCCCACGTGGGACGTTCTCTGATATTGTGACCTCGAACCTGCCGCATTGGGTGGATGCGCGGTTTTGGGTGATTGCCCGTCCGATGTCCGGGTTTTCCGAGACATTTTCACAATATATTGGCGAAGTGCGGCCTGGTGGTGGATCAAAGCAGCCGGAAACCGAAGAAAACGTTGAGGCGGTTCTTTTTGTGGTGGCGGGAGATCTGCGCCTGACCATCAATGGCGCCCCTCATGCGTTGGGGGAAGGGGGCTATGCGTTCTTGCCACCGCATTGCAACTGGACCGTCGAGGCCACCGGCAGAACCCCCGCCACATTCCACTGGATCCGCAAAGCCTATGTTGCGGTTGAAGGACTTGAACCGCCAGAACCATTTGTCACGAATGAGCGTGAACACACACCTATTCCGATGCCCGATACTGATGGCGCCTGGGCCACCACCCGGTTTGTGGATCCCGCTGACCTGCGCCATGACATGCACGTCAATATCGTCACTTTTCAGCCTGGCGGTGTGATCCCGTTTGCCGAAACTCATGTGATGGAGCACGGCCTTTATGTGCTTGAAGGAAAAGCGGTTTATCGACTGAATCAGGATTGGGTTGAGGTTGAAGCCGGGGACTTCATGTGGTTGCGCGCCTTTTGTCCGCAGGCCTGTTATGCTGGCGGCCCGGGGCCGTTTCGCTACCTGCTTTACAAGGATGTGAACCGACATATGGCACTGAACCGGTTCTGATCTGGGACCGGGGGCGATTGGAAATTGGTCCGCAACTGGGGCCAGATTGTCAACTTTGCAAAAGATCTTTCAGCGGCCGGTGCTCATCGCGCCTGCGTGAGAAACTCAGATCTGCTTCCAGATGGGACAGGTGGCGGTCCATTTCCGCCTGAAGCCGAGGCGCATCGCGATCCCTGAGTGCTGCAAGAATGCGGTCATGCTCGCCCTGCTCACAGTGTGAGGGCATGTCATTGCCGTAAAGCCCGATGATCAGCGCTGAGCGCAGGGTCAGATCTGCCAAGAACCGGGTCAGCACCGCATTGCCGGCCACTTCAGCCAGACGCAGGTGAAACTGTGTTGACAGGCGCAGCGCACGTGGTGCGTCTTTTGTTTGGCGCGCGTCCTGTTCGGCGCGGATGATCCCGGCTAGGTCGTCCAAATCCTTGTCCTTAACCCGTGTACAGGCGGCTTCCATCACCATGCGCTCAATCGCCCGGCGGGCCTGAAACACATCCTGCGCATCCTTGGGCGAAGGGGAAATGACAAAAGCGCCGCGATTGGGGATCAGGTCAACCACGTTTTGTGCGGCCAATGATGCCAAGGCGCGGCGAACATTAGCTCGGTTGCAGGAAAATAAATCGCTTAGCGCCTGTTCGCCCAGCTTTGTGCCGGGGGGCAGGCGCCGTTCCGAGATCGCTTCCAGCACGGTCTGTTCGATCCGGTCTTCGATGCTCGCTTTCATCTTCACCCTCCCTTCACCCTCAAGCATTTTCTTCCGGGCTATCTGCCATCTGCTAGCGCATCTTCTGCCATGTTTGCAACGACTGCGCGCAACTTGGCGGTGTTAACGAGGTGACTGGATGACCCAAGGCAGGTCAAATCGGTGTTCTTCCAGATTGGGCGCGTCTCCGATGTGATCCACCACCGCATAAAGCCCCTGCTGCCCCGGCGCGCCCATCGGGGCCAACACCCCATGCCAGATGCCGCGATGCAGGTTTACCGCCTGACCTGCGCCCATCATAAAAGCCTGCGGGCGGCCGGGAGTTCCGTCCTGGTCAGCGCAGACGGTGATCAGCAGCGGGATTGCACTCATCGGAATAAAGGCCTGCGAGCCTTCGGGGTGTCTTTCAACCAGATCAAGCCGGTAGGGAAATGTCCGCGTTTTACCCTCAAACAGACTGATCCCTGCGCGCCCGGATCCGAAGTCCAGCTGCGCCAAATCGTGGTGGCGCGCGCACATGCCTGCATTGATGGCAATGCTGTTTTCCCCCGGTTCGATTACATCGCCAAAGGGGGCAAATGTCTCTTTGGTTAGGGGGCGGGTGGGGATCTCACGCGTGGTCATGACAATAGGTCCATCAGGCGAAATTCGGCGATCCGCTCCACCTGTGCGCAGGCTTCGGAAAATTCATCTGCAGTGCTATGGGCAATGCGGCTTTGAAACGCCGCAAGGATCGACGGCTTGTCGTGATCACGCACCGCAATGATGAAGGGAAACCCATGTTTCTCAACATATTGCGCGTTGAGCTTGGTGAAGTTCTCACGTTCCTGATCGGTTAGAAGATCCAACCCAGCCGCGGCTTGCTCAGACGTGCTATCTGCGGTCAATCGCCCTGCGGCGGCGAGCTTCCCTGCCAGATCGGGATGTGCGTTCAAGACCCCAAGCCGCTCCTGATCTGAGGCGCTGCGGAACGCGCGGCACAGCGCGCTATGCATCCCAATGGCGCTGTCATGGGCGGGGCCAAGTTCTAAGCCATGGGCGCGCTCTGCGACCCAGGGGGAGTGTTCGAATATGCTTCCAAACATCTCAATAAATCGATCCTGTGCCATCTGGCTTGGCCGTTCGCGCCGGGGATGGGGATGGGCTTTGGCCCAATGCTCCGCAATCTCGATCCGGCGCGGGCACCAGACGTGTTCGTGGGATTGGATATGCGTAAGAAAGCGTTTCAACCCGGCAATTTTGCCGGGACGGCCTATAAGGCGGCAATGCAGCCCCACCGTCATCATCGCAGGTCGTCCGGCCCGTCCTTCCGCATAAAGCGTGTCGAAACTGTCGATCAGATAGTCTTCAAAATCACGCCCGGTGACCCAACCCGGCGCTGTGGCAAAGCGCATGTCATTGGCTTCAAGCGTATAGGGGATGATCAACTGGTCATGGTCGCCAATTTCACTCCAATAAGGTAAGTCGTCATCGTAAGTATCTGAAATATAATCAAACCCACCCATCTCACCAAGCAGTGACAGCGTGTTAGATGAACTGCGCCCGGTATACCAGCCGCGCGGGCGGGTACCGACAACCTCTGTATGTAGTCGGATTGCCTCATGGATCTGCGCGCGTTCTTCCTTAAGGTTCATATCCTTGTGGTCCACCCATTTCAGACCGTGTGAGGCGATTTCCCATCCAGCGGATTTCATCGCGGCCACCTGTTCCGGGCTGCGTGCCAGCGCGGTGGCGACGCCGTAGATGGTCAGCGGGATATGTGCCCCTGTGAACAGGCGGTGCAAGCGCCAAAACCCAGCCCGTGCACCATATTCATAAAGGCTTTCCATATTCGCATGCCGCTGGCCTGGCCAAGGGCGGCGCCGGGGATGTCAGACAGGAACGCCTCGGATCCCGCATCCCCATGCAAAAGACAGTTTTCGCCTCCTTCTTCGTAGTTGAGCACAAATTGCACAGCAATCTTGGCACCATTGGGCCACTGTGGATCGGGGGGCACTGGCCCGTGGCCGCGCATGTCACGAGGATAGCGATTCATCGGTGGGCTCCGTTGTAGCTGGGTATCTTTCAAGCGGGATCATTTTGGTATGATAGGGGAATTTCTGGATTGTTAACAAGATTCCTCGCATCGGCAGCTTGTAAAACATTTATGACTTCCGTGGGGGAAACCAGCGTCGCGCTTTGACAAGCAATCCGACTCGCGCCAGTCTTTCGCCAGAACCAAATCCAGGGGGAACCTGACATGAAACGATTTCTCACCACAGCCGCTGCTTTGGCGCTAAGTGCCGGGATGGCGCAGGCTGACTACACGCTGAACATCATTCACATCAACGATTTGCACAGCCGGGTTGAGCCGATCAACAAATATGACAGCACCTGCAAAGCCGAAGATAACGCTGAAGGGAAATGTTTTGGCGGCTATGCCCGTGTGGCCACCAAGATCGCAGAACTGCGCAAAAAGCTGGACGGTCAGAATGTCATCGTGATGGATGCGGGCGACCAATATCAAGGCTCGCTCATGTATACGACCTATAAGGGCGATGTTGAAATCGAGATGATGGAGAAGATCGGTTTTGACGTGATGGCCGTGGGCAATCACGAGTTTGATGATGGGGATGAAGGGTTGGCCAAGCTGCTGGATGGCGTGTCTTTCCCGGTGATTTCCGGCAATTTGGACGTGTCGAAATCAAACCTATTGGCGGGCAAGCTGGGCAACCACGTGGTGCTTGAGGTTGGCGGTGAAAAGGTTGCGGTGATTTCTGCCCTCGCTACGGACACGGTGGAAACCTCTAGCCCCAGTGAAGCGGTGATGTTTGAAGATGAAATCACAGCCCTGCAGGCGGATGTAGATGCGCTGACAGCGGAAGGCGTGACCAAGATCATCGCGCTCACCCATGTTGGGGTGAAAAAGGATATGGAAATTGCCGGGGCGGTGTCGGGCCTCGACGCGGTGGTGGGCGGGCATTCGCACACCAAGTTTTCCAATACGGAAGAGGGTGCGATGGCCTATCCAACAATGGTTGGGGATGTGCCGGTCGTGCAGGCTTATGCCTATTCGAAATATGTCGGCCTGCTGACGTTGGTCTTTGATGATACGGGCAAGGTTATTTCGGCCAGCGGAGATACGATCCTTCTGGATGGATCCGTTGCAGAAGACCCGGCGATTGTCGCCCGCGTGGCGGAACTGGCTGGGCCGATTGAAGAAATGAAAACCCGGGTTGTCGCAAGTACGGACGAGGCAATTGACGGCGAGCGCGGCTCGTGCCGTGCCATGGAATGCGCCATGGGCAATATCATCACTGAGGCCATGTTGGACCGGGTTCGTGATCAAGGCATCGAGATTGCGATCCAGAACGGTGGCGGTATTCGGGCCTCGATCGGCGCGGGTGAGGTCACGATGGGCGATGTGCTGACGGTGCTGCCTTTCCAGAACACTTTGTCGACCTTCCAAGTGGATGGGGCAACCGTCGTGGCGGCGTTGGAGAACGGTGTCAGCCAGTATGAAGAAGGTGCCGGGCGCTTCCCGCAAGTGCTGGGATGAGCTATGCGTTTGATCCCACCAAACCTGCAGGTGAGCGGATTTCAGATGTGAAGGTTGCTGGTCAGCCTATTGATCTTGCGAAAGTTTATGGGGTTGTGTCCAACAACTATGTGCGCAATGGCGGTGATGGTTACAAGATGTTCCGCGGTGCACAGAACGCTTATGACTATGGTCCCGATCTTGCTGATGTGACCGCAGAGTATATGGCCAAAATGGCGCCGGTGAAACCGATGCTGGATGGCCGGATCAGCCAGAAATAAAGCGCATCTGCGTCGAAGGAAATATAGGAAAGGGCGGGATGATCCTGCCCTTTTTCGTTTCTCTGCTTGCCATTGTTTACTGGCTGAGTTCTAGTTTTCTAGTTTTCTAGTTTTCTAGTTTTCTAGTTTTCTAGTTTTCTAGTTTTCTGAGCTGGAACTCTGCAGTTCGGCCCTGCAGATCATCCGGCCGTCAAGGCGCGGGTCAGGGCACAAAACTCTTCCAGCCCAATCTCTTCGGCCCGCGAGGTCGGTTTGATCCCAACCGATGACAGCAAATCTTCAATACCCGGATGCAATCCCTTCAAGGACGCCCGCAACATCTTGCGGCGTTGATTAAAGGCAGTGGCCACCACCCGTTGCAACTTGTCCGCATCGGCCTCAAACCGGGGTTGGGATAGGGCCTCCAGATGCACCACCGCAGATCGGATTTTCGGCGGTGGGGTGAAGGCTTCTGGCGGCAGTTCCATCACAATTCGCGCATCGCTGCGCCATTGCGCCAGGACCGCAAGTCGCCCATAGGCCTTCGATCCGGGCTGGGCCACAATGCGCTGTGCCACTTCTTTTTGGAACATCAACGTCAGACTGGACCAGGCGGGCGGCCAGCTTGGCGGAGTCAACCAGCGCACCAGAAGTTCTGTGCCCACATTATACGGCAGGTTGGCCACCACGCGAATGGGGGCGGTCAGATGATCCAGCGGGTTCACCTCCAGTGCATCAGCGTTGATCACCTCAAGACGCCCCGGATAAGCCGCCTGAATTTCCCCCAAAGGCCCAAGAGCGCGGCTGTCTTTTTCCACCGCCAGGACTTTTCGCGCCCCTTCTGCCAGCAACCCGCGGGTTAACCCGCCGGGGCCGGGGCCCACTTCCAACACGTCGCATCCGCTTAGATCACCAGCCTGACGGGCAATTTTGGAAGTCAGGTTCAAATCCAACAGAAAGTTCTGACCAAGGGACTTCTTTGCAGTCATCCCATGGGTTGCAATCACGTCGCGCAGCGGGGGAAGCCCGTCGATCTGGGTCATGTGGGGGTTCCTTCTGCACGGGGCTTTGCGCGGATCCGTGCCATGCGCCAGCCCATCTTTAGGGCAGAAATCAACGAGCTGGGGTCAGCTTTGCCTTGCCCTGCGATGTCAAAGGCGGTGCCGTGATCGGGCGAGGTGCGCACAAATGGCAGGCCCAAGGTCACATTTACGCCCCCCGCAAAATCAATGGTTTTGATCGGGATCAGCGCCTGATCGTGGTACATACAAATCGCCGCATCATAGCCTGCACGCGCACCTGCGTGAAACATCGTATCGGCCGAGCGGGGGCCGGACAGGTCCAGGCCATCCTGGCGCAGGTCATCCAACAGCGGCGAGATCATCTCAATCTCTTCCATGCCCATCGCCCCACCTTCCCCCGCATGGGGGTTGAGCCCGGCAACCGCAATGCGCGGCTGTGTGAGGCCGAAATCCTGGATCAATGCGGCATGGGTGGTGCGAATGACCTGTTCAAGCTTTTCTCGTGTCAGCGCCGAGGGCACATTTTCAAGGGCGATATGGATTGTGGCGGGCACCACGCGCAGGCCCTCGCACGCCAGCATCATCACCACATCCGCGTCTTTTCCGCTGTCAGCAGCCAGATGGGCGAGGTATTCGGTATGGCCGGGAAAGGCAAAACCCGCGCCATCTTTCAGGGCTTTCTTGTGGATCGGATTGGTGCAGACGCCGGCTGCAGCACCGTTTCGGGTTAGTTCAACCGCGCGGTCGATCACCTTAATCACATGCTGTGCATGGTGTGCCACAGGCGTGCCGGGCTGGCGGGCAGGGCCAAAGTCATGACGCAACACAGGTAGGCTGGGTGTGTCATGAGCCTCAGCCGGGTCGGAGATTTCTGTGAATGCAGTCTCCGGTGGCAGATGAGCCGGATCGCCGATCAGAAAAAATGGCACCTCGCCTTGCAACACGGCAAAAGCCGCAGGGGCCAGCTCTGGGCCAATGCCCGCTGGCTCCCCCATGGTCAGCGCAATTGGCGCCGTTTGCTGTTGGGGGGTCATTGCCCAGAGAATTCTTTGATGAAGGCTTCAGAGCGCAGCTCTTCCAGATAGCTGGTGGCAAAACTGGCAAGGCGCTGGTTTTGCAACTGCAAACGCACATCTTCGCGGCTGACATCTTCGGGCAGGGTGCGGCTGCGGCTGCACAGCATCAGGAATACCTGATTCTGGCCAGAGGCCGAGCGCAGTGCGGTTGAGCTTTCGCCCGCATCCAGTTTTGCCAGTTCGATGGCGTAATCGGATGGAATATCAGCAATAAGTTGAGTTTCCCGGATCAGACGTTCAGGCGGCTGCCCTTCTGCAACCTTGTAAAGATCGTTACAGCTGTCGGTCTTTGCCCGGATGTCTTCCGCCATGGCCAGCGCCTCGGGGGTGCCAGCCCCGGGGATCATATAGGCGGCATAATCGATGGTCACGTCCTTGGGGGCCGGGCGGTCGACCTCTTCAATGGCGCGCAATTGAAAGAGGGCAATCCCGTTCTGGATTGGCAGTGGGTCGGTCACGTCACCGGGGGCCAGCGGCAGGATCTGCGCCGCCAGAGGGGCGGGCAAATTGGACAGATCCACCCAATCCATCCGGCCAGACCGTCCTTTGGACGGCGACGCGGAATAGCGGCGCGCGGCGGCGGCAAAAGCGGGCAGGCTGTCAATTTCCGTCAGCTCGGCTGCGCGGGCAGAGGCCGTCCGCTGCGCCTGTGGGGTATTGGCGGGCAGGATGATTTCCGACAACAGCACGCGAACGCCCGTTCCCGGCTGGCTCAGTTCCAGACGGCGATCAATATCATCTTCGGTGATCCGAACGCGGCTTTTGAACCGCGCCCGCACCAGATTGCGCCACAGTACACCGGCCTGCACAAAATCGCGGAACGTTTCCTTGGCGACGCCACCTTGTGCGATGGCAAGCTCAAACTTCTCCATCGGCATGTTGAAGCGGGTGATGAACTCTTCCATTGCGGCGGTCAGTTCTTCGTCGCTAAGGGCAATGCCCGCACGGGCAGCGGCATCGCGTTGCAGCGCCTCATTCATCAGCTGCTCTTTGGCCAGTTTCCTCGCATCCCCCGGCGCCCGCAGCAAGGTCAGATATGCGATCCGCTGCGACAATTCATAGGCGGTGATCATACGGTCATTGATCTGGGCGACAGGTGCAAACAGGTTTTGCGCCACGGCAGAGGACCCGGTCTGCGTCACGGCGGGCAAGGTAAACACCAGCCCCCCAGCGCAAGTGCGGTTGTCACCTTTGCCAGTCGGCGGCCCGATTTACGGCCTTTGGCAGAAACGTCATTGCGGGATTTTCCCAAGTCGGAATTGCCCATGCCGGAATTGCCCATTGTGGAGTACCCCTGTGCCAAAATATGTCTGCTCATCCGTTTTTCCATCGCATTTTAATCTGCTCACTCACCCGACATAGCCCGGTTTTGTTTCAGCCATAAACCAGACCAGATACCGGGCGAACCTCTGGACCAGACATCGGGCCAAAGCCCAGACCACCCCGGTTATTCCAATTGCGGCCATCTTGCACCAAAGCGGTGGGGCGAGACCAGCCCAATATCAACCTGAATATCGCTTCAGGCACCCGACGATAAACGCGCAATCCTACATACACTTGCGCGCAGGACCTGCCGAAGCGCCCCCAAATCCCAGCAGTTCAACCTGAAACCCGAAATCCGTGGTCGGGTTGATATTAGCCGAGGCGGTAAAGCGGCGCGAGAGGGAAAGGTCAACCAACAGGCATTCATTGCGATATTCCAGTCCCAATTTTCCCTTGGTCACCTGACTGGCCGACAGGTCCACATCGCTTTCACCACTCAGCCGCCAATTGTCAGTAATCTGATAGCCCCCCTCAAGGCGCAGCTCATGGATCGGATCTTTGCGATTTTCGGCCAAATCTTCGGTCACCCAAAGATGCGAGGCGCTCAGTTGCCAATCTGGTTGCAGATAGGCAAAACGGCTTTCGGCCTTGGTCAGCGCAAGACTGTCATCAAACAAGGCGCGCCCCTGAATGGCGAACTGACTGCCAAATTGCAGTTGAGCAGCTACCAGCCAGTCAGAGGTATCACCCGCCAAACCTGAGGCATTGGAAAAGTTGTTGTTGCCTTCAAAGCGGAACACCCGGCCGGCGCCAAGGATCATGGACCAGCCCGACGGGCTGTAACGGCTCCAGGTCAGGCCAAGATTGGCGCGGGTGCCTTCTTCCTGACGGTCAAAGCCGGGGTAGCGTGACAGGTCAAACAGGTTGCTTTCGTCAAATTCCACATAAAGGCTGTCTTCATTGGGCAAGGTGGCCCCAACCCGATCAGACCAGACCAGTTGGGCAACCGGCTCAATCACATCCACCGTCCCATTGGCGGAAATCCGCGACAGCGGCCAGCGCAGGGTCGCGGCGGCAGTCGGTGTGACAAAACTCTGCTGCCGGTCAAAATTGCTATCCTGGTCGATCCAATAGATGCCGCCATTCACGCTGGTTTCCAGTGCGGCTATCAGACCGCCGCGCAATTGCCAGTCGCGGCGCCAATTGAGCGAGGCGCCAAGGCGGGTGACATCGCGTCCCAGCACATCTGCGCGGCTTTCGCGGAAATACCCTTGGGCCGAGAGTTCATACTCCGCCATGCCGCCCAGAATTTTGGGGGAAAACCGCCGCTGAAACTGCAACTCGCCCTGAATGAAAGACAATTGGTCGGAAATCGGCAGCTCTGAGGTGCGCAGCGTTTCATAGCGGATGAGCCCCGCATAAATCAGCTCATCCCGGCGCACCCGTGAAAGCTCAAGCGCATTGCGCAGCCGGTCTGCATCGGAATAGCCGTAATCCAGAAGGTAAGTGCTGTCGGACACCGCTTGCAGTTGAAAGCTCAGCCGGAAATCCTGTGGCAGGTCAAAGCTGCCCTGACCAAAGACATAATACCGGGTGTCGCCCGGTTTGATCTGATCATCACTGACCGCCCCGGTAAACGACAGTCCGCCAGTATGAAACGCCTGCCGATATTGCCATTCCAAAGTGTAGGATTTGGTGGCGATGAACGGAGATAAAGTCAGGTCGGCATGGTCGCCCAAGCGGATGAAATAGGGGGTCAGAAGGCCGGTGCCAAAGGTGGTGCGCGTGCGCAGTTTCGGCGCCAGAAACCCGGTGGCCCGTTTCAGCGTGGGATCCGGCAGGCGCAGGCGTGGCAGATACAACACCGGCACATTGGCAAAGCGCAGCTGTGCATTGGTGAAATACAGCTGGCGTTCTTTTTCATCATGCAACACCCGCTCGGCGCGGATCTGCCACAGCGGCACCGGGTTTTTAGCGCAAACCTGACAGGATGAGGCGGTGACCTTGTTCAAAAGTGTATAGCGTGATTGGCTGCGATTGATGTCCACTGCCGCCACCTGCAACTGCTGGTTCAGCACCAGACGGGCAGAATGCAGGATCCCGTTGCGCAGATCCGATGACAGCTCTGCCGCATCTGCCAGGATCATCTGATCTGGTCCGTTTTGCAAAACAATCGGCCCGGTGATGGTCAGCTGGTTGGTGCTTTGGTCAAACCGAACCGCCTGTGCGGTCAGCGAAACTCCTTGAAACTGGATCAGCACATTGCCCTGCGCAACCAGCGCATCCGGCCCGTCCACTGCCACCTGGTCCGCAACCAAAACCGCGGGTGTGCTGGTATCCGCCACAGCCGGGGTGGATTGCGCCATTGCATCACGGCCTGTGCTGGACAGCACGCCAAATGACAAAGCTGCCACCAACGCAATCCGGCTGATGTGATGGGATAATGAGAGTGAGAAAGCTCGGCGATTTCGACGCATCACCCATCCTCCAGATGTAACAGGAAACCAACAGACAAAAGGATGACCGCAATCGGTGGGGTCCAGGCCGCCAACAGCACTGGCAATTGGCCGTTTTCCCCGAGGATCTGCGCAAAATTGCGAATGAAATATGAACCAAAGCCAAGCACAAGGGCTGAGACCACCATCAGCCCCGTGCGGCCAAACCGTGTGTGGCGCATGGTGAATGAGGCGCCAATCAGTACCATCGCCACCAAAAACAGCGGGGTCGACAGCTCAATCTGCAACCATGTCTGATGTGCGCGGGGCGAAAACCCTGCCTCTTTAAGCTGTTCTATATAACCGGGCAGATCCCAGATCGAAATCTTGTCCGGGCTGCCGAAACTGTCGCGGATCTGTTCTTCGGTCAGGTTTGAACCGATCCAATAGGCAGGCAGTCTCAGGGCTTCTTCTTCCGGGTTCAGCGCCCGGTCCAGATGCCAGACCTTGGCCGCGCGCAAGGCCCAACGCCCGGGCTGCAAAGTGGCCTGCGCTGCCGCCACGCGCATTGTTGGCGTTCCGTCGGGGGAGAAAAAGTAAAATGTCACATCACGCAGGTGGGTGCCGCGACTGTCGGTACCATTGGCGCGGATCACCATTTGCCCACTTGTGCCGCCTTGCCGCAGCCAGACACCCTCGTCCGAAATCGACGAGACCGAAGTGTTTTCGCCAGCAAATTGCGCCGAAAGCCGCTCATATTTCTTCTGTGTGGCAGCTGCAATTGGGTTGCCGATCACCAGCGCCACCACCCCCAAGAGGAACACTGTGACCACTGGTGAAATCAACGTCAGCATTGCCGAGCGGCCAGAAGCACGGGTCACCACCAGTTCAGAACTGCGGGCAAGGCTGAGGAACATCCAGATGGTGGCCAGAATGGTTACCAGCGGCGTGGTACGGTAGATCCACATCGGCATGTTCAGCACCGTCAGCCCGACAATATCGGTAAATCCAACCACGCTGGCATCAAACTTGCGCATCCCTTCAACCATATCGAGCAGCACAAATACCAGCGCCAGCACAAACAGCATCGCAACAAAGGAAAACAGAAATCTCTTGGCAAAATAAAGGTGAAGCTTCATGGCTGCCCCCCACCGGCCAGCAGGCGCGCCGTTGCGCGCCTTTTGCGCGCAGCCAAAGGCGAAGCGCGTGTGGCCATCCACAGGACCACCACGTTAAATATGCCGCCCAGACCCGAGGCCAGATAGACCAGCGCCGTGGCGGTGTCAGAGCGTCGGGCGACATCCAGCATCGTATTGTCAAGCGTCTGCAAGCTGGCAACCACCCCTATGGCAATCACCACCTGACGCCACATACCAAAGCGGCTGAAGCCACTCACAATCAGCATCGAAAATCCGGACATCGCAGCCACAATCACATAAAGCGCTTGGGCATTTCGAAAATGCGCCTCGGCCTTCAGCGCCGCCGCCGTCTGCCCGGTTTCAGCCAGAATGGCCGGTGTGGCGAACAGCATTTCAGGCGTATAGAGCATGCCCAGCTCGCGGTCGCCGGTGATCGGCCCCTTTAGCAGCGCTGACACATCATATGTGAACTCTTCAAATGCCGTAGTGGTCAGCCGCCCGTCCGGGGACACGATCTGGGCCATGCCTTCAAACATCAGCAAACGCGGCCCGTCATTCGTGCGCAGGATCAGGGCGCGCTGCGCGGTATAGGTGGATTGCACGCCGCCTGTTTTCACCTCGCGCTCGTCCGAGAGGAATAGGTTTAAAAGCTCGCCTTCCGGGGTGATCGAGCGCACATAAAGGGTGATACCCTCAATCGGATGGACAAAACTCCCCTCGATCAGGAAACGTGCGGCCACATCTTCAGAGATTTCGGCTTGGCGTTCGGCAAACCGCAACTGGCTTTTGGGCACCAGAAAATGGGTCAGAACCATCATGAAGGCTGCGCCGATGATACCAAAGACCAGAACCGGTCGGGCCAGACGGAACGGGCCAAAGCCAGTGGATTGTGCCACCACAAGCTCGCTTTCCGCGTTCAGCCGATTGATCACGGTGACGGATGCGGTGAAGGCGGCAATCGGCAGGACAAACACAACAACGCTGGGCAGAATCAGCGCCGATATTTCGAAAAACACCAGCGCGGTTTCGCCCGAGGCAATGATCTGGTCAAACAGCCGTACAGCCCGGTTGATCCAGAAGATCAGCACCAAAACCAGCCCCGCGAGGCCAAACAGCACCAAGAGCTGCGATAAGATATAGCGGTCGATTCTGGCCACTTTCCCCCCGGATCAGCCGTAATGTCTTCAACGGGTTCTATCGGATTGAAGCGGCCGGGAAAACTGCTATCTGGCGTTTGATTGCCGCGAAGGGTAGGAATGGCAAAAGATTGCCGCAACATGGTTCGGATTTGGCCAGATGGCGCGCCCTTCATACCGCCCATTTCCGGTTTTGTTCGAATCGTTGCGACCGTGTTCAATTCTTGCGTGCGCCCCGTTGTGCCTCGTGGCATGGTGGTCGCACATCGTATCTTCGCCCCTGGAAGGAGTTCCCATGGCTACCCCGATTACGCCCCGTTTCATCGCAACCGATCTCGATGCAATCGCCACCCACGCTGGCCGGATTGTGGTGATCTTGTCGGAACCGGGCAAGCTTGACCCAGGTGCGCGCCGGGTCAACAAGCTGATGCGCGGCGCGCTGGTGCGATTTGCTGACAGCAAGCGGTTTGAGAAGATGAAAGAGGGTGAGGCAGTGGAGCTTGCGTTTCCCACCGGTCTGGCCGCCGAGGCGGTGCAGGTGCTGCGCTTGTCAAAACAAGCCAAAGGTGAGGCCACACGTAAAGCCGGGGCTGCAATTGGCAAGTCTTTGCTGGGTAAGGATGTTTTGGTTCTGGCAGGCAACCGCCGCTTTGCGGACGAACTGGCGTTGGGGGCCTGCCTGCGCGCGTATGAGTTTGTGGATCACATGTCAAAAGACGCCCAAGAGGGTGGTGCGCTCAGCGTTATGATGTCGAAACCTGAGGGGCTGGAAGGCAAAGGTAAACTGACCGCTGCCCTGACCGACGGTGTGTTTTTCACCCGTGATCTGGTCAATGAACCTTCAAACGTGCTGACCACCTCTGAATTTGCCGACCGTTTGGTGGCGCTGAAGGATCTGGGCGTTGACGTGTCTGTGCTGGACGAACCGGAACTGGAAAAGCTTGGCATGCGTGCGCTTTTGGGCGTGGGGCAGGGCTCGGAAAGCCCCTCCAAGGTTGTGGTGATGAAATGGAATGGTGGCGAAGCAGACGCGGCCCCGCTGGCCTTGATCGGCAAGGGGGTTGTGTTTGACACAGGCGGCATCAGCCTGAAACCGGCAGGCGGCATGGAAGACATGACCATGGATATGGGCGGTGCCGGCACTGTGGCTGGCGCGATGAAAGCCATTGCCGGCCGCAAGGCAAAAGCGAATGTTGTTGGCGTTGTTGGCCTGGTTGAAAACATGCCCGATGGTCGTGCGCAACGCCCCGGCGACATTGTGAAATCCATGAAAGGTGACACGATCGAAGTGATCAACACCGACGCTGAGGGCCGTTTGGTGCTGTGCGACATTATGTGGTACGCACAGGAAGAGTTCAAACCGATGGGGATGATTGATCTGGCCACGCTGACTGGCGCGGTGATCATCGGCTTGGGGCATGAGAACACCGGCGTATTTTCTAACGATGACCCGCTGTGCAACGCGATGTTGAAAGCGGCCCAAAGCGAGGGCGAAGGCGCATGGCGCCTGCCGCTGGGTGAGGGCTACGACAAGCTGATCAAATCCAACAAGGCCGACATGAAAAACGTTGGTGGCCGCGCGGCAGGTTCGATTACCGCAGCCCAGTTTCTGCAGCGGTTTGTCAAGGATGGCACCCCCTGGATTCACCTCGATATCGCAGGCACCGCCCAGACTTCTGGCGCCACCACATTTGCGCCGAAAGGGGCCACCGGCTGGGGTGTTCTGGCTCTGAACCGCCTTGTGTCTGATCTGTTCGAAGGCTGATCAGATGTCTCAAGCGGATGAAAATACGGGGGAAAATGCCGGAGCTAATACCGGCGTAGATGAGGCGTCGCCAAATGGCGAGGTTTTCTTTTACCACATGACCCTCACTCCGCTTGAGGCGACCCTTCCGGTGCTGCTCACCCGCTCGCTGCAAAATGGCTGGCGGGTGGCGGTGCGCGGGCGCAATGCCCAGATGCTGACCTGGCTGGATGAACGGCTCTGGCTGCACCCTGAAGAGGGGTTTTTGCCCCATGGCCGGGCCGGGCAGGCCCATGAGGCGGACCAGCCGGTGCTGCTCACCGACCAAATGGACATTCCCAATGGCGCCAATGTGCTGATCTCGGTTGACGGGGCAGAGGTAACGCCTGACGAAATGACCGGCCTTGAACGTGTGTCGATCCTGTTTGATGGCAATGACCCAGACGCGGTGGCCCATGCGCGCGCGCAGTGGAAAGCGGTCACCGCTGCGGGGTGTCGGGCAAAATATTGGTCACAGGAAAGCGGTCGCTGGGAAATGAAAGCCAGCTCCTGATCCGCCCACATCCGCTTGCGCAATACCTATCTCGGGCAACACATGTCGCAAATCGGCGTCGCCGGGTCCGAGCGCGCCTTTATTTTCTAACCAAAAATATCCCGGGGTGAGGACACAGTCCGAGGGGCAGCGCCCCTATAAGCCGTGATTACCGCGTCAGCACCAGTTCATCTCGGCTGATCTCGATCTTTTCAAACCGCTGAAGATAGGCGTTGCCCAGCAGCGATTGCGGCATCTCGCCTTGATTCACCCAGACTTCCACGCCGTAGTCGGTGATCCCCTCCAACTCAACCCGGGCGATATTGGCGGGCGCGGTGCGCGTTGTGCCATTTGCGGTCATGGCGCGGCCAAAGAAACGAAGTGCGGACAGATCCACCCCCGCACGCTCTGCGTCCTGTTTCGTCAAAACCACATTGCTGGCGCCAGTATCTACAACAAAATCAATCGGCTGTCCGTTCATCTTTAGGCGAATGTAGAAATGCCCGTCATAAGCACGGGGCAGGGTGACCTGACCAGAGTTTTCAATATAGCTTTGCCGTGGAGCAATGTCGTTTTTGATGTCATTCCACAGTCCGACACCGGCCATGGCCCCAATAAAGATGAATACCCAGATCAGCGCATGGCGTAGGGTCTGACCAAGGTTGAAGCGATTTTCCGAGATGAAATACCCCGCCACTGCTGTCAGCAGCAGCGCCAGATACGCCAACCGTCCATAGTCATCAGCCGTCATCGTCACCTCCGTTCCCAAAATATAGGAGCGGCCGGTGGGAATGTCATCGGCCCCAGCGGGTTTTTACGGATAAACAGGCGGTTAAGTCGCGCCTCAGCTCATGCCCAAAACGCCAAATGCCTTCAGCCCATCCAACACAAACTGCACCGCAAGTGCGGCCAGCAACATGCCAAGCAACCGGGTCAACACGGTGATCCCGGTTTCACGCAGCACGCGTTCCAGCAGGTTGGCGGCAAAGAAAAACACCAGCGTGATCAACAGCACCATCGACATGGCCACCAGCGCCAGCATGGTGCCGGAATACCCTTCGCCCTGCCCGGACAATAGGATCATTGTGGCGATGGCGCCCGGTCCTGCCATCAAAGGCATCGCAAGCGGGAAGACCGATGGGTCGTCCTCGGCATCGATTGTTTTCTCGGATTGATCTTTGCGCCGCTTGGTGCGCCGCTCAAACAACATGTCCAACGCTGTGAGAAGCAAAAGGATCCCGCCAGAAATACGAAAGGCCGCCATCGAGATACCAAGAAAGCCCAATACATTGTCACCAAGAAAGGCAAACAATGTTAGCAACGAACCCGCCACGAAGGCTGCGCGCAGGGCGATCACCCGGCGCTGGTGTTTGTTCATCCTTGTGTGAGCGCGAGGAAAAGCGGCGTCAGGCCAATCGGATCCATCACCACAAACAGGGTCACAAACGCGGGCAGGAAATATTGCAGATCAATCATTAAGCTTCTGCTTTCTCAAGCTTTTCTTGTGCTTTCATCCATAGGTCTTCCGCACGGTCAAGCCCGTCCATCACCTCGGCGTATTTCTTCTGCCAGACTTCCATCTCGTCCAACCGGTCCTCGTCGTAAAGGGCCGGGTCAGCCAGTTTCTTGGCAAGCTTGTCGCGCATTTCATTCAACTTTGCCAGCCGCACCTCGCATTTGCGCACCTCGGCGCGCATGGCAAGGATATCATCACGAGAGGCCCGTTTGGGGGCGGGTTTGGCGGATTTTCCTTTTTGCTTGCCCGCTGGTTTGTCGCGCTCAAGCAGCATCTTGCGATAGCTTTCCAGATCGCCCTCGTAAGGGGCCACGCTGCCGTCTTTGACCAGCCAAAGCCGGTCTGCGACGAGGCTGAGCAAATGCATGTCATGGCTGACCAGAATGACCGCGCCGCTATAGGCGGTCAGCGCTTCGACCAGCGTTTCGCGGCTTTCGATATCAAGGTGGTTGGTTGGCTCATCGAGGATCAGCAGATGCGGCGCATCAAGGGTGGCGAGCAGCAGCGACAGCCGCGCCTTTTGACCGCCCGACAGGCGCCCGACCTCGGTGTCGGCCTGTGCAGCCCCAAGCCCAAACCCGGCCAGCCGGGCACGGATGCGGGCCTGACCTTCATGGCCACGTAAGCGGGTCAAATGCTGGATTGGGGTTTCATCGACATAAAGCTCATCCACCTGATGTTGCGCAAAAAAACCGATGCGCAGCTTGTTGGAGACAATGAATTTTCCGCCTTTTTTCTCAAGCCGCCCTGACAGCAATTTGGCCAGTGTGGACTTGCCCTGACCGTTTTTACCCAGAAGAGCAATTCGGTCGTCCTGGTCAATCCGCAGGTTCAGATTTTTCAGGATAATGGTCTCGTCATAGCCCACCGCCGTATCTTCGGTGGCAATGATCGGCGGCGACAATTCTTCGGGCGCCGGGAAGGTGAACACCACGCGCGCTGCATCTTCGGGCGCGGTAATCGGTGTCATTTTTTCGAGCATTTTCACCCGGCTCTGCGCCTGTTTGGCCTTGCTGGCCTTGGCCTTGAACCGGTCGACAAAACTTTGCAGATGGGCGCGGTGCAATTCCTGTTTCTTTGCGGCGGCGCCTGCACCGCGCGTTGTGCGGCGCGTTGTGCGGCAAATTGATCGTAGGTGCCGGTGTAATAGGCCAGTTTGCGATCATCGAGATGCAGGATTGCGCCAACCGAGCGGTTCAACAACTCGCGGTCGTGGGAAATGATCAGCACCGTGTGCGGGTATTTGACCAGATAGTTTTCAAGCCACAGCGCGCCTTCGAGATCAAGATAGTTGGTCGGCTCGTCGAGCAGAAGGTAATCAGGTTGCGAAAACAGCACGGCCGCCAAGGCAACCCGCATCCGCCAGCCGCCGGAATAGGCGGAACAGGGTTTGAGCTGATCCGGTTGATCAAACCCCAGCCCTTTCAGGATCGAGGCGGCGCGGGCTTCGGCGCTCCAGGCGTCAATGTCACTGAGCCGGGTCTGCACTTCGGCAATGCGGTGGGGGTCGGTGGCGGTTTCCGCCTCAGCCATCAAAGCGGCGCGTTCCTTGTCTGCCGCCAGCACCGTGTCAATCAATGACACATCATTGCTGGGCACCTCTTGGGCGACGCCGCCGATCCGGGCGCGACTGGGCAGGGTGATGCTCCCGCCTTCCAGCACCAACTCGCCCCGGATCAGTTTGAACAGGGTGGTTTTCCCGGCGCCATTGCGCCCGATCAGGCCCACTTTGTGGCCAGTTGGAATGGTCGCGGTGGCCTCTTCAAACAAGGGGCGGCCTTCGACGGAATAGTTGATGTTGGAAATCTTAAGCATACCCCCATGTGCCTGACCACGGCGAAGGCGTCAATCGGCTCTTTTCAGAACGTCAAAGGCATGCTACGGGGGCGACCAAAGACACCGCCGATCCCGGCACCCGTAACATTAAAGACGAAATGAGGACCGACATGGCCATTCAACGCACTTTCTCGATCATCAAACCCGATGCCACCAAACGCAACCTGACCGGTCAGATCGCAGCCAAATTCGAAGAAGCCGGCCTGCGCATCGTTGCGTCGAAGCGCATCCAGCTGACCCTGGCCCAGGCGCAGCAGTTCTATGGTGTGCACTCGGAACGCCCCTTCTTTGGCGAACTGTGCGAGTTCATGATCTCTGAGCCGATCGTTGTTCAGGTTCTGGAAGGTGAAGATGCAATTGCGAAAAACCGCGAAGTGATGGGCGCCACCAACCCGGCCGAAGCTGCCGAAGGCACCATCCGCAAAGAGTTCGCCCTGTCGATCGGCGAAAACTCGGTGCACGGCTCAGATGCTCCGGAAACCGCTGCAGAAGAAATCGCATTCTTCTTCTCGGGTCTGGAACTGGTGGGCTAAGCCCCGGTTGCAACCGAAAGATCCAAGCGATCAGCCCGGCCCCTTTGGGGTCGGGTTTTTTTGTGTGTTCAGCCAGATTTGGCTATGATCTTGTCAAAACGGCTGTCCATGCAGACGCTGAGGTCGGTGGTGATAAACGTCCCATGCAGAAACAGGCTGAAGATAGTGGACGGCGCAGGGCAGGTGCGGGCGTCCTCAAGGCTGTTGATCTTGTGGATGCTCAGCGGGAGATCACGTTTGGCGCAGGTTTCGCGCAGCGAGGTGTCGATGTGGAACTGCGTAAATGGGCAGCGGTTGGAATAATACACACAGACGCCTGTCGTGGTAGTTGCGCGCCCACTTCGTGCCGCTTCTGTAAAGCGGGGCCGGGGCGTTTTTTGGATAACATCAGCCCCTTCCCGAACCAAAAGGCTAAAACCGCTTTGGGTGTGGTCCACCTCATGAAATCCCTGCTTGATCAGATATTTCCCATCACTTTGGAAATGAAATTTTTTGCGCCCGACCACGGCGGCAAGACCATTTAGTCCGTTGATCTCTGCGTCTTCTTGGGCTTTGTCCAACAGCGCTTTTGCATGCCCAAGTTTCTTGAACCTGCCAGACACCCAGAAACAACCGATGATCATCCAATCCGATGCTTCGACCGGCAGCCAAGCCTGCGCGCCGGGGCCATATTCAATGAACACCTTGCCGCGTGCATCCAACCGGTGGAACCGATATCCCTGTGCATATTCCTGCGCCAGCCATTGCTTTTTAGCATCATACCCAGCCCGGCATTTCTTGTCGGAAATGGCGCAACAAATGTGCTGCTGGGGCAATGTGTCGGGGGTGAGGGTGAGATAGGTCATCGGGCCACCTTTTGCTTGTGCAAAACGTAGATCAATTGACACCGCCGCACCATGCGCGAGGTCAAATCGGGTTACCGCTGTGGGCGGCGGATGCCGATCTCGTTCATAATCTGTTCAAAGGCGGCGTCATGGGCGATGTCGCTGATCGCCCCTGCAGCCACCCGCCGCTTGATCTTGTCAAACCGTTTGCGCAGATCGGATTTCTCCTTGCCCTGGCAATCATTCCACGGCCGTCCCTGAAGACCCATGACCATCGCGTAATAGGCAATGAAATGCGGGGCATGTCCGCTATCGAGCAGGCGGAAGTATGCCTCATCCGCGCCAAGTGCGCGCAACTGATCGGCACTGGTGATCCCGGCGCGGGCAAAGGCCTCATCCGTGGCAGGGCCAAGATTGCGGATTGAAGAAACTGGGGCGGCGTCGGGATCAGTCATGGGGGGAAGATTACGCGGCTCATGCGGTAAGGGAAAGCGGGGTTTGCGCGAAAAAAACGGCAGCTTTGTCGGTTTTGGACAGGAGTTTGTCTGAAACGGAATTTGCCATGTGAAGAAAGTTCGGCGCCCAATAGGCACAGCACCTACCAAGGGATCAAGTAAATGAGTTATTCTGCCTTCCGTGTCCTGAAAGAAGCGTTGACCGGTCACAAAGGGTGGCAACCGCAGTGGCGCAGTCCCGAGCCGCAGGATGCTTATGACTACGTGATCATTGGTGGTGGCGGTCATGGGTTGGCGACGGCCTATTACCTTGCCAAAGAGTTCTCCGGCGCGCGGATTGCAGTGCTTGAAAGGGCTGGATTGGTGGGGGCAATGTTGGGCGAAACACCACGATCATCCGATCGAACTACCTCTTGGATGGCAATGAACCATTTTACGAGTTTTCGTTGAAGCTGTGGGAAAATCTTGAACAGGATCTGAATTATAACGCGATGGTCAGCCAGCGTGGGATCCTTAATCTGGTGCATACGGATGCACAGCGTGACGCAGCGCGCAGACGGGGCAATGCGATGATCCTGAATGGATCAGATGCCGAGCTTTTGGACACAGATGGCGTGCGCCGGATGTATCCATTCCTGAATTTCGATAATGCCCGTTTCCCGATCAAAGGGGGGCTTTTGCATCGGCGCGGCGGCACGGTGCGTCATGACGCGGTGGCCTGGGGCTATGCGCGCGGCGCAGACCGGCGTGGGGTGGACATTATCCAGAACTGTGAAGCGACCGGGTTTCGCATTGTGGCAGGGCGCTGCATCGGTGTCGAGACATCACGTGGGTTCATTGGTGCGTCAAAGGTGGGCGTTGCCGTGGCGGGCAATTCCAGCCGGGTGATGGCAATGGCGGGTATGCGGCTGCCCATTGAAAGCCATGTGCTGCAGGC
>JQGR01000005.1_pt1 | contig 40334 bp, 46 predicted proteins | sample 210181 | NCBI WGS metagenome assembly JQGR01 (sample SAMN02928655, study PRJNA255238) | bioreactor metagenome | biome: continuous culture; feature: L-culture metagenome assembled contigs; material: continuous culture biomass; isolation source: continuous culture inoculated with microbial biomass... | reverse complement strand
TCTCACCCCAAGGTATTTTCCGCAAGAAAAAAGAGGGCCGGGAGCCACGCATGGCGGGCTCCCGGTTTTCATTTGAGTGGCCGTTTAACTGGCTTGCGCAAGCAGTGAGGCATTGCCGCCGGCGGCGGTGGTATCGACGCAGATGTGACGTTCGAGCAAGCAGCGCGGGCCGAAGTCCTCATCGGTGATCAGCGGCACCAGCGCGCCTGGGCGGGTGGCAAGCACCTTGCGGATCTCGCGCTGAGGGGCTTCTTCGCCCCAATTGACCACCGCATCTACGCCGGAGAGTGTGGCAAGGCTGGCCGGGTCAAGGGTGCCATCCACGGTGTTTTCTCCGCGCGCGCCCGGTGCCACAATGACTGCGGTGCAGCCATGGGCACGGGCGATTTCTGCCTGTTCCTGTGCGGCGGCCAGCGTGGGGCCTGCGCAAAGGAATACGCCGCGCCCATAGGTGGTCAGCATGTTTGATTCGCCGGTCGGGCCGGGCAGTTCTTCGCGCGACAGCGCGCGGCGGGCCGGGCGGGGAGCTGTGTTGAGTGCCGCCTGCAATGTGGCCAGATCCACCTTTGCCCCGGGGGTCGCCGGAAGATTGCGGCCGTTGGCTTGGGTGAAGCGTGGCACATAGTTTGGGCCGCCTGCCTTTGGGCCGGTGCCGGACAGCCCTTCGCCGCCAAACGGCTGGCTGCCGACAATGGCACCAATCTGGTTGCGGTTGATATACATATTGCCCACGGTCAGCTGCGAGGTCACCTGTTCGATCCGGTCATCAATACGCGAGTGCATGCCGAAGGTCAGGCCAAACCCGGTGTCATTGATTGCCGCCACCACGTCATCCAATTCGGAGGCTTTATAGGTGGCCACATGCATGACCGGGCCGAACACCTCTTTCTCAAGATCAGCGATGCCCTGCACTTTCAGCACGGTGGGGGCGATATAGGTGCCGCTTTGCGGGGTGGCGAGTTCCTTCAGCAGGCGGCCTTCAGCGCGGGCGGCTTCGATATAATCGCTGATTTCGCGGCGCGCGCCTTCGTTGATCACCGGGCCGGTGTCGGTGGTCAGATCCCACGGGTTGCCGACCACCAGTTCGTCCATCGCGCCGTAAAGCATTTTCAGGAACGGTTCGGCCACGTCTTCTTGCACATAAAGCATGCGCAGGGCCGAACAGCGTTGGCCTGCGGATTGGAACGATGAGATCACGATGTCTTGGATCGCCTGTTCCGGCAGCGCGGTGCTGTCGACGATCATCGCGTTCAGCCCGCCGGTTTCGGCAATCAACGGCGCGCCGGGGGTGATGGCCTCACTCATGGCGCGGTTGATGGTTTGCGCAGTGGCGGTGGAGCCGGTGAAGCAGACGCCAGCAATGCGCGGATCCGAGGTGATTTTGGCCCCCACAATCGATCCGCGACCGGGCAGCAGTTGCAGGGCGGCAATCGGTACGCCCGCTTTGTGCAGCAGACCCACGGCGATGGCGGCGGTGATGGCGGTGGGTTCCGCCGGTTTAGCAACCACGCCGTTGCCCGCAGCAAGGGCGGCTGCGATTTGCCCCGAGAAAATCGCCAGCGGGAAGTTCCACGGTGAAATACAGGCCATCACGCCACGGGCAGGCAGTTTCTGCTCCATGCCGCGGGCGGCGTAAAAGCGCAGGAAGTCCACCGCTTCGCGCAGTTCGGCAATGGCATCCATCGGGGTTTTGCCGGCCTCGCGGGTGAGGGCTGCAAACAGTTCGCCGAAGTTGTCTTCATAGAGGTCGGCAGCGCGGTTCAGAACCTCGGCGCGGGTGGCGGCGTCGGCCTGCCATGGGGCCGCTGCGTTCAGGGCGGTTTCGACGTCGGCGGCGGTGACCTGGGTCACGCGGCCCACCTCATCCGAGGGGTTTGCCGGGTTGAACACCGGGTGGCCCGCGTCGCCTTCGATGGCGCCGGCGATCAGCGGCGTGGCGTGCCATTGGTGCGCTTTGAACGGGGTGCGAGCGGCGTGGATGTCGGCCAGGTCGTCCATGTCGTGCAGATCCCAGCCTTTTGAGTTCACCCGCTCGACCCCATAAAGATCAGCTGGTTTGCGCACGGCGGCGTTCTGCCCCCCGTGCCATACGCTTCAAACGGATCGGCGGCGACGATTTCGGCGGGTACGTCTTCGTCGACGATCTGGTTCACGAACGAGGAGTTCGCGCCGTTTTCAAGCAGGCGACGCACAAGGTAGGCCAAGAGATCACGGTGCGCGCCGACGGGGGCGTAGATGCGGCAGCGGGTGCCGTTTTGCTTCAGAACGATGTCATGCAGACTGTCACCCATGCCGTGCAGGCGTTGGAATTCAAAGGACTTTTTATCCTCGGACATCTGCAGGATTGCGGCCACGGTGTGGGCGTTATGGGTGGCAAACTGCGGGTAGATCCGATCGGTTTTTGCCAAGAGGTTGCGGGCGTTGCAGATGTAAGACACATCGGTGGCAACCTTGCGGGTATAGACCGGGAAGCCTTTCAGCCCTTCGACCTGTGCGCGTTTTACCTCGGTGTCCCAATAGGCACCTTTCACCAGGCGGACCATGATTTTGCGGTCCAGCTCTTCGGCCAAAGCGTAAAGCCAGTCGATCACCTGAGCGGCGCGTTTGCCGTAGGCCTGAACCACCACGCCAAATCCATCCCAGCCCGCCAGCGAGGGGTCGCGCAGCACCGCTTCGATCACATCCATCGACAGCTCAAGCCGGTCAGCTTCTTCGGCGTCGATGTTGAACCCCATGCCTGCGGCTTTGGCCTGCCTCGCCAGTTGCAGCGTGACCGGAACCAGTTCGGACATCACACGATCACGCTGGCCCACCTCATAGCGCGGATGCAGGGCGGAAAGCTTGATCGAAATGCCCGGATTTTCGCGGATGTCGGTTGAGCGGCATTCGCCTGCCAGATTGGCAATCGCCTCGGAATAGGCGGTAAGGAAGCCTGTGGCGTCATCGGCGGTCAGAGCCGCTTCGCCCAACATGTCATAGGAATAGGTGTAGCCGTCTTCCTCTTTCTTCTTGCCGCGCTTCACAGCCTCTTCAATGGTTTCGCCCAGCACAAACTGCGCGCCCATTTCTTTCATGGCGCGGCCAACGGCCACGCGGATCACCGGTTCGCCCAGACGTTTCACCGCGCCCTTGAGCGTGGCAATCACCCCTTCACCTTCCTTCAGCACCTTGCCGGTCAGCATCAAGGCCCAGGTGGACGCATTCACCAGCGAAGAGGAGGATTGGCCCAAATGTTGCCCCCAGGCCGAGGGTGCGATTTTGTCTTCGATCAGCGCGTCGATGGTATCTGCGTCAGGTACGCGGAGCAGTGCTTCGGCCAGGCACATCAGCGCCACGCCTTCGCTGGTCGACAGGCCGTATTCCGCAAGGAACACCTCCATCAGCCCCGGATCACTATGGCCGCGAATGTCTTCGACCAGACGGGTGGCGGCGTTGCGGGCCATGGCGCGCTCAGCTGCGGTGAACGGATGTGCGGCGGTTAAATCGGCCAAAACGGCGCGCTCATCGCGCAGATGGTTGTGACGCAGGGTGGTGCGAAGATCGGTCAGGCGGGTCATGTCAGGGGATCCTCCCGTGGGCAGAAAGGCAGAGTTTCTGGGCTGTGTTTCAGGTTCGGACAAGTGTAGCGTAGATTTTTTGGGCAGGATGCCTAAATTATTTGAATTAATGGGCATTCAGAGTTATATTTTTTGATTAATTGGGCAAAAGGGGTTTTCATATGGCCGAGTATGGGCAATTAGACCGATATGATCGGGAAATTCTGCGGATTCTCGCAGGGGACGGGCGTTTGCCGGTGACTGAGCTGGCAATCCGCGTGGGCCTGTCAAAAACCCCGTGTCAGCTGCGCATGAAGCGGTTGATGGCGGAGGGCTATATTCAGGGGTTCAAGGCGATGCTTGACCCGGAAAAGCTTGGGCTTGAACAGGTGGTGTTTGTAGAGGTGCGGTTGACGGACACCACCGAAGCGGCGCTGTCAGCGTTTAATGCGGCGGTGCAGGCGGCCCCGGAGGTGGAGCAATGCCACATGATTGCAGGCGCGTTTGACTACCTTTTGAAGCTGCGCACCAGCGATATGCAAAGCTATCGTGAAATTCTTGGCGGGGTGATTTCCAGCCTGCCGCATGTGGCCAGCACCTCAACCCATGTGTCGATGCAATCGGTCAAGGATGAAGCGTTCTGAGGAATAACCGCTTTTGCGCAAGAATGTGTCGCCCGAGTCACTTGACAGGAAATTTCCGTTTTGACATTCAGGGGGCGTGATCGGTTCCGTGGGTGCCTTAGGTACTGCGGAAGTAATAGGGAATACGGTGAGGTGTAGCCAAAAGGCGCCAAATCCGTGACTGCCCCCGCAACTGTGAGCGGTGAGCGACGCTGATACATGCCACTGGGTGGACGCCGAAAGGCCCAGCCGGGAAGGCCAGCCAAGCCAAGACCCGCGAGTCAGGAGACCTGCCGGACACTGGGCCAAGGGACACCTTGCCCATTTCCACCGGACGCCGGGGTGAGCGTCTGGCCCGGCGGTCCCCAACTGAAACCCGGACCAACCGTGCCATTACTCCCCGTTGTTCATTCCTGCTTGCAGGACACGCAAAAGACGTGTCTGCGATGTCGAATGAGGACGATATGAAAAAGACCCTTCTGGCTGCTGCTCTGGCTGCCTTTGTACCCGTAAGCGCGCAGGCGCATTTTTTGCTGCAACACACCGATGAGGTGCTGATCGAGAAACCCGGCGACGTGCCGATGGGGTTGATCTTCTGGCACCCGATGGAAAACGGCCACGCCATGGATATGGAGAAGCCGCAAGAATTTTTCATGATCCACAATGGTGAAAAGACCGACCTGATGGATCGCGTGGCCCCGGCCACCTTCAAGGGCAAAGACAACTCCTCTGCCGCGTTCACCGCCTCTGTGCCGGTCAAACGCTCGGGCGATTATGTGGTGGTGACCGTGCCTGCGCCTTATTATGAGGAAAGCGAAGACATCTACATCCAGCAGATCACCAAAAGCGTTCTGAACCGCAACACGCTGCCCACCGATTGGGATCAGCCTGCGGGTCTGCCGACGGAAATCCTGCCGCTGAACAAACCTTACAATGTGGTGACCGGGTCGACCTTCTCGGGTGTGGTTTTGTCTGACGGCAAACCGGTTGCGGGTGCTGAGATTGAGATCGAATATATGGCCGCTGCGCCGGATCTGGCAGCGATGGCAACCACCGAAAGCACCGTGGACGCGATGGCCGGTGGCTCGATCGTGGCGATCACTGATGCAAACGGTGTGTTCACCTTCGGTGTTCCGAAAGCAGGCTACTGGGGCTTCGCCGCCCTTGGATCAGGCCCGGTGAAGGAACATGAGGGCAAGGAACTGTCACAAGATGCGGTTCTGTGGATCCGCGCTGAGGATCTGAAGTGATCCTGCGGATCACAGCCAAAGGGGGCGCGTCATGCACATCGTAGATGGCGCGCTTTCCAACCCGATTGTGATCGGGGGGGCCGTGATGGCAGTGGGTGGCATTGCCATCGGCCTTAAAAACCTGCCGCTTGAACGTATCCCGGCCGCGGGCGTTCTGTCGGCCAGTTTTTTTGTTGCCTCGCTGATCCATGTGCCGATCGGCCCCAGTTCCGTCCACTTGATCCTGAACGGGTTGGCCGGTCTTGTCCTGGGCTGGGCGGCGTTTCCGGCGTTGTTTGTCGGGCTGCTTTTGCAGGCGGTGTTCTTTGGTTTTGGCGGTCTGACCGTGCTGGGGGTGAACGCGGTGAATATCGCGCTGCCCGCCGTGCTGATTGGCCTGACCTTTCGCCCCCTGGTGGCGCGCGGATCCCCGATGCAGGGTGCAATCTGGGGCGGCATCGGCGGTGGTCTGGCCATTGCGCTGACCACAATTGCCGTGGCGATCTCGCTTGCCTTGTCCGGCGATGAATTCATCCCGGCCGCCAAACTGGTGTTTTTTGCCCATATCCCCGTGATGGTGATCGAGGCGCTTTTGTCAGGTGCGGCCATATTCCTGGCCCGCCGGGTGAAGCCCGAATTGTTCATGGACACAAAAGGAGGCCTGGCATGATCCGGTCTTTTATCCTGATTGCGGCCCTGACGCTGACCCCGCTGGCGGCTGGCGCGCATAATGTGATTGCGTCCGTCTTCCCATCCGGGTCGAACATCGAAGGGGAAATTGGCTTTTCCAATGGCGATATGGCGGTCGATCTGCTGGTCGAAGTCTTTGACGAGGCGGGTGCTAAGCTGGGCGAGGCGAAAACCGATCAGGACGGGTTTTTCCTGTTCACCCCGACCCAACCCGTGACCCATGTGTTTCGCGGCGATCTTGGCGCGGGCCATGTGGCCGAGGTGATCATGCCCGCAGCTGAGGTGGCTGAAGTGCTTGGGCAATCTGCCCCTGCCGCCGCCAACCCGGTGACCAACCAAGCGGCAGGGGCATCGGTTCTGGCGGGGGCGCCCAAGAAAATGGTGACGATGCAGACGGGGCTGAGTGATGAAACCCGTGCCGAGCTTGCCACCATGGTGCGCAATGAGCTGCGCCCGCTGCGCAAGGAAATCTCTGCGCTGAAGAACGAGACACATTTCCAGTCCGTTCTGGGCGGGATTGGTTATATCTTCGGCCTGTTCGGTCTGGTGTTCTACATCGCGGCTCGGCGCAAAATCGGAGGTGGCGCATGACCTATGTTCTGACTGGCGAAGACAGGCCACTGACCGGGTTTGGGGCATTGCGCGCAGCGGTGTCCGCCCTTGATCCCCGGATGCGCATTGTCATGACCGTGGCCTATTCCATCGTTGTGGTTGGTCTGAGCAATCTTTGGGTGCTGGCCGCTGCAATGGGCCTGTCGATGTGGCTTTTGATGCTGTCGGGCTTGCCGTTTCAAAAGACAGTCAAACGTATGGCGATGATGGACAGTTTCATCATTTTCACGCTGGTTTTGCTGCCGTTCACCATGCCCGGCACGCCGATTTTCACCCTCTGGGGGCTTGATGCCACCTGGGAAGGGCTGTGGCGGGCAACCGAAATTGCGCTGACGGCCAATGCGGTCATTCTGGCAGTGATGACGTTGGTGGGCTCGATGGAGCCGGTCACCATGGGGCATGCGTTGTTTGCGCTGAAAACACCCGCGCGGCTGGTGCATCTGATGATGTTCACCATCCGCTATATCGAAGTGCTGCGCGAGGAATACCTGCGGCTGCGCACCTCGATGAAACTGCGCGGTTTTCGCCCGACCACCACTTGGCACACCTATCGCAGCTATGGTTATCTGGTGGGGATGATGCTGGTGCGCGCCATTGAACGCTCTGAGCGTATTTTGGCCGCTATGAAATGCCGGGGATTTTCCGGTCGCATTGTGCTCTTGGAGGATTTCCGTCTCACCCGTTCCGACATCTTGTTTGCCGCCGCCCTGTCGCTGGCACTTGTTGCCCTGATCGGTGCTGAGGTTGTTTATGTCACCCACTGAACGACAGACCGAGCAAGCTGACATGCCCGCCACCTCCTCCTCCCTTCTGCGAACCCCGCTGATCGAACTCACCGATCTCAGTTTTGCCTACCCCGGTCTTGAACCAGTGCTGGAGGGCGCGTCGATGCGGCTGATGCCGGGTGAGCGCCTGTCGCTGGTTGGTCCAAACGGTGCGGGGAAATCCACGCTGTTGAAGATTATCATGGGGCTGTTGGCCCCCACTGGCGGAACCATCACGGCCTTCGGCAAACCCTGCGTGGTCGAGGCGGATTTTCACGATATGCGCCGCCGGGTTGGGCTGGTGTTTCAGGATGCGGATGATCAGCTTTTTTGCCCCACTGTTGCTGAAGACGTGGCCTTCGGCCCGCTGAACCTTGGCAAATCCAAACACGAAGCATTGGCCATTGTTGACCGGGTGCTGACCCGCCTTGGCCTGACCCATTTGCGTGATCGGGTCACCCACAAACTGTCGGGCGGTGAGAAACGGCTGGTCACACTGGCGACCGTGCTGGCGATGGAACCCGAGGTGCTTATTCTTGATGAGCCGACAAACGCGCTGGATCCCAGCAATTACGCCCGGCTGATCGAGATCCTGAATGGATTGGATCAGGCGATCCTGCTGGTCAGCCATGATCCTGATTTTCGCGCGGAAATCGCCCCTCGGGGCTACCGGCTGGCAGGGCGGGCACTGACCCGCTTTTAAAACGTGCTCGGATCAGACGTGATTTTGCCCCGCTCCATGTCGCGTTCCGGCGATATGCCGGGGTTGCTTTTATCCCCGCCGGTTGGCCCGCTGCCCAAATGCCTTGTTGAACTTGGATAAAAACAGATCGCGCCCTTTGATCTGTGCGGTAATCGCGTCGCCCACCGTGGCCACGGTCAGGAAAGAATTGCCGCGTTTTGGGCCAAGTGGCACCAAAATGGGTGGCTTGCCCCAAGGTGTGTAAGGGGTTTGATCTTCCACCTGTTGTCCGGCCATCACCCGGCGCAGTACCTTCTTCAGCCACGGCAGTTGCCGGGTGGTCGCCACCACCGTCATTGCATCCCCATCGCCGCTACATCCCCAGCGGCAAAGACATTGGGCAGCTCAGATGGGCGCATCCAGCCATCCACTTTCACCCGACCTGCGGAAACTTCGCGCGCGCCGGGCAGACGGGTCAGAAGTTCGGAACAGGCGGTGGCACCAATGGTGGGGAAAATCAGATCCGCGCTCAGCACCCGCCCATCCGAAAGGGTGAGTTTGCCCGCATAAGGCACGCGCGTCTCGGCCAGATCGTCACCTCGGGTGCCCAGGATCACCTCAACCCCAGCGGCGTGCAATTTGTGCAAAAGCCTGCGGCCAAGGCTGCTGGAATGTTCGGGAAACAGGGTGGCGTGGCTGGCCAGTAGGGTGATGGATTTTTCGGGCATGTGGTGGGCAATTTCGCCCGCCAGCTCGGTGCCAACCGCCCCCGCCCCGACGATGAGCACGCTTTGCGCGTTGCGCAACTGCTGATGTACCCGGTCATTGTCCGCGCGCAGCTGATCGATCGCGGTGTCCCCGCCGGTTTGTGGGCGGAAAGGCATTGCGTTTTTGGCCCCGGTGGCAAGCACAACGTAATCGGCCGTGATCCGCGTGCCATCCGCCAGCGTCACCCCGTTGCCATCCACGGCGCTTGCGCGGGCTTGCACCACACGCCCCCGGCTGAGCAGGCGATCATACGGGATCAGTGCGCGTTCCAGCAGCTCGGGTGTGATCAGCGCACGCAGCATCGCAGGCGCGTGGACAAAATGGCTGTTTTGCTCAATCAGCGTGACATCTGCGTGGCGGTCCAGACCACGGGCCAGCTCGGCCCCGAGGAACCCCCCTCCGACAATGGTGATGCGTCGCGGCATGTGATCTCCTTTCAGGGGCGATGTGCAGGGTGCGTGCCCGGCGTAATCCAGCCTGCGCGGCCAAGGTCCGGGGCGAGGCGCAGGAAATCGGTAAGTGCGTCAGGGTGCGGCTGGCCAATCAGGTCACGCGGGGCAGAGGTGGCGGCGCGCAAGGTGCGCTCTAATGGCACGCCAACCTCATGCACCATCACCCGAACCGCAGTGAGAAGATCAAGATCGGCCCCCGCCAAAGTGCCGTCTTCCAGTGTCAAACGCCCCTTGCTGCGGGTGATCTTTCGCCCCCCCAGCGTGAAAGAGGGTGCGTTCGTGCCTGCCACGGCCATCGCATCTGACACCAGAAAAATCTCGCCCGGTCCGGGGGCTGCGTCTTTTGCCGCCCAGGCTGTGCGGATGGTGGCCGGGTGCACATGTACGCCATCGGCAATCAGCCCGGCGCTCAGCTGCTGTGCGTCAAGGGCGGCGCCAACACAGCCGGGGGCGCGACTGGAAAGGGGGCTCATCGCGTTGAACAGATGGGTCACAAGCCGCGCACCCGCATTGGCATAGGCTATGCAGGTATCGAAATCCGCATCTGTATGCCCGAGCGAGACCAGTACGCCAGCGTTGGCAAGCCTTCGCACCTGATCCAGCGTGACGTTTTCTGGTGCGATGGTGATTTTCAAAACCGGCAAGGTGGTTGCGGCGTGGAGGAGTTCGTCCAGATCCTGCTGGGTCATGGGCCGGATCAGCCTGCCATCATGGGCGCCTTTGCGGGCCAGCGACAGATGCGGGCCTTCCAGATGCAGCCCGGCGACCTCTGTCACCCCGTTTTGGATGGCATCCTGAACCGCCTGAATGGCTGCGCGGGTAACCTCGGGGCGGTCGGTGATTAAAGTGGGCAACAGATGGGCCACGCCGAGGGACCGATGAGCGGTGGCGATGGTGCGGAGCGTGTCGAGCGTGGGCGCATCCCCCAGCATCACGCCGCCGCCGCCGTTCACCTGCAGATCCGCAAATCCGGCGCACAGGATATCGCCGTGAAGGTCGATATCGGGGGGGTAAGATCCCTGTGCGGTAATCTCGCGCAATTGCCCGTCCACAAACAGCGCGCTGTGGTTGTGCAACAGCCGGGTGCCGTCGAAAATCGGGCCGCCGGAAAGATGCAAAGGGCCGGATATAGGGAGGCAAGAAGTCATGAAGGCGCTCCCGCCTGAAGGTCTGCGCCATAAGCCCGCGCCAGGGTGATTGCACCGCTGAGAGGGGTTGCCTTGGCTGGGGTCAGATCAGCCTGCATCGCCTCTGGCAGATAAGCGGCAAATTCCGGCCCGATGCCGCCGGTCAGGCAGATCACCTTGCCCGTTGACCAACCCAGTTTGGTCAGCGTGTCCGCAAGGGTGTCCGCGCCGGTTTGCAGCAGCCCCATGGCCAGTGCGTCGCCCTTTGCGGCAAAGCGTGTCACCTCTTTTGCAAGCTGGCCGAAATCGGCGGGGGAGGCCGTCGTGGCAAAGGTGACAAGGCCGGGCGCGCCGTTGAAACGGCCCAGAAAATACTCGGCAAGATCCGATGGCGGGGCAAGCCCGTCCACGGTGTCGAGGCTGCGTGACAGGGCGGTGCGCCCCACCCACATGGCGGATGCCGGATCGCCCAGAATATGGCCCCAACCGCCATAAAACCGCATGGTGCCAGTCAACTGGGTGGCAAAGAAAGATCCGGTGCCGCAATGGGCCATAAACCCATCCGTCGTGCCCAGCACGCCTTTCACGGCGGCGGTTGGTCATCTTCGATTTTGACAGATGGAAAGGGCAGGGTGGCGTGCAGGCGGGGATAATCGCGGGGTCAATCACCCCGGCAAGACCAAGGTAGATGGGCAATTTGTAAAGATCCGCCAACGGCCAGCCGGAAAGGTTGGACAGCTTGGTAAAGCAACGCAAAATCTCATCCACGGCGCCGTCGAAATCGGTGCCTACATTGACCGATCCCCCTTCGATTTCATGGCGGCCGGCGGGTGTGTCCAGTGCGATGCGACAGCGGGTGCCGCCGCCATCCACCGCGATGACGGGGCAGGGGGCCGGATCGGGTGTTGCGCCGGGATTTGGGTGTTGGTCAGAGCTCATACTCTAGATAAACCGTACCTTGTGGCAAAAGAACAGATCAAACCGATGCAAAGGCGCGTGTGATGGTGCGAACGTAGGGCGGTGCCGCCGGGATGTTGCTTGCTTTCCCGGCTATGCTGCGTATTTTGGGGCCAACTTTTTCTATCGGAACATTTGCCGTGAATATGATGTCCACTTTCGTCAAGCCGATGCACCCTGAAGGGCGCCGGTTTGTTGCTATTTTTGCCGCGATCACCGTGGTGTTGTTTCTGCTGTTCACCCCGCTTGGGTGGATTGGCGTTGGCCTGACCGTCTGGTGTTACTATTTCTTCCGCGACCCCGAGCGTATGTCGCCGGTGCGTGATGACGTGATCATCAGCCCCGCAGACGGGATTGTGTCGCTGATTGAACCGGCGGTGCCGCCAGCGGAACTGGGTATGGACGACACGCCGCTGACCCGCGTGAGCGTGTTCATGTCGGTCTTCAACTGCCACGTAAACCGGATGCCGGTGGGCGGAAAAATCACCGCTATCGCCTATCGTCCCGGCAAGTTTTTCAACGCCTCGCTCGACAAGGCCAGTAAAGACAATGAGCGCAACTCGCTTCGGATCGAAATGCCGGATGGGCGCGATATTGCCGTGGTGCAGATTGCCGGTCTGGTGGCGCGTCGGATTGTGTGTTTCACCGGGGAAGGCCAGCGCCTTGGCCTTGGCGAACGTTTTGGCCTGATCCGGTTTGGCTCGCGCTTGGATGTCTATCTGCCGGAAGGGGTGGAACCGATGGTGCGCCTTGGTCAGACCATGGTTGCGGGGGAAACCCTGATAGCCGAACTCAACGATGTGCATGAAAGCGCTGATGCTGCCGAAGATCAGGGTGCGTAACCGCTGATGCGTGACGAGCCCCATAAACCACAGCGCAAGGTTGCCCTGATTCAGCTGGTGCCAAATGTGATGACGGTGGCCGCAGTTTGTGCGGGCATGACCGCCATTCGCTTTGCCATTCAGGGCCATGTGACCTGGGCGGTTGGGTTCATTCTGCTGGCCGCTGTTTTGGATGGGCTGGATGGGCGCATGGCGCGGCTGGTCAATGGGCAGTCGGAGATGGGGGCAGAGCTGGACAGTCTGGCAGATTTCCTTAACTTCGGTGTTGCCCCGGCTTTTGTGTTGTATTTCTGGGGGTTGCAGGATCTGGCGTCGCTGGGGTGGTTGGCCGCGCTGACCTATGCCATCTGCTGCCTGATCCGCCTGGCGCGGTTTAATGTGGGCAATAAATCCGAAGGCGGCACCGGAAGCTGTGCGCATTTTGTCGGGGTGCCTGCCCCGGCGGGGGCGCTGCTTGCGCTGGCACCGATTTACCTGTCGCGCGTGGCACCGGGTTGGACACCGCTGCCGGATACGCCGATTGTGCTTTATCTGCTGCTCACCGCGTTTTTGCTGATCAGCATATCCCCACGCCTTCGTTCAAGACCACGCGGATCAACCGCGAGCACGTGAAATTTGTGCTTGTTGGGGTGGGTATTCTGGGCGCGGCGTTTGTGACCCGGCCCTGGACCACATTGCTTTTGGCCAGCGTGATTTATCTTGGCATGGTGTTTGTCGGCTGGCTGCGCAAAGTGCGTCGGGGCAAAATGCCCGGCTGACGCGCAAGCGTCAGCGTTTCAGCACATATTCCAGATATTGGCGAAACCGCCCGCGATACGGTGGGCGCAGGAATTTCAGCAGATCAAACCGCATCTGCTGGTAGATGGCCTTGTGGTGGCTGAATTCCAAAAACCCGTCGTGGCCGTGATATCGCCCAAAGCCCGAGGTGCCACATCCGCCGAAGGCAGGTTTTCCTGCGCGATATGCATCATTGTGTCGTTGATGCTGACACCGCCAGAATGGGTGCGCGTCAGAATCTGCTCTTGCTGCACCGGGTCTTCGGCAAAGAGGTAAAGCGCCAGCGGGCGGGCGTGGACGTTTATATACTCTATTGCGTCCTCAAGGGTTTCGGTGCGGCGAAGGGGCAAGATCGGGCCAAAGATCTCTTCCTGCAGCACCCGCATATCATCGCGCGCGCCAAGGATCAGCGTGGGGGCAGTTTGTGATGGGGCTGCGGGGTGAACCCTTCTGTCGGGGCCAGTTCAACGATCTCTGCACCTTTGCGGCGCGCATCCTCAATCAATGCTTGCAGCCGGTCAAATTTGGATTGTCCCAGAACCGAGGTGTAATCTTCACTCTCCAGCACGCCATGTGGGAACATCTCAGCCACAGCTGCGCGGGCTGCGGTGACAAACTCTGCTTCATGATCCTTGGTCAGCAGCAGATAGTCCGGCGCAATACAGGCCTGTCCGGCGTTCAAAATCTTACCATGCATTATTGCAGTGGCAGCCTTGGGGATATGTGCCGAAGGGGTCAAGATCGCCGGGGATTTCCCACCCAGTTCCAGCGTGAGCGGCACCAGGTTTTCTGCCGCCGCACGCATCACCTGACGCCCAACCGCGGTCGAGCCGGTAAACAACAGGTGATCAAATGGCAGGGCGGAGAATGTGGCCGCGACCTCGGCGTTTCCGGTGACCACATGAACCTCGCTGGAATCAAAGCTTTCCCTGACCAGATGTGCGATCAGGGCAGAGGTCTCCGGGGCCAACTCTGACGGTTTTACCATGGCGCGATTGCCCGCAGCCAAGATCCCCGCGAGGGGGCCAAACGTCAGGAACAGCGGGAAGTTCCACGGTGACATCACCCCCACCACCCTTTCGGCTGATAGGCCACACGGCCACGCGCGCCCAAAAGGCCCAGCGGGACCTCTAGTCTTCGTCGGTCTGGGCGTGTCCAACGGGGAAGTTGCTTATGCGCGTGGCGCAATTCCTTGATCGCGGGCGCCATGTCGGTGAAGTCACTGGTTAGGGCTGAACGATGGCCAAAATCGCTGTTCAACGCGCGCTGGAAACGGGTTCGATTGCGCAAAAGAATGTCAATGGCGCGCTCAATCCGATCGCGGCGCATGGCCTCAGAGGGTGGTCCTTCGCTGCGTTGTGCCACCTTCTGGCGCTGCAACACGGTCTGTATCTGCACCGCAGTTTCATCCATCTGGCTGTCCATGATTGTCCTCTCACCGCTGGGCCGCGCGCCTTGATTGCGGTTTGTATGAAGTCTTTTGCCCCAATATCAGCTTACCCTTTTGGTTGCGCAAGACCACCCCGCGAAACGCCGCATCCCGGGCTGGTCGGTGGATGGCGGCTGATCTGTGCGTGGTTTATGTCGATCCACCCTGGGGGCGATAAAAGCGGCGCATCATCAAAGGGGTCAAATACATCGGGATTTGATAACAGCCTAGAAAGATCAGCAATTGGTCCACCGTGCTGGAGGGCAGGGCCACAAGAAACAATGCGAAATTTCGATTGCCTGCGACCAGCGCATAAGGGGCTGCAACGGCTGCAAGTGCGCTGTGGCGAAGCAATAAATACCCCGTCACCTGCAGGCCAAAATTGATGGCAATGGCGAGCAACAACCAGCCCGCCGCCAGCCAGGGTGTGTGGATCAGGCAGGGCCAAGGGCGGCCATCAAGCCAATCACCATGATCACCAGCAGCGCCACCATCCCGCCATCCAGCGCCTCTTTGGTGGTGGGGCATAACCGTTCCGGAGCCAAGCGGCGCAGTAAAAGTGCAGCCCCTACTGTCGCGGCAATGGCCAGCAACAGCTTAAAGGCCGCAATCAGCGCCACGCTGACATGCCAAGGTCGGGGTCAGCCAGAAAATCGGCAACATGGTCAGGGGCAGAAACGCAGTGCCCAACAGCAACAGGCGAAAGGCCGGGTCAGGATCATGGCCCAGAAGTTGGGTGAAATTGGGGCTTCCGGTCACAGAAGGTGCGGCCAGAACCAGCACCACTGCCAAGGCCCAGGGGGCAGAGGCCACTCCGAACGCGCCAAATACCATCAGGGCAGACAACGGCAAGAGGAGTTGCAGAACCAATATTGCGCCGAACGCCCGCCGCTCCGGCCACCCCCCGGACCCGATCCCACGCCGTGCCACCGGCCCTGCCAGCCGGAAGCTGGAACAAAACAAAAGCGCCAGAACCAGTTCCGCCAGCCATGGTTTGAGCGCCAGGGCCAGCCCCGGCAACAGCACACCCGCCAAAAGCCCCAAGGGCAGCGCCAGCCGCCCATAACGTGCCAGAAAAACAAAGGGGGTCAAAACTATCATTACTTTGTCATGGCACCGACCGGAGGGGGCGTCCAGTCGGTGCACCTTGCCTTAATAGAAATGCGGCAGATTTTTGGCCCGTGCGGCGCGGACCCAATTGGGCACAAAGGGGATGATCTTATCTTGCGAGGGCACCATGATCTCGATGAAATTGGCCCCGGGATTGGCAATCGCCGCGCTGAGGATCGGTTCGATCTGCTCTTCGCTCAGGATCCTGTCGGTTTTGAATCCGAACCCCTCAGCCACTTTGCAATAATCGACGCCACCAAAATCCGTGGCCCATGGCTCGTCCACATCATCCAGCAAAATGCCCTCGCCGCGGATCCAGCCAAACACGTCATTGCGGGTCAGGATCACGGTGACATTTTTGCCCGAGCGTTTGAGGGTCTCCATATCGCCGATCACAAAGCCAAAGGATCCGTCGCCGGTGAAGGAAATCACCGGCCCGTCATGGGCATAAAGGGCACCAAGGGCGGCAGGCACGGAATAGCCAAGCGCGCCCATTGAATAGTTGGTGATGTAACGCCGTCCGGGTTTTTTGAAGGTCAGAAGCGCCGAGGGGTAAATGGCGCTCACCCCCGGTTCGGAAGTGACAATCGCATTGTCCGGCATGATCTTGTCGAGCACCTGGCTCAGTTTTACCGGTGATAGCGTGCCGTCGGGCATCGGGATGTTTGAGTTGAACACCTTATCGAGCGCGGTCTTTTTCATTGCGGTCAGATCCAGCGTGGGGCGGTCCAGATCCGGGTGCTCTGCCGTCAGGATTTCAATCATGTAGTCAAGGCTGGCGCGCGCATCCCCACCAGCCCAACTTTGACCGGGAAGTTGTTTCCCACATGCGCCTCGGCAATATCCAGATGTAGGAAAGTCTTGGTCATCGGGTCGCCATAAAGCTTCCAATGATCGGTGGCGGCGCTGTCGGTGTTGGTGCCGATGAAAAAGATTGTGTCGGCGTCATGCATATATTGGTTGGAATATTCCATCCCGCCGCGCCCACCAATGACGCGCAGCGCCAGCGGGTGGTCTTCGGGGATGGTGCCTTTGCCCGGCGTGGTGGTGCCGACCGGGATTTGCAGCATTTCCGCCAGTTTCAAAAGGCTCTCACCCGCCTTTGAAATCAGCCCGCCCTGGCCAACAACAATGGCGGGTTTTTCAGCGGCCAGCAGTACGTCAATGGCCGCGCGGATCTTGGCATGGTCCGCCACCGGACGATGCGCCGGGTAAAAGCTGTATTCCGGTTCGGCGTAAAGGTCGTTTATCTCCGCCTCTTCGCCAAAGATATTGATTGGCACGCGGATATGCACCGGCGCGGGTCGGCCCGAGGTGGCCACGCGGAAGGCGCGGCGTATCAGAAACGGGATTTCGCGTGCATTGGTCAGCACAAAACTTTCCTTGCAGATGCTGTCGTAAAGTTTGGTTTGATCGACCCCGGTCAGCCCGTGCTTTTTGTCTTGGTTGGTCGGAATATCCGAGCTGAAATAGATCACCGGGACCGAGCTGAGGAAGGCCTCGGTGATACCGGGCGAACAATGGGTCACGCCGGGCGAGGGGGCCTCAAGCACACAAGGCGCCCGGTGATTTTTGCATAGGCTTCGGCCGCATAGGATGCCGTGCGCTCGTCACGGGTCAGCACAAACTCGATGTTGGAATGTTCGCGCCATTCCTTGTACCAGCCGATGGTGGTTTCACCGGGCAGGCCAAACACATGGGCGACGCCATGCAGTTCAAGCATTTTCAGGATGATCTGGGCGCCGTTCAGGCGCAGGGTGTCTGGGTGGGTCATGTTCGGGTGGGTCATTTGTGTCCCCTCATTTGATCGGGAGATCGCACACAGTCCTGTATGCAGTTATCCGACCGTTTTAAAAAATTTACATCAGCGGCGCACAAACCGCGTATTTCGCCAGCATCTCCGGGTCGACTTCGACGCCCAGCCCTGGACCGGTCGGCACATGGATGCGGCCATGTTTCACCGGGAACGGCTCGGTCAGGATGTCTTCAGCGGCGTAATAGGTGGCCATGTAGAATTCGGCCTCAAGCACCAGATCCGGCACTGCAGCCATCAGATGGGTGCCTGCCGCATGGGCGAGGCCCGTTTCGAACATGCAGCCGCCATAGATTTCGATGCCCGCCGCGCGGGCAATCGCCGCCACCTCCAGCGCCCGGCGGATGCCACCGGATTTCATGATCTTGAGCGAGAAGATATCGGCGATACGATGTTGCGCGCCGTAAAGCGCGCCTTTCGGGTCAAACACGCTTTCATCGGCCATGATTGGCGTGTCGATCACATGGGTGATATGGGCCAGCGCCTCGCGTTCATGCAGTTTGACGGGTTGTTCGACAAAGGTCGGCCGAAACGCTTCGAGATCGCGAATGCACCGCACCGCGTCATAGGCCCAAAGCCCCTGATTATAGTCGATGCGGATGTCCACCTCGTCGCCATAAATCTTGCGCAGTTTTTCCACCCGCATCACGTCAAATTTATGGTCGGCAAACCCGGTTTTGAACTTGAAGATCCGCACGCCGTCGTCCCACATCGCCGCCACGTCGTCGAGGTCCGCGTTGAAATCGGGGTTGGCGATGGAAAAGCTCATCCCCATGTCGTTGCGCATCTTGCCGCCGACCAGTTCACACACAGACAGCCCGGTGATTTTGCCGGTGATGTCCAGAAGCGCCATTTCCAGCGCGGCCTTGGCCTCGGGGTGGCCGATCAGCACCTTTTCAGCCATGTTCATGTGTTTTTCCACCTGCACCGGGTCCTGCCCGATCAGATGGGGGCGCAGGTGTATATGAAGCGCGGCAGATGCCGCTTCGGCGGTGCCGGTGAACACAGGCCAGGGTGAGGCTTCGCCCCAGCCGGTGATACCGGTGTCGGTGGTGATCTCAAGGATTGCTACATGGATGCCCGTCACATCGCCAGAGCCATGGGAGTGTACTGCTTTGGCGGGGATGTTGATGCGATGGGCGCGCAGGGATTGGATTTTATGGTCGCTCACGGGGGATCTCCGGTTGTGAGGTCTCGGGAAATTCTCGGCGGGGTCAGCGCGGGCGTACCACCAGCACGCTGCAATTGGCATGGCGCGAGACACGGGCAGCGTTGGGGCCGATCAGCAAGTCTTTTACGCTGGGTTTGGCGGCCCCAATCACCACAAAATGCACGCTCAGGTCTTCGGCCCGCTGGATCAGTTGGTCATAGACCACACCGCGCAGCACTTTGATGTCATGGGCCACATCCTGCCAATCGAAGCCGGCGACATAGGTGGCCAGATCGCGCTCTGCCTCATGGCGCACTTGTTTGCGCATGTCGGGTGGGATGAAGTCCTGCACATAGCTGTGGCCCTGATCGGGGATCACAAACACCACTTCGACGGCGGCGGCATGGGTGCGGGCCAAGAGGATCGCCTCATGGATCACATGAGTGTCACTGCCCTTGTGCACCAGATCAACAGCCGCGAGGATACGGGGTTGGGTCATCATCTCAGCTCCTAATGAAGGGGGCAGGCCGCATCAGCGCCCCGCCGAAGACACCATGCTGTCGGGCAGGTAGGTGGCCAGTTCCGGGAATATGATCATGACAAAGACCATCACCACCATGATCAGAAACAGCGGGATCGCAGTCTTGGCGATATAACCCATTTCGTGGCGGGTGATCCCCTGCATGACAAAGAGGTTGAAGCCGATGGGCGGGGTGATTTGCGCCATTTCCACCACAATAACGATGAAGATGCCGAACCAGATCAGATCAATGCCCGCACCTTCCACCATCGGCTGCACAATTGCCATGGTCAGCACAACGGATGAGATGCCATCAAGGAACATACCCAGTAGGATGTAGAAAAACATCAGCGCGATCAGCAGTGAAAAGCGTGACAGCTCCAGCCCTTCGATGAATTCGGCAAGGGCGCGCGGCAGGCCGGTGAACCCCATCGCCAGCGTCAGCGCAATTGCCCCCATCAGGATGAAGGCAATCATCGCCGAGGTCCGGGTGGCGCCCAACAGACTTTCGATAAACGCTTGTTTGGTCAGTGATCCTTGCATCGCCGCCAGCGCAAAGGACCCTAGCACACCAATCGCGGCAGTCTCAGTCGCAGTGGCAAACCCGCCATACATCGAGCCGATCACCACAAAAATCAGCAAGATGATCGGGATCAGAAAGCGGCTTTCATTGATCTTTTGCATAAAGGTCATCTTGTCGGCAATTTCCGGCACTTCGTCACGGCGCAGGAATGACCAGCCCGCCACGTAAGCCATGAACATGCCTGCCAGTACGATGCCCGGCAGGATGCCTGCCATGAAGAGTTTTGAGATCGATTGCTCCACCGCCACGCCATACACAATCAGTGTCAGCGACGGCGGGATCATCAACCCCAGCGTGGCCGCTCCGGTCAGCGTGCCAATGATCATATATTCCGGGTATTTGCGTTTGCGCAGTTCAGGGATCGACATCTTACCCACGGTGGTCAGCGTTGCGGCGGACGAGCCAGAGACGGCGGCAAAAATGGTGCAGCCGACGATGTTTACATGCACCAACCCACCGGGCAGGCGCTGCATCCACGGGCTGAGGCCGCGAAACATGTCTTGCGACAATCGGCTTCGAAACAGGATTTCGCCCATCCAGATAAAGAGCGGCAGCGCGGTCAGGGTCCAGCTTGATGATCCGGTCCAGATCCGTGTCAGCATCGCGTCGCCTGCGGGGCGGGTGGTGAACATCTCCAGCCCCAGATAGGCCACGCCAAACAGCGCCAGTGCCACCCAGACCCCGGTGCCCAACAGCAAAAAAGCGCAAAGAGAAAGATCGAGACGAGGTAGAATTCTTCCATGGCCCTTACTCCGCGTGGATATCGACCGAGGCCGATTGAATGTTGTCTTTGCCGGTGAACAGCGTGGTGATCAGATTGTCGAACGCACAGATCGCCAGCAGGATTGTGCCCACCACCATCGACATCTGTGGGATCCAGATCGGCCAGGCGTCCTGTCCCTGGCTGATGTCGCCCCAACGATAGCTCTCGTAGGTCAGTTTGATCGCGTAACGGGCAAACAGAAAACAGAGGTAACTTGCCACCGCCCAGCACCAGATCTCGCCAAATTTGCGAAACCGTCCCAAGGCGTTCAACAGCAGGCTGACGCGGATGTGGCTGCCGCCATTCAGCGCATAGGGCAGGGCCAGAAACGATGCCGCCGCCATGCAGTAGCCGGTGAAATCCGGCGCGCCGGTGATGATCTCTCCGCCCCAGCGCGACACCATTTGCAGGGTGACAAAGCCAAGGATCATGATCAGGAAAACCGCGGCAAGATATCCTGCCCAGCGGTAAAGCGCGTCCAATGCGGTGCGCAGAAATGAGAAAAGCGCCATGGCGGGTCCTCGCTAAGGTGACAAGATGTCAGGCGGCATCGCCCCCGGCGCGCGGGTGCCGGGGGCTGGGTTCGGCAAACCGGCTTATTGCGCCGCTTTAAAGGCGTCGACGATCTGCTTGCCCTGGTCGCCCGCAGCTTCCAGCCATTCTGCTGTCATCGTGTCACCAATGGCGCGCAGCTCAGTTGCCAATGCCTCACTTGCCGGGCCGGTGGTCATGCCGTTTTTGGCCAGCTCGTTCACGGTGAACTCGGTATATTGGATCGAGCGCCAGTCGCCTGCGTATTCTGCGGCGGTGGCACAGCCGTTCATCACCGCTTTGGTGGCGTCATCCAGCCCGTTCCAGGCGTCTTTGTTCACCAGCACATAGTTGCGCGGCATCCAGCGTCGACGCCGTAATAATGCGACAGGCTTTCCCAGACCTTGCGGTCGTAACCGGTGGATCCTGACGACACCATGCCCTGTGCCACGCCGGTGGCAAATGCCTGGCTGATTTCAGCGGCTTCGATCTGGACCGGCAACATGCCGGCCAGTTCCGCCATCCGGGCAGAGGCGGCGTTATAGGCGCGGAATTTCAAACCTTCCGCATCCGCCAAAGTGTTGACTTCACGATCAAAATAAAGCCCCTGACCCGGCCATGGTACTGAATAAAGCAGGTGCAGGTTCTGCGCGTCCAGAACCTCGGACAGCGGGCCTTTGGCAATATCCCAAAGCTTTTCGGATGCCTCAAATGAGGTGGCAAGGAACGGTACGCTGTCAAAACCAAACAGCGCGTTTTCATTCTGGTGGCCGGACAGCAGACGCTCGCCAATGTTGACCTGACCAGTCTGGATGGCGCGTTTGATCTCAGCGCCTGCGTAAAGTGATCCGCCCGGATGGGTCTGGATTTTCAACGCGCCAGCGGTGCCTTCGGTCACACATGCAGCAAAGATCGCGCCGGTGGCCGAGTGGAAATTGGTGGCGGAGTAGGCCATTGGCATGTCCCAGGTTTCCGCATGCCCCGCAGTGGCGGATACGGTGGCGAGCGCCAGGCCGGTGATGATGGATTTTGTGATATGTTTAGGCATGTTGGACTCCCTTGTTGCCTTTGTAAGTGGCCCTCTGAGCGGGGCTTTTTGGTGTTGGTTTTAGGATCGTGTGTTGGGTCAAAACCGCTGTGGGTCATAAACGCCAAGGTCGATATTCGTTTGTTCTCCGGTCACAATCCCTGCAAGAATGCGACCGGTTTTTGGCCCTGCGGTCAGGCCGATGTGATGGTGGCCAAAGCCCGCAATCACGCCGCTTTTACCAATCTCGCCAATCAGTGGCAGGCTGTCTGAGGGGGCCGGACGATGGCCAAGCCAGCTTTTCGCCTCACCAAATGTCAGCTTGGGGAAACTGGCGCGCACCTTGCGTTGCAAGAGGTCAAGCGGGGCTTTGGATGGCCCGGCGTCAAGCCCGCCAAATTCCACCACGCCTGCACAGCGCAACACGCCATCCATTGGTGTGGCGACAAATTTCCCGGTGGTCACCATCAGCGGGGTGGACGGTCCGTGCTCAGGATTGCTGAATTCGATGTGATACCCCCGCTCGGTTTCGATCGGCACCGACAGCCCCAACTTTTGCGCCAAGGCACCAGACCAGACCCCAGTGGCCAGCACCACCTTGTCGCAGGGCAGGGGGCCATCTTTGGTCACAACCGCGCTGACCTGCCCGTCGGTCATGGTGAAATCGACCACCTCTCCCTGCCGGAACGTGGCCCCCAGTTTTTCGGCCTCAGCTGCCAAAGCGGCAACATAGGCGCCAGGGTTTTTTGAATACCCATGATCGTGCATCACCGCGAGCAACGAGAGATCACCTGCCAGATTGGGTTCAAACTCGCGCACCGCGTCACCTTCGAGCAGCTCCGGCTCAAACCCTGCGGTTTTGCGCAGCATCCAGGTGTAATGGTCCGCCTCAAAGGCGGCGCGATCCGGATAGACAAAGCTGTAATCCGAGCTTTGCACCCAGCTGTCTGCAGCGGTGCCTTTGGTCAGCGCCTGATGCTGTTCAACCGTGTCCGAAGTCAGCGGTGTCAGACCCGCCGCAATGCGCCGCGTGTCCATGTCATTGGCGTGCGACATGTAGCGCAGCAGCCATGGCAACATCCTTGGTAGGTAAAGCCAGCGCAAAAACAGCGGGAAATTCGGATCCAGTGCCATACCCGGCCCTTTGAACAACAGCCCCGGTGCGGTCACTGGCGCCACCGAACAAGCCGCCAGCACACCGGCGTTGCCATATGAGGTGGCCGCATCACTGCCTGGCCGGTTGCGATCCACAAGGGTCACGCCCACGCCCGCGCGTCGCAGCCAGATTGCGGTTGACACGCCAACAATGCCTGCGCCGATCACAACCACATGTTTTTGCTCAGGTGTCATAGTGTTTCGCCCGGTGAGAATCAGCCCTGCTTGATTTGTATTCCAGACTGTATACAGTGCTGTAGCGGCCTGTGAAGACAAATGTTTCCTTTCCCGGAAACTTTGTTACAAACGGGCTGATTTTAGTAACTCCGGGAATCTGATGTCCAAAACCGAAGGCAGTGTCGAACGGGCCTATGAGGCGCTTCGCAAAATGGCGATCAATTTTGAATTCAAACCCGGTGAGCGGTTGAATGAAACCGCCCTGACCAAGACGCTTGACGTCAGCCGCACCCCGCTGCGTGAGGCGCTCAATCGGCTGGTGGCACAGGGGTTTTTGACCTTCGAACTGGGCAAAGGATTCTTTTGCCGCGCGCTGAGCCCTGAAAAGGTGTTTGAACTTTACCAGCTGCGCTGCGCACTTGAGACCGAAGCCTGATCCGCACCATCGAAAGCGCCAAAGACGCCGAGATTGACGCGGTGATTGCCTATCTCGACAAGGTCGAACAATCCTATTCGGTCTGCACCGATCTTAATGAGCTTTTGCGCATGGATGAGGAATTCCACGTCAAACTTGCCAGCCTCTCGGGCAACAGCGAGTTGGTTGGGCTTTTGTGCAATGTGAATGAGCGCATTCGCTATGTGCGGCTGATCAATCTGCGGCTTTTGCGTGATCGGCGCGAGAGTGTTGTTGATACCGCACCAACCTCGATGTCGGCGCATCGCATCATCCTGAATGGGGTCAAGGATCGGGATATGGAACTGGCGGTCAAGGCGCTGCGGGGCCATATTGAACGGCGTAGCGAGCAGACGATGGAGCTGGTGCGGGTGGCCTTTTCACAGCTTTACGTGCCGGGCGCATAAATCGGGGCATCTGGGCCTCAGCTTCCAGCTCGACAACCTGCCCCACCGTTGCAAGCAAGACCTAAGCCAGTGCAAGATCCTCAGGCGCGCAATTGGCATTGCCCACCATCGCGGTGATCCCTTGACCGATGGCCGCGGGGGACATGGAGCGGATGATCGCAGGCCTGGGTCCAAGGATGTCTGATAGCGCGTGCAGGGTGGTGTCAGCGGCAACCGAGACAAACAACGTGCTCGCCACCCCTTCGCCGGTCAGCGTTGCGGCCGTGAGGTGATTTGCGGTTTCACAGCCAACCCGCCTGCAGTCACCCGCTCAAGAGTGCGTTCATCGGGGGTGTCCTGTAAGCCCCAGCAGGGGGTCATCCAGATCGGCGGAAAAGCGATCGGGCACCAAGGCGGCGTGGAACCATTTCAGGAAAGTATAGATTGAAAACACCGGCAGGCCGGTCAGCTTGCGCACCTCTGCGGCATAGGGTGTCATATTTGTGCATTCGAGCAGGATTGCGCCCACATCCGGGTGATCCGTGACCAATTGGCGCGCCGCATCACGCATATCTTCGCGACAAGCAGCAAAGTCGATGACCGGCGCGTCGCCCAGAATGTCGCGGGTAAAGACGCGGCCCGCCTCTGTGCCCACGATTGGCGTGCCTTCGGGCACATTGGCGGCGGCCAGATGGGCCGGGGTCAGGGTTTGTTTTGAGATGGTCAGGATACCCACCCGTTTGCCGGCGGGCAGCATGGCCTGGATCATCGGCGCCTGCATCAGCGATGAAGTTGCCACCGGCACCGGCAATTCTTCGGCCAGCCGATCCTGTACGATTGACAGGAACCCGCAGTTGGTGGTGATCCCGTCACAGCCCGAGGCCACCAGATCTTTGGCCGCGTCAATGAACAGATCGACCAGCGCGCGCGCATCATTGCGCACCACCCGTTCAGGGTGGCACTGCGCACCACGCGATATTGCACCGGGAAGGGCCAGGTTGTGGCGTTTCCAATGTCGCCCGGAATGCGTGGAAATTGTGTTTCAAGCATCAAGATGCCGAGGTTGGCACCGTAGACGGTTTTCCCTCCGTGACAGGTTTGCACTGGTTCGGCTCCTTGGCGGTGAGTTCTGTAGACATAACTGTATACAATTGTTCAGCCTGTCAACAGAGTTTTCCACCGAAAGGTCATCCCGCTGACTGCAAAGCCGCGCCCGACCAGTGGGGCAGGGGAATGCGCCCTGCCTGAGGGACGGCCTTCAGCGTGATCAGAGCCGCGTGTCCATAGCCGTGCTGCCGCATTCGTAAAAGCCTTCAGGCGGATCGGGCACAATGAACGCCACCGCAAGCCCGCGCTTTTTCGCCTCGATCAGCCCAGCATCGGGGCCAAGGATTGACATGACCGTGGCCCAGCCATCTGCCTGCATCGCCGTGTCGGCAATGACTGCGACAGAGGCTGTTTGGACGGGCAGCGGGGTCTTGGAATGGGGGGTGATCAGATGTGAGCGCGCGCCTTTGCTGCGCCGATATCCGCCCGAGGTGGCAATGGCCTCGCCGCACAGGGGAAACTGTCGCGCCGGGATGATCCGATCCGGGATCGGCAACTCCATCGCCACGGACCAAGGGCTGCCATCGGGGCGGGAACCGTCGCAGCGAATATCGCCCGCCACCTCGATCAGGAAGCTGTCAAACCCCTGATTGCGCAGGGTTTCAGTGGCAAGGTCGGCGGCGTAGCCCTTGGCGATGGCGTTCAGGTCCACGGCCACGTCGGCGCGGCGGCGCAGGCGTCGCCCATCAAACTCCACCGCCTCGGGGTCAGTACTGGTGGCACAACTGCGACCGGGTTGAAACCCCTCTCGCGCCGAAGCGCCGCCCATCAGGATTGAGAACACGCCGGGCATTTCCGCCATCAGCCCCAGCCCCGCGCCCACCACCGCTGCGGTTTCGTGGGGCAATTCAACCCAAGTGTTCACTGGGGCCGCGTTGATCTGAGATAGGGTAGAATGGGGTCGCCACGCTGACATCTGGTCTTCCACCCGGTCAAGGGCTGCCTGGATCAGCCCGCGGGCGCGCGAGATATCCGCCTGCGGCGGCAGCATCGCACTCCAGGTGCCACCCATTGACAGCCCGTCGATCCGTTCCATGTCCATTCCCCGGCCCCTCAATGGTGCAAAACATAAACGGGGCGCCCGAAATGGACGCCCCGGGTCACAAGTGCTGCGTGATTATTGCAGCTTGGAAATCACATCGCTGGCCTTCAAAGCGGCGTTGTCCATCGCCATTTGTGCGGCGGTGTCGTCAAACACGTCGGTGACGGATTTGTCAGCACCCGCCGCCAGCAGGAACTCGATCACCTCAGGTGATTTGCTTTGCAGCGCGGCATACATCAGCGCGGTGGTTTCCTCGCCATCCTTGGCGTTGAGGTCGACACCAGCGTCGACGATCTGCTGCAGCCGCTCGACCGGTTGGCCACCCTTGACCGCATAGGTCAGCGCCGTGCCGCCCTTGGCATCCTGCGCCTTCAGATCGGCGCCAGCGGCGATCAGCTTGTCAATCACAGCGCCAAAATCATCGCCTCGCGCCAGCGCGGCCAATAGCGGGGTGACGCCCTTGTCATTGGCACTTCGGCGGTTGCGCCTGCCTCAAGCAGTGCTTCGATCACCTCGGGTTCTTTCTTCGAGAACGCCAACAGCAGCGGTGTGTTGCCGGCATTGTCGGTGGCGTTCACGTCAAAGCCACGCGCCAGCAGCGCGTCCATGCCCTCGGCTTCATCTTCAACGCTGGCCATCAGCATCAGAAGCGCCGACTGGCCGCGATCATTGGTGACGGTCAGGTCAAACCCCTTGCCTTCCAGAAACGCCAGACGCTCTTCCGAGGTGCCATCATCGGTCACGGTCAGCAGCACACCGGAGAAACCATAGTTGTCCACGGCGGTGGGTTCTTCGCTCATCGCATAGAATTTTTCCAGCATCTCGGCACTGTCATTTTTGGTCAATGCGCGCATGAACAAATCGCGCCCTTCGCCGTCGATATAGCCCGCGTCATAGCCTTTGCTTTCCAACAGCTCGAACATTTCCAGCGCGCGCTTGTTGTAGGCGAAGGCACCAAGCGGCGTGATGCCAAGGCGGCTTTGCTGGTTGAAATCCAGACCGATCTCTTCGAAATACTCGACGATGTCCGGGCGGAACTTTTTGTTTTTCGACAGCCAATAGGCGGGGGTTTCGCCCATGTAATCGGCCACTTTGTAGTCGGCGCCAAATTCAGCAAAGAGCTTGATCAGCTCAAGATCGCCATAACGCGCGGCGTAAAGTTCGGCGTAAACGCCTTTGCCGCCTTCGGGACGGTAGGGCACACCCTGCTCAAGCAGCCAGCGCACCACGTCATGTGACGCCTTGCCGCGCAGCGCATAATGCAGTGCCTGACGGCCGATTTTCTGTTTTTCCAGAAGGCTATAGCCTCATCCATCTTGGCCTGCACATCTTCGATGGTGGCCTCTTTCCAGAACTTCTTGGTCAGGAAAGGGTTTTTGGCGCTGGCGCTTGTTGCGATGATGGCTGCAACCGCGAGGGTCGATAGGAAGGTGCCGAGTTTCATGGGCGGGGTCCTTTGTCAGTAGATGTCTTCTAGATAGCGTCCGCTCTGGCGAAGCTCGGCAAGGCTCGTGCCGATGCTGGCGGAAATAGTGTCGATTTCATGGGCCACGGCGCGGGCCATGCGGGACGAGCCGCAGACCATGATGGTGGCGTCCTGGCGCAAATGCTGCGCCACCCGCTCGCCCGCACCGCGCAAACGGTCCTGGACATAAGCGTTGTCGTCGTGGCGCGAATAGGCCGGGTGAAACCCGGTCAGGCGGCCGTCGCACTGCCATTCTTCGATGGCCTCGCGGTAATAAAAGTCAAAATCCGGGTGGCGCAGGCCGAAAAACAGTTCCATCGGCTGGTTGCGGTTCTTGCGGATCATCCCGGCAAAGGGCGCAATGCCAGTGCCCGCGCCGATCATGATGGTGGGCGCACGGCGGGCCGGGCGGAAGTCAGGATTGTGTTCGACATAGGCGTCGATGGTTTCGCCGGGCTGCAAGCCAAGCAGGTAATTTGAGCAGATGCCTCCGCCAACACCAACGACGCAAAGCTCGACCATGCCTTCCTTTTTCGATGAGGCAAGTGAGTAAAGCCGGGCCACCGGATCAGCGGGTGGGACAATGCCCAGAAGGTCGCCTGCGTGAAAGCCCGGCAGGCGGCGGTGTTTGGGCGCGCGAAAACGCAAGATTGCCGAGGGCGCCCCGTCAAAGCCGGTGAACTCTTCGCGCTCGGCCAGTTCCAGACGGCGGGTGCGCGGGCGCGGCGGGGTGTAATCCAGAACCAGATCATCCAGTCCCAGCGCGGGCGCAATTGCGTGGCCCCAGGCGGTGAAGGCCTGACCTGAACGGCGGTTGATGTCGCCCATCGGGGTCAGGGCGTTGCGGCTGCTGGCCTCCAGCGCATTTTGGCATTCGATGGCAAAGGCGCAATATTCCGGGAAGGCCTTGTCGCCGAAACCCAGCACAGCAAAATCCTGCCCGCCGGTATAGCCCGGCAGACGATCAAGGAACTGCGCGCCACCGGACGGCGGTGTGCCATCGCCATAAGTGGCGGCGAGGATCAATAGCGTGGCGTCGTCGCGCATATTGCGGGTGGCGTTCATCCCGCCCAGATGCACCGCCTTGCCCGCATCGCGTAGCCGTGTGGCCAGATGCACCGCAAACCCCCAAGTGGTGCCGGTTTCCGAGCCGACCAGAATGACAATATCGGCGGCGCCAACCGAGACCATGCCGCGCGGGCGCGGGTGGCGGCGGCGCAGCCAGATCAGCGTCCCGGTTACGGCAAAAAACGGCACGGACAGCGAGATCAGACCGGCAATTGCCCCCCAGACTGAAGCCCCTTGCCCGGTGTGCAGCAGCGTGAACAGATCCAGCGCACGGGTCAGGAAGGGCACGCTTTCAACGCTGAGGATCTCGCCCGACTGACGGTCGATAAAGCTGAGCGTGCCGCCCTGACGCAGCACATAAACGTCCCACCAATCGGACCAGATTGGAAAGCTGAGTTCGGTCATGTCAGCCAGTTTGATCGTGTCGAACACCGCCAGATCGGTGGCGTATACCGGGTCAGCTTCGATGCGGGTTTCCGGATAGGCGGGCATATCGTCGACACCAGAAGGGATCACCCCGTTTGACACCAGCGACATCCAGCTGCCCGACAACATGATGACAAACAATGGGATCAGCAGCAGGCGGCCAAGCACCGTGTGCCATTTGTCCATGCCCCGGCCCTTGATGCGGTCAAACAGTCGGGTAAATCCACCAAGGCGGCGCGCCAGCAGGTCAGCCCACTGATCGTCAGCACCAGCATTGCCAGCACACCAACCAGCGTCACCGGGCGGCCGCCCGGGCCAAGCGCGAGGTTGCGGTGCAGGCTGTTGACCAGATCCCAGAACGGGCGTGGGCGCGGCTTGCGCGCAAGGCGGCCGTTTTTCGGATTAAACGGCACTTCTCGCGATCCTGCTGCATCCGCGCCACGCAGCAACACCCGGCCGGAATAATCAATCCTGACCCGGTCGATTTCAAAATACGGGTTCTTTTGCGCCGACAGGCGCAGCACATCGCCCACGCTCAGGTCGCCCAAAGCATGCACATTGCGGTCAAAGCGTTGCAGCAGCGGATCAATCGACAGGATCGACCCGGTGATGGCAAGAAAGACCAGCAAGAGACCAAGGACCACCCCCGGCCAGCGATGTGCCTGACGCCACATCTCTTACAGCTTGTAACGGATGTAGCGCACGTAACCCGCACCCGGGAACTTCTCGCGCTGATTGTCCGTGGTCAGGTCGATTTCAGCGTCTTCCTGCACGTTGTCGGCATTTTCAACCGAGGTCTCGACGCGCAGTTTATAGCCCGCATCGACCACCGATTTGTCAATCTCAACCCGCATCACCGAGCGGGCCCCGGCGGCGGTGGATGCCCCGGTGATCGCATCGACGTTTTCACGGGCGCGCGAGGTATAGCCAAACCAGCGTTTGGAATCGGGCCACCAGATCTTATCCGGGCCAGACACCCAAAGCGTGCGGTCAAATTTGCCTTCCGGGTTCACCAGATACAGGTGAAAATACGCCTCTGGTCCGTTGTATTCATTGAGTTGCACCAAGACGACAGCTTCGTCAGCCACGGCAGGTGCGGTGGTGGCGCAAAGGGCCAGGACAGAGGCGCCGACAAAGAGGGACGCGCGCAGCTGCGCCGAAAGGGATTTCGACATTTCAGGTCTCCAGAGAAGATAGGGGGGAAAGGGGAAGGCAAGAGGGTCGCTTGGGCCCCGGGGCCTTACAGTCTTGCGGTAATTTGGCGAAGTGAGTCACGACACGTCTCAAGCTGAAGGTGCGGCTTTGGCACCTCGGATCGGGTTTGATTTCCGGCTTGCTTGACGTTTAGTCGCTTGCTGATGTGCTCGCTATAGTTGTTGATCGTTTTTGTCAACATTACATTCGGCGTCACCATGAGATGCTAGAAACTGAATATGGTGCGGTTCGCTTTGCAGGCTGCGCTGCGACAAAAGGAGGAGGCGCTGCCGCCCCCCCTCGCTGTCTTAAACCATGGTGTTTTGATGCACCCAGTCTGGGTCTAAAAGAACCCAAGCTTGTTGGGGTTATAACTCATCAGGATGTTCTTGGTCTGCTGGTAGTGATCCAGCATCATCTTATGGGTTTCGCGCCCGATGCCTGACTGTTTATACCCGCCAAAGGCTGCGTGGGCCGGGTAGGCGTGATAGTTGTTGACCCAGACACGGCCCGCCTCAATCGCGCGGCCAAACCGGTAACAGGTGTTTGCATCACGCGACCAGACCCCGGCGCCAAGCCCATACATGGTGTCATTGGCAATCGCCAAGGCCTCGGCTTCATCTTTGAAGGTGGTGACCGACACCACCGGGCCAAAGATTTCCTCTTGGAACACCCGCATCTTGTTGTGACCCTTGAGGATGGTCGGCTGGATATAATTGCCGCCTGCCAGTTCGCCATTGAACCGGGCTGCGTTCCCGCCCACCAGCACTTCGGCGCCTTCTTCCACGCCAATGGTCAGATAAGACAGGATCTTCTCCTGCTGCTCGGTTGAGGCCTGCGCGCCGACCATCGTGTCGGGGTTGCGCGGGTCGCCCTGTTTGATTGCCTTCACGCGTTCAATGCAACGGGCAATAAACTCCTCATAGATGTCTTCCTGGATCAAGGCGCGCGACGGCAGGTGCAGACCTCGCCCTGATTGAAGGCAAACAGCACAAAGCCTTCCACCGCCTTGTCCAGAAATGCGTCATCTTTCGCCATCACATCCGAGAAGAAGATGTTCGGGCTTTTGCCGCCCAGTTCCAGCGTGACCGGGATCAGGTTTTCGGTGGCTGCCTGCATGATTTTCTTGCCGGTGGCGGTGGAGCCGGTGAAGGCGATCTTGGCAATCCGGTTTGAGGTGGCCAGTGCCGCGCCCACTTCGCCGCCAAATCCGTTGACGATGTTCAGGACACCTGCGGGCAGAATCTCTGAAACGATCTCGGCCAGCACCATGATCGCCGCCGGGGTCTGTTCAGCTGGCTTTAGCACCACGCAATTGCCTGCGGCCAACGCCGGGGCCAGTTTCCATGCTGCCATCAGGATCGAGAAATTCCACGGGATGATCTGGCCAACCACGCCCAAAGGTTCGTGAAAATGATAGGCGACAGTGTCGGCGTCAATCTCCGACATATTGCCTTCCTGCGCGCGCAATACCCCCGCGAAATAGCGGAAATGGTCGGCAGACAGCGGAATGTCAGCAGCCATGGTTTCGCGGATCGGCTTGCCGTTGTCCCAGGTTTCCGCCTGTGCCAGCCGTTCAAGGTTGGCGTCAATGGCGTCTGCGATTTTCAGCAGTGTGTTTGATCGTTCCGCCGCGGACGTGGCCCCCCAGCCGCCCTTGGCCGCATGGGCCACATCCAGCGCCAGGTCGATATCTGCGGCGTCCGAGCGGGCACATTCGCAGATCTTCTCTCCGGTGATTGGCGTGACATTGTCGAAATAGCGGCCGTTGACCGGGGGGGTAAATTCGCCACCGATGAAATTGTCATAGCGCTGAGCAAAGGGCGAGATATAGGTCCCGGCCTCGGTATGGGTCATGTCGTTCATAATGTCCTCCGTGTTGGCCCGCCCCACTATTTGTGTGGGGTCGGATGTGGCACGAAGCTAGGCTTGGGGTAGCGGCGCTGTCAGTACGGGGCCAAAGGAAGGATCAGGAAGCTGTCTCAGCAGTGAGACAGGTGGGCCGGGCTTTGTATCGGGTGCACCTAAAGTGCGTCCAGCCCCAGCCGTTTCATCCGGCGATATAAGGTGGCGCGGCCAATGCCCAACTGCCGGGCGGCCTGACTGATATTGCCTTCAGCGCGGGCGATGGCGCGCACCATGGCGGCGCGTTCGGCCTTTTCAAACCCGGTTGGGCCAGCATCAGCGCCGTCTTCCCGGCCCAGAATGTCCACCGCTGGGCGCGGGGCAAGTGTGTCTTGGGGGGCAAGACCAAATACCCGTCGCGCCTCATGGGTGGCGCCGACGACAAGGTCATGATCATCGATTGCCAGCAGGGTTGCAGTCTCAGCGTCATCGCTTTCAGCAACCACAATCCGGGCCTTGGGGAAGGCGGCGCGGAAGTTGGCTTCTTCGATGGCGCGGGCCGTCTGCGCAACCTGGGCGGCGATCAACCGGTTGAACCCTTCGGTCTGATCGGCGCGCGCAGAGGAGACATCAAGGGCGGCAACAATCTGCCCGTTTGCGCCGTAGATCGGCGCATCAATGCAGCTCATCGCGGTATTTCTGGCAAAGAAATGTTCGTCCTGATGGATAATCACGCGGCGCTGTTCGGTCAGGCAGGTGCCAATGCCATTGGTGCCCTCGCGTTCCTCGCTCCAATCGGTGCCAGGGCGCAACCCCCAGCTTTCAAAGGCACTTTTGTCTGCCTCATGCAGGCGTTGATCAAGGATCACCCCATCCACATCGCTTAGAAACACGCCGCAACCGGATTGCCCCACCAGCGAAAACAGCATGTCGAGCCGCGGGGCGGCGGCGGTCATGAATTGGTCCATGGCATCACGGCGATGGGTGAGGGTGCTGTGTTCGATCCGCTCGGGTGTGCGCTCGTCGGCCGGGTCCAACCCATGTTTGCGCGCCGAGCGGTTCCAGCTTGCCGCCACACGCGACAGCGCCGCCGCAGAAGACTGCGTGGTTTCCAGCACTTTATGCGCATGTGAGGGCTTGCGTGTCATAATTGGCCCGTTTGGTGGCGTTCGGGGCAGTCTATGGCAAAAGGCGATTTTGGCAAAGGTTTCCAATCCTGGCGCCTTCCCCGGCTTGATTGTCCCGGTAAGAGCGCGGCGTGGTGCCGGTCCATTTGCGAAAGGCGCGGTGGAAATTTGCGGCGGAAGAAAACCCCAGATCATGAGAGATTTCTTCGATGCTCTTGTCCCCGGCCTGCAGATCGCGAATGGCCAGATCCCGGCGCAAGCCATCTTTGATGGCCTGAAACGAGGTTTCTTCCGCATCCAGCCGCCGGATCAGGGTTCTGGGGGTGATGCCCATATCCTGCGCCGCGCCCACCAACCGGCAGTCCCCCCAATCGGTGCGGAACATGAATTCGCGCACCTTCAGGGATTGGCTGTGCTCGTAGATGCTGGTGAAAATCCAGTCACGCGGCGCGCGGGCCAGAAAGCTTTTCATCTCAGCTGCACTGCGCAGGCCGGGGGTGCCCAGATCATGCAGGTCAAACGAGATCGCGGAATTGTCGGCGCCAAAATCCACGCGGGTCGGAAAAATCACCGTGTAATCTTCCGCAAATTTGGGACGCGTAAAGGCGAATTGAACCGCAAGAACAGGCACTTCGCTGCCGCTGAGCCAAGACAGCAGCCCATGGGCAAGTTTCAAGATCAGCATATGCCCAAACCGTTGCACCGGGGCATTGTCGCGCGCAACAAGATGCAGTGTGATCCTGTCTTTGGGTGTTGTCACCTCAAACCGATAGTCATCCAGCAACAGGTTCCAGAAGGTGGAAAACCGGTACACCGCAGCGGGCAGGGACGAGGCTTCGCGCACGGTTGTCAATAGATGCTGCAGGGCGCGTGACCGGATTGGGCGGCTCCAAAGCCCCATCATTTCGTCTTCGGTCTCAACCGCTGCGATCTGGTAAAGGCGCACAATCTGATCAAGGGTCATGCGGTGCAACAGCTGGCCGTTGCGGGCATGGATCCCGGCCCGTTGCAGGAACGAGGCAAGCTCGACCTCGCCGCAGCAGGTCCGCATTGCCATCACCCAGTCTTCTACCAGCCGGGAGGAGACGGTGGCCAGAATGGAAGGAGGGGCGGTTGTCATGGTGTGCTGCGGTGAAATGTCACTTTAGGAAAGGAATTTGTCCTGTATGGACGTGGTGCCGCCATCTGGCAATGAATATCTGTCATTTAGGAACAAACCACCGGAGGAGCCGAAATGGCATATCAGGCACCCGTTCGCGATATTATGTTCAATATTTCCCACCTTTCAGCATGGTCAGATGTCACCGCGTTGGAGGTCTATAGCGACATTGGTCGTGACGATGCCTTGGCAGCGCTTGAGGGCCTGGGGCGGTTTTGTTCCGAGGTCATTGCCCCATTGTCGAAACAGGGTGATGAGATCGGGGCGCATTTTGATGGCGCACAGGTGATCTTGCCTGAGGCCTATCACGCGGCGTATGCGCAATTTGCTGAGATGGGTTGGCAAAGCCTGCCGCATTCGGTTGATTTTGGTGGCATGGGCTTGCCCCAATCGGTTGGGGCGGCTGCCACTGAAATGGTGAACGCTGCTGACATGAGCTTTGGGCTCTGCCCGCTGCTGACCAATGGCGCCATCGAAGCGCTGTTGCTGACCGGATCTGACGCGCAGAAACAGACCTATCTTGAACCGATGATTTCTGGGCGGTGGTCAGGCACGATGAACCTGACCGAACCGCAGGCGGGCAGCGATCTTGGGCGGGTGCGTTGCAAGGCCACCCCGGTTGCGGATGGGACCTATGAGGTGAGCGGCACCAAGATCTTTATCACTTACGGCGAACACAGCCTGAGCGAAAATATTGTGCATCTGGTGCTGGCACGGGTGCCGGGTGCCCCCGCTGGCCCCAAAGGGCTGAGCCTGTTTATTGTTCCTAAGATGCTGGTCGAGGACAACGGTGCGTTGGGCGCGCGCAACAGTGTGACATGTGTCAGCATCGAACATAAGCTCGGGGTGCGCGCCAGCCCCACTGCGGTGCTGGAGTTTGACGGTGCCACCGGGGTCTTGGTGGGCGCGGAAAATCACGGTCTGGAATATATGTTCGTGATGATGACTGCCGCGCGGTTTGCTGTTGGAATTCAGGGTGTTGCAATTTCTGAACGGGCTTACCAAATTGCGCTTCAATACGCCAAAGACCGGGTGCAAAGCCGCCCGGTGGATGGCAGCGTATCTGAGGCTGTGGCGATCATTCAGCACCCCGATGTGCGCCGGATGCTCATGCGGATGCGCGCCTTGACCGAAGGTGGCCGCGCTCTGGCTGCGGCCACGGCAGGCTGGATGGATCTGGGGCATGGTGCCAAGGGCGACAGGCAGCGCGAAGCCCATGATATGGCAGAGTTTCTGGTGCCCCTTGTCAAAGGGTTTTGTACGGAAAAATCGCTTGAGGTCACTTCGCTTGCTGTTCAAGTGCATGGTGGCATGGGCTTTATCGAAGAAACCGGCATTGCGCAGTATTATCGCGATGCCCGGATCTTGCCGATTTACGAAGGGACCACCGCCATTCAGGCCAATGATCTGATCGGCCGGAAGGTGATGCGGGATGGCGGGAAAACCGCACGAAGGTTCTCGGCACTGGTGGCTGAGACGATTGTGGCGTTGCGCAATGGGGACGAGCAGACACATGACATCGCCAGTTCGTTGGAGCAGGCGCGAGAGGCATTTGACCGCAGTCTTGGGTGGATTTTGCAGACGACCCCTAAAGACCCAAATGCGGCGTTTGCCGGAGGCGTTCCCTTTCTGATGCTGACAGGCACCCTTGCGGCGGGTTGGCAGCTTGGAAAATCTGCGCTGGTGGCGAAGGATAAAATCGCACAAGGTGAAGACGTTGATTTCATGACACAAAAACTGACCACCGCACGGTTTTATGCGCAGCATATCCTGGTGGATTGTCAGGCGGAGAGCCGTCGTGTGGTTGAGGGTAGCGACAGCCTGCTCGACGCGGCTTTCCCGGCCTGAACTCAACGCGTTCCGGGGTGATCCACGCGCCCCTAGCTCGTACAAAAGCCCATCATACGGGCCACACAAAGGAAAGACCATGACGCAAGAAAACACGGCGCAATCTTACCAAAGCCTTGCCATTGAAGACCGTGACAACGGTGTGTTTGTTGTTAAACTCAACCGTCCAAGCAAGCGTAACGCGCTGGATGTGGCGACCATCGAAGAGCTGATCAGCTTTTTCAGCTCCGCCCACCAAAGGGGTGTCAAAGCAGTGGTTCTGGCCGGGGAGGGGGACCATTTCTGTGCCGGGCTTGACCTTGTTGAGCATTGGAAAGCGGATCGCAGCCCAGATGATTTCATGCATGTCTGCCTGCGATGGCACGAGGCCTTTAATAAAATGGAATATGGTGGCGTGCCGGTCATCGCCGCCCTGAAAGGCGCCGTTGTTGGCGGCGGGCTTGAACTGGCGAGCGCGGCCCATATCCGGGTGATGGATCAGAGCACCTATTTCGCGCTTCCGGAAGGGCAACGGGGTATCTTCACCGGTGGCGGAGCACCATTCGAGTGTCTGATATGATTGGCAAATATCGGATGATTGACATGATCCTGACCGGTCGAGTGTACCAGGGGCAGGAAGCGGTCTCATTGGGGTTGGCGCAATATATCACCGAGGGGTCCAGCTATGATAAGGCGCTGGAACTGGCGGACAATGTGGCGCAGAACTTGCCGCTGACCAACTATGCGATCTGTTCCGCGATCAGCCATCTGAACAATATGTCGGGCATGGATGCGGCCTACGCCGAGGCGGTGGTGGCAGGTGTTGTCAACACCCAGCCCGCTGCGCGTGAACGGTTAGAGGCCTTTGCAAATAAAACCGCCGCTCGGGTGCGCCCCAACAGCTGATCAGGTTAGATTGCCACCCGACGGTCGTTTTGGGATCGTTGGGTGGCGGGTGTCTGAGAGCGCCAATAATATAACATAAGAATGATTATCGGTTTTTAATGTACAATTTTCGCTTGTCCCTAGGCCGACCAGGATTGGCAAGATGCCACCTATGCGGTGGAGCTGCAGACGGATTGGGGCTGGTCACGAGGGGATGGCGCTGGTAATCTTCGCACTGCATAAAGCTACGCCCCTCTCAGCGTCTCTCACCTGATGTTCATTACTCGAAGCCATACCTATGTCACTTGTTAAATCCGTTACCCGCCGCATGTATAGAAGTACTTGGGGCCGAAAGATTTTTTGTACGCTTCCCTCTGTTCTGGCCGCCCGACTTGATCGTGCTGGACTGCCGAAATTGGCCTGGCTGCTTGCCAAATTTGCCCTGCGCCACACGCCAAAAAATGCGAAAACCCTTCGTATCTTGGCTGATGCACTGGATCATCTTGGGCGTCACGACGCCGCAAATGATGTCCGCGCGCAGCGGTTGCGCCAATTCTTGCCGAAGGCGATCAAAAATAAAGATCTGACCGCCATTCTGATCAATATGGCGAAAATGGAACGCACTCATCGCAGCGTCCCGCTTAAGGCCGCAGCATTGATTACCTCAAAGCTGGAAAGCGACGACGGGCGAAAACAGATCCTGAAACACGCGCTGGCCTCAAAAAGACGGATCCAGATCAGCGCCTTTACCACCCATCTGATCACCCTGTGCATGGCCCGCAATGGCGACTACCGGGCCGCAAGCCGCATGTTGAGGGATGAAATCCGCAATTTTCAGGCAAATGATTACGGTGACAAAGCGCTGCAACGAAAGCGGCTGCGCATTCTTGAGCAATCCTGGCGCATGGTTGACCTAATCGCCCGCGAGAACATGGATTGGCCTGATGAGCCGGACAGCGGGGCAATGTTGTCCTCGGCGCAGCCCAAACCTGCGTCTGCTGCAAGCAACGAGAAAGAAACTGGCGGGAACGCGCGGGACTTGCAGATGTCGCAGCCGTCCAGTGCTGATCTTCGCTTGTCCAAAGAGCTTGCTTTGCAGGGCCGCCATTTTGAAACCTACCTGCAGCTTTGCGACGATGATTTTGAGGCTGCAACCTCCCTGCGGGCGCGGCTGAAGGCAATTAGCGACATTTTGCGGATCGGCCTGCGCCGGATGCCCAGCTACGCCAAGGCACATGATCTGGCGCGTGGCCGGCTGATGCAAACCCTGCCGGAGATCAACGCCAATTTTGCCGAAACCGCTTTTGCGGATGTAAAGCAGGCGACCGAAACCGTTCTGGATCTTTGCGCGGTTTTGAAATTGGCCCGGCATCTGAAAGAAACCGATTTGGCTGCGGATATTTGCCGGGTTCTGGACGAGATGTCACAGCGCCCGGGGATTACGACGGCCTTTTGGCCTGCGCCCTCCACTATTGTAGCGGATCAGAAGGATCTCGACGTGGGGGATCGGATCATGGCCCGCCTTGCGGGGGAAATTCCCAAGATCAATCGCGAGGTACAGCACTTTTTCCGCTGGGCTGAACTTACCCGGCGCCATGATGCGGCGCATGACATGTTTCAGAAACTGCCCAAGAATCTTCGGCGGCGGCAGGGGGTTCTTTATTACATCAACATCCTGCAGCGGGACGGAAGGTTTGAAGAGGCACTGGCCTTGCTGCCCGGCGTCCACGCCCAAAGCCTGGCCAATCCCAGTGGCATCAATGCCTTCACCAACAACAGCCTGATCAAGCGGGCCGCTGAACTGGAATTCCTGATCCAAACCGCCGCGATCTATAGCGAGGTCCCGCAGCCAAAAGATCCAAAAGGGATCATCCTGTTCGGCCCGCGCAATATCGATCAGCTGCGGCGTTATCCGCTGATGGTGCTGCTGGAATTCAAGCGGCGCGGTTGGGCGGTGGTGCCGATTGTCGAAGGGTTTTTGCCACGCGAAGAAACGGGCGATCCGGCCATCGACGTTATGATCGGCGCGGTCTCTCCTACATTGCGGTTCTCTCCCGAAGCGGATCAGGCGATGCGTCCGGTAGAGGATTTCCATTTCGCGCCGGAGAAGGGCCTTTTGAAATGGGGAGATGTTGATCTGAGCCATTCCCTTTGGGAAGATGCGGCGATCAACCGTCGACGTTATAATATCGACTGGAGCTGCCCGGAGTTGCAAAAATATCTGGGCGGCCTGTCCGGCTGGACCGGTGCCATGGCCCGGGTGTTGCAATATGCTCGGGACCATCACGACCGCTCGAAACTGCCGGTCGGCTGTATTTCACTGGTCAACTGCCGCCTGCCAGATTCGCTGTTTCGGTTTTATTGTGAACAGCATGGTGATCCGGATCACTTCTTTTATCTGCATACCGCAAACGGGTATCAGAACTATTTCACCAACTTCTCGACCAATATTTCGCAACGGTTGGTGATGCGAAATATGACCAAATACCCGCATGTCCGCTCGGCCAGTTTCCCCCTGCCAGAGAATTACGAGCCCTATTACAATGCCCGTCAAAAGTCCCTGCCCCAGATCATGGAGCGGTTTGCCGGGATCACCAAGGTCAAGCGCTCGACCGAAGGCAACACCGGGCGCCCCCCGGAAGCCAATGACGTGGATGCCCGTATTCAGGCCTGGCGCAAGAAAGGCGGCCGGGTGGCCTGTGCATTTGGCAAAGTGGTTTGTGACAGCGGCGTGCCGTTTGACGGCGGGCCAGCGCATGCCAATATGAAAGACTGGATCAATCACTGCATCCGTGCGGTCAAAGGCTCTGACACCCTGCTTTTGATCAAGCCGCATCCGCATGAGCTGAACAACCAGATTGCCACCTTCCCGACTGAATATTTCATTGATCTGATCGAAGAACCCCTTGGCGAACAAGCCATTTTCCTGGGACACAGGTGGTTTGACATGCACGACATGGAAAGCCGGATGGATCTTGGTCTGATCTATAACGGGACAACGGCCGTTGAACTGGGCATTATGGGATCCCAGT
>JQGR01000004.1_pt1 | contig 41699 bp, 45 predicted proteins | sample 210181 | NCBI WGS metagenome assembly JQGR01 (sample SAMN02928655, study PRJNA255238) | bioreactor metagenome | biome: continuous culture; feature: L-culture metagenome assembled contigs; material: continuous culture biomass; isolation source: continuous culture inoculated with microbial biomass... | reverse complement strand
CCTAGAAAACTAGAAAACTAGAAAACTAGAAAACTAGAAAACTAGAAAACTAGTATTCTAGTTTTGTCGTTAAATAGGGATCCATCTCGTGACAGGGGTTGCCATGTGCCTTTCACCCCTATATACGCGCGCCTGTTAATCCACAGGCGGAATGCGGGCCTATGGGGGAGACATCCCCATATGTCCACCGGTTGAAGGGGATCCCTTTGATACATTTCGCCAAGGTAGAAACCGGAAAAGGAAAAGAACATGGCATTGCCTGATTTCACCCTCCGTCAGCTGCTGGAAGCTGGCGTACACTTTGGTCACCAAACCCAACGTTGGAACCCGCGCATGGGCCCGTTCATCTACGGTGAGCGTAATGGGATCCACATCCTCGACCTGACCCAGACCGTTCCGATGCTGGACGCCGCCCTGAATGCCGTGCGCGAAACCGTTGCCAAAGGCGGCCGCGTTCTGTTCGTTGGCACCAAGCGTCAGGCGTCGAAAGCTGTTGCTGATGCGGCTGAGCGTTCGGCTCAATACTACATGAACCACCGCTGGCTCGGCGGCACGCTGACCAACTGGCAGACCGTTTCGAAATCGATCCAGCGTCTGAAAGAGTTCGACGAGAAGCTTGAGACCGGCGCTGAAGGCCTGACCAAGAAAGAGCGTCTGGGCATGGAACGTGAGCAGGCGAAACTGCAGGCCTCACTGGGCGGTATCCGCGAAATGGGCGGCGTTCCGGACCTGCTGTTTGTCATCGACGTGAAAAAAGAAGCTCTGGCCATCGCCGAAGCCAACAAACTGGGCATCCCGGTTGTGGCCGTGGTTGACACCAACTGCCCGCCGGAAGGTGTTGATTACATCATCCCGGGCAACGACGATGCGGCCCGCGCCATTGCGCTTTACACCGATCTGGCTGCCCGCGCTGCCCTGGACGGTATGTCGGCCATGATGGGCGCCGCTGGCGTTGATCTGGGCGAGCTGGAAGACGGTATGACCGAAGAAGCTGTGGCTGAAGAAGCTGCTGCTGAGGCCGCCGACGCTTAAGCGCGATTAGCAGACGGGCAGGGTGCATCCCTGCCTGTCTCATCGTCGAAGCGAAATGGCATCTGGTCCCGATGCGGACCTTCTATTGATGTCACAGAATTGATACCGGTATGGGCTAGGCCCGGCTGGAACATCCTCAAGGAGAGTTAAGATGGCAATCACTGCTGCACTCGTAAAAGAACTGCGCGAATCCACCGGCGTTGGCATGATGGACGCGAAAAAAGCCCTGGTCGAAAATGACGGTGACATGGAAGCCGCTGCTGACTGGCTGCGCACCAAAGGTCTGGCCAAAGCCGCCAAAAAGGCTGGCCGTACCGCCGCTGAAGGTCTGGTTGCCGTGGCTGTGTCCGGCGGCAAAGGTGTTGCTGTCGAAGTGAACTCGGAAACCGATTTTGTCGCCAAGAACAATGAATTCCAGGAAATGGTTGCTGGCATCGCCGATGCTGCTCTGAACGTGGCAGACCTCGACGCGCTGAACGCTGCAGAAGTTGGCGGCAAGGCTGTTTCGACCATCATCACCGACAAGATCGCCACCATCGGCGAAAACATGTCGCTGCGCCGCATGGCTGCCGTGGAAGGTGACGTTGTTGCCTCATACATCCACAATGCTGCTGCTGACGGCATGGGCAAAATCGGTGTTCTGGTTGCGCTGAAAGGTGGCGACGAAGCCTTCGGTAAACAGGTTGCCATGCACATCGCCGCCTCCAACCCCGCAGCCCTGAACGAAGCTTCGCTGGATCCGACCGTTGTCGAGAAAGAAAAGCAAGTTCAGATCGATATTGCACGCGAAAGCGGCAAGCCCGAGAACATCATTGAAAACATGATCAAGGGCCGCATGAAGAAGTTCCTTGCTGAAGTGACCCTGGTTGGTCAGAGCTTTGTTCTGAACCCCGATCTGACCGTCGAGCAAGCCGCCAAAGAAGCAGGTGCTGAAATCGTTGGCTACGTGCGTATGGAAGTTGGCGACGGTATTGAAAAAGAAGAAACCGACTTCGCGGCTGAAGTTGCGGCCGCTGTTGCTGGCTAAAGCCGGACAAGCGCCGGGGCAGGGATCTGCCTGACGAAATTGGAAAAGGGGTCGGTTGTCCGACCCCTTTTTTGTTTCTAGAAGACACGAGCTGTTTTTGCCCGCCAAATGCCCCATTGTTCTGGCTTTAATGGATCTCTGTCGTTTATGCGGGCACGGCACAAAAAAGCGGCGCTGACGGGGAAGGTCAGCGCCGCAACGGACCCGCGGGACTGCGGGTCAATTTGTCAGGAAAAAGGGCAACTGGTGCCTAGGGGATAAATGCTCCTTTAGCACCAGCCCTCGGTTACCCGAAAGGATGTTACGCTGTCTGAAATCCCAGCACGCACACCCCAGATTGTTCCAAAGGCTAAAGCCACCACTCACGGAACGGTTTTATTATCACGTCTTATGTGGGCATCTGAAAGTCGGGTTTTCCATACCGTTTTCACACAACTTGGGATTACTTGCCTTTCCCCTTTAACGCGTCAGAGGCCACCACATAGATCTGATTGTAAAATGATGCCTTTGCGACGGCCTGTGCGGTTGAGTCCACTGCAAGTTTTTCGCGCGCGATTCGAAGGTGCTTTTCGACTGTGGCAGGCGCCACCGCCATGATCGTTGCAATCTCGGACGTGGTCTTGCCCTCTGACACCCATTCCAGCGCTTCTCGTTGTCTATTTGTCAGCGGTTGTCGTTGTGTTTCAATGGGTAGAGAGATGATTTTAAGGTGCGTGACATTGGCAAACACCTCTAATTCCCGGCCATATTGCTCCCAAAGTGCGTCCACATCATCCTGATCCAGACCGGGTTTCGCGGTGGCAGCGATCACGCCACGGGTACGCCAACTGGCTGACGGGAAAGACAGGGTATAGCCTGCGGTGACATTCATCCGGCGATTGACGTCCAGCACTTGTTGTTGCCGCTTTCCCATCAGCTCAGAATTTTCAGAAATCCAGCGCCAGGAACAGGCGCCGGTGTTCTGCGAGGCCCAAAGTGCCATCGGCGAGTAGAAATACATCTGCCCATCGGTATAGGCTTTCAGGTACTCCTGCGTGTGATTGGACAGCATCAAAATGTCTTCACGCGGCCCAAAATTGTTTGGTGTGAAAAAACGAGAATAGCCGTAGATGATCCGGTCAAAATCATATGCGGCAAAGGTCTCATGCTGGATCTGCCAGACATCTTGCAACGAGGTGCAGTTGCAGACTTCGTGAAGGCGATCCATTATCCGCATGGCTCAGGTCTTTTCCAGATGAGCCAAAAGTGCATCAATCGCAAGGGGATAGCCCGCGGCGCCAAAGCCGCAGATCACGCCAATGGCCGCGCGGGCAATGTAGGAGGTGTGGCGAAACGCTTCGCGCGCATGCACGTTGGACAGATGAAGTTCAACCACCGGAAGCTCAGTCGAATAAATCGCATCCATCAGAGCAATCGACGTATGGGTATAGGCGCCGGCATTCAGAACAATCCCATCATGTACGCCTTTGGCCGCATGGATGGCATCAATCAACACACCTTCATGGTTGGATTGCAAACAGCTCAACTCAGCACCACGACGGGCGGCATGTTCTGCGCATTTCTTTTCAATATCTGCAAGCGTGACGGTCCCGTAGACCTCAGGTTGTCGTGTCCCCAAAAGGTTGAGGTTTGGCCCGTTCAGCACCAAGAGTGATGGCATGTGTAAATTCCTTATCCCGCGTTCAACTTAACCAAGACAGCTTTGCTTTGTCGAGCATTTGCGACGCAGGAAGGTATATGTTCTTTAGGAGGTGGCGCAGGTAGACATATAAATATAACATAATATAGATTATGCGATTACTTGATATGGCTTAGAACTATTAGAAATAGTCAAAGAAACAACGAGTTATACTGCAAAGCTTCCCCTGCACACATCGAGATGCCGGTGGATGGCCAACATCTCAAATCCCTTCTTATCCCAAGGCGTACCCCGTACCGCGCACGGTCCTCAAGGGATCACCGCCGCCCTGTTTGCACAAAGCCTTGCGCAGCCGCCCCACGTGCACATCAACAGTGCGCGTATCGACATAGACATCGCGGCCCCAAACCCGATCCAGCAATTGCTCGCGGCTCCAGACCCGGCCGGTTTTTCCATCAAGGTCGACAGCAGACGAAATTCGGTTGGACCAAGCTTCACCTCACCGCCATCGCGGGTGACCCGGTGGCTGTCGCCATCCAGCACAATGTCTTCAAACTCCAATCGCTGCCCGACCGAGGCTGGCCGGGTTCGCCGCAACTGGGTGCGGATCCGCGCCATCAGTTCTGAAACCGAAAACGGCTTTACCATGTAATCATCCGCGCCTGTCTCAAGCCCGCGAACCCGATCCACCTCTTCTGATCGCGCAGACAGCATGATCACCGGAATGGCGCGGGTTTCCTTGCGCGCCTTTACCTGACGGCAAATCTCAATGCCGGACACGCCGGGCAGCATCCAATCCAGCAAGATCAGATCCGGCATCACTTCGTCCACCAGGATCAATGCGTCGTCACCATTGGCGGCCATCATCACCTCATAGCCTTCCGACGTGAGGTTGTAGCGCAAAATTTCCCGTTGTGCAGGCTCATCCTCGACCAGCAGCACACAGGGTTTTTGTCCACTCATGACCCGGGCCCCGCAGTGACCTGAGCATCAAGATGGTAATTGACCGCATTGCCCTTGGGTCGCGCTTCATCGGGCATTTCACCCGTCACCAGATAGATCACCTGATCGGCAATCGAGGTCACGTGATCGCCCATGCGTTCGATGTTTTTGGCGATGAAATGCAGGTGCATGCACGACGAGATATTGCGCGGGTCTTCCATCATGAAGGTAAGGAATTCGCGAAACAGCGCGTTATACATCTGGTCCACTTCAATGTCGCGGTGGCGCACATCCTGCGCCAGATCAACGTCGCGGCGGATGTAGGCGTCCAGAACATCCGACAGCATCAGGCGCACCTCTTTCGCCATCCGTTTGATCGCCCCGGATGCCCCGTCTATAGGTTGCATATGCACCAGAACCGTGGTGCGTTTTGCCATGTTCTTGGCATAATCGCCCACCCGTTCAAGGTTTGCCGCTACGCGCATTACCGTCAAAACCGTGCGCAGATCCGAGGCAATCGGCTGGCGCAATGCCAAGAGACGTGCACATTCTTCTTGAATGAGCGTGTCCAGAGCATCGATCTGCTTGTCGGCCTTACGCACCTGCTCGGCCAGTTCTTCGTCACGCATTTTCAAAGACTTGGCGCCCTGACGGATGCTGTCTTCAACCAGCCCGCCCATCTTCATCACATGGGCCTGGATTTCCTCCAGATCGCGGTCAAATGCGGATGCAATATGTTGGTCATTCATGTCTGTGTCCCCTGCCCTTAACCGATCCGGCCGGTGATATAGGCCTCTGTACGGCTGTCTTCGGGATTGGTGAAAATCTTGGTTGTGTCATCATATTCCACCAGGTTGCCAAGGTGGAAGAAAGCAGTTTTCTGGCTGACGCGCGCGGCCTGCTGCATTGAGTGGGTCACGATCACCACAGCAAATTTTTCGCGCAGCTCATCAATCAGTTCTTCAACCTGCGCGGTGGCAATCGGGTCCAACGCAGAACATGGCTCGTCCATCAACAGCACTTCAGGTTCCGTGGCCACAGCGCGGGCAATGCAAAGCCGTTGCTGCTGACCACCGGACAATCCGGTGCCAGGTGCGTGCAGACGATCTTTTACCTCGTCCCAAATTGCACCACGACGCAGAGATTTCTCGACAATTTCATCAAGCTCGGCCTTGTTACGTGCCAATCCGTGGATCCGCGGGCCATAAGCGATATTGTCATAGATCGACTTGGGGAACGGGTTGGGTTTTTGAAATACCATACCCACTTTGGCGCGCAGCTGCACCGGGTCGACCCGCTTGTCATAGATGTCTTCACCATCCAGCAGGATGTCGCCGCCCACCCGGCAGATGTCGATTGTGTCGTTCATCCGATTGAGGCAACGCAGAAACGTGGATTTTCCACAGCCCGACGGGCCGATAAAGGCTGTCACGGTCTTATCTTCGATCTCGACGTTCACATCTTTGATCGCATGGGTGTCGCCATAATGCACCTGCACGTCACGGGCTGATATTTTGGTGGTATTCATATCCACGGTGCTTTCGATTTTCGTCATAGTATTCATGTGTTTATCCCCTCTCTTACCAGCGGCGCTCGAACCGGCGGCGCAGAAGGATTGCGATGATATTCATACTCATCAGGAACAGAAGCAAGATGATGATCCCGCCCCAGGCGCGTTCGTAATAGGCCGGGTCTGCCCGTTTTGCCCATTCATAGATCTGAGCCGGCATGGCTGAGTTCGGGCTAAGGAAGCCTTCGACAATGCCCTCGGGTGGGTTCGAGGCGATATAGCCCACCATGCCGATCAAAAGCAGTGGTGCGGTTTCGCCAAGCGCCTGTGCAAGGCCAATAATTGTGCCGGTCAGGATACCTGGCATCGCCAGCGGCAGCACATGGTGAAACACGGTCTGCATCTTTGATGCGCCAATGCCCAAAGCGGCCTCTCGGATCGAAGGTGGCACCGCCTTCAGCGATGCGCGGGTCGAGATGATAATGGTCGGCAGCGTCATCAGCGTCAGCACCAGGCCACCAACCAGCGGCGCGGATTGCGGCAGATGGGCAAATTGGATGAACACCGCCAAGCCAAGGATACCAAACACAATCGACGGCACCGCTGCAAGGTTTGAGATATTCACCTCAATCAGATCGGTGAACCAGTTCTGCTTGGCAAACTCTTCCAGATAAATCGAGGCAGCAACGCCAATGGGCAGGGCGGCGGCCAGCACCACGAGCATCATGTAGAAACTGCCCAGCATCGCCACCCCAATACCGGCTTGCTCCGGGCGGCTTTCCGACGCATCAGCCCCGGTGATGAAGCTGAGGTTAAACCCTTTCTGAACCACGCCTGCGCCCTGCAACCCATCCACCAGATCCAGATGCACCGGGGTCAGGTTCTTGTCGCGCGCAAGGCTTTCACGGCTCACGCGCTTTTTCAGGTAGCCATCAACCCGCGACGATGCCAGTAGCTTAAATTCCACCGTCTCGCCAATGCGATCCGGGTTGGCAATGACAAAGGCGCGGATCTGCGCTGCCGCACCAGACGACAGCATCTTGCGCAGGTCTTTGCCCTTCTTGAACGGGTTTTCAATCCCCGCCTCCGCCAGCGCATTTTTGATCGCGGTATCAATCAGTGGGTTATACCCGAAGGTGGTCACCTTCTTGATCTTGGCCAAATCGCGGGTGCCGGTTTTGTCCAGCTTCTTCTCCGATAGCTCAACGTGCAGCGTCAGCGTGGTTTGTTGAAACGCCCCAATCCCCTTGAAAAAGATCGAGCTGATCAGCACCACCAGAAACACCAACCCAATGGCAATTGCGGCAATCCCATAGGTGCGAAAGCGTTTTTCGGCGCCATTGCGTTTCTTGGTGCGCGCGTCCAGCTCCAGCAAAGAAGATGTGGCGCGTGGGGCCGCCTGATGCGGACCATTTGCAGACAGGTCACTCATTCGTATTGCTCCCGGTATTTGCGCACAATGTACAGCGCCAGAACGTTCAGTCCGAGGGTGAGGATGAAAAGCGTCATGCCAAGGGCAAACGCCACCAGCGCTTCGGGCGAGGCGAAATCCGCGTCCCCCGTTAGCTGCGAGACGATCTTGGCAGTCACCGTGGTCATGGCCTCAAACGGGTTCAGCGATAGGCGTGCGGCCGCCCCTGCCCCATCACCACAATCATCGTTTCGCCAATGGCACGGGATGCTGCCAGCAGGATGGCGCCTACAATGCCCGGAAGGGCTGCAGGCAACACCACCTGACGCACGGTCTCTGACTGGGTGGCCCCCAGCCCGTAAGACCCATCGCGCATGGATTGGGGCACCGAATTGATGATGTCATCAGACAGTGAGGACACAAATGGGATCAACATGATGCCCATCACCAGCCCGGCTGTCATGACCGAGCGCGCGCCCTGCATCCAGTCAAGCCCCTCTGCGCCGAACACCTCTACCAGCATTGGGCCAACCACGGTTAGGGCGAAAAGGCCGTAAACGATGGTTGGGATACCGGCAAGCACCTCTAGCAGCGGTTTGGCCACGGCACGGGTTTTCGTGCCTGCATATTCCGACAGGTAAATCGCGGCAAATAATCCAATTGGAACCGCCACGGCAAGCGCCACGATCGAGATGTAAATAGTGCCCCAGAGAAGCGGCAGAATACCCAGATGTTCAGACCCACCGCGCCCTTCCGGCGACCAGGTCAGGCCAAACAGGAAATCCCCAATTGGGAACATGCCAAAGAAGCTGACGGTGTTGAAAATCAACGACAGCACAATGCCCAGCGTGGTCAGAATGGCGATCATTGCAGCGCTGATCAGCACAATCAACACGCCACGTTCAACAAGGTTGCGCGCGCGCAGGTCACCATGGGTTTTGGAAATGGCAGTCAGGAAACCCGCAGCAGCGATGGTCAGCACCACCGCTGTCATGATCCAGTTTCCAGTGGCTGTTTTTGCGCGGTATGCGCGCGCCGCATCAAGGACCTCGCTGCTGACATCCGTGCCAAGTGCCACGCCGACCCCTGCCAGAAGGGCGCGAATATCGGTGGACCCGGTCGACAGGCCAGCGATGGCCTCAGCCTTCAGCGCGCCTTGCGTGACGGCAAGATCAAGCCCGTCAGCCACCCGTTTCACATCGCTCATGATCAGGTTCAAAGCCCCGCCGTCGTCATAGCTGTCGGGCGAAATCATCCCCGATACCGCGCCGTTGATCACCAGGGGTTGTGCCACAACCCAAAGCGCCAGAACCAGCACGGCGGGTACAAAAGCCAGCATGGAGACGTTGAAACCATAATAATTGGGCAGCGAGTGCAGGCGTCGACGGTCCCCCTGGACCGAGCGAAGAGCCCTGCCCCGGCCCAGAATAAATCCGAGGACGCCGAGCGCCAGAACAATCAAGAGGAGGTAGGAAGCAGACATGAGGCGTCTCTTGCATGAGAGGCGGATCTTACCCCGATCCGTGAAGGGAGGCGGCGCGAGGGGCCCGCACCGCCAAATGTTTTGCGACCAACCCCTTAGTGGGTCAGAGCGTTCTCGGATGCCACGGCCTCTTGGGTCTGGGCCAGTTCCGGATCGGCCACCAGACCATATTCCGACAGCGGACCATCGGGGCCTGCGATCTCGTCCGAGACGAAGAATTCAGCAAATTCTTTCAGGCCCGGAATCACACCGATGTGGGCTTTCTTGATGTAGAAATACAGCGGACGTGACACCGGGTATTCGCCGGTTGCAATGGTGTCGGTGGAGGGTGCGACCCCGACATGGTGGCAACTTGCAGCGTGTCGGTGTTGTTTTCGTAAAACGCCAGACCGAAGATGCCGATGCCGTCTTTGTTGGCGTCGATCGAGGCAAGGGTTTCGGTATAGTCGCCGTCGATATCCACCGATTTGCCATCAGTGCGCACTTTGTAGCACATTTTCTTAGCAGCTTTTTTCTTGGCCTTTTCGCTGTCGCCTTCAGCGGCGGCAAGGAAGACGTCATAGGCGCCGGTGGCTTTACAGCCAGCATACATCACCTTCACTTCAAAAACTTCACGGGTGCCGTGTTTGGTGCCCGGAATAAAGGCGGCAATATCGACGTCCGGAAGGGCTGCGTTGAAGTTGTTCCATTTGGTGTGGCTGTTGTCGACCAGCTTGCCGTCAACCATCACTTTGGCGCCCAGGGCGTTATAGATGTCGGCGGGTTCAAAGCTGGAGAAATCCGGGCCGGTCAGCTGCGAGGCAAACACGATGCCATCATAACCGATGCGCACTTCCACGATGTCCTTCACGCCAGCTTCGGCACATTTCTTGATCTCTTTGTCTTTGATCTTGCGCGAGGCATTGGCGATGTCGATGGTGTTTTCGCCCACACCTTCACAAAAACGCTTCAGGCCCGCCGAAGAGCCACCCGATTCAACCACTGGGGTCGGGAAATCGAAGTTTTCACCAAAGGCTTCTGCCACAATCGAGGCATAAGGCAGAACGGTGGACGACCCGGCAACCTGCACCTGATCACGGGCGGTGGCAACGGTTGCGGTTGCGGCCGTAATGGCCAGGGCGGAAGCGGTCAATTTCACGAAAGACATTGTCTTCTCCTGTTTACATCATGTCACCTGATCAGATGACTTGGCGCCGTGCTAATGCTCTTGGACAAAGCTTTTGTGACGCTTATGTAACAGCAGTGTGACAGTAAGAGTTTTTTAGTAAAATCAAAGGGGTGTGTTGGTCTGCCGGGGTAAATTTTCCGCCAAGATCGGCGCCATTGGCTGGCTTTGTGACGGTTGCGGAACAGATTCGCCAATGCACAGCCTCCCCCGCCCATGGTCTTTTGCCATATAAAGCGCCGCATCCGCCCGACGATAGATATCATCCAGATCGCTGGGCCATCCGAAATGCACCAGCCCGCCGGAGACCGAAAAAGTTCCGTCGCGGTTCAACACATCAGAAATCTTCTGGCCAAGCTGGCTCAGGTGACGGTCTTGCTCCAAGAGGCTCATTTGATCTCTTGTCCGTGCAGGTAACTTCAAGAGCAAAACAAACTCATCTCCGCCAAGGCGAAAACAGACCACTTCGCTGGCCCAGTTTCCCTGCACCAGACGCACCAAACGACGCAATGCCCTGTCACCGGCCACATGCCCCTCTTTATCGTTAAGCTGTTTGAACCGGTCCATATCAAACAACAGCATTGCGGCACGCCCCTTTTTGGTGGGGTCTTCCATGTAGAGGTCAAGGTAGCGGCGGTTGTAGGCCCCGGTCAGCGGATCAATAATGCTTTGCCGCCAGGCGTTGATCCGCAGCCCATGCATGACCTGAAACAGGATATAGAGAAACATCCACATGCCGGCGAAGGCGGGCAAAAACCGAATAGCAAATTGTGTATTCCCCGAGAGGTGCGCAATCACCGCGCCGCCCATCAACATGATCACCGCATAGATATGAACGTGTTTTGTTCCGGCGATCAGAAACGCGCCCACAAGCGTGGGAAACGCCCAGATGATCACCAGGTTTGACAGCACATACGCCAGCGTTAGCTGTGCGGTGGCGAAGGTCATCAGGATGACATACGGTGGGATCGGCCAGTCTCGTCCCGCAATCAACGCCACATGATTTGTCACAATCATCACAAGTGGCATGCCGGTCACTATTGCGGCTGTGATTTCCCCCACCAGCAAATAGCGCAACCAAACCACCAATAACATCAACTCGGCAATCAGCGCGATCCATTGGGCCAATCGCTCTGTATGGTGTAGATGGGGCAACCCCAGATCTGCACTGCAGTCTTCTGGCTGAACAGGGTGTTTTCCGGCGCTAAGCCGTTGTATATCCATGATTTATTCTGTTGGCTGATTTGAGGCTTTTACTGGTTATTTAAAATCATTGGTGGATATAACAACTTTAAGATGTCACTTGTCCAGAGAATTCTATACTTCCGCAGGCAAGGTCACGATAAAGCGGCTGCCATGCCGGGCTTCGCTTTCAATCCGCAGCCGTCCGCGATGCCGGTTGACGATGTGTTTGACAATGGCCAGCCCAAGGCCCGTGCCCCCCATTTCGCGCGATCTGTGCCCGTCGACCCGGTAAAATCGTTCCGTCAATCGGCCGATATGATGGGCGGCAATCCCTTCGCCCTGGTCTTCCACCGAGATCACGACAGATGGGCCTTTTACGCCAAACCGCTGATCGTGATATGACAGGCGCAGGGTAACAACGCCGCCGGGTTTCCCATATTTCACCGCGTTTTCGATCAGGTTTGTGAACACTTGCAACATCTGATCTCGATCGCAGGGAACCCTGTCGGGAACATCTTCAGAAATCAGCACATTAAGGGTCGCGCCCTGCTCTTGAAGCTGCGGCCCAAGTGTGCTGACAGCGGTCTTGATAATGTCACGAAGAGGTTCAGGTGTGGTCGGACGCATCCGCTCCATATCTTCCACCCGGCTGAGCGACAGAAGGTCCCCGACCAGCCGGTTCATGCGCCCGGCCTCCTGTTCCATGATATCAAGAAAGCGAAGTCTTGCATCGGCATCATCGCGCGCAGGGCCGCGCAGGGTTTCGATGAAACCAGACAGGGCCGTCAGCGGTGTGCGCAACTCATGGCTGACATTGGCCACAAAATCCGAGCGCATCTGCCCGGCTTCTTCCTTATGCGTGATGTCGAGAAAACTGATCACCACACCCTTATCCGGTCCGGGCGCAACATGCGTTTCATAGGCAATATCGCGCGACCCTTCGTTGGTTAGAAAACGAACCGGCGACAGGGCTTCGCCCTTCAGTGCCTTTTCAATCCGGGCAATCAGATCTGGCTGGCGCAGCACTGCCGCATAAAGACGCCCCTTGGCGCGCGCGCCAAACAGATCTTCCGCCGCGCCGTTCACGTCGGTAATCTGGCCATCCCTAGCAATCGCAATGACCGGAACCGGTATGGGGTCATATTTTCCAATTGCACTCATATCGTCGGCCCTTTGCTCCACCTGCACCTTCTTGTGCGCGGGTTGCGAGCCATCTGTAAAGAGCCGGACAGAAAGACGGGAAAACATTTTCAGCTTTTGGTGAATTGCAACATGGGCGATACTTATTATTATTGATCCATCAGAGGTCAAAACCACAAAAGCACAGCGGTATGTCGGTCTTGTGACATCCACAGCCAAGTAACATCGGACAGGAGTGACAATGACAAATATCGCCAGCACATCCGCCATTCTGGCGGTCGGGGATTTGGTATCTGGCGGCGTCCGCGCCCTGCCCCAACAGGCTGCGGTTCAAGATCCGGGATCAGAGGGCATCACATTTGCGGAATTTGCTGATGTGACTTCAGCTTTGCTGGAACATTTAGCCCCCGACACCGTGCTGTCTCCGGTCATGTGCGGCAGTTTCGACTGCATTGATCTGGCGCTTCGCTTGAATGAGTTTGGCTATTCGGGGAAATATCGCGCCTTCGCCGAAAACATCGCCAATCCGCGTATGATCATGAAGGAAGTCAGGTCACAGGCGCCAGGTCTTGATTTTGACATCGTTGATGGTGCGACGGCCAAGTAAAAACTGCCTGGTGGCAAAAGCATTTTTCCAGCACACTGATGTCCTGTGACCGAGTGTCGGATGTGAACACTGTAGCCCCAGAACAGGAATCTTGCGCGTTTCCTCGACAAGTCCTTGATATCGCCACTGTTTTGACGTTCTTTGAGCCCTCTTTGTTCTCAGTAGATCAGATCATGATCCTCGCCACCGCATTGGTCATAGTGCCGTTTGAGGTATTTCAACGCGACCCGCAGCATGAATTTACCTGACCGCGCGGGCATTTTAAGCTCGGCTTCCATCCGCTCCATTCCCTTTTCGTGACAGCAAACGCCAAGCGCAATTTCACCAAGTTCTGGACCAAGCGCATCCATTGCCTCAATGAAGCGGGAACGCGCGTCAATCAGCCGATCGCCTTTTGATCCGTCACGCTCGGGTGTGTTGCGCAGGCCTGCCATAATGCCGGACCAACCGGATTGGGGTGAGGCTTCCAGCTGTGACAGGGCAAAATCACGTTGCAGCCGGTCGGCCGATTGTACCAGTTCGTCGGACAGATAAGGCCGACCGTTTGACCGGCTGCGGGCCAGAACCCGAAGCGGCGTGTCTGCGCCCACCGACCGACGTCTGGTGGCCCGCGTTTTCGTGCCAGAAGCGGGTTTGGCCCCCAGGAAACTGCCGCTTGCCTCGGCAAAGCCAACCGCCTTGCCTTCAGCCTGCGCCATCATCTTATTCAGCGCTGTGCGTCCGGCGGGGGTAATGCGATAGCGCGAGACGGCACCAGACGAACTCCCGGTGATCCATTCGCGCAGGGCAAGGATTTCCGCAACTTCCCGCGGCGCCGTGCACAGTTGTACCGGGCTGTCACCATCACGCAGATCCAACACAACGGCGGTATCAACGCCCTTGGTGATCGCCAGCAATGTACCCTCTTTCATCAAACCACGCAGAACCCGAGTGGCATGTTTGGAAATCAGATCATTTCCGTGATCGAGATCTTTCATGGGGCTGTGTTCCTCGTTCCAACAGTCCGCCCCCTCATCAAGATCACACCAGTCGCGCGCCACCTGCGTCAGCAGATTGTCGACCAGCGGATCATCCCGTCGTGTTTCGGTCTTTTGCACCTGGCGCAATACGGTGGAGGCATGAACCCCCTTTTGACGCGCCAGTGAGCGAATGGTTTCGCCGCGTTCTGTATGCTGAAGATACAGTTTTGCAGCCATTGTCAGCCAGGGCACCAGGTCCCCTGATGTGATGTCCAATTGTTTCGAGCTCGAAAACTCCATGTGTCCCCTTTGAAGTGGATCACTTCCCATGGTGACCCTCTTCGGTTGACGCTCTACTAGCGGTTGCAAAACTTCACATTCTAGCTAGCACGCGTTTGGTTACTGATTTGTTAATTGTTCAGAGCTGGAACCAGTTTTGTTGCGAAAAGTGAAACAATTGTTAAAACCTGCGTGCGGTGAGACTTTGCAACGCAACACCCCTCAGAGTTGAGTAATGCTGACGTCAACACGACGAAAGGAATACCTCATGACTGATTCAATGACCTTGCTGAAATCGCTTCGCCGCCCCCGTCTTCTGATCCGTGCAGCACGCTTTGGTATCATCGATTACAATCGCGATAGAGATCTGAAAAGATTGATGAAATCATCATCGACACCCTCGCCTGCATCGGCGGTGGATGGATTGATTTCAGAAGAGGCTCGCCTGGAAGAGATCCGCAAGTCGGGGGATGCCTCTTATTCGGTGGGCCGCCATGTGGAAATTCTGATTGCTCTTATGGCAGAAGCCCGATTGCTGCCACGTAAGCTGAATGTGGTGTAATGTTCGAAAAATGAAAAGGGAGCCGTTAAGCTCCCTTACCAGACTGTTAACCAAAGAGAACGACTCTGGAACACCCCAAAACTGCACCTATTGTGCGTCAACGCCCCGCCAGCAGATTGCCGCCGGGGCGTATCTTATTTAAGAGAACGCATCCGGCATCGAGGCTTTTTTCTGCTTCGACAAAGGAGGTCAGCCCTTCGTGGATCGCGGGATCCATCGCTGGTTTCTGATAGTCGCCCAGCATTTTCTGAACCTTCTCGGCTGCCAGTTGATAGGTGTCCTTGCCACCGTCCTCTTCCCAGGTCTCAAACGGCTTGTAGTCCAGAACGTCCGAGCGCCAGAAAGCGGATTGGAAGTTGGCCTGCGTATGGGCGCATCCAAGGTAGTGACCGCCCGGCCCCACTTCGCGAATCGCATCCATAGCCTGAGCGTTTTCGTCATGGGCCACACCCGAGGCGATGCCATGCAGCACACCCAGTTGGTCCGCGTCCATCACAAACTTCTCAAATGAGGATACAAGCCCGCCTTCAAGCCAACCACAGGAATGAAGCATGAAGTTCACACCTGCCAGCAGGCCGGCATTCAGCGAGTTCGCGGTCTCATAAGCGGCCTGCGCGTCAGGCAACTTGGAGCCGTTGAACGACCCTGCCGACCGATAAGGCAAGCCCAGTCGGCGGAACAGCTGGCCGCACCCATAGGTCACTTTTGCCGCTTCCGGCGTGCCAAAGGTCGGCGCGCCCGAGTTCATGTCGATCGAGGACACAAAGGTGCCTGCAATCACCGGTGCACCTTTGCGGATCAACTGCGAATAAGCCACACCAGCCATTACTTCGGCCAGCACCTGGGTCAACGTCCCGGTTACGGATACCGGCGCCATGGCCCCACCGACGATAAAGGGTGAAATGATCGCGGCCTGATTGTTCTCGGCAAACACTTCCAGCGCGCCCATCATCACGTCATCAAACTGCATCGGCGAGTTGATATTGATCAGCGAAGTGGTCACGGTGTTTTGCTGCACGAATTCTTTGCCGAACAGGATGCCACACATATCAACCGTATCTTGCGCCCGTTCCGGAGCGGTCACTGACCCCATGAACGGTTTGTCCGACAGCTCCATATGTGCCATCAGCATGTCGAGGTGGCGTTTGTTCACTGCCACATCGGTGGGTTCACAAACGGTGCCGCCTGAGTGGTGCAGCCATTTCGACATGTAGCCAAGTTTTACGAATTTGCGGAAGTCATCCATGGTGGCGTAGCGGCGGCCACCGTCAATGTCGCGCACAAACGGCGGGCCATAAACCGGGGCCAACACCAGATTGTTGCCACCGATGACAACGCTGCGCTCTGGGTTGCGGGCGTGCTGGGTGAATTGCGAGGGTGCCGTTTTGCACAGCTCGCGCGCCAGACCGCGGGGAATGCGCACACGCTCTCCGTTCACATCTGCGCCAGCTTCTTTCCAGCGCGCCAGTGCGGCCGGGTTCTCAACAAAGTTGACACCAACCTCTTCCAGCACGGTTTCAGCATTATATTCAATGATCTCGATCGCTTCCTCATTCAGAATCTCAAGATTCGGAATGTTGCGTTCGATGTATTTGGCGGTTTCGAAAGAAACAGCGCTGCGTTCTGCACGACGGGCGGCGCCCCCGCCCCCACGACCCCGTTTGCGTGCGCGTGCCTCAGACATGTCAATTCCTCCGATATGTCGGTCAATCCTGTTTTCATCTGGTTTACACTGGCAAATGGCCCAAATCCCGCCCGAAACGGCGCGGTGGGGGCAAAAACGACATGTTGTCGGATTGGGACCATCAAACTGCCGAGGGGATTTCCGAGATTTTTTCGCGAAACGGCGTCGGGGACTTGCGAAAAACTGCCCTCTGGCCTAATGGCAAGGCATGACAGATCAGAGCCACGACCGCCTTCTCATCATCGACTTCGGCAGCCAGGTCACGCAGCTTATTGCGCGCCGCCTACGCGAGCTGAATGTCTATTGCGAAATTCACCCCTATCAGAATGTCACCATCGACTTTGTGCGCAAGATGGCGCCGAAAGCAGTGATCTTTTCCGGTGGCCCCGACAGTGTGACCCGTGAAGGGTCGCCGCGCGCGCCGCAGGAAATCTTTGACATGGGCATTCCGATCCTTGGTATTTGCTACGGCCAGCAGGTGATGATGCACCAGCTGGGCGGCCGGGTCGAAAGCGGCCATGGCACCGCTGAATTTGGCCGCGCCTATGTGACCGAAACCCAGAAACTCGACCTGCTTGAGGGCTGGTATCAGGACGGCGATGAGCAGGTTTGGATGAGCCACGGTGACCATGTGTCCGAGATTGCTCCGGGGTTTGAAGTCTATGGCACCTCGCCCAACGCGCCTTATGCGATCACTGCGGACAAGGACCGTCATTTCTATGCGGTGCAGTTTCACCCGGAAGTGCATCACACCCCCAATGGCGCCAAGCTTTATGAGCAATTTGTAAAACTGGCCGGGTTCAAAGGCGACTGGACCATGGGCGCCTATCGTCAGGAAATGATCGGTAAAATCCGCGAACAGGTTGGCGACAAACAGGTGATTTGCGGCTTGTCCGGCGGTGTTGACAGCTCGGTCACTGCGATTTTGCTGCATGAAGCCATTGGCGACCAGCTGACCTGTGTGTTTGTTGATCACGGATTGCTGCGTAAAAATGAATCCGATGAAGTTGTGTCGATGTTCCGCGACAATTATAATATCAAGCTGATCCATGCGGATGAAAGCGACCTGTTTTTGGGCGAGCTGGAAGGGCAATCTGACCCGGAAACCAAGCGCAAGATCATCGGTAAGCTGTTCATCGACGTGTTCCAGAAACATGCGGACACCATTGAGGGCGCTGAGTTCCTTGCCCAGGGCACGCTTTATCCGGATGTGATCGAGTCTGTCAGCTTTTCGGGCGGACCCTCGGTGACCATTAAGTCGCACCACAATGTGGGCGGTCTTCCCGAAAAATGGGTCTGAAGCTGGTGGAGCCACTGCGCGAGCTCTTTAAAGACGAGGTGCGCGCCTTGGGGCGTGAGCTTGGCCTGCCGCAAAGCTTTATTGGTCGTCACCCCTTCCCGGGGCCGGGGCTTGCCATTCGCTGCCCTGGTGAAATCACCCGCGAAAAGCTGGACATCCTGCGTGAAGCGGACGCCGTTTACATTGATCAAATCCGCAAGCATGGGCTTTATGACGAAATCTGGCAGGCGTTTGTCGCGATCCTTCCTGTGCGCACCGTGGGTGTGATGGGCGATGGGCGCACCTATGATTATGCCTGTGCTCTGCGCGCGGTGACTTCGGTCGACGGGATGACTGCGGATTACTACCCGTTCAGCCACGAATTTCTTGGCGAAACCGCCACGCGGATCATCAATGAGGTCAAGGGCATCAACCGTTGTACCTATGACATCACCTCGAAACCTCCGGGAACCATCGAGTGGGAGTGATCTGTCGGATCGCTTGAGTGTCGTCACTGATGCGCCGCCCCACGGGGCGGCGTTTTCATTTGCAACTCGCTTTTTGATCAAAGCTTTGTTAGCCCTGTGGCATGACCACCAATCCCCGGATATCCCTCACTGGCCATATTGATGTGCCAATGGACAGGCTGGACGCCGTAACGGCCGCCCTGCCTGCGCATATTGCCCTGACCCGTGCAGAACCCGGTTGCCTGTCATTTGATGTCACCCCGGACCCGGATGTGGCTGGGCGGTTCAATGTGACGGAATGTTTTGTCAGCCGTTGCGCGTTCGAGGCGCATCAAACCCGGATGAAATCCTCGCTCTGGGCCAAGGTCACTGCCGGAATTCCACGCCAGTATCAGATCACCGAGATCGAAACATGAGCGCCCCCTATGAGCGCGTTTGATCCGCCCCGCCACCTATCCCCCACCTTGCGGGCCGCTGTCTGGATGAGCGGTGCCATCTTGTCGTTTTCGGCCATGGCGGTGGCCGGTCGGGCGGTCAGCGCCCAGCATGACACGTTTGAGTTGATGCTGTATCGCTCGATTGTTGGCTTTCTTGTGGTGTTGGGATATGCGATTTTTTCCGGGCGCATCTCAAGCATTGGTCGTGACCATATGGGGCAACACGCGTTGCGCAATCTGGCCCATTTCACCGGCCAGAATCTTTGGTTTTATGCGCTGACCCTGATCCCGCTGGCGCAGGTTTTTGCGCTGGAGTTTACCTCGCCGCTTTGGGTGGTGGTGTTGGCGCCAATTTTGCTGAAGGAGAGCCTGACCCTGCGCAAAATACTTGCGGCGGGGATTGGCTTTTTGGGAATCATTTTGATCGCCCGCCCGGACGCGGGGCTGTCTCTTGGCACAATTGTTGGTGCCAGCGCTGCGATAGCCTTTGCTCTGACCGCCATTTTGACGCGGAAGTTGACCTTGGTGGCAACCCGGCTGACAATCCTCTTTTGGTTGACCAGTATGCAGTTGGTGTTTGGTTTGATTTGTGCCGGTTGGGATGGTGTGATTGCTCTGCCGGCGCCTGCCAACTTTATGTGGTTTGTGTTGATCGGGCTTGCGGGGTTGCTGGCCCATCTCTGCCTGACCAGCGCTCTTTCCCTGGCTCCGGCCAGTGTGGTTATTCCTATTGATTTCACGCGCCTACCCCTGATTGCCGTTATCGGTGCGCTGTTTTATAATGAACCGCTTAGCTTGGCCTTATTTGTTGGGGCTGCTCTGATTGTGATGGGGAATATTGTCAATCTCAGCGAGAAAAAATGACACGAGCAGGCAGATGGCCAGACAATCCGAGCGGGGCTGTTTGTTCGAGGCCACCGGGCATCCTTCAACTTTCAATATAGTTTCCCTTCCCCCACGGCAAAGCGGTGCATCCTTGCAACTGACCCAAGGTAATAATTGACCAGCCCCTTGTCGGCCTCCTACGTTTTGAGCAATGAAAAAATCAAAGATGAGCCTTTTTTCGCCGATCCGTAAAAGCGGACGTTGGAGAAAGGAAAGCAGCTCTCAGGGAGGAAATATGAAGGGTATTGCGCTAACGGCCGCGTCTGTTGCACTGACGGCCACGACAGCTATTGCAGGTGGGATTGACCGCTCGGGTCAGGACATTTCGATTCTGTTCGAAGAGGGAAACCATGTTCAGCTGACCTTTGCCACGGTTGGACCAAATGTAAAAGGGACAAGTGCAAGCCAGCCAGGCAGCAATTTTTCCCAATCCGCAGTGGATTACAACACCTTCTCTCTGGCGATCAAAAAACAGATCAATGAAAATCTGAGCTTTGCGATCAAGATGGACGAACCCTATGGCGCAGATATTCGCTATACGGACGGCACTTTGGGCAGCCTTGGTCTTGGGATTATTGCCCGGGCCGGTGTGCCTGCAGGTACAACTCTTCACACGGCTCTCGCCTCGGAACCCAATGCGCGTGCCTGGTAAGCAGCAAGGCAATCCGTGCGCTGATGCGCTATGAGTTTGGCAATGGGTTCAGCGTTCATGGTGGCCTGCGCGCGCAACGCGTGAGCGGTGAAATCCTTTCGGGGGATGGTCTGCTAAAAGCAAACAGCACCTTTGATTTCGGCTATTCCGCAGGGGTTGCTTATGAAATTCCGGATATCGCCCTGCGCGTTGACCTGACCTATAATTCGGCCATCGATCACGAGCTTACAGGCACGCACAATCTTGCCCCGACCGTCGGACAAGTGCGCATTCCGGAAAGCATCAACCTGAACTTCCAAACTGGTATTGCCAAAGATACTTTGTTGTTTGGTAAGATCCGTCACGTTAAGTGGGATGGCACCAAACTGCAGACCACGCGGGGTGGCGTTACCACTGACTGGGTGACCTTTGTAGAAGATTCAACCAGCTTCGAGCTGGGTGTCGGCCGCAAGCTGAACGAAAACTGGTCGGTCGCTCTGACCGCTGGCTATGAAGAAGGCGCCAACACTGGCACCACCTTCCTTGCCCCGACCGGCACCAGCAAATCGATCGGTCTTGGTGCAAGCTATCAAGGCGACGGTTACAAAATTTCTGGCGGCGTGAAATACGTCTCGTTTGATGAGAAAACTGTGACCTCCAGCAGCGGTCTGAGCTCGACTTTCTCCGGGGATGCTCTGGCTGCAGGCCTATCGCTCGACTTCACTTTCTGATCTCGGGTTCCCCCACCGATCAAAATCCAGTTAAACCCTGCATCTTACCATGCGGGGTTTTCCTTTTGGCCCAAGCGTTTGCGCAGCTCTGCCCCTGGCGCGTTCCTTGCGCCCTAACCAACAGAAGCGTTTGACGAGGGTTGCCGCAAGCCTTACCAAAGGACCAGCAACAGGCACAGCAGGACCAAAGGGCATGATCTATCAATCGTCACAAGATTGGCGCTCCGCCAAACACAAACGTGTGTTGTTCTTTGGCATGTCCGGCCTAGGAAAAACCTACCTTTCCAACATGTTGCGTGATCATGGCGATTGGTTCCATTACTCGATCGACTATCGGATCGGCACCCGCTACATGGGCGAACACATCACCGACAATTTCAAGGCTGAGGCAATGAAAGTGCCGCTCCTGCGCGAGCTGCTGCTCTCGGACAGCATTCGCATTGCGTCAAAAATCACCTTCGATAACCTGAAACCCATGGCCGCCTATCTGGGTAAACCTGGGGATCAAGGCAAAGGTGGCCTGCCGTATGATGAATATTGTCGCCGTCAGCAGCAGTTCAAACAGGCTGAGATCTCTGCATTGCTGGACACGCGTGGCTTTATTGACCGCGCAGACCATATTTACGGCTACCCGCATTTTATCTGCGACAGCGGGGGGTCCATTTGCGAATGGATTGATCCTGCCCTTGGCGCCAACGATCCGCTGCTGGCCGCCCTTAGCCAAGACTGCCTGCTGGTCTGGCTGCGCGGCGACGAGCGTCACACTCAGGAATTGGTGCGCCGTTTTGACGAAGCGCCAAAACCGATGGCCTATCAGCCCGAGTTCCTCACCCGTGTTTGGGGGGAGTATCTGAATAAATTCAACATGTCAGAGGATGATATTGATCCAAATACCTTCATCCGATGGACCTACGCCCAGGCCCTGGCCCACCGCCAGCCGCTTTATGAGCATATGGCGCAATTTGGCGTGACCCTTTGCGCGCAAGATGTGGCTCAGATCAAATCTACCGATGATTTTGACCGAATGATCGGCGCCGCGCTGGACGCGGCCTGATCACCTGATCCCCTTTTCTTGACAGCGCCTAAGCGCACCCCATCTTATCTTTACCCGTAACCTGCAGGAGCAGATCCAATGCCCATCAAAATCCCAGCCAACCTTCCGGCCATCGACGTGCTGACGGATGAAGGCGTGATGGTCATGTCCGAAGATCAGGCCGCCAAGCAGGACATCCGCCCGATGCGGATTGCCCTTCTGAATCTGATGCCCAAGAAAATTGAGACCGAGACACAATTTGCCCGGCTCATTGGCGCGCATCCAATGCAGATCGAACTCACCCTGCTGCGCCCGTCTGAACACATCTCGAAAAACACCTCCGAGGCCCATATCGGAGCCTTTTACCAACCCTGGGACGAGGTGCGCGACCAGAAGTTTGATGGGCTGATTATCACCGGAGCACCGATTGAACATCTGCCGTTTGAGGACGTGACCTATTGGGAAGAAATCAGCCAGATCTTCGACTGGACCCAGACCAATGTGCACAGCACCTTTGGTGTGTGCTGGGGGGCCATGGCAATGATTTATCACTTCCATGGCGTGAAAAAACACATTCTTGATGCCAAGGCATTTGGCTGTTTCCCGCAAAAGAACCTCGATAAGGCATCGCCCTATCTTCGTGGCTTTTCAGATAGTTGCGTGGTTCCCGTCAGCCGTTGGACTGAAATGCGACAGGATGAGGTTGACGCGGCGAGCGAGCTGAAAACTTTGCTTGGATCGGACGAGGTTGGCCCCTGTCTGATTGAAGACAAAGCCCATCGCGCGCTTTATGTGTTCAACCATTTTGAGTATGACAGCCTGTCGCTGAAAGGCGAATATGACCGTGACGTGGCCAAAGGTGCGCCGATCAACGTGCCGATGAACTACTACCCGGATGACGATCCCAGCCGGAAACCGGACAACCGATGGCGCAGCCACGCGCACCTGCTTTATGCCAACTGGATCTCCGAGATGTATATGACCACGCCATTTGATATGGATGAAATCGGCCAATCGGTCAAAGACAGACGCGGATAACCGCGCGTTGCGGCTCCACTGTTAATCGCATTTACATGGGGGCGACCTGCCCCCATAATGGCGTGAAATCAGGAGGTTGCTCAATGTCCCTTTCCCCCGAGACCCTGCCATTTGAGGGTGCCATTTCCCGGTTTTTTTCTGAAACCGCTCCGCGTGACCTGCGGGCAGCTATTGAGGATGGCGGCAAGAAGGACATCCTTGACCCAAGCTACCCCTATGAGGCCCGTATGGACCGCAAGGATTATGAGGCCGAGCTTGAAGCGCTACAGCTTGAGCTTGTGAAACTTCAGGCGGATGTGAAGGCAACGGGAAAACGTGTTGTGGTTGTTTTTGAAGGGCGCGATGCGGCCGGAAAAGGTGGCACCATCAAGCGGTTTCGCGAAAATCTCAACCCACGTGTGGCCAATGTTGTGGCCTTGTCAAAACCGACCGAACGCGAACAGGGCGAATGGTATTTTCAGCGTTACATCAAGCACTTGCCAAGCGCTGGTGAGATCACCCTGTTTGATCGCAGCTGGTATAATCGCGGAGTGGTCGAAAAGGTGTTTGGCTTTTGCACCGATCTACAACGTGACGCGTTTTTCCGACAATTGCCCGAGTTTGAAGACATGCTCGCCGATGAGGGCATCCATTTTGTAAAGCTCTGGCTGAATGTGGGCCGGGCTGAACAGCTGCGCCGCTTTCTGGCCCGCGAAAAAGATCCGCTTAAGCAATGGAAACTCAGCTGGATCGACGTGGAAGGACTGAACCGCTGGCAAGGCTACACCGATGCTATTGTCGAGACCTTTGAAAAAACCCACCGCGACGTAACCCCCTGGACCGTCATTCGGTCCGATGACAAACGCCGCGCGCGGCTTTCCGCCCTTCGCGCCGTTTTGCAAGGCATTGACTACGCAGGGAAAGACAAAAATGTTGCCTGTGCGCCTGATGGCAAAATTTGTGGCGGACCCGATCTTTGGACCGGGGGCCAGCATGCCTAAACGCGGCTATCATCATGGAAATCTGCGTCAGGCATTGGTTGAGGCGGCGCTTGCGTTGATCGAAGAGAAAGGCCCCACCGGCTTCACCCTCTCAGAGGCCGCAAAACAGGCGGGCGTCACCCCGGCTGCGGTGTATCGCCACTTCAAGGGCCGCGAAGATCTGATCGCAGAAGCCGCACGACAAGGCTATGAAATCTTTGCAGATTTGATGGAGTTTGCCTATGCAAAAGGTCAACCCTCGGCACTTGCCAGCTTTGAAGCCACCGGCCGCGCTTACCTTGCTTTCGCGCGTAAATACCCGGGTCATTACATCTCGATGTTTGAAAGCGGCGTGTCGGTGAACCATTCGCCAGAGCTTGCCATGGTCGCCAATCGCGCCATGGGTGTGCTGGAACAGGCGGCCACGACGCTTGCTGAACATATCCCTGCGGAAAAGCGCCCCCCTGCCAAAATGGTCAGCGCCCATATCTGGGCCATGAGCCACGGGGTCGTTGAACTGTTTGGCCGCGGCAGCCCGGGCCAGAAAAGCCCGTTCCCACCGGAAGACCTGCTTGAAACTGGGATTGGCGTCTACCTGCGCGGGTTGGGCCTGATCAAACCGGATAGCTGACATGGTGCCGTTGCAGAAGTTTCGGAAAACTCTATTTGTTTGGGCAATCGCGCACGAGAAAATCTCGACCGCCTTGCTGCTCTTCCTTGCTTTCCTATTGGGTGGCGCAATTTACCTCACCTAGGGAATATGACTGTAAAACATACAGAATCTCAGCATCTGAGATACGTGTTGATGCCGGTTGTCTTCTCATTTCAAATGCCATCGAAAGACAAGCGGCCCTCCTATTGGTTCACGGTTGAAACCCAAAAGGGGCAACATGTTCAGATTGGCACGCGCAGCTTGGCGAAGGCGCAAGACGTCGTCGATACCACCTGTGTCAATATTCTTAAGCCAAGTTAGACGGCAGCCTGCTTTATAGGTTCTCCCCGATGAGAAACTGCAAGTAACTCTTTTTCTTTCTAAAAATATCTCGGTGTCTGAGGCAGAGCCTCAGTTCGACAGCCCCACTTACGCAAGCAACTTATGGCACAGCTCTAACCCGTCGACCAGCGTGTCGACCTCATCGCGGGTGTTGTAAAGGCCGAAAGAGGCGCGTGCGGTGGCAGCAACGCCAAGATGCTCCATCAACGGTTTGGCACAATGATGACCAGCCCGTACCGCGATGCCCTTTTTGTCGAGAATGGTCGAGATGTCGTGGGCGTGGGCCGCCCCTTCCATGGTCAGGGAAAAGATCGCTGCTTTGCCCGGCGCAGTTCCTTGCACATTGACCCAGTTCAGACCGGACAGGCGTTCATGTGCATAAGATGCCAAATCTGCCTCATGCGCTGCAATGTTCTCCATTCCCAGTTGCATCAGATATTCAAGCGCGGCCCCCATGCCGATGGTTTGCACGATGCCAGGTGTGCCAGCTTCGAACCTCAGCGGAGCGCCAGCATAGGTCACGTCCTCTTTCGTCACCTCATCAATCATGTCGCCGCCGCCCATGAAAGGTTGCATTTCGGCGGCGCGGGCACGGCTGACGTAGATTGCGCCAGAGCCTGAGGGGCCATAGAGTTTATGACCAGTAATAGCATAGAAATCGCAGCCAATATCCTGCACGTCCACCGGCATATGCACGGCCCCCTGAGAGCCATCCACCAAAACAGGTACGCCTTCGCGCGCGCGCCCGCACAGATGGATTTCACATCCACCACGGTGCCCAGCACGTTTGAGCATTGGGTCACAGCAATCAGGCGGGTTTTATCAGTGATAGCGCCCAACACTTTTTGTGGATCAAGCGCGCCGTCCAGCTCGGGGTCCACCCAAATCAGGTTCACACCAAGGCGTTCGCGCAGGAAATGCCAGGGTACGATGTTGGCGTGATGCTCCATGGTCGACAGGATGATCTCATCGCCTGCCTGCATGCGCGGCGCGGCCCAGGCGTAAGAGATCATATTGATCCCCTCGGTGGTGCCGGAATTGAAGATGATTTCATCTTCATGGGCTGCGTTCAAAAACCGCTGCACAACCCCGCGCACCGCCTCATAGCGCTCGGTCGACAGGTTTGAAAGGTAATGCAACCCCCTGTGAACATTCGAATATTCTTCGGCGTATCCACGGGTGATCGCATCAATAACAACTTGGGGTTTTTGCGCTGATGCACCATTGTCCAGATAGGTCAGCGGCTTGCCGTTCACCTCACGCGACAGGATCGGGAAATTGCCCCGGATCTTGTTGATATCATACATGATCACACTCCGATCTGCAGGGGTTCGACCCCAAAGAGAACCAGCAGGAACGACAGGGCAAACACGGCAAGAACCAATGTTGTTGCCACGCCGGCGAAGACCAATCCAGCCGAGCGAAAACCGTGGCTTTCGGCGATGAAATGGCTGAGGATCCAGAAAAACAGAACTGAACTCATTATCATCAGGATCCCGGCGAGAGCCGGGGCAAACAGCGACAGGACCAGTGATGTTGCCTGAAAGGTGAGCAGCACAAACTCAAGCCAGATTGCCACGGTGATGGCATCTTCAAGACTGCCCTGACCGCCCGCCATACGGCCCAGCGTGTAAATCAGAAAGACCCCGAAGATCAGAAACCCCGCTTCGATAGCGCCAAGCATCAGTGGATTGGACAATACAGGCCCAAACAGCGCTGCATCCATCGGGTAGATCATATGGCTGATTACACCAAGGGCCGCGGCAATCACCAGAAGAATCCCCAGCGTCAACCAGCGCACCTGACGCGAGGCTGGCAGATCAAACAGATCGCGTGCCACTTTGCGCGGTTCCGGCACGGTCTGCAGGATCATGCCAAACAAATACCCGGGTTCAAACCTCATGCGTGCGGCCACTCCACCTGACGAAAGTTCACGGACCAAAAGACGATAAAGGCCAAAAAAGCAATACCGCCAGTCAGTTGCATTTGAATGCCTGGACCAATAAAGCCCCCAACCAGCCCCCACAAGAGCCATAATGGCGTGGCGCAGAGAAGCGACCAGAACAGCGCAAATCGCGCGCCAAACGCGCTGCCGCGGCCTTTGAACAGTCGGGCGATGCCGTGGCTTAGCGACCCGATGGCGTATAGTACCAGTGGCATAATGAACACCCAGGCCAGCAACACCGAGCCCAGAAGCATGTTCAGTTCCTGCCCGGTTTCATGGGCAATCCGCGCCTGCATCGGAAGCTGAGACACAAACACCAGCACACAGGCGGCCATCAGCACCGCCAATGATCGGTCCTCGCGAACGCCCTGCCCCAGCCGGTTCTGAAACACCGCGCCAGGGCTGCGATAGCTTCTCAACACATCTTGCATGACCGACATGACCGGCCCTTTCCTACTGGCCAACTGCCGCCTAATCCAAGGCGCGCAGAAGGCGTGGTCAGCTGCGGTGACGTTCCAGCCAGGCCTCTAACCGGGACACAATGTCGTCTGAAATCGCCTCATCCTCAATCTCGTCAATTGCGTCAGCAAGGAAGGCGAGCACCAAAAGATCAGTGGCAATTTTCTCCGGAACGCCGCGCGAACGCAGATAAAATAGACCTTCCTCGTCAATCGCACCAGAGGTGGAGCCATGCGAACAGGCCACGTCATCGGCGTAGATCTCAAGCTCGGGCTTGGCAAGGAACTGGCTGTCCTCATCCAGCAATAGCGATTGTGACTTTTGGTAGCCATCGGTTTTCTGAGCGTCCGGTTTCACCAGGATCTTGCCTTGAAACACACCGGTTGCGCCGTTTTTCAGCACTTTCTTGAACACCTGACGACTTTCGCAGTTCACCGCGTCATGGGTGATGAACACCGTGTCGTCGTGGTGGAATGCACCATCATTGCCGTCGCCCAAAGCGGCGCCGGCAATATGTGCTACGGCATCGTCGCCAAGAACTTCGATCACCGCTTCGTTGCGGGTCAGCGCGCCGTTCACGGACATGGTGAAGCTTTTGAACACGCTTTCGCGGTCCAGACGGGCAAAGATATGCGTGGCCAATTGGCGCTCATGATCACGTCCCTGCGCCCGCACATGGTGAAACTCAGCGCCAGCGGCCACGTCCACTTCCGTCACCTGCGACAGGCGTGAAGCGGCTGTGCCGTTTTCCAACAGCGTCAGCTTTGCACCCTCTTCCAGCTTGATCACATTGTGTAAGACCGCATCCGACACTTCGGATTTATGGCAATAAATCAATGAGATCGGGCGTGTGACTTGTCCAGTGACGCGGATCAGAATCCCATCAGTCGCCATCGCGGTATTATAGGCGGCCAGCGGACGGGAAACCGGTGATTGGCCTCGCGTTTCCAGCACACCGTAAAGTTGGCTTGCCCAATGAATATCTGCCGATGCGGCGCTTTCCAGCCGCTCGATCTCGACGCCTTCCATGCTCAGATCATCCGAGGCATCGGCGTCAAATACGCCATCGACAAAGACGATCTTCAGACGGTCAATTTCGTCAAATACCAAACCTTCGCTGCCGTAGTCAAAAACGGCGGCGTGAGGTGCATTGGCACTGATCAGGCCGTCTGGGCGGGTCCATTTCCAATATTCATCACGGCGTCCGGGCAACCCCATGTCGCCGAGGCGGACCGCCGCTTCATCACGCGCCTTTTTGGCCCATGCGCCCGAGGTTGGGCGGGCGGCGGCACTCAACTGGCCTTCTTTTGCTGCGACTGCGGTGTTCATGCGTCCAGCTCCGCTAGGATGTCGGCATAACCGTTGTTTTCGACTTCCAGCGCCAGCTCTGGCCCGCCGGATTTTACGATGCGCCCGCGCGCCATGATGTGCACGACGTCGGGTTTGATGTGATCAAGCAGGCGCTGGTAGTGGGTGATCACCAGGAAAGACCGGCCTTCGCTGCGCAGCGCATTCACGCCTTCTGACACCAGCTTCATCGCATCCACATCAAGCCCCGAGTCGGTCTCGTCCAGGATGCACATTTTCGGTTCCAGCATGGCCATCTGCAGGATTTCATTGCGCTTTTTCTCACCGCCCGAAAAGCCAACATTCACGGGACGCTTCAGCATCTCTGCGTCAATCTTCAGCTCTTTCGCTTTGGTGCGGATGAATTTCAGAAAGTCCGCCGCGGACATCTCATCTTCACCGCGCGCCTTGCGTTGTGCATTTACCGCGGTGCGCAGGAAGGTCATGTTGCCGACGCCGGGGATTTCCACCGGGTATTGGAAGGCCAAAAACAGGCCAGCGGCCGCGCGTTCTTCCGGTTCCAGATCCAGCAGGTCTTCGCCGTCCAATGTGGCGTCACCGCCAATGACTTCATAGCCATCGCGGCCCGACAGAACGTAAGACAGGGTAGATTTGCCCGAGCCATTCGGACCCATGATTGCATGCACGGCACCGGCAGGCACTTCCAGATCCACACCCTTGAGGATCTGTTTGTCTTCTTCTTCCAGTTTGACCTGCAGATTGTTGATTTTAAGCATGTTTGTCCTTTCAGATCCGTTCGACAACCGGGTGTTTCGCGCGCAGATTTGCGGGAAATGCCGCCAGCAATGTGGCTTTTGAGGCGTCGATACCGTCTTGATATGAGAGTGTTTCGTCTTTCAGCGTGGACGCCCACGCCGGGATATCGGAGAGTTTCACCGGCGGGGCAAGCGGGCGCTCGATCCCAGCGGCGTAGTCGTAGAATTTCAGTTTCGGCATGGCATGAATTGCAACCGGCTCGAGCCATGTATTTGCGATGCCAAGGCTGTCGGCCACCACCAGCCCGTGCAGGCTGGAGGAAATAACGTGGGCGCAACTGGCAATCTCGGCCACCACTTCTTGGGCAGATCGACGCGGATCAATCAGGAAAAGCGCGGGATCTGCCGCAAGGATTGCGGCAAGTTCCGGACTGTCGGCGTGTTTCATGTGGGGGATGATGCCGATGCGGTCCTTGCGGTCAACGGCAGGGGCAAGCGCCTCTTTTGCCAGCAGGCCCGGATCGCCAAAGGCATTGTGTTTCAGGTTAAGAAACGTTGCCGTCAGCGGACCGCGCACAAGGCGAATGTCCACATGTGGCAGGAAATCCTTTGACACCGGAAACATCAGGCCAGTGCCCCAGATCACCGGAAAATTGCCCTTGGGGGATCCGTCTTTGAAGCGATTGCGCACCCCCTGCAACACTGATCCAAGCGCCACAACATCAGCTGCATCTTTCGGCGCCCATGTCACATCACGGCTTGAGACAAAAGACACCACCTCGCGCGACAGATCATCGCCGAAGTTGGGTTCGTCCTTCCACCAGTAAAGCTTAAGAGGTTTGCCGGGCCGCGCCATGTGTTCAGTGCCATCTGCTCAGGAATTTCAGCGTCACACGCGCGGCTGCCCAGCCAAGGAAAATGCCCAGTGGGATCCAGATCATCGGGTTCATCAGCGCGTTCGGATTGAGGTTGATAATCACCACTGCAATCAGCCCGCCCAACGCTGGGAAGCCGAAATGGACCATGCTTTCAAGCCCGTCTCGCAGATTGTTGCTCATTATCTTACCTCTTGATCCAATGGGGATGACGTCAGCCAACCGACCCTTCCAAGGAAATGGCCACAAGCTGTTGGGCTTCCATGGCAAACTCCATTGGCAGCGCCTGCAGCACCTCTTTGGCAAAGCCGTTCACAATCAGCGCCACCGCCTCTTCCTCATCCATGCCGCGCTGGCGGCAATAGAACATCTGTTCCTCATCCACCTTCGAGGTGGTCGCCTCATGTTCAACGCGGGACGAATTGTTCTTAACCTCAATGTAAGGCACTGTGTGTGCCCCGCACTTATCACCAATCAAGAGGCTGTCACATTGGGTGTAATTGCGCGATTCTTTTGCCTTCGGGTGCATCGACACAAGGCCGCGATAGGTGTTTTGTGCTTTACCCGCCGAGATCCCTTTGGACACGATGCGCGATTTGGTATCGCGGCCCAGATGCACCATCTTGGTGCCGGTGTCGGCCTGCTGATAGTTGTTTGTGATCGCGATCGAATAGAACTCGCCCTGGCTTTCGGCCCCGCGCAAGATACAGGACGGGTATTTCCAGGTCACAGCGGACCCGGTTTCCACCTGTGTCCACATCACCTTAGACCGATCGCCACGGCAATCCGCACGTTTGGTCACGAAGTTATAAATGCCGCCTTTGCCCTCTTCATCGCCGGGGAACCAGTTCTGAACGGTGGAATATTTCACTTCCGCGTCTTCTTCGACGATGATTTCCACCACCGCGGCGTGCAGTTGTGCAGTGTCGCGTTGCGGCGCGGTGCAGCCTTCGAGGTAGCTGACGTAAGAGCCCTTATCGGCGATGATCAACGTGCGTTCAAACTGGCCGGTGTTTTCCGCGTTGATGCGGAAATAGGTCGACAGTTCCATCGGGCATTTAGTGTTGGGCGGAATGTAAACAAACGACCCGTCCGAGAACACGGCCGAGTTTAGCGTGGCGTAGTAGTTGTCGGTGACCGGCACAACAGAACCCAGGTATTTTTTCACCAGCTCGGGATGTTCGCGGATCGCTTCTGAAATTGAGCAGAAAATCACGCCTGCCTTCTTCAGCTCTGCCTGAAACGTGGTGCCCACGGACACGCTGTCAAACACTGCATCCACCGCCACCTTGCGGCCCTCAGCAGGCATGTCTTCTGCACCTTCAACGCCCGCAAGAATCATCTGTTCTTTCAGAGGAATGCCCAGTTTTTGGTAGGTTTCCAATAGCTTGGGGTCAACCTCGTCCAGGGACTTCGGCTTTTCTTCCATCGATTTCGGACGGGCGTAATAATATTGGTCCTGAAAGTCGATCTCGGGGTAATTCAGGATCGCCCAGCTGGGTTCATCCATTTTTTCCCAACGTTGAAACGCGGACAGACGCCATTCGGTCATCCATTCGGGCTCTTCGTTTTTGTCAGAAATCAGCCGCACGATATCGGGGTTCACGCCCTTGGGCGCATATTCCATCTCGATCTCGGTTTCCCAGCCGTATTTATACTTTCCGGCAAGCGATTTGACCGCCTCAACGGTTTCCTCTTCAACGCCGTCCTTGACGTTCATCTCTTCAGTGCCGGCCATCTCAACCTTTCGATCCGCCTCAGCCCTTTCGGGCGCGGAATTTCTCATATTCACGACCCCAGGCATTGGCAAATGCCAGGATCTGTTCCTCACTTGTCGACGGTCCTAAGGTGACACGCAGCGCGCAGGCACCCAGCCCGTCATCATATCCCATCGCTTTCAGCACAGAGCTGGATTTGACTTTCCCGGAGGAGCAAGCCGAGCCTGCCGATACGGCAAATCCCGCCAGATCCATGACCATCACCTGAGTCTCACCCTTCCATCCGGGGGTGATGAAGCAGGAGGTGTTGGGCAGCCTGTTCGCGTCAATCCCTACAAAAATAGTGTCTTTTGATGATTCCGCAATGGCGTTTTCTAGAATCTTTCTAAGTTCTGCGACTCGTTCGCAAATGCCGACCTCAAGATCGCGTTGTGCAGCTTTAGCAGCAGCAGCAAAGCCGCTGATTCCAATAACATTTTCCGTTCCTGATCTGCGGCCCATTTCCTGACCGCCGCCTTTGATCTGCGCCGCGATATCGGTGCCGCGCTTCACAATCAGCGCACCGATCCCCTTGGGGCCGCCCAATTTATGGGCCGAAACGATTGCCATATCTGCGCCACACCAGTTGAAGGCAAAGGGGATTTTTCCAAATGCCTGCGTGGCGTCTGTCAGACGAAGCCCCTGCGGAAGGGATTGGATGATGCCGGTTTCCGAGTTGGCAAGCTGCAGGGTGCTTTGTGCGGGATCATGGATCGACACCATGCCCTCGGCGCTGGCCATCAGATCTTCATCGCACCATGACCGCACCGCGTCATGTTCCAGACCAGAGCAATGTATTCCCTGACCAGACAGCGCAAGGGCGGCAGCTTCGGTGGCGGAAGAGGTGAAGATGATATCTGCCCCCTCTGCCCCCAAACAACGCGCCAGATCCTTGCGCGCGCGTTCCATCACCCCCTTTGCCTCACGCCCTTCGCTGTGCACGGAAGAGGGGTTGCCCATCACATCCATGGCAGCGATCATCGCCTCGCGCGCTTCAGGGCGCAACGGGGTTGTGGCATTCCAGTCTAGATAGGTTCGGGCCAGATCGGTTCGGGTCATGGGGCGGCAAACTCTTGTTCATTGATGGCGGTTTGGATGTCATCAAGCAGGGTTTCAAGCAGATCCAGGCGGATTGCATAATGGTAGATTTCGCGCACGGCGCTGACGCGGTGGCTGTTGGTGGCCTTGAGAAGCCCCATTAGGATCGTCCCATTCACCTGCCCATATCCCGGGTAAGACTGGGTGAGCCGGTTCAAGAGCCGCCCGAATGTGTTTTGTTCGCGTGACCAGATCGGTTTGGCGATGGCGATTTGGTTGTGCAACAGCACACGCAGGTCTTCGGGTGACATGTCATTGGTTGCGAACCGTTCAACGATCCGCTTCCTCAGCCCATACTCTGTGGTGTAAAAAATCCCATTGTCCCGGACGCCCTCAAGCGTCACCTCTTGTCCCGTGTCGATCTCAATGATCGGGGGCAGCAGACTAAGATTTTGCGACATTTGCTTACTCGTCATCCACCACAGAAAACAGCGTGGGCACTGCTGGGCAGGGTGTGAGTTCGTTTTTCACCACGTCTGACAGGCGGATTTGGTGAAGAAAAACATAGACATGCGCCGACAATCCTTCCCACAGGCGGTTGGTCATGCTTTGCGCACGTGAACCGGACGAGGCCCCAGAGGCACCTGCCCCCTTGTGCATCGCTGACACGGTTTCATCCACCGCTGACAGGATTTCGGCTACACGAATGTCACTGGGTGATTTGGCCAGACGATAGCCGCCGCCAGGGCCACGCACGCTTTCCACCAGTTCTGCCCGGCGCAGTTTCACAAACAGCTGTTCGAGGTAGGGCAGCGAAATATCCTGACGTTTTGAAAGATCCGTCAGCGACATCAAGTCGCCGTCTTTCATCATTGCCAGATCCGCCAGCGCCACCATTGCATATCGCCCTTTGGTCGAAAGTTTCATGCGTCCCCCCATCTGTCGATGTCTATTGGTGCCAAAAACATTGACCTAGACCGCGCGGGCCACTAGGTCACTAAAGACGTGCTTGCTCAGGGGCTTCGCCCATGGCTTGCGCACACCCGTATTATGGCGCGCGCCCCCACCCGTCAAGGAGTGCTGGGGCCTGCGGACAGGAGAGAGCAAAACGAATGCCCGAAGTGATTTTTCCCGGTCCCGAAGGCCGGCTAGAAGGCCGCTATCACCCGCAAAAAGAAAAAGACGCCCCGATTGCCATTGTGTTGCATCCGCATCCGCAATTCGGCGGAACGATGAACAACAAAGTTGTCTACAACCTGCATTACGCCTTTCACAAGATGGGCTTCAACGTGTTGCGGTTCAACTTCCGGGGCGTGGGCCGGTCGCAAGGCGAATATGATCAGGGCATCGGCGAGCTGTCAGATGCGGCATCGGCGCTGGATTACCTGCAGTCGATGAACCCAAATGCCAAGCATTGCTGGGTTGCGGGCTTCTCATTCGGGGCCTGGATCGGCATGCAACTGTTGATGCGTCGCCCTGAGATCACCGGGTTTGTGTCGATCTCTCCGCCCGCAAATATGTATGATTTCAGCTTCTTAGCACCCTGCCCTAGCTCAGGCCTGATCATGAATGGCACCTCGGACCGCGTGGCCCCGCCGCAAGACACCCATGCGCTGGTCGATAAGTTGCACGAGCAAAAAGGCATCACCATCACCCACACTGAAATCGAAGGGTCTGGCCACTTCTTTGAAGAGCCGCATATGGATACGATGATCGGTTGTGTGGATGAATATGTGCGCCGCCGTCTGACTGAAAACACCCGCTAACCGACTGGTAAACAGTCAAAAAGGAGAGCGACATGGATTTCCTTGAACAGGTGGCCGATGGCTTGGCTCAGGACGTGCTGAAGGTGGTGGAAGCCACCGGCGACGAAGGCGTGATCACCAAGATCAAAAACGAGCTGGGCACCAACTCTTCAACGCTGGAAGAAGCTTATATGACCGCTGTACGTGTACGCAGATCAGAAAAACGCGGCCGAGAGGTCTTGAAAAAGATCGCGCAGGATGCCGGGTTGGATGCGGGACTGGAATGAAGAAAGGCGGGGAATTTCCCCGCCTTTTTCGTATTCGCCCTACAGGTAAAATGGCCACAAAACTTTAAAGTCTTTAATGGGTCACACCCCCAAACTTTAAAATTTTAAAGGCGTTGCGACCAAAAGTTTAAAGATTTTAAAGCGTTTCGGGAAACATACAGACATATGTTTCCCCCGACACACCCACGAGATTGATATCTCTTGTCATGTTTCGGTGTTCGCCTTGGTCGGGACAAAACCGAAACGGCTTCAAAGCCGGTAGATTTCACCAAATTTCGCTTCGAGATAGGTCAGCAGCGGTTCAACCGAGACCGGTTTGCCCGATGCATGTTTGATGGTTTCGACCGGCGTGCGCAGCCCGCCAAATTGCTGCAGCTTCTCACCCAGCCAATTGGTGGCATACGAGGCTTTGCCCCGTTCAAGTTTTGCATCCAGATCCGGCAGGTCCACGCGCAGCGCCTCATGAAGGCAGCCCGCGTAGATATTGCCCAGCGAATAGGTCGGAAAATAACCAAACAGTCCCACCGACCAATGCACATCCTGCAACACCCCGTTCGAGGCTTTGTCCACTTCGTAACCGAAATCTGCCGCAAACCGCGCATTCCACGCCTCTTCCAGGTCCTTGACCTCAAGCTGGCCGCTGATTAGGCGACGCTCAAGGTCAAAGCGCAGCATCACATGCAGGTTATACTGCACCTCATCCGCCTCGGTGCGGATATAGCCTTTGTTGATCCGGTTCACCGTGCCATAAAACGCATCGGCGGAACTGGCGGGCGCTTTGCCAAAGGCCTTTTCCATCTGCGAATAGAGATAAGAGGTGAAGGCGCGCGAGCGGCCAAGCTGGTTTTCATAGATCCGCGATTGGCTTTCATGCACCCCCATCGACACGCCTGCCCCCAACGGGGTGAACAGATGGGTGTCATCAATGCCCAGTTCATAACATGCGTGGCCAACTTCATGAATTGTCGAGTAAAAACAGTTGAACGGGTCGTCTTCGGCGGTGCGGGTGGTGATCCGCACGTCTTGGCCGGAACCGGACGAAAACGGGTGCACGGCCTTGTCCAAGCGGCCATGGTTGAAATCATACCCAAACTTTTTCGCCAACTTCCGGGCGAGCTTCATCTGTTTCTTTTCCGGGTATGTGCCGATGATCGCTTCAGGTTGGCGGCTGGCGCCAAGGGCCGCATCGCGCAGCGCCACCAGACGCGGGCGCATGGCGTCAAAAAGCGTCTGAATCTCGGTGCCAGAAGTGCCGGGTTCATACCCTTCCAGCAGCGCATCATAAAGGTCGCCACCATCCGCCAACGCGCTTGCGCGGGTGCGTTCAAGTTTCACCACCTCTTCCAGCACCGGGCGGAATGCTTTGAAATCATTATTAGAACGCGCCTCGGCCCAATGGCGTTGCGCCTTTGAGGTGACACGGGCGATTTCGGTGGCGAGGTCTTCGGGCACGCGCGAGCGGCGGGTGAAATCGTGGCGGATGTGGCGCAGGTTGGCACGCTGGACATCAGAGAGATCGGCCTGATCAATGGCCGCCAGCCAGTCGCCCACGCGGGGATCGGTGCGACGTTGGTGCAAGATCTTCTCAAGCACCGCCATTTCCTCGGCGCGCTGATCGCCTGCGCCTTCGGGCATCAGTGTTTCCTGATCCCAGCCTTGGCGGCCTGCGACCTCTCCCAATGCCTGGGTGTCGCGTTGGAAGCTCATCAATTCATTATAGTTTTTCATATCAACCTCTTATGGATTGTTCCGTGGGGTAGCCCGCCAGGAAGCGGGCGTTCAGAATAAGGACAAAGGTCAGGATTGCGCCGATCTGATGGGTGATCGCCACATGCAGTTGTGCGGCCTGCAGTACGGTGGTGATGCCAAGCACGGCCTGGGCCAGCACCATGACGGTGACCAGTGAAAACGCCATACGGGTATTGGCATTGGGCGAACGGCGCGACACGCGCCAGAGGACCAGCGCAAAGATCATCAGCGTGTAGCCCACCATGCGGTGCATGAACTGCACCAGCCCGGCGTTTTCAAAGAAGTTGCGCCAAATGGGTGAGATTTCAAACGCGTCAGGCGGGAAAAACTGGTCTGCCATCCAGGGCCAATCCACAAAGCTGCGGCCGGCGTCGATGCCAGCGACCAAGGCGCCCAAGAGGATTTGCAGCGCGGCGAGATGCAACAGCCCGGTGGACATGCCCCAGAGTTTGCCTTCTCGGGCGCGCCGGGCGGCCATGATCCCGGCGGCGTCGCGGCCAAGGGTGAGCATATACCAGGTGATCAGCCCGAGGATCAGGAAGGCCAGCCCCAGGTGGGTGGCAAGGCGGTAGGCGGCCACATCCGTCATGGTGCCGGTCAGGCCCGAGGACACCATCCACCAGCCGATCGCGCCTTGCAGGCCGCCAAGTGCGCCGAGGCCAATCAGGCGTGGGGTCCAGCCGGTTGGGATGGATCTGGTGGTCAGAAGCAGCAAGAAACCGACGGCCCAAACCAGTCCGATAAAGCGGCCCAGCTGGCGATGTCCCCATTCCCACCAGAAGATTTCCTTGAAGGCGGTAAGGTCCATATGGCTGTTTTGTAGTTTGAACTCGGGGATTTGCTGGTATTTCTCAAATTCCGCCATCCAGGCTGCATCGGACATCGGGGGGAGCGCGCCAGTGATCGGGGCCCATTCGGTGATCGACAGACCACTGTCCGTCAGGCGGGTCAGCCCGCCGACCACGACCATCGCCGCCACCAGGACAAACAGCATACCGAGCCAGATCCGCACCCAGCGTCGATTGCCCCCCCTGCACCACCGCGTTCAATGCCGCCGGTTTTGGCAACAGGTTTGGCACCTTCCTCGCTCACCTCTTCGAAAATGCTGCGGGGCTTTGACATGCTGGTGATCTCCTCGGTCTGGGCGTTGGCCCTGTCTTGGGTCTGGCTTGGGTCTGTTTTGTGGCCCGGAATTCAGGCGGGTCGTTGAACCTGCGCGATATTCCATAATGTAGGTGCAAATGCCAAGAGTGAAAGCGTGTGAAAGCATCTGGTCACACGACGAATTTCCGCCCATTTCCCCGGTGAAATGGCGCCTTTTGGTTGCCCCTCATGTGCTGCCGATGATATAGAGGGTCAATCAAGATATTGTGTGAAACGCACCAGAACGGCGGACAACGTGAGCGATACTCCCGAAACCCCTGAAAATGAAGGCGAAATGCCGCCTGAACGCCCCATCCATGACGGGCCGCAGATCTCTATCGAAGAGGAGATGAAAACCTCCTATCTCGATTATGCGATGTCGGTGATTGTCAGTCGCGCAATCCCGGATTTGCGCGATGGGTTGAAGCCGGTACACCGGCGCATCCTTTATGCGATGCATGAGACCAACAATGGCCATGACAAGCCCTATCGCAAGTCGGCCCGCCCGGTCGGCGACACCATGGGGAAATACCACCCCCATGGCGACAGCGCGATCTATGACGCGCTGGTGCGCATGGCGCAGCCGTTCTCGATGTCGTTGCCGCTCTTGGATGGTCAGGGCAACTTCGGCTCAATGGATGGCGATAACGCGGCGGCGATGCGTTATACCGAGGTACGGATGGACAAACCGTCCGCCTCACTGTTGGCGGATATTGAAAAAGACACGGTTGATTTTCAGGACAACTACGACGGTAAAGACCTTGAACCCACTGTTTTGCCAGCACGTTTTCCGAACATGCTGGTCAATGGTGCTGGCGGTATTGCGGTTGGTATGGCCACCAATATCCCGCCACACAACCTGGGCGAAGTGATCGACGGCACCCTGGCGCTGATCGACAATCCGGACCTGTCTTCAGAAGGGTTGATGGAGTATATTCCCGGCCCCGATTTTCCCACCGGCGGCATTATGCTGGGCCGATCTGGCGCGCGCAAAGCCTATCTTGAGGGGCGCGGCTCGGTTGTGATCCGGGCCAAAACCCGCATCGAAGAGATCCGCAAAGACCGCTATGCCATTGTTCTGGATGAAATTCCCTATCAGGTGAACAAAGCCACCATGATCGAGAAGATCGCCGAAGGTGTGCGCGACAAACGGCTTGAAGGCATCGCCTCGGTTCAGGATGAAAGTGACCGGATCGGCGTGCGTGTTGTGATCGAGCTGAAACGCGACGCAACCCCGGAAGTGGTGCTGAACCAGCTCTTTCGCTTCACCCAGATGCAAACCTCGTTCGGCTGTAACATGCTGGCCTTGAATGGTGGCCGCCCCGAGCAGTTGACCCTGCGCGATTTCCTAAGCCATTTCATCACCTTCCGCGAAGAAGTTGTCACACGTCGTACCGCGTTTGAACTGCGCAAAGCGCGCGAACGCAGCCATATTCTGTGTGGTCTGGCGGTGGCTGTGTCCAATGTGGATGAGATTGTTGCAACCATCCGCAGCTCGGCCGACCCGGCAGATGCCCGCGCCAAGCTGATGGATCGCCGCTGGCCCGCCCATGACATCGCGGAATACATCCAGCTGATCGACGATCCGACCCATAAGATGAACGACGACGGCACCTATAACCTGTCGGAAACCCAAGCGCGTGCCATTTTGGAACTGCGCCTGCAGCGTCTGACCGCGATGGGTGTGAAAGAAGTCACCGACGAGCTGCAAGAACTGGCTGCTAAGATCCGGGATTATCTGGATATTCTACGGTCACGCGAACGGATCATGTCGATCATTTCCGGCGAACTTAACGACGTGCGCGAACAATTTGCCGTGCCGCGCCGCACCGAGATTGTCGACTGGTCCGGTGATATGGATGACGAAGACCTGATCCAGCGCGAAGATATGGTGGTGACCATTACTGCCTCCGGTTGGGCCAAACGCACCCCGCTGGCGGATTTCCGTGCGCAGAAACGCGGCGGCAAAGGCCTGTCGGGCATGCAGACCAAAGACGAAGATGTGATCACCAACCTCTTTGTTGCCAACACCCATACCCAACTGCTGTTCTTCACCGAAGATGGCATGGCTTATAAACTGAAGACCTGGCGCCTGCCGCAGGGCGGCCGCACTGCCAAAGGCAAGCCTCTGGTCAATATCCTGCCAATCCCGACCGGCGTGTCGATTGCCGCCATTATGCCGGTGGATCGGGACGAGAAGGATTGGGATGATCTGCAGGTGGTGTTTGCCACCTCCAAAGGCTCGGTCCGGCGCAACCGCCTGTCGGATTTCACCAATGTGAAATCAAACGGTAAAATTGCGATGAAATTCGAAGGTGATGATGAAGGCACTCGCCTGATCAATGCGCGAATTTGCGATGAAAATGAAGATGTTATGCTCGTCACCTCATCCGGTCGTGCCATTCGTTTCCCGGTGCCGGATGTGCGGGTGTTCAACTCGCGCAGCTCGACCGGTGTGCGTGGGATCAAGCTGGTGAATGACGGTGACGATGTGGTGTCGATGTCAGTGATCCGTCACTTTGACGCCACCCCGGACGAGCGCACCGCCTTTATCAAACGCTTCCGTGGTGAATTTGGCAGTGATGTGGATGAGGACAATGGGGACGAGCCGGCCGGTGATCTGACCGAGGCGCGCTATCAGGAAATGCTCGACGCAAACCACCTTTTGGTCACGCTGAACGAAGCAGGTGTGGGCAATCTGACCTCATCCCATGATTACCGTGTCTCTGGCCGTGGTGGTCAGGGGGTTGGCGCAATGAAAGGCGGCAATATCGTCGCCTGTTTCCCGGTCGAACTGACGGATCAGATCATGCTGGCCACCTCAAAAGGCCAGTCGATCCGCTGTCCGGTAAAGGGCATTTCCTTCCGCTCACGCTCGGCTGGTGGGGTGAAAGTGTTCAACACTGGCAAAGGCGAAAGCGTTGTGTCGGTGGCCCGCGTGGTGGAAAGCGACGAGGAAGAGGTGCAGGTGGATGGCCCGGCTGAGGGCGAGACCACCGAAAACTGATCACCTTTGCAGAACTGAGAAACATCCGTCGCATCGCGGCGGGTGTTTTCGTTTGCTCCCTTGCCCACATCGTGCCCCCCCTCTATATCCCCCTCATGACACAAACTCTTCATATCGTGGGCGGCGGCATGGCCGGGTCCGAGGCCGCCTGGCAGGCCGCAAACATGGGTGTGGACGTGGTGATCCACGAAATGCGCCCCTCCGTGGAAACCTTTGCCCATCGCACTGGCGATTTCGCCGAGATGGTCTGCTCGAATTCGTTTCGCTCGGATGATGATGAGCAGAACGCCGTGGGGCTTTTGCATTGGGAAATGCGCGCCGCAAATGGGCTGATTATGACCACTGCCGACCGGCACAAACTGCCCGCCGGGGGGGCGCTGGCCGTGGACCGCGATCCGTTTGCTGCCGATGTGACCGCACAGCTGCGCGCCCTGCCCAATGTCTCGGTCGAATATGGCGAAGTGACCGAACTGCCTAGTGAAGGCCATTGGATTTTCGCCACCGGCCCGCTGACCTCGCCCGCGTTGGGGGATGCTATTGCGGCTGAGACTG
>JQGR01000003.1_pt1 | contig 44329 bp, 40 predicted proteins | sample 210181 | NCBI WGS metagenome assembly JQGR01 (sample SAMN02928655, study PRJNA255238) | bioreactor metagenome | biome: continuous culture; feature: L-culture metagenome assembled contigs; material: continuous culture biomass; isolation source: continuous culture inoculated with microbial biomass... | reverse complement strand
CAGTCTCAGCTGCTTCAAACGGGTGCCAACGTCAAAATCGTCAACCATGGCTCGTGTCCTTTCATCGCTTTTACCCAGATTGGGCGATTCAGCGATATTTGTCCAAACTTACCTCTAGCAATGCTCAATAAATTGAGCAATACAGGATGCGAGAATCAATGAATATGTGAATCGATCCTCGTTTTGGCGGGGGTTGGCGCATCACGTCACCTGTGGAGGAGCCTCACGTGAGCAACACCGAAACCCTCAAAGCCCGCCGCGCAGATGCCGTCGCCAATGGCGTGGCGACCCGTGGTATCTATGCCGTGCGCGCAGAAAATGCCGAACTGTGGGATGCCGATGGCAAACGCTTTATCGACTTTGCTGCGGGCATCGCCGTGAACAACACCGGCCATCGCCACCCCAAGCTGATGGAAGCTGTGGCGAAACAATCCGAGGCGTTCACACACACCTGCTTTCACGTGGCTCCTTATGAAAGCTACATCGCATTGGCCGAACGCCTGAACGCGTCCACGCCGGGTGATTTCAAGAAAAAAACCATGATGGTCACCACCGGTGCCGAAGCGGTTGAAAACGCTGTGAAAATGGCCCGTGCCTACACCGGCCGCTCCGGCGTGATCGCCTTTTCGGGCGCCTTCCACGGCCGCACCCTGATGGGCATGGCGCTTTGCGGCAAGGTGAACCCCTATAAAAAGGCCTTCGGTGCGATGCCGCCGGAGGTGCTGCATGCGCCGTTCCCGAATGAATTCCACGGTGTAACTGTCGAACAGTCGTTGGCTGTTCTGGACAATATGTTCAAAAGCTCGATCGACCCCGAGCGCGTGGCCGCGATGATCATCGAACCGGTGCAGGGCGAGGTGGGTTCAACACCGCACAGCCCGAATTCCTGCGCGCGCTGCGCAAGATCTGTGACGATCACGGCATTCTGCTGATTGCCGACGAAGTGCAGGCAGGTATCGCGCGCACCGGGAAACTCTTTGCGTTTGAGCACGCGGGCGTGGCCGCCGATCTGGTGACCATGGCCAAGGGCCTGGCGGGCGGCTTCCCGCTCTCAGCCGTTACTGGCCGGGCCGAGGTTGTCGATGCCGCCCCGGTGGGCGGCATCGGCGGCACCTATGCCGGTAACCCGCTGGCGGTGGCTGCAGCCAACGCCGTCTTTGACGTGATCGAAGAAGAAAACCTCTGCGAGCGTGCCACCGAAATCGGTGACAAGGTACAGGCCCGCCTCAAAGCGCTGGCAAGCCGTCAGGGCATGGAGGCGATTGGCGATGTGCGCGGCCTTGGTGCTATGATCGCATTTGAACTTGTCACTGACCGTGAAACCAACAACCCGGACCCCGCATTGACCCAGGCCATCGTGGCCGAGGCCGAAGCGCGTGGTCTGATCATCCTGCCTTGCGGCACCCGCGCAAATGCTGTGCGTCTGCTGCCGCCGCTGACCATTCCGATGGATCAGCTTGACGAGGCTATGGACATCATTGAAGCCTCGGTCGAGGCTGCCATCAGCAAAACCGCAGCGTAAGCCGCGAAAGGAGACTATGATATGGCGAAAGATCTTTCCCCCCAATCCCAGCCGGCGCTTGCGTCCTTTGCCTGGGACGATGCTTTTCTTCTGGAAGACCAGTTGAACGAAGATGAGCGCATGGTCCGTGATGCGGCCCGTGCCTATTCCGAAGACAAGCTGATGCCGCGGGTGACCGAGGCCTTTGCGAAGGAAGAGACCGATCCGGAGATTTTCCGCGAGATGGGTGAAATGGGCCTGTTGGGCACCACCATCCCCGAAAAATTCGGCGGCATTGGCGCAGGCTACGTGACCTATGGTCTGGTCGCGCGTGAAGTTGAGCGCATTGACAGTGGTTATCGCTCGATGATGTCGGTGCAATCGTCGCTGGTGATGTACCCGATCTATGCTTATGGCACCGAAGAACAGCGCGCGAAATATCTGCCGAAACTGGCGTCGGGTGAATGGATCGGCTGCTTTGGCCTGACCGAACCGGATGCGGGTTCCGATCCCGGCAGCATGAAAACCACCGCCAAGAAAGTTGACGGCGGCTATGTGCTGAACGGTTCGAAAATGTGGATCTCAAACGCGCCGATCGCGGATGTGTTTGTGGTCTGGGCGAAATCCGACGCCCATGACGGCAAGATCAAAGGTTTTGTGCTGGACAAAGGCACCAAAGGCCTCAGTGCGCCGAAGATTGAAGGCAAGCAGAGCTTGCGCGCGTCGATCACCGGCGAGATCGTGATGAAAGACGTGGAAGTGGGCGAAGATGCTCTGCTGCCCGACGTGTCCGGTCTGAAAGGCCCGTTCGGCTGTCTGAACCGTGCCCGTTATGGCATTGCTTGGGGGGCCATGGGCGCCGCCGAAGCCTGCTGGCATGGTGCACGTCAATACGGTCTCGATCGCAAGCAGTTCGGCAAGCCGTTGGCGCAAATGCAGCTGTTCCAGTTGAAACTGGCCAATATGCAAACCGAAATTTCGCTGGGCCTGCAAGCGGCCCTGCGGGTTGGTCGCCTGATGGACGACGCCAAAGCCGCACCGGAAATGGTCTCGCTGATCAAGCGCAACAATTGTGGCAAAGCCTGGAGATTGCCCGCCATGCCCGTGACATGCACGGCGGCAACGGTATCTCGCAGGACTTCCACGTGATCCGTCACATGGTCAACCTTGAGACCGTGAACACCTATGAAGGCACCCATGATGTGCATGCGCTGATCCTGGGCCGCGCCCAGACCGGCCTGCAGGCGTTTGCATAAGCCACGCCAGTGAACAGACCCGGCCGCTTTTCCTCTTGGCGGCCGGATCTTTGAGGAAAGCGGCGCATATCTCCCCAGATTTAAACGTCTGCGGCTTTCCTCACCCTTCTCCTGACCTCAGATGAGGTCCCCCCAAACATCAGAAATAACGAGAGCCACCATGAAGCAGAACCTGATTGCCGGTGAATGGCTGGACGGCATGGATGCCGCCCCGAACCTCAACCCCGCGGACCTGTCGGATGTGATTGGGGACTATGCCCATGCCTCCGTTGAGCAGGTGAATGACGCGGTGTCGGCGGCGAAGGCTGCGCTGCCTGCCTGGGCCAGTGCGTCGCCGCAGGTGCGGGCGGATCTGCTGGAAGCGGTGGCGGCGCAGATCTTTGCCCGCAAGGATGAGATCGGCACCATTTTGGCCCGTGAAGAGGGCAAGACGCTGGTGGAAGCCATCGGCGAAACCGCGCGTGCGGCGCAGATCTTTCGGTTCTTTGCGGGCGAAGCGATCCGCGTTGCAGGGGACGCGATTGCCTCAGTGCGTCCGGATGTGGATGTAGATGTGGTGCGCGGACCGGTTGGTGTTGTCGGTATGATCACACCCTGGAATTTCCCGATTGCGATCCCCGCGTGGAAAATTGCGCCCGCGCTTGCTTATGGCAACACGGTGGTGTTCAAACCTGCCGACCTGACCCCGGGTTCCGCGCATCTTCTGGCGGAAATCCTGCACGCGGCTGGCGTGCCTGCGGGGGTCTTTAACCTCGTGATGGGCCGTGGCTCGGTTGTGGGGCAGGCGATTGTCGATCACCCCGGCGTGGACGCAATCACCTTCACCGGCTCGGTGCCGGTCGGTCGCAACATGGCCGTGGACGCTGCGCGCGGCATGAAAAAGCTGCAGATGGAAATGGGCGGCAAGAACCCGATGGTGATCATGGATGACGCCGAGATGGATATTGCTGTGTCGACCGTGCTCAATGGCGCATTCTTCTCGACCGGCCAACGCTGCACCGCCTCATCGCGCATTATCGTGCAGGCAGGCATTCATGATGCCTTTGTCGAGCGTCTTTCAGCGGAAATGCAGGCGTTGACCGTGGGCAATCCGCTGGATGTGGCCACGCAAATCGGTCCGGTTGTGTCGGAAGGTCAGCTCAACGCTAACCTTGGCTATGTGGATCTGGCCCGTTCGGAAGGTGCCGAGGTGATCGGTGGTGACCGTTTGAACCGCGACACCGAAGGGTTTTTCCAAGCTCCCGCCATGTTTGTTGGGGCCACCAACCAGATGCGGTCTTCGCGCGAAGAAATCTTTGGCCCCTGTGCCTCGATCATCAAGGTCGCTGACTTTGACGAAGCGCTGGCCACTGCCAATGACACTGATTTTGGCCTGTCGGCAGGCATTTGCACCAGCAGTCTGAAATTTGCTCGCACTTTTAAACAGCGTGCACAGGCCGGCATGGTGATGGTGAATCTGCCCACCGCGGGCGTGGATTATCATGTTCCGTTTGGCGGCACCAAAGGTTCCAGCTATGGTTCGCGCGAACAAGGGCGCTATGCGGCGGAATTCTACACTTCCGTCAAAACCGCCTACAGCTTTGCGGGGTAAAATAACATGAGCATTCAGACGGTTGGCGTGATCGGGGCAGGGCAGATGGGCAACGGGATTGCCCATGTGTTTGCCGCCTCTGGTTACGACGTTGTGTTGAACGATATTTCGGCGGATGCGTTGGCGGCCGCCATTGCGCGGATCGAAAAGAACACGGCGCGACAGGTGTCAAAAGGTGCCATGAGCGAAGAGGATCGCGGGACGGCACTTTCGCGCATTCGCACCACCTCTGAACTGGGCGAGTTGGGGGGCACTGATCTGGTGATCGAAGCGGCCACGGAACGCGAGGCGATCAAGGATCAGATCTTTGCTGGCCTTGCGCCCTCGCTTGGAAAAAACACCATTCTCACCACCAATACCTCATCACTGTCGATCACCCGGCTGGCGGCGAAAACCGACCGTCCGGAACGCTTTATGGGGTTTCACTTCATGAACCCGGTGCCGGTGATGAAGCTGGTTGAGCTTATTCGTGGCATTGCCACCTCGGAAGAGACTTATCAGACCCTTCTGGCTGTGGTGGAGCGGTTGGGAAAAACTGCGGCCAGCGCCGAGGATTATCCGGCTTTCATCGTGAACCGGATCCTGATCCCGATGATCAACGAAGCCTGTTATGCGCTTTATGAAGGTGTGGGGTCAGTGGCCTCAATCGATGCCTCAATGAAACTGGGCGCAAACCACCCGATGGGCCGCTGGAGCTGGGGGACTTTATCGGTCTCGATACCTGTCTGGCGATTATGAACGTGCTTTACGAGGGGCTGGCCGATACCAAATATCGCCCCTGTCCGCTGCTCGTAAAATACGTCGAAGCGGGTTGGGTTGGGCGTAAGGCTGGCCGTGGCTTTTATGATTATCGCGGTGAAACCCCGGTGCCGACCCGCTGATCTTCGCTTTAGATCATGAATGACAGAAAAGATTTACCCCGTCCCGGTCCTGCTGGGGTGGGGTTTTGTTTTGCTTTGGGGAAGCATGGGGTTGAAATATATTCAAAACTGTGCATATGAGATTCAATCCCGTGGATGACCCATGGATGAAAGGATCACATATGACGCGCGCCCTCCCGATATTTCGCTCCATTTCAAAGTGGCGTCTGGCCCTCCCGCTTCTGATGTTGCCGTCGCTGGCTCTGGCCGATGTGTCGTACACCGTGGCCCCGGTGTCCTTGCCGGAATGGAAAGCGGTGTTTGGCAAAGTGGAACCGCGTGACAATGTCGCCGCGCGCACCCGGCTTGGCGGCACATTGGCCGAACTGCTGGTCAGTGAGGGCGATCAGGTTATCGAAGGCCAACGTCTTGCCACGGTGACGGATGAGAAATTGGCGCTGCGTTTGCTGGCGGTAGATGCCTCGCTTGCTTCGTTGCAGGCGCAACTTGATAATGCCAAGGCTGAACTTACACGTGGGGAGAACCTTGTCGAACGTGGCGTTGTCACCGCCCAGCGGCTGGATGCGCTGCGCACGCAGGTCGATGTGGTGAAAGGCCAGATTGCCGCCACGAAAGCCGAACGTCAGGTGATCGAACAACAGGCCGCTGAGGGCGCGGTGCTGGCGCCGATCGCTGGCCGTGTGCTGCAGGTGCCTGTCACTCACGGCGCCGTGGTGATGCCCGGTGAAACCATGGCACAGATCGGCGGTGGGGGCGTGTTCCTGCGCCTCGCCATTCCCGAACGTCATGCGTCGTTTCTTACCGAGGGGGCCGAGATCCAGATTGGCACTGACGAACTGGCTAAGACCGGGCGTCTGGCCAAGATTTACCCGCAGATCGAAAGCGGGCGCGTGATTGCCGACGTAGAGGTCGCAGATCTGGATGCAAGGTTCGTCAACGCCCGCGTGCTTGTCCGCCTTCCCGTGGGCCAAAGTGACCAGCTGGTGGTTCCGGCTGACGCCATCTCAACCCGCATGGGATTGGATTTTGTCACCATTCGCGGCAACACGGCCCCGATTGAGCGCGCAGTTGTGCTGGGTGAAGCGGTGATGCTTGACGGCGTGACGATGATCAAAGTGCTGACCGGGCTGATGGCTGGCGATGTGGTCATCGACCCGATTGCGGCCCCCACTGGGATTGGGGCGGGCAATGAGTGATCAATCACATAAAACCCCTCTTGGGATCGCAGGCGGTCTGACCAGGGCCTTCATCGGTTCTGCATTGACGCCCCTGATGATCCTCGCCGCGCTTGCGGTGGGGCTGGTGGCGCTGGGTGCGCTTCCGCGTGAAGAAGAGCCGCAGATTTCGGTGCCGATGGTAGATATCCACATTCAGGCGCCAGGGCTGAAGGCTGAGGACGCAATGAAACTGGTGACCGAACCGATGGAGACCATCGTCAAGGGCATCGACGGGGTGGATCACGTCTATTCCTCGACCCGCGATGATTATGCGATGGTCACCGCCCGATTCCTGGTCGGCACCTCGTCTGATGCGGCAGTGTTGCGGGTGCATGACAAGGTGAACGCCAACCTTGATCGGATCCCGGTGGGGATCGACAAGCCGCTTATTGTGGGGCGGGGCATTGATGATGTGGCGATTGTGGCGCTGACCCTCACGCCGGACCCATATGCTGGCGATGTGACGGCGGGGGATATCACCCGTGTGGCGCGTGAATTGCAGGTCGAAATGGCCAAGATCCAAAATGTCGGCCTGACCTATCTGGTCGGGGATGCGCCCGAGGTGATCCGTATTGCACCTGACCCAGAGCGGTTGGCACTTTACGGCATCACCCTGCAACAACTGACGGGTAAAGTGCAGGGGGCAAATCGGGCGTTCTCAACTGGATTGATCCGCGACAAAGGCGAACAGATTTCGCTGGTGGCGGGCAAGACACTAAGCGCCCCTTCAGAGGTTGCCAATCTTCTCATAACGGCCCGTGACGGTCGCGCGGTTTACGTGCGAGACGTGGCGGATGTGAGTTTTGTGCCCAATGCTGCGCAAAGCATTGTCAGCCAGATCACCCGCGATGACCACGGGCTGCACCGCACCCCTGCGGTTACGCTGGCGATTGCCAAACGGGCTGGGTCCAACGCCGTAGTGGTGGCGGATGAGGTGCTGCACAAGGTCGAGGCGCTGAAAGGTCGGCTGATCCCTGATAGCATCACGGTATCCGTGACCCGGAACTATGGGGAAACCGCAAATGAAAAAGCGAATGAGCTGTTGTTCCACCTCGGCCTTGCCACGATTTCCATCGTAGGTCTGGTACTGTTTGCCATTGGTTGGCGTGAAAGCATCGTGGTCGCTGTGGTCATTCCCGTCACCATCCTGCTCACCCTGTTTTCCGCCTGGATCATGGGTTACACGCTCAACCGTGTGTCGCTGTTTGCGCTGATCTTTTCGATCGGCATTCTGGTGGATGACGCAATTGTGGTGATTGAAAACATCGCCCGCCACTGGGCGATGAAGGACAAGGCGGACCGGGTGACCAAGGCGATCCGCGCGGTGGCTGAAGTGGGCAACCCAACCATTGTCGCCACGTTGACCGTGGTTGCCGCGCTTTTGCCGATGCTGTTTGTCTCGGGCCTGATGGGCCCTTACATGTCACCCATTCCCGCCAATGCTTCTGCCGCGATGATCTTTTCCTTTTTCGTGGCGGTGATCATTACGCCGTGGTTGATGATCAAGATTGCAGGCAACGCCCCCGCACATGACCATACCAGTGAGGGTGCCCATGGTGGGCGTCTAGGTGCGATCTATTCGGCGGTGGCGCGGCCTGTGCTGAAAACAAGGACCCGCAGTCTTGCGTTTTTGATAGCGGCGATTGTGCTCAGCTTTGGATCGTTGGGGCTGCTTTACACTAAGGATGTGACGGTCAAGTTGCTGCCGTTTGACAATAAGTCCGAACTGTCGGTGGTGATTGACCTGCCCGAAGGGGCCTCGGTTGAGGCAACGGATGCGGTGGTGCAGGATGTGGCGCGTGTGGTGATGGGGTTGCCCGAGGTTGTGTCGGTGGAAACCCATGCAGGTGCGGCCAGCCCGTTCAACTTCAACGGTCTCGTGCGCCATTATTACCTGCGCAAAGAGCCGCAGATGGGCGAGGTGGCGATCCTGCTGGCCCCAAAACACGACCGCAGCCGCTCCAGCCATGAGATCGCGCTGGAGATCCGCACCCGGATAAAGGCGCTGGACCTCCCGCCCGGCACCTCGATGAAGACCGTTGAACCGCCCCCCGGCCCGCCGGTGATTGCCACCCTTTTGGCTGAGGTCTATGGGCCAACGCCCGAGGCACGGCGTGCAGCGGCCAGCAAGATCCGGCAGGCGTTTGAGAGTGTGCCATATGTGGTGGATGTGGACGACAGCTTCGGCGTGCAACCGCGTAAACTGCGCGCCGAGATTTCCACGGATGCGCTTGAGTTCCATGGCGTACAGGAAGGAGATGTGTTCCAGACGTTGGCGATGCTCAACGCCGCGAATACTGTGGGCTATTCGCACCGGGGTGAGGGGCGCAATCCGCTGCCGATCGTGATCGAGCGCGACAAATCCGACCGGGTGCTGGATGAACGCTTCTTGTCCACGCCAATCCCGGCCAACACCCTTCCGGGTGCGCGCGGCGTGGTGGAACTTGGTGATGTGATCACTGTCAGCGAAGAGCGGGCAAGTTATCCGATCTTCCGCCATAATGGCCGGTCGACCGAAATGGTGCAGGCCGAGCTGGCGGGCGATTTCGAAGCGCCGCTTTACGGCATGCTCGCGGTCTCTGAGGCGTTGGATCAGATGGAATGGGCCTCCGGCACCAAACCGATGATCAGCCTGAATGGGCAACCCGATGATGAAAACGCGATCACCCTATTGTGGGACGGTGAATGGGAGGTCACCTGGGTCACTTTCCGCGATATGGGGGCCGCTTTTGCGGTGGCGCTTTTGGGGATCTACATCCTTGTGGTGGCGCAGTTCGGATCGTTCAAACTGCCGCTGGTGATCCTGACGCCAATCCCACTGACGTTCCTGGGGATCATGGCCGGGCATTGGCTGTTTTCTGCACCCTTTTCGGCCACTTCGATGATTGGTTTCATTGCGCTGGCGGGGATTATTGTGCGCAACTCGATCCTTTTGGTGGATTTCATCCGCCACGCGGACCCGGCGCAAGACAAGACCGAGATCCTGATTGAGGCCGGGGCGATCCGGTTTAAGCCGATCTTGCTGACGGCGATCGCGGCGATGATCGGCGCGGTGGTGATCCTGGCGGACCCGATCTTTCAGGGGCTGGCAATCTCGCTCTTGTTCGGGCTGCTGAGTTCCACCCTGCTTACCGTGCTGGTGATCCCGGCGATCTACAAAGTGTTTCGAACGTAAAAAAGGAAGGGGCGCTGATGGCAAACGTCTTCTGGAATACCCTCTTACAGAAACCTGTGAGGGGGGCGAAGCGGCGGTGAGGCGGATAAGGCAAATGTTCGCTGTGTCGTGACAATAAAAACTGCAGATTCGTGTAATCTTGTTGCAGTGGGGTGTTTGTCCATGGAAGGTACTGTTGATCATGCTCATTCCTAAGTGGATAACACGCACCCTCGCGATGCCTTTGCTACTGGTTATGCTGGCAGGGATGGTTGTCGGGCTCTGACATGAGGTGTCTGGCGGAAAGAGCATGTTTCCACAGCAGTGCGGCACGATCGAGGCATTTGAGACAATCGTTATTCCGGCCATCCTGTTAGGCCTTGTCTTCGTGTGGGGCGTCCAGGCGTGGAACTATCGGCGAGGAAAACTAATCATCTTGTTGCTTATGATGGTGGTGTTGTTCGTTTTTAGCTTACAATCAGGTGCTTATCTTCAAGTCGCCGGTGCGAGACGCGGATTATCGGTATGCGAGATGAAAGCTCTGATTTTAGTCCTGTCAATGTGGGGCGCAGGTTTGGCGGTTTGCTCTGTCTGGGAGCGTAAGGCCGCCTGATTGAAAAGTTAAGGTATCCCCATCACAGAGGATTGGCAAAAGGGGCCTATGCCGGAAATCAAGGTGTCGCTGATTGCGCCCTCGTTCGCAGATGGTCAGCGACACTGCAGGTAAGAGGCTGGACCTGTTTGCCGCCCTTTTCACCCCGTCTTGCCGCTTGCCTCCAGTGCCCAGTTCAAAAGCGCGTCCGGCTCGGGCGGCAATTCATCGGCCTCGCCCACATAGTCGAGAAACGCCTCAACGGTGGTGCCGGCGACGCCGATGATGGCGGGAATGTCTTGCGACAGGGCCTCGCCCACTGCGTGGCGAAACCCGCGGCCCTCGGCTTCTTGCTTGCCGAATTTGTTGACGATCAACAGGTCAGCGCCTTTGGCGATCTCGGCCTCGGTGGCGGCGACTGCGGTTTCCAGCGCTTCGGGGTTCAGTTTGCAGCCACGGGCATTGGCACCGAGGTATTGGCTGATGCGGATCTTTGGCCCATCCGGCAGCACCAGCACATCCATGTCGCAATGAAATTCTTCCTCGCGTTCAGTGTCCAGCTGCACCGTGCCTGCCAGCCGTAGGCCACGGCCTGCCAGCGTCTTGGCCACACTGGCCAGAAGTTCGTTGGTTTTGCCGCGTCCCGGCGCGATGACATAGGCCAGTTTCATTGTGGTTTCCCTGATCTGATCATGGGTCCGGCATGGCACCGGCATTCTGTCTTGTCAATTCACGCTTCAGTTCATGAAGTTGGCAGTGAAGGTCACAGGCTGCGTCCATCGGGCAGGGATAGATGGGCTTTGCCTGCAGCGCATAGATTGACCTTGGGGGCGGAATGATCCGGCGTGATCAACCGTGGAAAGGGCAGGGGGGCCTGCCAATAGCTGTTCATGTCGCGCGCCAATTGATTTGGTCCGGCCTCGTTCCAGCCTGTCTTGGTGCCACGCAGATAGCGCACCATCCGCAGCTGCCCATTTGGTGTCAGCGCGCTGGCGGCAAATTCATCCGGCAGGATGGTGGGGCGGCCATACACCGTCTGTACCCGCAGTTTCAGCTCTGGCACCGCGCGATGGATCAGCGAGGTGCAGAACGAGCGGCTGCAGTCGCTCAGGTCAAACTGAAAGCCAAAAGGCTCTCCCACCCGTTCAAAGGTCGAGCGCACCGCGCGGGCTTTTGCTTTTGTGGGCAGTGTGCGGGGGCGCAGGACCACCAGCATGTCAGTGTCGAGCGCTTTCTCCACCTTCAAGAGCCTGGTGCCATTGCGGTCGCTTTCGACAAAATGCTTGCCCGCCCGCACGGCGTTGTGATGCGGCACAACATGTGGGTCGTTCCAGACGCCAAGCCGCTTCAGCTCGTGTTCCGTGCCCAGATACATCATTACATGGGTGAACCGCCCGGGAATGAGTGCGCCTGAGGTCCAGTGGCGGCTTGAGGTCAACAGGCTGTCCAGCGGTTTGAGATCAGAGAGAAGGGCCGCGCGCGCTGTTGGTTGGTGTTCCAGATGCCCCGCGCGCAGTTTATGCGAGCCAAACAGCGGCGCCACCACCGGGGCCACGGCCAACCCGAACCGCCCGACAAATCCGGGCAGGCGCTCCGGGGTGTCGCAGCAATCGGTAAAGGTTTCTGGGATGGTCTCCGGCTTGGCCTCGGGCACGGGTGGTTGTCCGCAGGCGGCCAAAGACAGGCTTGCCAGCACCAGAAAACTCATGAAACGCACAATTTTGGACAGCATCACGTCCCCTCCCACTGACCTACATGGCTAGCGGTCCGGCAATCGTCCGGTCAACGGGGGATTTGTCGGTTTGCGATGGAATAACTTGATTTCGAGGCGAAAAATGGGCCTGGTGCTGGGGCGCGGACATGGCTGCGCAGACTTGATCAGCAGGAGAGCATCGCGTGAAACTTGTTTCCCCCGACCATAAGGCACCGCAAGATGCGCATGCCCGTAAGTCCGTTCCTCCGGTGATTTGCTACCCGGTGGATGATCTGCCGTCTGCTCCGCTTGCGCTTTATCGCGCGGCGCGCGCCACTGCCCGCAAAGTCGATGAAGTGTTGGTGCCCGCCCGCGCGGCGCGGTGCTTTTCCGTGCCGGCTGGTCAGTTCTTTCGTATTTCCTCTGTGGAGGGCCCGCAGGTTGGGGATCTGAATCTGTGGAACGCACAGGATATTCGTGAACGTTTTTATTCGGGCAAGACCCGCGCCCTGCATGGCACCCACCTGTCCACCGGGGATCGGATGTGGAGCAGTTTTCCCGCGATGCGCCCTATGGCGACCATCACCGAGGATACGCTTGACTGGTACGGATTTGATGAATTTGGCGGCTCGGTGCATGATGTGATTGGCACGCGATGTGATCCCTATACCCATAATCTGCTTGCAGGCGGGCAGTATCACCACTGTTGCCATTCCAACCTGACCCGTGCGCTGGCAGATCATCTGGGGGTCAGCCCCCTTGATGCGGAACCCCATGTGCATGATGTGTTGAATGTCTTTATGTGTACCGGGTTTACCCGCGACACAGGACAGTATTTCATGAAGGCCAGCCCGGTGCGGCCGGGGGATTATCTGGAAGGTTTCGCAGAGATCGACCTGCTTGGTGGCTTGTCTGCCTGTCCCGGTGGCGATTGTTCGTCTGAACACAGTTCGGATACTGCCGCCTGTTATCCGCTGCTGGTTGAGGTTTTCGCCCCCGAGGAGGGTAGTCTGGACGGCTGGAGCCCTGCGCAAGTGAACGATTACGATCAAAGTCACGGTCGGTGATGGCGCGGGCATTCGCCTTTGCTATTTGATGAATGCACCCCGAGTGTGCTCATTAGGCGCGGGCATCCCTCCCTGCGCCCAATCGGCTGATTTCATTACGTAAAGGCTGCGTTCAGGGCAATCTCGACCATGTCACCAAAGCTCTTTTCACGCTGATCTGAGGGCAATTCCTCGCCGGTCAGAAGGTGGTCAGATACGGTCATGATCCCCAGTGCGCGCACCCCATAACGATTGGCCAGCGTGTAAAGCTCAGCGGCTTCCATTTCGACCCCAAGGATACCGTGACGGCGCATTTCCTTGTCCAGATCCGGGCGCTCGGCATAGAATGTGTCAGAGGAGTAAATTCCGCCCACATGAACGCCGACCTCAACCGCTTTTGCCGCCTCAACTGCAGCTGCCAGCAACGAGTAATCGGCACAGGGCGCAAAATTCATTTCGCGGAAGATGGACGCGCTGGGCGATCCGATGGTGGTGGTGGTCATCGCGATGATTACATCGCGCACCTTCACATGCTCTTGCATGCCGCCGCAGGATCCGATGCGGATCAGTGTTTTGGCGTCATAGTCGCGAATAAGTTCGTTGGCATAGATCGACATCGACGGCATGCCCATGCCCGATCCCTGCACCGTCACCCGGTTGCCGCGCCATGTGCCGGTGAAGCCGAACATGCCGCGTACCTCATGCACCAGTTCGGCATCATCAAGAAAGGTCTCCGCCACCCATTTGGCGCGGTAGGGGTCGCCGGGCATCAATACGGTGTCTGCGATCTGGCCTTTTTCGGCTCCGATATGGACTGTCATGGGATCCTCGTCACTGGAAGTGGATTTGGGGCCGGGCAGATCCTGCCCGGAAGATGGCGGCACCATGCGCGTTCTTGTCCAGAAGGTCAAATTGCTCTTTTGGGTGGCGTCCAGTGCGGAAGCCTTGACTTTGCGCCCCGCTCGGTCCCTGATTAAGTTCATGTTTTCAAATGATGTGAGGTGGGTTTATGGGCCGGTCAGCTGTTATTGCAGCCCTTGTGGTTGCGTGTGGTCTGGGGCAGCCAGTATCGGCACAAGATGCCAGTGAGCTTGCATTGATCAAACGGATTTTTGCCAAGCTGCAGCCGATCTCGATTCGTAAAAATCGCGAATATTGCGGCTATGTCGGGCGTGATGCCGAGGGGAACGTGGCCTTCACCAAAGCGCGGCGCGGGCGCAAAGGCACCTGTGCGCCACGTGAACCTGATGAACTGGCAGTTGTTACCGCCTCTTATCACACCCATGGGGCCTATTCGCCCAACTATGTGAATGAGCTGCCGTCGATTGAAGATGTCGAAGGGGATCAAGCAGAGGGCATTGATGGTTGGGTTGCCACCCCCGGTGGCCGCCTTTGGTATATTGATACCCAAAAGATGCAGATCAGACAAATCTGTGGCTTAGGGTGCCTGCCAGGGGATGCGGGGTTTGTTGCCGGGCAGACCGGACCAATTGCGCGCAGCTATGACTATCAGGGACTGGTACAAAAGATTATCGAGGTCAGCCGCTGATCCGCGTCGGGGGCTTCGCTGTGTACGGTCCCTGCTTACGGTGACGGGTTGGCCGTGCCAATCTGTTCGCGAAGTGCCGCACCTGCCAGCGTTGAGGGAGTAGCGGATGGTGTCGGTGTGTTTGTGTCGACCCAGCCACCACCAATGCCGAGATCCAGCCCGTTTCCGTCCAGCTGCAATCCGCCGTTCAGCTCCACATAGCTGCGGTCAAACAGGTAGGCGGCCCCAACCGTGGCGCGCCATTTCTGTTCGCGTAGCATGTAGTCGATCCCAATGGAGCCAGCGCCAGAGTTGGGGCGATCAGACGAAAAGACCCGAATGCCAACGCCGCTGTCCATTTGCCCACCACCAAATGTGATGTTCAGGCCAAACCCGACTGCGGGATCAGCGCTGGCCGTGTGTGCAACACCTAAGATCAGGCAAATAGCGCCGAGAGATGTAATCTATTGGTCATGAAATCCTCCATCGATAAGGCAATGGTGCGGAGGATCAGGCTATCCTATTGTTGTAAAAAGAAAAATAATCAGTTCGGTCTAAACCCTTTAGCCGGGGCCTGATCGAAAGATCTGGGCGGCGGTGAAGGATACAAAAAATCCCCCGCGCATTCTCCTGCACGGGGGATGTAACGGTAATGGCGTATGCCCTCCGCGAGAGCGGTATTTACTCGGCGGCCACGGTGTGCGGTGACACAAGGGTTACGATGTCATCCATGATCAGGTTCAGCTCGAAATCCTTGGGGGTGTAGACTTTGGCCACACCCAGGGCGCGCAGCCGATCTGCGTCATCGTCGGGAATGATGCCACCGGCAACAACCGGGATATGGCCCAGCCCTTCGGCTTTCATCCGCTCCATCAGCTCTTCCAAAAGCGGGATGTGTGATCCGGACAGGATAGACAGGCCGACCACATGGGCACCGGATTCCTTGGCGGATTCCACCAGCTCCTCCGGGGTCAGACGGATGCCGTCATAGGTGATGTCCATACCGCAGTCACGCGCGCGCGCGGCAATCTGTTCCGCGCCGTTTGAGTGTCCGTCAAGGCCGGGCTTGCCAACAAGGAACTTAAGTTTCTCGCCAAGGTCTGCCGATACAGCCGCCACGCGCTCGCGGATCTCATCCAGACCTTCAGTGCGGTTCGACGGGTTCTTACTGACCCCGGTGGGGGCGCGGTATTGCCCGAAGGTCGAGCGCATCACTTCGCCCCATTCGCCGGTGGTTGCGCCGGCTTTTGCGGCGGCAATCGAAGACGGCATGATGTTGGTGCCGTCTTTGGCCGCCTGGCGCAGATCTGCCAGTGCCTGTTTCACGGCGTCCGCGTCGCGGCTGTTGCGCCAGTCATTCAGACGGGCCACCTGATCGGCTTCGGCTTCCTTGTCGGCCACCATGATTGCACCGTCGCCTGCGGTTAGCGGGCTTTCGGTGGTCTCAAGCCATTTGTTGACGCCGACCACGGTGGTGTCACCCACTTCGATCTTGCCGATCCGGGTGGCGTTGCTGTCGACCAGACGTGATTTCATGTATTCGATGGCAGAAATTGCACCGCCCATGCTGTCGATCTGCGCGAGTTCCGCCCGTGCGCCCTCTTTCAAAGCGGCCACTTTGCGGTCAACGGCGGGGTTGTTATCAAACAGATCATCATATTCCAAGAGGTCGGTTTCATAGGCCATGATCTGTTGCATCCGCAGCGACCATTGCTGATCCCATGGGCGTGGCAGGCCGAGTGCCTCGTTCCATGCGGGCAGCTGCACCGCGCGGGCGCGGGCGTTTTTCGAGAGCGTCACGGCAAGCATTTCGATCAGGATGCGGTAGACGTTGTTTTCAGGCTGCTGTTCGGTCAGCCCCAACGAGTTCACCTGGACGCCGTATCGGAAACGACGGAACTTCGGGTCTTCGACGCCGTAGCGTTCACGGGTGATTTCGTCCCACAGCTCGACAAAAGCGCGCATTTTGCACATCTCGGTGACAAAACGGATGCCCGCGTTCACAAAGAACGAGATTCGGCCAACCATGGCCGGAAACGCCTCTTCCGGGACTTTGTTCTTCAGGTCATCGAGCACGGCGATGGCGGTGGCCAGCGCAAAGGCCAGTTCCTCTTCAGGCGTCGCGCCAGCCTCTTGCAAGTGGTAGGAACAGACGTTCATCGGGTTCCACTTGGGCAGATATTCGCGGGTATAGGCCGCCACATCGGTGATCATGCGTAGCGAGGGTTTCGGTGGGCAGACATAGGTGCCGCGCGACAGATATTCCTTGATAATGTCGTTTTGCACCGTGCCCTGCAGTTTCGACACATCCGCGCCCTGTTCCTCGGCGGCGGCAATATAAAGGGCCAGCAGCCACGGGGCGGTGGCGTTGATGGTCATCGAGGTATTCATCTGTTCAAGCGGAATATCGTTGAACAACGCACGCATGTCACCAAGGTGCGCCAATGGCACACCGACTTTGCCCACTTCGCCACGCGCCAGCACATGGTCGCTGTCATAGCCGGTTTGGGTCGGCAGGTCGAAGGCCACGGAAAGCCCGGTCTGACCTTTGGCCAGATTGGTGCGATACAGTTCGTTCGAGGCTTTGGCGGTCGAGTGACCGGCATAGGTGCGGAACAGCCAGGGACGATCAGCAGGACGGTCTTTTTTGCGCTCTTCAGTGGACATGAGGTGACTCGCTCTATGTTGCAGTGCAGCATTTTTCGCAGACGCAACAATATTTCGCAAGGAGAATTTCACCGTTAGGAAAGTTGCGCAGGTGAAATTGCCTCGCCGTCAGGCCGATGCCGTTAGGGTGCGGGTAATGCGGGCAGAGATGTCGGCGTGTTTGCTGGCCAGCAGCGCCATTTGAGGCTGGTTAGGTTTTGGGGATGCTTTCAAGAAGAAACGCCAAAGCGCTTCTGTGCCTTTACCTTTGGATAGAATCCTGTGAAGGATTTTCGCATGACGCAGACTGTTGAACTTCCTCTTTGGTTATTGGTGCTGATCCTCGGCTTTGCCGCGGTGACCTTTGCGTCGCATTTCCTGTTTCCGTCCGTGCGCTGGTTCTTTCGCAAGCGGTTGGAGCGTGCGGTGGCGCGATTGAATGAACGGCTGGAACGGCCGATTGAACCGTTTAAACTGGCGCGCCGCTATGACATGGTGCAGCGCCTGTCTTATGACCCTGAGACTGCCAAGGCGATTGCTGAACACGCGGCGGAAGAGGGCATCCCAGAGCAGGTGGCTTTTGAAAAAGCCCAGCGTTATGCGCGCGAAATTGTACCGCGCTTTTCTGCCACTGCTTACTTTGGCTTTGGCATCCGGCTGGCCAAGCTTCTGTCGCGTGCCTTTTACCGGGTGCGCCTGGGGGCCTTTGACGAGGCGCATCTGAAAGAGGTGAACCCGGATGCTACGGTGGTGTTTGTGATGAACCACCGCTCGAACATGGATTATGTGCTGGTCACATGGTTGTCTGCACAGCATTCGCATCTGTCTTATGCGGTGGGGGAATGGGCGCGGGTCTGGCCTTTGCGCACGCTGATCCGCTCGATGGGGCCTATTTCATTCGGCGCAAAAGCCGCAATGCGCTCTATCGCAAAGTGCTTTCGCGTTATGTGCGTATGGCGACGGATGGGGGGGTGACCCAGGCGATGTTTCCTGAGGGGGGCTGTCGCTTAGTGGAGAGGTGGGCGCGCCAAAGATGGGGCTGCTAAGCTATATTATCGAAGGGTTTGATCCAGAGACCTGCCGCGATGTGGTGTTCCTGCCGGTGGCCATGAATTATGATCGCGTGCTGGAAGACCGGGTGCTGGTGGCCGCCAATGTGAAAGGGTCGCGCAAGTTCGGATTGCGGTTCAAATATGTTGCACGCCACGTGGGCAAGCATCTATGGCAGCGGATCACCGGGCGGTTTCATCGCTTTGGCTATGCCAGTGTTTCGTTCGGCAGCCCGTTGTCGCTGAAGGAATTTGCTGCCCAGCATGAACGTAAAATGCCCGAGACACTGGCGCGTGAGCTGATGGGGCGGATCCGCGATGTTGTGCCAGTGTTGCCGGTGCCAGTGGTGGCTGCGGTGATGTTGGAAAAAGAGATCCACTCGCGTGATGAGATCACCGACCGGTTCCAGACGCTTGTGGCGGATATGGAAAGCCGTGGTGCCCATATCCATATGCCCCGCAATGATCTGGATTATGCGGTTGAGGTTGGCCTGCGGCTTTTGCTGATGCGCGGGCTGATTGTTGAGACGGCTGGGCAGTACCGGGTCAATCCTCCGGATCGCGTGGTTTTGGGCTTTTATGCGAATTCGATCGCCCATCTGTCCGAGGCAATTACATCGGTCCATATCTCCGACCTGACCCCAGCCGAAGTGGCGGATGCAAGCCGTCTGTGATGGCGTGTTGGTATGGGGGTATTACAGCCTAAGGCGATGGCAGTGGGGAAGCTCCTAGTAAAATTTACCTTTGCGTCACCTGCGACATAAAATTACAAATAGTGGCGGATTGTGGTTGCAATGTTGCTGTCTGATGCGTAATGCTGCATTAGCAGCCGCATTTCTGCACTGCGGCAAAATGGAATCACTGCTTGTAGTTGACAGGAGGCCACAATGGCTTTGGATACGCAAACCGGCATCGCGGATTACGATGCGCCGAAAAAAGATCTCTATGAGATTGGTGAAATGCCGCCGATGGGCCACGTGCCCAAACAGATGTACGCATGGGCAATTCGCCGCGAACGTCAGGGCGAGCCGGATAAGGCGATGCAGGTCGAAGTCGTGGACACCCCCACCTTGGACAGCCATGAAGTGCTGGTGATGGTGATGGCGGCTGGCGTGAACTACAATGGCATCTGGGCAGGCCTTGGCGTGCCGGTCAGCATGTTTGACGTGCACAAACAAGATTACCACATTGCCGGTTCCGATGCTGCGGGCATCGTATGGGCCGTGGGTGACAAGGTGAAAAGCTGGAAAGTGGGCGACGAAGTTGTCATTCACTGTAACCAGGATGATGGCGACGACGAGGAATGCAACGGCGGTGACCCGATGTTTTCACCGAGCCAGCGGATTTGGGGCTATGAGACCCCGGATGGGTCTTTTGCCCAGTTTACCCGCGTACAGGCCCAGCAGTTGCTGCGCCGCCCCAAGCACCTGACTTGGGAAGAAAGTGCCTGCTACACGCTGACGCTGGCCACCGCTTATCGGATGCTGTTTGGTCACCACCCGCATGAACTTAAGCCCGGCCAAAATGTTCTGGTTTGGGGCGCGTCGGGCGGTCTGGGGTCTTATGCAATCCAGCTGATCAATGCAGCAGGTGGCAATGCCATTGGTGTGATTTCGGAAGAAGACAAACGTGACTTCGTGATGGGGCTGGGCGCCAAGGGTGTGATCAATCGCAAAGATTTCAGCTGCTGGGGTGCTCTGCCCACAGTGAACACGCCAGAATATGATGCTTGGTTCAAAGAGGCCCGCCGCTTTGGCAAAGCCATCTGGGAGATCACAGGCAAAGGCAACAATGTGGATATCGTGTTTGAACACCCCGGGGCTGCAACTTTCCCGGTGTCCAACCTTGTTTGCAAAAAAGGCGGTATGGTTGTGATTTGTGCTGGCACCACCGGCTTTAACTGCACCTTTGACGTGCGCTACACTTGGATGCACCAAAAGCGCCTGCAAGGTTCGCACTTTGCGCACCTGAAACAGGCCGCTGCCGCCAACAAGCTGATGATTGAGCGCCGCATCGACCCCTATATGTCGGAAGTGTTCCCTTGGGCTGAAATCCCGGCGGCGCATCTGAAAATGTATCGCAACGAACACAAGCCGGGCAACATGTCGGTACTGGTGCAATCGCCGAAAACCGGTCTGCGCACCCTCGAGGACGCTCTGGCAGCCCGCGACTGATCATATCCTTCACGGGATAGATTGACGAAATGAACCCCTGCAGCGTGCTGCGGGGGTTTCTGTTTTGTTCTTACCTTTTCTTAAGGCGAATCACTTACGGTTTTAGATGAAAACGAATCAAATATTTCGTGACAATCTCTGTTTGTGAGTAGATGGACGCCGCAAAAACAATAGGTTCTCAAATCATACCTCACTATTTTGGGGGAGTAAGAACCAGTGAATTAACGGTTTTTGTTTCACATGCTAGGGTTGTGTAGTGATGAGACTTGAAAGGGGCTTTACATGGCGAACGAATGGATCATTGATGTTCTTACCGACCTGATGGCTTATGCACGCAGGAACAACCTTTCTGTGACGGCCGAGGCGCTGGACGATGCGCGTCTGGTGGCCCTGACCGAAATCGCGAGCGCCGCTGATCGGAAAGCGGAGATGATGCACGCGTATGAAAGCCAGTCTGGAACAGCAGCTCACCAATCTTCAGAGCGCGACCACGCTTGAAGACCTGCAAGTCGTAACCGAAGAGTTGCGGGACCATTACAACGTGGCCCATGTTGTCTACCATTGGGTCAATTCCATTGGCGAACGGTTTGGGGCAGGCACCTATAGCCCGGAATGGGTCGATCGTTACCTGGAAAAAGATTACCTGCGCATGGACCCGGTCATATTTGGCTGTTTCCAACGCTTTACCCCAGTGATCTGGAAAGACCTCGATTGGTCTTCGAAACCGGCCCGCGCCATGCTGAAAGATGCCATGGAGCATGGGCTGGGCAATCAGGGGTACACCATCCCAATCCGTGGCCCCTCAGGGCAATTTGCACTTTTTACGCTGAATAACTCGGCCGAGGATAATGCCTGGGCGGGTTTCATTGATGAAAATACCCGTGATCTGATGATTGTAGCGCATGAGTTGAACAAGAAGGCGCTGGAGTTTGAGCAATGGGGTGATGCGGCCACCACGCCGATGTTATCCCCGCGCGAACTGGGGGCCATGACCTGTCTGGCCAAGGGGATGAACCGGGCGCAGGCGGCGGCGGACATGCAGATCTCGGAACATACTCTTCGGGTCTATATCGAGAGTGCGCGGCATAAACTCGGTGCACTCAATACAACCCATGCGGTGGCGCGTGCGCTGTCGACAGGGGTAATTATTGTCTGAACCTTAATGCCCAGTGCGGTAGGCTTCCTGGTGTTAACGCCTATGGCGGCAATGTGTCTTCAGCTAACGGACACAGGAGCCCCACCATGCTGCGCTATATCTACGCAAACGACCTTTCCCGCTTTCCCCTGCTGCGTGACACCATGTTCCGTGACCGGGCGGAGCAGTTCTCCAAACGTCTCGGCTGGGATGTGACGGTGAATGAAGCTGGGGAGGAACGAGACCAATATGACATGCTTAATCCCCTCTATGTGATCTGGGAAATGGCCGATGGTCGTCATGGGGGCTCAATGCGCTTCATGCCCACCATTGGGCGCACCATGGTCAATGAACACTTCAGCCATCTGACCGGTGGTGTGACCATCGAAAGTCCGCTGATTTGGGAGTGCACTCGGTTTTGCCTCTCACCCAATGCGGATCGTCGCGCCTCTGCCGCGCTGGCGCTGGGCGCCGGGGAATTGATGGCGGCCTTTAAGCTCAAGCACTATATCGGGGTGTTTGATCCGCGCATGCAGCGGATCTATCGGATGATGGGGCTGGAACCTGAGGTGATTGGCACAGCGGGGGAAGGTCGTGACGAGATCGGTGTTGGCCTGTGGTCGATGGATGACAGCGCCTTTGAACCGACGTTGAAGCGGGTTGGTGTGACCCGTGACATGAGCCGTGGCTGGCTGCGCTATTCACTGTCCGGCAAGCCCACCGAGAATCTGGAAGGCGGCAGGGCGGAAATCGCCTGATGCGCCGCACCCTGCGCAGAAAACTGAACTGAAAGAAGGCAAGGCGAAGCGCGAGTTTCGCCTTTTCGCATCTCAGGCCACAGGGTAGGGTCGCCCCATGAGCGAAAAGACCCCAATCACCTATTCCGAAGATCAGGCCGAGGCCCATGATCGCGTCACAGAAATGCTGCGGGGCGCGGGGGTGAACCTTGATGATGCCCTATTGACACCAATGTCTGATGGCAAGGCGCAGGTCTTTGCGGTGATGGGCAAGGCGGGCTCGGGCAAAACCATGTTGTTGGCCGAGCTTTACAAGGCGCTGGAGGCTGCCGGGGTTGATATCGTATCTGGCGACTATGAAGGGAAAAAAAGCAGGACCGCCGGACGTTGGCCATTCTTGCGCCAACCAACAAAGCGGCGTCGGTGTTGCGCATGCGTGGCGTGCCGGCAACCACCATTCACCGGATCCTTTACACGCCGGTCTACGATCCGGAATATGAGAAGATTGCTGAATGGCTGAGTGACGATGGTGAACGACCCGAGATCGAAGGGCTGACCGATGAAGCGTTGGATCGGGCCTACGCGTTTTTCCAGACCAATAAATCTATCCCCGGCGCACTTGCAGCGGCGGGATTGCGGGGGTCAGATTTTATCACGGGATGGAAACGGCGCGACGATCCGCTGGATATCGGGTTTGTCGACGAAAGCTCAATGCTGGATGACAAGCAGTTTGATGATCTTCGCGAGATTTTTCCCACATTGATCTTGTTCGGTGATCCAGCTCAGCTGGCCCCGGTGGGGCAGTCGGGCACCATGGTGTTCGACAAGCTGGGTGACATGCGGAAGATGGAACTTCATCGCATTCACCGCCAGGAACAAGACAATCCGATCTTGGATCTGGCCCATGCGCTGGCGGATGAAAGCCTGACATTTCATGCTTTTGAACAAATGATCGAAGCGGCGGCTGCGCGGGATGAACGGGTGCAGGTGGCGCCTCGGGTGAATGCGGATCTGATGGCACGCTCGCCGGTGCTGGTGTGGCGCAACAAGACACGGGTGCGGCTGATTTCAGCGTTTCGCGGGGCCTTCGGTGCCCCTGCGGAAGAGCTGTTGCCGGGGGAGCCGCTGATCTGTGATGGGATAGAACTGCCGCTGAAGCACAGAAAGAAACGCATCGATCTTGAGGCGCGTGGGCTGATCAAAGGCGCGCAATGTGTTTACCTAGGACCGGGTAAGAAACCGGGGTTCTCGCGATTGCACGTGCTTGGGGCCGAAGATCCCCAGGTGTCGGCGGCATCGATTGTGAAAATCGAAATGCCGGATGAGGAAGAACCGTTTATCCCATTTGCCGCCCGGATGGGGGCCGCGTTTTTGCATGGGGCAGCGGTCACAATTCACAAGGCGCAGGGTAGCCAGTGGCCCGATGTGCAGGTCTTTGCGCCAGACCTCTACGCGGCGGCGCAGATGGGACGCATTGAGGCGGGTATTCCGCTGTGGAAACGCCTTGCCTATGTGGCGATCACCCGGGCGGAGCATCGGCTGCATTGGGTTGCCCGCTATGCCATGGCGCGCCCCACAGGCGGGTTGCGAACCGACGACTTGAAAGCGCCTGCCGCACCATTGCAATTGCTAGCTGAAGGTGACGAAAATGGGTAATATTCTGATCACAGGGGCAAGTGCTGGTATTGGACGGGCCACGGCCGAGCAGTTCTTGGCAGAGGGTTGGACCGTGGGCTTGCTTGCGCGCCGCGAGGATGCGTTGCAAGAGCTTGCTGCCGGGCAGACCAACGCCGTTATTCTGCCTGCGGATGTGGCTGACGCAGAGGCGGTTGAGCAGGCATTTGATCGGTTTATTGAGCAGACTGGCCGACTGGATGTGCTTTTTAACAATGCAGGAGTTTTCACCCCCGCTGCGCCGATTGATGAGGTGCCGCTGACCGATTGGTCCCGCGCCGTCAATGTGAACCTGACTGGTATGTTTCTTTGTGCGCGGGCTGCCTTTGCACGGATGCGGGCGCAGGCCCCTCAGGGGGGACGGATCATCAATAACGGATCAATTTCTGCTCATGTACCGCGCGAAGGGGCGGTGACATATACAGTGACCAAACATGGGATCACGGGACTGACCCGGCAGATTAGTTTGGATGGTCGCCCGTTTGATATAGCCTGCGGGCAGATTGATATCGGCAATGCACGCACGGATCTTTTGCAGGGAATTGTGGAGGACGCTGTTTCGCGTGGCGAAGCTCCGCCGCCGACCATGGATGTGGACGATGTGGCCCGGTCAGTATTGCATATGGCGATGTTGCCGCTGGAAGCAAATGTGCAGTTCATGACGGTAATGGCCACCCAAATGCCATACATCGGTCGGGGATGATCTTGACCGGGGTGTGGCAGGCCGTATTCGATAGAAAACTAGAAAACTAGAAAACTAGAAAACTAGAAAACTAGAAAACTAGTTTTCTAGTATTGCTGTATGAGTGCGCGGCGGACGCAATGAGATGGAAAAAACGCGGATCAACCGCGCTGGATGAAGCGGAAGATTGATGATGCACCCCAGCCAGCAACAATAGCGATGAACAGCGACAATAGCCCGTAAATCAGGGGCTGATTATGGGCAAGATTGTAAATCCAACGTTCAAGCCCCACCTTTTGCACCTCAATCACGGTTTCATAACTCGCCGCCACATAGCCGCCACGGGTCAGCAAGATCCGAGTGCGATATCGCCCTTCGGTCAGGTTAGAGGGCAGCGCAATACGTGTGTCAAACAAGGTGTCTTCACGCACAGTCACATTGTCTTCAAGCAGCCGGTATGTGCCGTCATTTTCGCGGATGCGGATCAGCGCCTGGGTGAACTCGGTTGGGTCGACGTTGGTAAACGGGCTTTCGCTGATCTTGATCGCGCGGTTGACCGAAATCAGGTGGCGCAGGTCATCCAGCACCGAGATCGACTTGTTCAGGGTCGAGGATGTCGACACCGCGTAAAAGCTGGGGGCGGATGCAATGTTCAGCGTATCGGTGTTGACCCAGATACCAAAGCGTTTGTCTTTTTTGCGCACGGCCACTGGCTGGGCCGGTCCTTCGACCACCACCACCACCTCAAGTGGTTCGTCGGTGGGGGCGGGGCTTTCACGTTTCACCGCGCCGAAGATCAGGATTTCAGAGCCGACAAATGTGGCGTTGATCGACACCATGTTCTGGCTGAGACCCGCCACAACTTCTTCTTTTGCGTGGGCAGGGAAGGCTGCCAGAAGGACGGCGAAAAGCGGGGCAAGAAACAGGCGGAGAAAGTGTATCAATGGCCTGACCCCGCACCGATCTCAAACAGCTCCGACGGTTGGATCAATAGATCCAATGCCAGCTTGCCGCAAACCGCAAGCACCATCAATGCCAATAAAATACGCAGCTGTTCGGCCTTCAGTTTTACACCGATCCGTGCGCCGATCTGTGCGCCGACCACACCACCAATCAGCAACAAAACTGCCAGTGCATATCCACCGTGTAGTTTGTCGTGGCATGCAAAAGCGTGGTGAAGGCGGTCACAAAGATGATCTGGAACAGTGAGGTGCCGACAACAACTTTGGTTGGCATTCCAAGCAGATAGATCATGGCGGGCACCATGACAAAACCGCCACCGACCCCCATAATTGCGGCCAATACGCCGACCAGGATCCCCACAAGCACGGGGGGGATGACCGAGATATACAGGCCAGACGTGCGAAACTTCATCTTGAACGGTAGGTTGTGCACCCAATAGTGCTTTCGCCGGGTTGAAACCACTTTGCCGCCGCGGGTCTTCACAATGGCGCTCAGGCTTTCCATAAACATCAGCCCACCAATGATCCCGAGGAACACCACGTAGGACAGTTTCACCAGCAGGTCGACCTGGCCAATAGCTTTCAGCGCGTTAAAAAGCTGCACCCCAAGGGCTGCGCCAATTAACCCGCCAACCAGAAGCACCAGACCCATCCTCAGGTCCACTGTCTTTCGTTTGAAATGCGCAAGCACGCCGGAAAAGGACGAGGCTACAATCTGGTTTGCTTCGGTCGCAACTGCCACGGCAGGCGGAATGCCAATGAAAAACAACAGCGGGGTCATCAAAAAACCGCCGCCCACTCCGAACATACCCGACAGAATCCCAACGATCCCACCAAGCCCAAGAAGCAGAAAGGCATTCACCGAAACTTCGGCGATAGGAAGATAGATTTGCATCAGCAGACCAGTATTAGCGATGAAGTGTGTGTTTATTTTATTGCGCTATTTCAACCCCATTAGTCACGAGTTAAATACCTGCGAACCAGTTTTTCCAGTTTTTTTGCACCAAGTGGTGCCATGGTCTTGGTATGTTCGTGGCTGATGGCCTCATCTGACAGGCCTTGGGCCATATTGGTGATGGTGGAAATCCCCATCGCGCGCAGCCCAAGAAATCGGGCGAGAATCACTTCAGGCACCGTCGACATGCCCACCGCATCTGCGCCCAGGGTACGGATTGCACGGATTTCGGCCGGGGTTTCAAACGACGGGCCAGAGTACCAGGCATAGACGCCGGGTTTCAGCGCGATGCCCTCGTCTTCTGCGATCTTGGCAAAAGCGGTGCGCATGTCAGCGTCATAAGCCCCGCCCATTGGCACAAACCGTGCGTCAGTTGTCTCGCCGATCAATGGGTTGAGGCCAGAGAAGTTGATATGGTCGTCGATCAGCATCAGCTCGCCGGGGGGGATGTCCCGGCGCATTGACCCTGCGGCATTGGTCAGGATCAACCGGTCGGCCCCAAGCGCTTTCAGAACTTCAAGTGGCAGACGCATCGCATCCGCTTTGCCGCTTTCGTAGTAATGGGCCCGCCCGCCAAATACGGCGACACGGGTGCCTTCCAGCTGGCCGATGACCAGGTTTGCGTTGTGACCGGACACGCCGGCATGGGGAAAACCGTCCAGCTCGGCATAGGGGATGGCCACCCCCTCTACCGCATCTGCCAGATGGCCCAGTCCTGATCCCAAAACCAGCCCCACCTCAACCGGTTCGGACCCCGCAAGGCGCGAACTGTTGCGGCGATTGTGTCAGCGTTCTTTGACATAAGGTTCCCCCCCGGCTTTTGGTGGTACGGCTTTGCCAATGAACCCGGCCAGAATGATCACGGTCAGGATATAGGGCAGGGCCTCCATGAATTGCGATGGCAGCGTGATGATCCCAAGATCAATCTTCGGATAGCGGATCGCAATCGCCTGCAGAAGGCCAAACAGCAGTGTCGCCCCGAGCGCGGGCACAGGTCTCCACTTGGCAAAAATCAGTGCTGCCAGCGCAATAAAGCCGCGTCCTGCGCTCATCTCCTTACCGAACCCTGAGCTGAGCCCCGTGGCCAGATAAATCCCTGCCAGTCCGCACAGGATGCCTGCAAGCACCATGGCGATATAACGCAGCCGGATCACCGACACGCCAGCGGTGTCCACCGCGGCGGGGTTTTCCCCAACTGCACGCATGCGCAGGCCAAATCGGGTGCGATACAGCAGATACCAGACCACTGGCACCAAAAACAGCGCCACATAGACAAGCAGCGTGTGACCGGACAGAAGATCAGAATAAATCGGACCAAGCACCGGCACATCTTTCACGGTCTCGGCAAAGGGCAGGGGGATCGGGTCAAACCTTTCAGGGCCCTTTAGATTTGGGGTGCGCCCGCCAAGGTTAAACCAGGCGTTCCCCACCAGCACAGTCAGACCGGAGGCAAGGAAGTTCAGTGCAACGCCAGAGATCAGCTGGTTGCCACGGAAGGTGATCGACGCCAGGCCATGCACCAATGAGAACCCGACCGAGACCGAGATGCCAGCCAACACGCCCCACCAGACCGAGTCGGAATGGGCCGCAATTGCCGCTGAGAAAAATGCCGAGACGAGGATTTTCCCCTCCAGACCGATGTCAAAAATGCCCGAACGTTCCGAGATCAGGCCTGCGAGACAGGCCAAAAGCAGCGGGGTTGCCATACGAAGGGCGCTATCAAGAATTTGAATAACAGTCAGAAAATCCATGATTTATGCCCCCTTCTGCTGGACAGCATCACGCGCCTCAGTCCGTTTTGCGGCCCGAATAAAGGCCCGCTCAATCGGAATGCGGATCATATTGTCGAGCGCCCCGGTGAACAGGATCACCAGCCCCTGAATGACAAACCCCAACTCCCGTGGGATCGCCATCCACAGGGTCAGCTCTCCGACGGCCTGATAGAGAAAGCCAAACAAAAGTGCTGCAAGGAACACCCCAAACGGGTGATTGCGCCCCATCAGCGCCACCGCGATGCCGATAAACCCGGCACCCTCTACGGAATTGAGGATCAACCGCTCGCTTTCGCCCATCGTGTTATTGATCGACATCATGCCAGCAAGGCCGCCAGACAGCAGCATGGCAATCATGGTGATCTTGACTGGAGAAATGCCTGCGTAAACTGATGCGCTCTGGCTTTCCCCGAACGAGCGGATTTCAAAACCGAGCCGAGAGCGAAACAGCAACAGATACACTGCGACACAGGCAAGGATCGCGACGAAAAAGCTCACGTTGGCCGGGGTGCCGCGAAACAAGGTGGTTTCGGCGGTGGAGAACATGTCCTGAAAGGTGGGCAGGTGGGTGCTTTCCGGGAACCGCGCCGACTTCGGGTCCATCGCGCCTTTGGGACGTAGCAGATTGACCAGAACATAGTTCAAAAGTGAGGCCGCGATGAAGTTGAACATAATTGTGGTGATCACCACATGGCTGCCACGCTTTGCTTGCAGATAGGCCGGGATAGCCGCCCAAACCGCGCCAAATAACGCGCCGCCCGCCATGGCAAACAGGATCGCAATTGACCAATGCGGGAAGGGGATAAGCAGGCAGACCAGTGCCACCCCCAGCCCGCCAAGCGCCGCTTGCCCTTCGCCGCCGATGTTGAACAGCGCGGCCTTGAAAGCGATCGACACCGCAAGCCCGGTGAAGATGAAATTGGTGGTGTAATATAGCGTATAACCCCAGCCATAGCTTGACCCCAGCGCACCGTTGACCATCAGGCTCACCGCTTCAAACGGATCTTTGCCGATGGCGGCAATGATCACCATAGAAATGGCAAAGGCCATGGTCAGGCTGAGCAGAGGAATAAGGGCGACATCCGCCCATTTTGGCATCTTGTCCATCAGCTGTGTCCCCCGTTGCCGTTTTCACCTGCCATCAAAAGACCCAGTTCTTGTTCATTGGTCTCGTCGGGCAGGCGTTCGCCCATGATATGACCGTCAAACATCACCGCAATCCGGTCGGACAGCGATAGGATTTCCTCAAGTTCAACCGATACCAGCAAAATTGCCTTGCCCTGATCGCGGAGCGCAACGATCTGCTTGTGAATAAACTCGATTGCGCCGATGTCCACACCACGGGTGGGCTGGCCCACCAGCAGCAGGTCGGGATTGCGCTCGATTTCGCGGGCCACGATGATTTTCTGCTGGTTGCCGCCAGAAAAACTTTTTGCAGCAAGGCTTGGATGCGGCGGGCGCACGTCGAAACGGTCCATCTTGTCTTGGGCGATCTCGACCATTTTCGCATTGTCCATCAACAGGGCGTTTTTCTGAAACTCGGGTTCTTGGTGATACCCAAAGGCAAAGTTCTGCCAGGCTGGGAATTCCATGATCAATCCGCGTGCCTGACGGTCTTCCGGCACATGGGCAATGCCACGGGCCCGGCGCGAGCGTGCATCGGATTTCTTGCCGGTCAGGTCCAGCTCTTGCCCTTTCAGACGCACCGATCCGGTGGCCGGGGCATAGCCGCCCAGCACTTCCATCAGCTCGGATTGGCCATTGCCGGACACGCCTGCGATGCCAAGGATTTCTCCGGCGCGGACATTGAGGTCGATGCCTTTCAGCCGTTCCACCCCCTGATCATCCACCACCCGCAAGTTTTCGATTTCCAGGATGTTTTCGGCGGGTTTGGCTGGAATTTTATCGACGGACAACAGGACCTTACGCCCCACCATCATTTCTGCCAACTGCTCGGGTGAAGTGTCTTTTGTCTTGACCGTATCGGTCATCTGCCCGCGCCGCATCACCGAAACCGTATCGGTATATTCCATAATTTCGCGCAGCTTATGGGTGATCAGGATGATCGTCTTGCCCTGCTTGCGCAGCCCGTCAAGAATGCGGAACAGGTGGTCCGCTTCGGCTGGCGTCAGAACCCCGGTGGGCTCATCCAGAATGAGAATGTCGGCTTTACGATACAGTGCCTTGAGGATCTCAACCCGTTGCTGTTTGCCCACGCCAAGGTCTTCAATCAGCGCGTCGGGATCGACCCGAAGCTCATATTCCTCGGCCAGCGCCTTCAACTCGCGGCGTGCCTTGGCCAGTGACGGGCGTAACAGCGCGCCTTCTTCCACCCCAAGGATCACATTCTCAAGCACCGAGAAGTTCTCGACCAGTTTGAAATGCTGAAACACCATGCCGATACCGGCGCGAATGGCAGCCTGGCTGTCGGGGATCTGGGTCTCATGACCGTTGATGAAAATCTGCCCTTCGTCGGCTTTGTAAAACCCGTAAAGGATGGACATCAGCGTAGATTTCCCCGCGCCGTTTTCGCCGATAATCCCGTGGATTGTACCGGGTTGGACGGAAATCGAGATGTCCTTGTTCGCCTGTACCGGTCCGAACGCCTTGGAAATACCACGGAGTTCAATGGCCGGGGAACTTGTGGGGGCAGCAGTTGCCTGCTGCCCCGTTCCGTTTAGATGTTCGGTCATGATCAGAAATCAAGCACCGGGCAGCTGTCATTTGCGTAGTAGCTGACCACGTCGATGTCACCTGCGATGATTTTGGCTTTTGCATCTTCAGCAGCCATTTTCATCTCTTCCGAGATCAGCGCCATATTGTTGTCATCCACAGCATATCCGACACCTTCTTCGGCCAGACCCAAGCGGATTTGTGTGCCGGTTTCCAGTGCATCACCAGCTTTCATGGCTTCATAGACGGCCACGTCCACGCGTTTCAGCATCGAGGTCAGAACCTTGCCGGGATGCAGGTGGTTTTGGTTGCTGTCCACGCCGATTGAAAGAACACCTTCATCAGCGGCGGCTTGCAGAACACCGATACCGGTGCCACCGGCTGCAGCGTAAATTACATCAGCACCCTGTGCGATCTGCGCTTTGGTCAACTCGCCACCGCGCACCGGGTCATTCCATGCGGTGGGTGTGTTGCCGGTCATATTGGCAACGATCTTGATGTCCGGGTTGGTGGCCAGCGCGCCCTGGGCGTAGCCACAGGCAAAGTGACGGATCAGCGGAACATCCATGCCACCGATGAAGCCGACGGTGCCGGATTTTGAGGCTTTTGCCGCAAGGATACCCACCAGAAAGCCGCCCTGATGCTCTTCAAAAGCGATCATCTGTACGTTGGCGGGAATTTCCGGCAGGAACCCGTCGATGTTGACGAATTTTGTGTCCGGATAGTCAGCGGCCACATTGGCAACCGGATCAGCCATGGCAAAGCCGGTGGTTACAATCGGACTGGCACCTGCTTCGGCAAACCGGCGCAGCGCCTGCTCGCGCTGGGCTTCGGATTGCAGTTCGATTTCCAGATATTTCCCGCCGGTCTCATCGGCCCAACGCTGCGCGCCACGAAAGGCAGCTTCGTTGAAGGATTTGTCGAATTTTCCGCCCAGGTCGAAAATAACCGCCGGATCGGCAAGGGCCGCACCAGCGGTTACGGCAACTGCGGCAGCAGCGCCAAGAAGGCTCTTCATCAGTGTCATGTGGTTCTCCCGTAGTCAGTGTCTGGGGCGCCCGAGGTCAGATCCGTTAAAATTTGACCATTTGGTGTGATTCCCATTTTCGGAGCGAGAAGATCGCTGCGCAAGATCATCCGCGTTTTGGGTCAGAGGGCAAGGGGAGGTGCAATGTTTAGTGGGGGAAAAGCCAAATTCTGCACTTTTTTCGGGGGGCTTAACCTAAGGGAAGCTGCTTGTTCATCAGGATTGCGTCCTGTTTCTGGCCATCCAGCTGGGTGTAATACCCGCTGCGCCGACCGGTTTCCCGCCAGCCAGCGCGTCGATAAAGCGATAGCGCGGGCAGGTTGTTTGCTGCCACGTCCAGAAAGGCGATGTCCGCACCGCGCGCAGCGCTTGCCGCTTCAAACCGTGCCAAAAGATCGGTCCCGATTCCGTGCCCGCGCGCGTTGGGCAACACCGCAATGGTCAAAAGCTCGCTTTCTCCGGCAATCTCGCGCCCTAGGAAAAAGCCTTGCCCCTGGCTGGCCTCCGTGCCCTCGCAAAAGACAAAGGGTGAGGCCAGTAGTTCAGAAAACTCCGCCGTGCTCCAGCTGCGTGCATTGGCGAAGCTGGCTTCATGGATTTGCGCAAGCAGGGCGGGGTTGGCCATGGTCAGTCCAGAATAAGCGGTGCCGGATCGCGCGGCGGGGCAGCATCTGCTGCGCGAATATAAAGCGGTGCGGGGCGGGCAATGTTGCCCCCCTTTGCCAGACGCTCAGCCGCGAGATGGGCAATGGCGGGCGCAATATGTGGATCAGCCTCCGGGCCAACACGATCACCGACCAAAGCGGCGGCCTCGTCTCCTGACAAGAGGGCGGGAGAGCCGTGCGCGCCCAGTTCTTGTGCATAGACATATCCACGCCGCGCATCCACCAGTGACCAGAGAGGGCGGGGCGCGCCATAGGCCTGCGCTTCCAGCCGTGAAATGCCGATGGCGGTTTTGCCAAGCGACAAAGCCAGCCCGCGCGCGGCTGCGACCGAAATGCGGATGCCCGTGAAGTTACCCGGGCCGACGCCCACGCCAATTGCGTCCAGATCGGCCCAGGTGGTGCTGCCTTCGGCCAGCACATTTTGCAACAAGGGCATCAAGCGTTCCGCCTGGCCTTTGCTCATCTCTTCAAAGGCCTGTGCTACAATCTTATTCCCGCGCAGCAAAGCGGCCGCGCAATGCGCGGCCGATGTGTCAAACGCCAGAATGGTTGGGTCAGGCCGCAACGGGGCGCACCTCAACCACTTCGGGAATGTAGTGTTTCAGCAGGTTCTCAATGCCCATTTTCAGGGTCAGCGTGGACGAGGGACAACCGGCGCAGGCACCCTGCATGTGCAGGTAAACAATACCGCGATCAAAGCCGTGGAAGGTGATGTCACCACCGTCCTGTGCTACGGCGGGACGGACCCGCGTGTCCAAAAGTTCTTTGATCTGTTCAACGATCTCGCTGTCTTCGCCGTCATGCTCTGCGTGACCCGAAGCTGCCTGTCCATCGGCGGCCATAACGGCGGCGCCCGATTGGAAATGCTCCATTATGGCGCCAAGGATGGCGGGTTTTACGTGGTCCCACTCGACTTCATCAGCTTTGGTCACGGTGACAAAATCCGCACCAAAAAACACGCCGGTCACGCCGTTCACCGCAAAGATGCGGGTGGCAAGCGGCGAAGCGTCAGCGGCGTCTTTTGATGGGAAGTCAGCGGTGCCGGTGCCCAAGACATCCTGCCCGGGCAGGAATTTCAGCGTGGCGGGGTTTGGTGTGGATTCGGTCTGGATAAACATGGCGCACCTTTCGGAAGCGTTCCGGGATCCCAAGGGGTTGTCGATGGGGGAGACCCAGAACGTAAGAGTTGGACTTGATATGCGCCTGAGGTGGCAAACTGTCAAGGTTTGGCGCTGTTTTGTGACTGGTCGGGGGGATGTCAATCCTCCCGGTTGAATGAACAGCGAAATGCGTTGGGGAAATACGATGCCCGTCCCCCTCATTTTCCAGACACGATTATCCGGGGTGAGCGCGCTTGTTTCGCGAAGGGGGCGTGCCATGTGGATTGTCGGCGCCCACCCTCATCCGGCGCCCCGAAAAAACGCTCGCGTCATGTCGGGGCAAGAAAGGCGCAGGCAGCAACGGCCGACTAAGTGATCTCTTGCAGGCGATCTTTGGACATTTCACCCGGCACAATGGTCATGGGCACTGGCAACTCGGCAGAGGCGCGCATCATCTGGTTGATGATCGGACCGGGGCCGGATTTGCCCGACCCTGCCCCCAGCACCAGCACGCCGATCTCCGGATCTTCGCGGATCTGGGACATGATCTCCGGCACAATCTCGCCTTCGCGGATCACCAGTTCCGGATCGACGCCCTGGCGGTCCCGCATCCATTTGGCAAACACTTCAAAATGCACAGTGATCCGTTCCCGGCTTTCCTCGCGCATGATGTTGCCGACACCGATCCAGTGGTTGAACTCATCTGGTGGAATGATCGAAAGCACCTCAACACCGCCCCCGGTATTGGCGGCACGCATCGCGGCAAAGCGCATTGCATTCAGGCATTCGCGGCTGTCGTCGAGGATCACGAGAAACTTGCGCATTTTAGTCCCTTTATCGGCGCACCCTCGGCGGGTGGGCCTTCAAACGGGGTCAGTCTGCCCGAGGGGAGCGGGCCTGTCCAATGCTTTTGCTAAGTCCAGTTGCATGCGCGGATCAGGCCACAGCCCATGCGGGAGGAGAGGCCGAAGTCATTTCCCGTTGCTGGTGGCCCAATCCCAATAAAGCGAGCGGGCGCGTTTGGCGATTGGGCCCAGTTCATAGGCGGTGTCGTCAAAGGCGCTGACCGGGGTGATCTTGTTCATATTTCCGGTCAGGAACACTTCGTCGGCAGTGCGGAAATCATCAAAGCTCAGGGTGCATTCCTGCACGCGAACCCCATCTGCACGCAGGTTCTTGATGTGGCGCGCACGGGTGATGCCGGCCAAAAAAGTGCCGTTTGGGATCGGGGTGAACACCTCGCCATCGCGCACCATGAACACGTTGGATGAGGCGCTTTCCGCCACATTTCCCAAGGCGTCGGCAACCAGCGCATTGCCAAACCCCTTTGAACGTGCCTCGGCGATCATGCGTGCATTGTTGGGATAAAGGCAGCCCGCCTTGGCGTTCACCACCGAGCTTTCCATCACCGGGCGGCGGAACCGGGTGGTGGTCAATGTGATGGCAAGATCGTCTGGTGCCATCGGGATTTCCTCAAGGCAGATGGCAAACCCGGTTGAACCTTCTTTGGGTAAAATACCCAGATCACCGCACTCCACAGCCCAATACATGGGGCGGATATAAACCGCCTGATCAGCAGCAAACCCCGCCAGCCCTTCGTGGGTGATCGCAACCATGTCCTCGGTTGTGACGGTTGGGGTGATCATCAGGGCTTGGGCAGATCGGTTTACCCGTTCGCAATGGGCCCAGAGGTCGGGGGTCAGCCCGCGTGCATAGCGCGCACCGTCAAACACCGTGCTGCCCAGCCAGCTGCCATGATCGGCGGCGTTCATCACTGCCAGATCGCCATCATGCCAATGGCCATTGAAATAGGTGCGGATGTTGCTGCCAAGCGCCATGGTGGGGTCCTTGCAAAAGATCATTGATTGCCGGTGACAGTATCACTGGCGGTGGCGCTGTCCAGCATGAAGCGGGGCGGCGAAGCCCTCTCCCGAGGCGGGGATAGTCCCGGGAGAGGGGCCCGAAGGCGGCACGTGTGCGGGGAAAGGACCACCACATGCTGTGGCCACACCCGGTTTCGGCAATAAGCACGAAACCTCGAACAATCGGAGTGGGTGATGACAGGGTAGGAGAGAAAAGAATCGATTCTGTGACAGGTTTGGACACAGCTGCCTTGCGGCTCGTAAACTTGCGGAGGGCTTCGCTTAGCGGATGCCGATTTCTGATAGGGCAGAGGCCAGGTCTGCGGGCAGCTCGTCATCGCCTTCACGTGCCTCGGGCAGGTCGCGCGGGGCATCTTCGGCTTTCAGATAACGCCATCCCTGAAAGGCGCGGCGCGGCTGGGCTTCGGTGCGAATGACCTCATTGGACAGAACAATGCCACATCTGCGCACCCCATCCTGACCAATCACCTCTTCCAGCCGGATCACCTCTTGTCGGGCCAGCACCTGCCCCTTAAAGACCCAATAAAGCGACCCGCCTGCAATCAGTTCGGATTCGCGTTTGGGCCACATACGGGTCACATGCATAGGGTTGGGACGACCCGCCTCATTCCGGCGCATCAGTTGCCAGGCCTCAAGGTCTTCGACTTTTTCTGCGCCAACGCAGAGCTTTAGCAGGTTTATATGGCTCATCTCGGATCCGGGTTGTCTTTTCTGAGGTCACTATATCTATGTGGCTGATCTGCTTCACCACACTAAATGTTGATATTTTTTGAACATAGCTGGTGACAGCCCGCCCATCTCTGTTATAAATGTCATCCCTGACAGGACGGGGCAAGTCGATGCTGTAAAGGCGTGCCTCAAAAGAAATCAACAAGATAGACACTAGTTAGACAAGAGAGAGCCTGAATGACTCGTTTTGCCGCCCCCATCGCCGAACAGATCTGGGATATGAAGTACCGCCTGAAAAATGCGGATGGGGAGGCTGAAGACAAGACGGTCGAAGATACGTGGCGACGCATCGCCCGCTCGCTTGCTGAAAATGAACCGGACCGCGAAGGGGCGTTCTTCGAGGCGCTGGAAGATTTCAAATATCTGCCTGCAGGTCGGATCACCGCAGGGGCAGGCACCGGGCGTTCCGTGACACTTTTCAATTGCTTTGTGATGGGCACGATTCCGGACAGCATGTCGGGTATTTTCGACATGTTGAAAGAGGCTGCGCTGACCATGCAGCAGGGCGGTGGGATCGGCTATGATTTCTCAACCATCCGTCCGCGTGGCGCAGATGTGAAAGGCGTGGCCGCAGATGCCTCTGGCCCGCTGTCGTTTATGGACGTCTGGGATGCGATGTGCCGCACCATCATGTCGGCTGGCTCGCGCCGTGGTGCGATGATGGCGACCATGCGTTGCGACCACCCCGATATCGAAGATTTCATCACCGCCAAATCCGATGCCGCCCGTTTGCGCATGTTCAACATGTCGGTTCTGGTGACCGATGAGTTTATGAAAGCGGTGAAGGAAGACGGCAGCATTGATCTGCAGTTCGGCGGCAAGGTGTATCACACTGTCGAGGCCCGCGACCTGTGGAACAAGATCATGCGCGCCACCTATGATTATGCCGAACCGGGCGTGATTTTCATCGACCGCATCAACCAGATGAACAACCTGAACTATTGCGAGCAGATCGCGGCGACCAACCCTTGTGGCGAACAGCCGCTGCCGCCTTATGGCGCCTGCCTGCTGGGCTCGGTCAACTTGGCACGTCTGGTCACCAACCCGTTTGAGAAAAACGCTGAACTGGACCCGAAGGCACTGGACAAACTGGTGCGCACTGCAATTCGCATGATGGACAATGTGGTTGACGTGTCGCGCTTTCCGTTGGAAGCGCAGCGTCAGGAAGCCCAGGCCAAACGCCGGGTTGGTCTTGGCGTAACTGGTCTGGCGGACGCGCTGCTGATGCTGGGCCAACGCTATGGTTCGGATGAAGCTGCCGCTCAGACCGAAGCCTGGATGAAACTGATTGCCCGTGCGTCTTACCTCGCGTCGGTGGATCTTGCGAAAGAAAAAGGCCCGTTCCCGCTGTTCGATGCCGAAGCCTATTTGAACTCTGGCAATATGCTGCAGATGGATGATGACGTGCGTGAGGCAATCCGCAAACACGGCATCCGCAACGCGCTGCTCACCTCCATTGCCCCCACCGGCACCATCTCGCTTTACGCGGGCAACGTGTCCTCGGGGATCGAGCCGGTGTTTGCCTATGCGTACACCCGCAAGGTTCTGCAACCCGACGGCACCCGCACCGAAGAAGAGGTTGTCGATTACGCGGTGCAGATGTGGCGCGACAAATTCGGTGACAAAGAGCTGCCGGATTACTTCGTGAATGCCCAGACACTGGCGCCAGCAGATCACGTGAAAATGCAGGCCGCCGCGCAGAAATGGATCGACAGCTCGATCTCCAAGACCATCAACTGCCCGGAAGACATCTCGTTTGACGCGTTCCAATCGGTTTACATGCAGGCGTGGGAATTGGGCTGCAAAGGCTGTACCACCTATCGCCCCAACGATGTGACCGGCTCGGTTCTGTCGGTGTCGGAAGACAGCGAGAAAGCGCCCGAAGTCGAAACCGGTGCCGATGTGGTCTACCTGTCAGAACCACTGGACCGCCCGCAATCGCTGGAAGGGCATACTTACAAGGTGAAATGGCCCGATAGCGAGCACGCCATATACATCACCATCAACGACCTGCTCATTAACGGCCATCGCCGCCCGTTCGAAGTGTTCATCAACTCGAAAAACATGGAGCATTTCGCCTGGACTGTGGCGCTGACCCGGATGATTTCCGCCGTGTTCCGCCGTGGCGGCGAGGTGAGCTTTGTGGTCGAAGAACTGAAAGCAGTGTTTGATCCGCGCGGCGGCGCATGGATGGATGGCAAATACATCCCATCCATTTTGGCAGCCATTGGCGGCGTGATCGAGCGCCACATGGTGGCCACCGGCTTCCTTGAAGCAGAAGGCATGGCGCCCAAATCTGACCCGCAAGCTGAAGTCATGGCCATCGGAGAAGCCCCCCGCGGCCCGGCCTGCCCCAGCTGCGGCCAGTTTGACATGCGTATGGTCGAAGGCTGCATGACCTGCGGCAGCTGCGGCCATTCCAAGTGCGGCTAGACAACTACCGTCGAAGTGTTGTGAAACGACACATAATTGTGAAAACCAACAACAGTTTGCAATTTGACCAGCTTAAATTGCAATTCTGACCACTATAAGTGTGCCATCGCCTCTACCGGGCGGTGGCTCTATTTTTGGGATACCCGATATTTGTTTGCACGGCCCGAATTTCTGCTTTGCTGATTGCCCGCGGCGGGCAAGTCTTGGTTTTGACATCGCAGTCTGCAAGGTGATCAGGAATACGTGCCCCTCAGCCATCGACCGATTTCACGCAAAGTTTGAACGACGGCAAAGGTTTTGATGGGGACTAAGCGAACTATGCTGATATGACTTCAATGATGTTTGAGTGCTGAACCGCGCCGAAAAGACTGGGCTTTCTTAAGGGGCTGCGAACAAAAATAATCAAACTCCCGCGATCGCAATTATCAATAAGGAAAAGTCATGACCACTGAACTAATTTCTCTTAGTGGCAGTATCATGTTGGCCAAGGAAGAGCTTCTTAATAAAGTCAAAGGCATGTTTGAAGCAGGGGTTTATCCTCTTTATTACCCTCACATTAAGCACAACGACAGACTTGTCCACGCGGGTTCAGCATTCGCATTGGAATACCAGGGCAAAATTTTTTTTGTTACCGCCGCGCACGTAATTTCTCATATTCCCGATTCACAAAGCGGTGAGCTTTACGCAGGCATCCCGTTGCAGACGCCCCAATATATTGGAACTAACTCCAGTGATGCGAAAGTAGTATTAAGCAATGACACTGATGATTTTGCGTTGATCGAAATTTCGGGAACTTTAGAGACTTTGGTCCGCAAGCAGGGGTTTGCCTCAGAAGGCCAACTATCATTCTATGGCGAGGGACATGATGAGCACTATTATGTTTGTCTGGGTTACCCTCATTCGAAAAACAAAGTTTGGGACCAGAATTACCGGGGAATTTCTATGCAGCAATTACAATATGAAACTACGGTTCAAAACGACGAAGGCAAACTGCAAGAAGCACTGGTCGACCCTACCAAACATCTTGCACTGCAAAGACTTGCAAAGCGTTCAATAGATTCAAATGGAAATATGAAGACACCCTATGGCTTCAAGGGCATGAGTGGAGGTCTCGTAGTAGATGCCGGAGCACTTGGAAACCCCGCAGTGATTGGCGATACCACTGGTGTTTCTCCTAAAGCCATTGCCATCATTATCGAGTATCATTCTTCGCCTCAAACTATCAAAGGTCTTAGGCTGAGCGTTTTGAAATCAGCGATGCAATGTGAGGGGATTTGGCCCTAATGGCAGCCTTTGAACTGGAAGGCGGCTTTACATTTCCTTTCCAGTCCTTGAAGTGTCTTGCAGCGCAGAACCGATCTCCTCCAAACTCACCAATGCTGCGCTTGCTACTTCCACTAATCTGAAGCGTGCCGGGACCTCTTGTTCTCCAAGCGTTCACGTCGGAGTGCATAGTTATGCCTGAACCTACAACTGCGCTCTATTAACTCGATGAAACCAGACAGGACTGGCCCAGCCGTTGTCAAAAAACGCGGACCAAGCCAGTTGATCAAATCCCAAAATCATTTGACCTTGCCCAACAAGCAGGCGGTTTTATGCGGTTTCAGCAACCACTTCGACCTCTGGAGGTGCGGGCTCCTGTGCCAATTGAAGGAGCACATTCGGTCGAATTCTCTTTATTCGCAACGCTCGGAAGCCGGTTTCAGTTTCGGAACGTCGATCAAGCTCGCTCAGAATTTTCAGCGCCCATTCCTTTTCTGGAGACAAGTCGCGCTCCAACTGATTGGAACCATATCTGTTTTCAAGAGCGAGGTTTACGTATCGCCAGTTATTGCGATCTGCAGAAAGCCAAGCATCAACAAACTCCTTCGGCTCTATGCCGTGAAGCAAAGGAATGTAGGCATAAGGGCTCGGCCCATTGTTGATTGAAGAGACCGCATCGGAAAATGCATTTGGATCTTCTGAAACCATCTGCAGAAGATCTTTCAAAACATCAGGGAATGTCGCCTGAAGTGCAAGTTCCCGCGATGTAATCAAGTGATCCAAAATCTCCTTAAAATGGGTGAAATTCTCGGCACTTACCCAATAGCAAAAGCCATCGTATGCCCTTTCGAAGTCGTCATACCATCGCCAATCGGTCCCGCGCGGGGGTAAACGGCCATCCTTCAACAACTGACTAATGTAATCTTTGCCCTCATTCACCACGGCTTCTACCGATTGATCAATGATCCCGTTTTCCGCCATCATCATCCGTAGAGAGAAAACGTGAAGCATTTCGCCGGATCCTGTGATCTCACGTTTTTCAAGCTGCTCTTCCATGCGCTTTTGAGCAATTTCAACGCAACCATCATCCAGCTTGTCAAATTGAATGACTACTTTCCAAGGCGAAACGTCTTCTGGAATTATGAAATGGGGTGAATTGTCTATCGACTTGCGGATCTCTTCCGTTGGGAAGCGACCTTCAACCAGCATTGAAACCAATACAGCGTCATTGAGCATCCCAGTTTCTAAGTCAATTTCGGGGTATTTCTCATTTGCGACCACCAATGGCGGTGTCTTCGGTGCGTTTTGTGCGTTCCCATGAACGCGCATCATGTAACCCACTCGAACTCCGCGTCGGTTACGAAGGTCTTTTTCCTCCAGATCGCCTGAGCGAAACCCAACCGCAAAAGCCGTAAAACTCATGACCAATTCAGTCATAGCTTCTTCGCATTCCCGGTGCCTTCCATGAAGCGATTTGTGCAACCGGACCAAATCCTCGATTACATGTCGAAGGACACGGAGCGACTTTTCCTGGGATCTCTGAAAGACATCCACAATTAGAGGCTTGTGGGACTTCACAAATCCTTTGCCTTCATCGTCCTTGACTTCAGATGAAAAGCATTCGAACGCCATTTCAACCTGAGGCTCAATGCGAATGGTTTGGCCGAATGTCTTTTCTTTGATTGACTTGAATTTCTCCCCCAATAGATTTTCATCGTCATGGGCAATCACAATTACTCGGAATTCTTTGTGTTCGACGTAGGAGTTAATCGCGCCCAGAACTTCTCCAAGATCAATACTGCTTCTTTCCAAGTCATCGAAAACCAGGGTTTTACCTGGCTTCACTTCATTTTTTAAGAATGCATTTGCTACTTCAGGGACCACTCCCAATGGAACGGTAAATCCCAATGCGCCTACATCCTTTCCCTTGAACAGGTTAAGATATCCGCTTGTTTTAGCTTTGGCCGGGTGTGCGGCTGCAAACACTTCAGCATGAATTTGCTCCACTGTTTGCAGCCCATACAAGCTCACGTAAATGTAGCTTTCGTCTGGCAAGCATTCTTTGACCTGAAACGTTTTCCCAGTTCCCCACTCGCCGGTTACGAGAACCGCGTAACCTGGCGCCTTCAAGGTGGAATAGTGTTGCAGGTATTCTTGAAGGTGAGACATAGAGAACTGATCCATAAGCAAATTAAAATGGCTGCTAACAGGCACATGCCCGTGCCTTCGGGACACATATCGCGCAACCAGTCGGCTATACAGGTATTTTTTTGCCAAGTTCACTCGATTGGAAAGATTTTGGCGCGACAGGAAATACCATAAGGCCGGCACCGCGGACCTTAAGATCGCGGTGAGTTCATTCGCCGCTTTTCGCATGTGAAATACACCAAATGACGGATTAGCCTTCTGAGAGGTTCAGCCTGTGGAGGAAACCTTGATCTTTTGCTTGATCAAAAACCTTCATGTCGGGATGAGCCTAAGCGTGCGATATACTGTGGATTCCGACACGAAGTAGCGTTCTTGGTCTGTGAAGGTCACCGCCAACTCGCGCGGCGACAGCTCTGTCTCCTCCATAGGCGCTGACGTCAGACAATGATGATCATCATAGGCGAACAGCGTGAAGCCGCCCGCTATAAATTGGGGCGCTAAGTGGGGGTGTTATGTTTGCGCGTTTTCATCATTCAGATCTCTTAGCGGGTTTCAAAGTGTTTGGGCCAAGGTCTCGTATTGTTTGATCCCAGTATTTTTCGCTACATTCCCCCCATGCAACATGCTGAGATTCCATTTTTTCCTCCTGCCATATCCCGCACACATGAGGTTTGTGGAGCGGGTGCATATGCGTTTGCCTTTGCGCTCACGGCGCGATTGGAGGGCCATACCATGTGGGTTTGCGAAGAGTGGCAAAACACTCAGATCAACCCAACCGGATTCGCCAATTTCGCGGAACCTTCAGAATTGACGATCTGTAAAACAGGCAATCAAACAGAAACACTTGCCGTCGCCGAAGAGGCTCTGCGGTCTGGCGCTGTGTCGCTGGTTGTCATGTACCTTAACAAGCCATTGGGGCTGACAGAGGGGCGGCGGCTGCAGCTCGCGGCGAAAGATGGGAAATCCACCGGGTTGGCTATTATTCCCGAAGGTATGGGGAGCAATGCCGCAGAAACGCGTTGGCGCTGCACTCCCATGTTCGACCCTAAAGACTCGACTCTGCAAAGGTGGGAGCTCATAAAGAACAAATCAGGAACGTTGGGTGTCTGGCATGTTCGATGGGATACAACGTCGCGTAGTATCATTATGGTTTCCCCGGCTCGCGAGTGACCGGGTTTTGCGCCTGCGCCCGGTTGAAGGGCCCTTTGTCCTGATGCTGAAACAGCAAAATGCCAACCGGGTTTACTGCCTAAATGCTGCCGCCACAAAACAGGGTTTGCATCAGGGCATGCCCTATGCGGATGCCCGTGCCTTTTGTCCAAGCCTGCAAAGCCGGCTGGCGCAGCCTGAGCTGGATCAGCAGTTTTTGCATGTGCTGCGCCGCTGGGCCACGCGCTATTGTCCATGGGTCGGGTTCGAGACTGAGAATGGCTTGGTGATGGATGTCACCGGGTCAACGCATCTGTTTGGTGGAGAGGTGTCGATGCTGGCCGACATGCGCATGCGCCTGATGCGCGCCGGGATTTCGGTACGGATCGGTCTTGCAGATACGCGTGGGGCGGCTTGGGCCTTGGCGCATTATGACGAGGGGGTTGCCCCTAGCGGCGAAGCGCTGGCCGCTCTGGCGGCCTTGCCAGTCGCGGCTTTGCGGATCGAAGACAGCATATCAATCGCGTTACAACGCCTGGGATTGCGCTGCATCAGCGATTTGGTGGGGGCAGCCCGTGCGCCGTTGACCCGCCGGTTTGGCCCCGGTCTTTTGCTGCGATTGGATCAGGCTTTGGGCACACAACCCGAAGAGATTTCCCCTTATGCTGACCCGCCACATTATGCGGTGCGGATGACGCTGCCAGAACCGATCGGCTTGCTGTCGGATGTGATGGCAGGTGCAGAGCGGCTTCTTGTTCAACTCTGTGTGAAATTGAGAACGCAGGAAGTGGGTGCGCGAAACCTGTGCATCACCTTGCGCCGGGTAGATCAGGGGCACCAACAGGTTGAGCTGCGGCTGGCCCGGCCTTTGCGTGACCCAAAACGCATCCTGCCGCTCTTTGAACGGGGGCTGAGCGAGGTCGATGCAGGGTTTGGCATTGATCAGTTGAGGCTGGAGGCGACGCAAGTGGAAACCTGCCAGTGCAGCAGATCAGCCATGTTTCAGGTGGCAAG
>JQGR01000002.1_pt1 | contig 50996 bp, 54 predicted proteins | sample 210181 | NCBI WGS metagenome assembly JQGR01 (sample SAMN02928655, study PRJNA255238) | bioreactor metagenome | biome: continuous culture; feature: L-culture metagenome assembled contigs; material: continuous culture biomass; isolation source: continuous culture inoculated with microbial biomass... | reverse complement strand
TCATGCGCCAACCCACCGGCAAAATAGTTCAGATCCGGGTTCTTGGCATAAGAAACTTCCCAGATTTCCGGCACATCTTTCAGAGCCAGCACAAAGCTTTCGCGCGGCGGGGCTTGATAAACCGCCGATACCCGCGAGGGTTTGCCGTTCTTGCCGACAACCTCATGTACTTCCGCCACCGAAAGGTCTTCGGTCGACAGGATGGTGAGGGAGTTGGGCAGATAACTTGCCACCGCCAGCCATTTGCCATCGCCGGACATGGCGATGTTGCGGCTGTTTAGCCCGGCGCGTACCCGACCGACCTCTTGCAGGGACCAGATATCATATTTCTGCACCCAACCGTCCCGCGACATGATGAAAACAAAATGCCCATCTGGGGTGAATTTCGGCCCCCCATGCACGGCAAACGGTGTGGCGAAACGGTCAAGCCGTTCAAAAGTGTCGCCGTCCAGAACCGAGACATGGTGATCGCCGGTTTCCACCGCTAGCGTGATGTTCATGGGGTCCGAAGACCATATTGGTGCTTCTGCGGCCACATAATCTTCGTTCATGGCACGGCTGGCCATGATCTCTTCTTCGCCCCAGGGCGGTATCGCCTCAAGCGGGGTTTTCAGATATTCGGCTAAGGCCTTGATCCGCTCAGCTGACAGATCTTCGGTAAAGCCTGGCATCTGCGTGGCAACGCGCCCTTCGCGGATCACGGCCTCGATTTTCGGACCACGCATCCGCTTCAGGGTCTGCGGGATCAGCGCGGGGCCTGCAGCGCCCAGTCGGTTTTCCAAATGGCATTCGGCGCAGAACTCTTTGTAGTCTGCAACCGGATCCACGACCTCTTCCGCTGTGGCTGTGCTGCTCAGAACCAAAGCCCCAAAACCCACAGCCAATGCGCGTGCGCGATTAGAAGAACTGATGCTTCGGGTCATTGCTTTTTCCTCGGAACGGGGTGGTTTCAAGACGTTCGGCATCTGCCACGCCGATTTCGTCGTTTGACAGGTAACAGGCGGGGTCTTCCGCCCAGGGGTCACCGGTCACCTGCAGGGCGCGAATGCGGGTATTGCCACCGCAGATGTCTTTGATCTTGCACGCCCCACAGCGCCCTTTCAGCGGGCGGGGGCGGGTGCGCAAGGTGGCCAGCATCTGGTCATCGCTGGTCCACCATTCGGAAAACTTCTTCTTTTTGACATTGCCGATCGTGTAATCGGACCAATAGGTGTCGGGATGTACGTAGCCCAAATAGTCGATATTGGCGACACCCAGCCCGGACGAGTTGCCCCCCAAGCGGCCAGATGTTCGCGCAGGTTTGCCACTTTCTCCGCGTCAAAACGTTGTTCCGCCCATTGCAGAAAATACCCCGCATCGGCGTCATTATTGCCGGTGACGATATCCAGCGGTTTGTTTTCTGACACAGCTTGCCAAGCGCGATCCAGCAGAAGGTCCAATCCCTGACGGGTCATTTGGTGATGGGCATCTTCGCCCCGGTGCTTGTCGCCGCGACCTGCGTAGACGAGGTGTGAGAGGTAAAACTTGTCCACGCCTTCGTCGTCACATAGTTTCAAAAGATCCGGCAGGTGATGCTGCGTGCCTTCGGTGAGACAAAAACGCAAGCCAACCTTCACACCGCGTTTCTTCAGTTCGCGCACGCCGCGCACCGCCGCGTCATAGGCGCCATTCACACCGCGGAACCAGTCGTTTGTCTCACCGATTCCGTCAATGGAAATGCCTACATAGTCAAAACCGATCTCGGCCACCTGATCGGCGGTTTTACCAAAGATCTTTGTACCATTGGTCGAAAGGGCCAAAACCCGCACCTTGTCGCGTGCGGCCTTGGCCAGCGGGAACAAATAAGGGCTGTCGAGCGGTTCGCCACCAGAGAGGATCAGTGCGGGGACTTTGAATTCCCCCAGATCATTGAGCACATTCATGGCTTGTGCTTCATCCAGTTCTCCAGGGAAATTAACATCCGCCGAGACCGTGTAGCAATGTCGGCAACGCAGGTTGCAGCGGCGGGTCAGGTTCCAGATAACCACCGGTTTCACCATGCCGGACCCACGACGTTGGCGCACCGGAGTGGGGTTCACAAGTTGGCTCATGTATTCGGTCAGTCGAAACATTGGCTCAGCCTTTCTTACGAAGCCGCAGCCCCGTCTTTTTCAGGATGCGGGTGGAGTAAAGGATGTCTTTTGGCGCAGTGCATCACCTAATATCCCAGCAATCTCGGCGCGTTTCTCTTCCACCTCGTCAGAGGTCTCGCCATGGATCATGGCAAACAGGTTATAGGGCCAATCGGGCAGGGCACGGGGCCGTTCGTAGCAGTGGGTCACGTAAGGCAGCGCGCCGATCTTCTGACCCAGTTCAGTCAGTTGATCATCGTCAACATCCCAGACGCTCATACCATTTGCAGTCATGCCCAGTTTGTAGTGGTTGGGGGCGGCGGCAATGCGACGGATCACGCCGCTTTCCTTCATGGTGGTGATCCGCTGCATGATCTCGTCTTCACCCAGACCAAGGATGGCACCCAGATCAGCATAAGGTGTGGGCGACAGGGGCAGCCCAGTTTGAGTTACCTCAATGATCTTGCGGTCTGTATCGTCGATTGTCATGCCGCCACCCGGAAGCCGATGTAAAACTCTTGCAGTTTGGGAAACTGGTGGACTGTCAGTCCGGTTTCCCCTTCGATCACATCTGCTGTGGCCCCGATCCCTTCGGGTGTTTCGCAGGCCAGCACGAACCACATGTTCAACTGATGCGCACGTTCATAATTATGCGCCACCTCGGGATGTGCATTGACCTTTGTTAGGACATCGTCAAATTTTTCATCCGGCACTGCCATAGCGCAGAGGCAAAAGGCCCCGCCCATGGCTGCAGCGTCAAAGAACGGTCCAAAGCGGGTAAGCACGCCCGCGTCTTTCATCGTGCGCACCCGGTCAAGAAGCTCGGCCTCGGTGATGCCCAGCTCTTTGGCCAGAGGTTGAAACGGGCGGTGGGCCATTGGCAGGTCATCTTGCAGGCTGTTGATGATTGCGCGGTCAATCTGGTCCAGGGTCATGCGGGGACCTCCGTTTTGCGGGCGCGGTCGATCAGCGCCCCTTTCTGTTTGAAGCAGCGGGTAGAGAAGAGCACCTTGCGGGTCACGCCGGAAAGCTCCGGCAGGGTGGCGGCGTTCTCGATATTCTCCAGAGCCACTTCGCGGGATTTGGCGTGGAACATGGTGTAAAGGCGCCAAGGCCATACGTCTTTGACCGGGCGGCGTTCGTAGCAAAGGGTCACGCCCTTTTGCGCGGCTAACTTGGGGCCAATTTCGCCGATTTGGTCAGTCGGAACATCCCACACCACCATGGCGTTTGAGGCCCAGCCAAGCTTGCGATGACGCACAATCACACCAAGACGCGAGATCAGGCGGGCCTCTTGCAGAATGCGGATACGGGCCAGCACGTCCTTTTCGTCACGTTCCAGTGCATTCGCAAGATCCGCGTAGGGCGTGGGCGATAGCGTCATGCCAGAAGAGAGCGCCGCCATGATAGGGCGGTCGCCATTCGTCAGTACTGAATGATCCACGGTGCGAGCGGGGGGCATTGCCTCGGATGTGCCGGTCAATTTGAAGCCAAGATCGATATTGAACGGCTGTACCAGACGCAGATCCAACACTTGTAACCCGGTGCGCTCTGAAATCCGCGCCAGCGCTGCATCCACAAAGGCACGATCCGGGCCGGTCATCACAAACCAGATATTCCAATGGTCTTCGCGCAGGTAGGAGTGGTTGACCCCATCTTCTTCGTTGATGAGCGCAGCCACCTCCTTGATCCGCTCTTCCGGTGCGGCCACGGCGGCGAGGGTCGAGGCAGAGACGGTGTTCGGCGCGCAGGTGGCGCCGATCCGGCTGATCTGACCGTTTTTCAGCAGGTGCATGAGGCGGGCAAGAACGTTGTCCTCGCTGATGTTCAATGCTTCGCCAAGGGTCTGATACGGGCGGTGCGATAGCGGAAAATTCCGCTGCCACCCGTCCAGAAGGGCGCGATCAGTCTCGTCAAACTGGTCCATGCCTTACAGCCCGGTGCGGTGGGCGCGGGCGGTGAAAAAGATGCCCGAGGGGCTGTCGGCCTCAATTTCGCGCAGCAGTTCATAGGTCTGAGTGTCGTAGATCTTGACCTTGTTTTCATCGCGGACCGAGACCCAGATCTCGTGCCCGCGCGGGGTGAATTCCATATGCAAAACGGCGGGGCCGGGCTTGAACTCATGCACGATTTCTTTGCTGACGCTGTCGATCACCTGAATGGTGTCATTCAACGGGTGGGCGAAGTTCACCCAAACCTGCCGCCCATCGGGGCGCGCCATGGCGAACACGGGCTGACCATAGGTTTTGGTGCGCGCGGTTTCTTGCAGCGAGTTTGCATCGATCCACAGCACTTCGTGGTGGCCCACCGCAGGCAACACAAATTCAGCACCGGTGTGTGCCCAGCCCTCTAGATGGGGCATCTTGTAGACCGGCATCTCTTCCTGTCCGCGGCCATAATTGGGCAGCACGCGGATGGGTTCTGGTTTCTCGGCCCAGAGGTCCAGCGCGGTCAGGCCATCTTCGCCGAAAAGCCCTGTAATATAGGTGCGCCCATTGGCCGTAACCAGCGCGTCATAAGGATTTTCGCCCATGTCGGGGATCTTGATGATCTTGACCTCACCGCCATTATCTACGGCGGACATATCGGCAATCCAGGTCTCTCCTGTGTCCACATGGTGAATACAAAGCGGCGCCCGGGTGCATCCACCAGCCCGATGGTTTTTGAACCGGTGGGGATATCTGCGACCAGCTCCAGCGTGTCGGCATTGAAGATTTTCACCCCACCGGGCTCATAGTTTGAAACTGCAACCAGTTTGCCGTCATCCGAGATTGCACCGCCGATCGAGTTGCCGCCCTGCACCACGCGATTGGCAATTTTGCGTTTGACGATGTCGACCTTGGTCAGCCCACCGTCCCGGCCAAAAACATAAGCGTAGCGTTCATCCGGGGAATACACCATCGAAGCGTGACTGAGATCGCCCAGTCCTTCGATCCGGGCCAGCGCGGCGCGTTCGGATTGGTCGATCAGAACCACCGAGCCCTTGGCCCGTTCGATCACCAATCCCAAATCGCCGGTAGCGATGGTGTTTGTCTCCGTCGGCGTGTCGGCAAGTGCCGTTGTGGTCACCAAAAGGGTTAGGGCAAGCGCGGTGTGAAACGGTTTCATTGCGCGTCTCCTGTCAAAAGATAATGGGCAATCCACTGTGCTTCCTCTTGGGTGATGAGGGGGCGCCAAGGTGGCATTGCGGTGTCGGGAATCCCGTCAAGGATCATGAGTTCCAGCACATCCGGATCGTAATGGGTAAGGCTTTGTGGCCGAATGTCAGGCCCCAGTCCGCCCTTTAGTGTCAGCCCGTGGCAGGACCCACAATCCTGATGCACAAGGCGCGTCAGCGCCTCGGTGTTTAGCCCCCGATCCGCATCGGCGTTTTCGGCCAATGCGGCCGGGGGGGGGCACGCTGCCCAAGCCGCAATCGCCATCGCGGACAGGAAAGCGCTTCTTTTGAAGGTGACTGTGTGGTTTGAGTGGGAAACGCCTGCACCCGTTGAAGGTGTCGGGCGTTCGACCCCAAGCTGCACGTCAGCTTCGTTTCGAAACGCTTTTGGGAGAGAGGTGGCAGCGTGTCAGCCATGTGCAGAGATCCTTTCGGGCTCTGCCTGTTCAGATTCGTATAGCGAAACCACTTGGCCGATGATGAACAATGTCGGCGGTTTCAGGCCCGCTTCACGAGCATCCTGCGCCACGTGTTCCAGCGAGGTTACAAGGCGGCGTTCGTCCGGGGTGGTGGCGCGTGAAATTGCGAACACCGGGGTGGTTGGATCCATCCCTTCACCGATCAGCCCCTCGGCAATCTGTCCGATATTGGCGACCCCCATGTAGACCACCAAAGTGGTCATCGGGTCGGCCAAACGTTTCCAGTCCAGATCCAGCATTTCATCACGCGCCCGGTGCCCGGTGACATATTCAACACCCGTGGCCAAGTCGCGATGGGTCAAAGGCACGCCTGTGATGGCAGCCGCACCTTGGGCGGCGGTGATGCCAGGCACGTATTCGCTTTTCACACCTTCTGCTGCAAGATCTGCCGCCTCTTCAGAACCGCGACCGAAGATCAGGGGGTCTCCCCCTTTCAGCCGCGCCACATTGTGGCCAGCCTTGGCTTCGCGCACCAAAATGGCGTTGATCTCTTCTTGCGGTACCGGGTGATGATGTGATGATTTGCCAACAAAGATCATCTTTGCATCTTTGGGCGACATTGCCACGATCTCATCCGAGACAAGTCGGTCGTAGACCACAACATCCGCCGATTGCAGCAAGCGCACAGCTTTCATCGTCATCAGCTCCGGATCGCCGGGGCCTGCGCCAATGAGAAATACTTTACCCGTCATATCTGGTCTCGCTCGTCCTGTGGATGGCTGGACGCCGGACCCTCGCAGGTTGGTGGTGACATGGCTGCCCGCGGGTTGGGGGTGAGGGGGCAGCAATGAGAACGGAGCCATTGAGGGTCAGGCATTATGACCACAGAATTAACGGCTCACCAGTGTGTTTCCTTGACATGTGTTAAGGTAGGCCGGTTTTTGGACGGCCCTTCTTCGGAAACGGTGCTTAACGGTGAAATTACCCGGATCCAGAGGTTTAATTGCTGCCTGTTTCCACGGTAACCTGCCCAATCATCTTTTGGGTTTCCCAATGCGGACCACAGAGAATCTCTTGCGGGCCATCGGTCAAAAAGGTGAACTCGATAGCTTCTTCCGGGAAAGCGCGGTCACTTTCAGGCTCACCAGAGCCTTTTACGATGACCGAATGGCTGGTGCGTTTGTCTACATTGACCCAGCGCACCGTGGTGCCAAGTGGCACAGTCAGTTCCGCTGGGCAGAAGCTGTATTTGTACATTTTGACGATGGTCACATCTTTCTCATCTGCGGACGGCCCACCAAACAGTTCGACATAACGCTCTTCGGCCTTGGCGCAGATTTTTGCCATGTCTTTTTCTTTTGCAAACACTGGGCTTGTGGCCAGTCCGGCGAAAAGAAGGGCGGGAAGGGTTTTTGTCATCTGCATCGTTTTTCTCCTCGGCGGAAAGGGTGCGGCTGGGTGGGGCCGCATTCTTCGCCAAACTCTTGGGGCTGTGGGAACGCACAGTGAAACTTTTGCAAGCCTATACTGAAATCTTGGGTGGTATCAAATGAAACGGGCCCCGCATATGGCAGGGCCCGTTTGTAGGTCACCTCTGTTTGTGACCTTGTTGGGTGCCGATCCTATTGACCAACCACGTCGATCTGGGCATCCGCATTGTCCAGCGCCAAAGTGGTGTTCAGCGTGACATGGTGGAAGCGGGCCGACGAGAAGTCGTCATGGATCGCAAAGCCAACGGTGTACATCTGACCCGGTTCCAAAGCCACGTCACCGGGGGCGCCAGTGACCAATGGGCGGGCAAAGGTGACGGTCCACATGCCGCCAGACAGATTTGCCGACGCTGTGATTTCACCATCGTTTTCCACTCGGCGTTCCAGCAGGTAACCGTTTGTGGAAGATCCGTCAGCATAGACGCGCATCAGGTCCATGAAGGTGCCATCTGCAAGCAGCTGTTCGATCTCTTCCGGCGACTTCACCTTGTCCCAACCACCCTGGGCTTTGCCACGTTTGCCTTTGACTTCAACCTTGGTGCGGCTTTCGGTCAGGTATTTGGTGATGGTGCCCTGGGCCTTCAGTTGCGCAGCCACCGCGTCGTTTGCGGCAATCGCATCAGAGCCCGGATCAAACGGCATATAGGTGTTGTCCGCGTGACAGGTGGCCCAGCAGCCAACCTGATCACCCAGTTTCACACCGGTGCCGGTGATCATCATGGCAACTTTAACCTGGTTATCCGGGTCCATTTTTCCACCATCCACGAATGGCGCAGGGTTGTGACCGGTGTCAGCCCAGCTGAGTTGGACATACATATTGTCCGCGTCATGTGCTGCTTTCAGAGTGGCGCTGATGATGCCAGGTTTGCCCGGGATCGGGGTCGGCTCCAGCTCATCTTTCTTGCCGCCGCCGCCCGCCACGATCTTGCCACCGATGGCGTCAAGTTCTTTGGCGTGACAGGTGGTGCACTGATCGCCCCCTTTGGTCAGCGGACGTGCGCCGCCGTGTTGCTTGCCGTTCTGCACCCACTCAAACGATGCCTGGCCTGGGTAGAACAGGGTTAGATCGCTGGACGGAACTGCAGCCCAGTCAATGCCCGGAGCAACGTCTGAACCACCACCGGATGCCGCGGTAGGTGCTGCACCAGAGGCTTTGGCGCGTTCTTCTTCTACAGCGGCGTCAACCGCTGCTGTGATACGCGCTTGCAAGGCGTCTTGTTCCGCGTCTTTCGCAGCTTTCGCAGCTTCGGCTTCTGCAGCTTCTTTGGCTTCTACACGTGCCAGGCTTTCGAGGTATTCCTTTGGAACTTCGCGGATGTAGTCCGGGTTCGGCGCTTCGAGAACTTCGAGGTACTCATCTTCCGCCCGATCACGCACATCCTTGTGGGCAATACCTTTGTGACAGTCGATGCAGGTCTGTCCAGTTTTCATCGCGTTCAAGTGCTGCTGGCGCGCGCGGGGTCTTTGGAACTCCGGCATCATCGATTCGAAATCGTGACAGTTGCGGCATTCGCGCGAGTCGGATGACTTCATCCGTTCCCATTCGTTCATGGCCAGTTGCAGGCGGTGCGTGTCGAATTTCTCGGGCGTGTTGATCTTGCCAGTGATCTTGCCCCAAACTTCTTTCGAGGCTTTGATTTTGCGAATGATCTTGTGAGTCCAGTCCTTCGGGACGTGGCAATCCGAACAGACCGCGCCGACACCTGATCGGTTCACATCGTGTATTGTGCCCTGATATTCGGGATAAATATAATCCCCCATCTCGTGACACGAGACGCAGAAATCCATTTTGTTTGTGGCTTCCATGGCGGTGTTGAAACCACCCCAGAAGATGATGCCGGCGACAAAGACACCGGCGATTCCGGCAACGGGCATTCCCCAAAGGAAATAGCGTCGCCAAATTGGCTTTTTCGGTTCAGCACCGTTGGTCTGGGTCATGTCCCGGCTCCGTTCTGGCTGCGTTTGGCTTGTTTTTTGGGCGCATCCCTTGCGCCAAGGAAAAGGGGCGGGCGTGATGCCCGCCCCTTTATAGGCTTGCCCCTATGGGCATAGTCTTGACTTAGGTCACGTGGTTCGAACGGTTGTAGACGTTGAACTTACCGGTCGGGGCGAAGAGCCCTTTCACGCGGCCTTTTTCTTCCAGCGTTTCGGCGTCGTAAATTACGATTTCACCGTTCGGCTCAAGCGAGTCGCCGAGGTTCCAGTTGGAAACCCAAACTTCGGTACCGTCCGAGTTGAACTCGAAGTGCACAGCGGCGTGGCCTTCTTGTTCGGTCAGCTGGATCGTTTTCACAATCTCACCGGTCTCTTTCGAGATAACCTGAACCGACTGCTGCACTTCCGGATCGGGGTGCTTGGTCTGGTCAGCCCAAACGTATTTCGAATTCGGGTGGGTCCGTACAAACAGGCCAGGTCCGTCGGTTTCGACTTCGTAGCAGGTTTTCCAAGCTTCATCCGGGCGACCTTCAGGGTCATTGCCCCATACAGTCACGGTGCCTACACCCAGATGGGTCGTACCAGCAACCGGACCACATTTCGGATCGTTCCAGTTGGCGCCCGGGCCGGGGTGCGGCAGAGCAGCAACGTCGATCAGAGCTTCCAGCTTGCGGTCTTTGGTGTCGACAACAACCATTTTGTTCGATGCGTTTGCAGCGATCTGGAAGTAGCGACCGGTCGGGTCAAAGAAACCATCGTGCAGGAACTTGGCGGTGTCGATCTTGTCGATCCGCAGGTTGTCCAGATCCGAGTAGTCAACTTGCCACATTTGGCCCAGCTCTTTCACAGCAACCAGCCAGCTGGTTTCGTTCGGAGTGGTGTAGATCGCGGCCACGCGGGCCTCTTCCACATAGTCACCGTCGATGTTCACGCCGCGGGTCGAAACAACCTTCAGCGGTTCCATGGTCACAGCATCTGCAATCACGAAGTGCGGTGGCCAGTAACCACCACCGATGACGTATTTACCGTCGCCAGAGATGGCCACGTCGCGTGCGTCATAAGCAACTTTAACTTCGGAAACCAGCATCTTGTCCGGGGTCTGCCAGAGGTCGATTTTGGTCATTTTGCCATCGCGGCCCATGGTGTACCAGAAGCGGCCGGGCTGTTCAGGCTCGGTGACCTTATGGTGCTCAGAGGCTTTGATCACGTGCACAGCATAACCGGTCGGAATGTGCACCAGAACTTCTTTGGTGTCACCGTCAACAACGGCCACTTTACCAGCATCACGTTCGATGACGACGAAGAAGTTTTCCCAGTTGCGGCCGTGTAGCGGCTCGGTCGGGTAGTCTGCTTCTTCAACATAGACCTTGCGGGTCTCTTTCATCTGAGCCAGCGACATTTCTGGCGGCTTCGGCGCTTCCATTTGGATGTAGGTCGCCATGTTTTTGATTTCTTCTTCGGTCATGATGTCCGAGAAGTTGTTCATGCCGCCTTCAGTACCCCAGGCGATAATTTTCTCAAGGCGTTCTTGGCCGAGCTTCAGCGTACCGCCTTCGGTGACGGTGCCATCTGCAGCAGTTTTCTTCCACTTCGGCTCAAGGTTCTTACCGGTGGCGCCTTTGCGAAGTACGCCGTGGCAACCAGCACATTGTTCAAAGTAGATTTGCTTCGACTTCTCGAAGGCTTCTTCGCTCAGGGTCGGGCCCTCAGCAACTGCCGGCAGAGCGACGCTGCCGAGCAGGACTGCAAAACCAATCCCTAGCGTGTGGCGTGTTTTATTGGTGATTCCAAGTGACATGATCACTCTCCGTTTGCTTGGTGAGGCAGGGGAAAGATGCTGTTGGGCGCTGGTGAGAGTCTTGACATTTGTCAACGCAACTAACGAAAAGTTGAACTTTCGCAGGAACGCGGCGGTGATGCTGAAATTTCCATAAAGAGGAACGCGTAGCGCGCGGATCAATAGGTCTGAAAATTCTGTACCTCTGATATCAAGGCCTGCTCCGCTTCACCCGTCACGAAAAAATGAAGAAACTGCGACAATCTTGACTTTGGTTAAGAACGACCATTGGAAAGCTCGCCATGTTGACGACAGGATTTCACTGGCCCTGGTGTGACACCCTGCGGCCAAATGCATGGAGGAATTGATGGGGCCACCCTGTCGGCACGCCCACGTTTCAGACCGAAACACAGGATATGCGCCTGACCACCGTCAGTCCCCGCTTCTTTCTAACCGAACACCCCGATCCCGCTCTCTCTCCTGCGATTTCGACCTCCCACATCGCATTCGCGAATTCGAGTTTCATGAGCGTGTTTCTGGGTTAGGCGCCAGTCAGCTGCGTCCCTTGTCTGGCTGGCGCCAACGCATCACGCGCCCGTTGTGGCGTGTTTGTGACCGCAAATACGAAATGCGGCCTCTTTGTTTCCAGTCCTGCTGTTCTTGGGTGAGGCCGGCAGATTACGGAAACGATCATGTGCAATGTCCCGTGAAGGAACGGTCATGGGCGACCCGCACATACTGCCAGCCGTCTGATTGCACCTAGTGCAAAATGAGGCCGCTACCAACCCTTGTGGTTGGTGGGCGGCTGGCTTTCAATTTGGTGAAATCCTCCCCTTTCTGGCGGTGCCTGCCTGTGGCTCCTGTGCACGGTGTGCTTGAGTGTCGAGGGGTGCACTAAATCATAGATTGCGTTGTCGACTTACACTCATAATATTGAAGTGAATTTCGAGACCAGTCTTATGAAATCGCTCCATTACCGTCTCCGGTCTATTTTGCTGCTGCTGTCTTTGCCAGCGGTGGTGCTGGTGGTGTTGCAGGCACTTTGGGACCGAAATGAAGTGATCACCGATAGCAAACTTGCCGCTGAGCGCATCGCTGGATCTTTGGCGATGGAGCAAAAGCGCATCATTGCCGAAACCCATCAATATCTAAGCCGGCTTGTGGAAGTGCCTCAGGTTCAGAAACCAGACACGCAACAATGCTCTGATTTCCTCTCTGCGACCCTGAAGTTGTCATCTGCCTATGTAAACCTTGGGGTGCCAATGGCCGATGGGCGGCTCCTGTGTAATGCGTTGCCGCTGAAAAAGGCAGTCAGCGTTGCGGATCGGGCCTATTTCCAACGCGCCCGTGACCAGCGCCGGTTCTCGGTTTCAACTGTTCAGCAAGATCGGGCGATGGCAATTCCCAGCGTGAATTTTGCGTTTCCGGTACAGCCTGATTGGCCGGACGGAGAGGTGGTTGGCGTGGCCGTGGCTGTTGTGTCATTGTCGTGGTGGAGCCAGCAACTTGGCAAACAGAACACGCCGGATGGGGCTGTGGCGTTTGTGGTCGACAGCTCAGAACGGCTTGCGGCCTATTTTCCTGAAACGCCCAAGATGCTTGGCCAGCCGGTCAGCGTTCTGGGGCTGGAGGGGTTGAAGGATGCCGCGGGTGAATTCGATATCCGTGATGGTAACGATGGTGTTCGACGGCTATTCCACAAAGCCAGTCTGTTTCAGGATGCGGCAGGAAATACAGTTTACGTAGGGGTTGGTATTCCGATCGACAAAGACCTGGCTGCTGCAAATTTCCAAGCCTTGCGCAGCCTGTTTACGCTACTGATTGGCGGCGTTGCCTTGTGGCTGCTAGCGCGATACTGGACCCGGCGGGTGATTTTGCAACCGCTACAGGACCTCAAACGCGAAGTGCAGGGTGGTGGACGTGTGTCTGGTCAAGTGGCTGGGTCTGGCAATGTTGAAGAATTTAATTTTCTGAGTGCAGAATTTGCCAAGGCGCGGGGTGGATTGCGTGTTGCGGAAAGGGCAGAACGGTTGCGCCGCCAACAGCTTGAAGCGGTGCTGGATGCGCTGCCCGACCTATATTTTCGGATCAATCACGAGCACATCATCGTCGAATACAAGGCCAATAGTTCAGATGATGGGCAAGTTTCGCCCGAGGTGTTCTTAGGCAAGAATGTCAAAGAGGTGTTGCCGCTGGACGCGCACAAGAAGTTCGATGAACACTTCAAAAAGTACAAGCAAAGCAACTCGGTTGTAAGTTGGGAATACTGCCTGTCCGTGAAGGGCGAGGACCGCCATTTTGAACTGCGTGCCTGCCCTGTCCGTGGTGGTGACGACACAGTTCTGGTGATCCGGAACATTACCAAACGCCGCAATGCGGAAGAGGCAATGCGCCTGTCTGCGATGGTCTATGAAAGCAGTTCGGAAGGTATGATTGTCACAAACTCCGACCTGAAAATACTGTCCACCAATCCTGCGCTCTCACGGTTGACCGGGCGGGCAGCTGATCAGATGGTGGGGGCTAATCTTCGCCATATTTTGCCGCAGCCGATGCGCCGCAAGTTGCGAAATGGGGTTGCCCGAGCAAAAACCGGCGGCAAAGGATGGGGCGGTGAGCTACAGCTTCTTGGGATGGATGGTACGTTGATCCCAGCATGGTTTAGCATCAATGCCATTGCGGCTCCTGGGGGGCAGCCCGATCAGTTTGTTGTGCTGGTGCGTGACATGACAGATCAGAAAAGAGCCAATGAAATCATCTGGAAACAGGCGCATATCGACGCTCTGACCGGGTTGATGAACCGAGGCGCATTGGGTGAACATCTTGATGCGCTGATCGCGGACGCCAGCACGAATCGTAAAGAACTTGCTCTGCTGTTTCTCGACCTTGATGGCCTGAAGCAGGTCAATGACCGGCAAGGCCATGCGGCTGGTGACCAGGTGCTGCATGATGTCTCGCGGCGATTGCGTGAAGGCCTGAACCATGACCTGTCGATTGCACGGTATGGCGGTGATGAGTTCGTTTTGATTCTGGATGACACGCAGGTGCCGTTGGTGGATGACATTGTGACAACAGTGCTGGCGGAGGTGGCCGTCCCATTTGAACTTGGCGAGGACGTGGTGCATCTGACCGCCAGCCTGGGCATTGCGCGCTTTCCAGAGGATGCGGTGACCGGACCAGATCTGATTTCAGCAGCGGATCAGGCCATGTATGTGGCCAAATCAAGCGGACGCAATCGCGCCATGCCGTTCAGTCCGGGTATTCGGCGCGCTGCCATTGATAAGTTGCACTTGGTATCTGAGTTGCAACAAGCGATATATGGTTCCCAATTGAAAGTGCATTTTCAGCCGATTGTTGATCTGAAGACCGGACGGGTTCGTAAGGCAGAGGCGCTGTTGCGGTGGCAGCATGACACTTTGGGGCAGGTACCGCCAAGTCGGTTCATTCCATTGGCGGAAGAGGTGGGTTTGATTGAAAGCTTGGGGGATGTTGTCTTTCAGCAGGCCCATGACGCATTGCCCGAACTTCGCGCCCATTTCGGTGATGACTTTCAAATCAGCATCAACGTTTCACCGTCGCAATTGTCCTCCTCCATGCAGGCTTTGCGCAATTGGGTGCGCAAAATTGAACAGAGCGGCCAGACCGGGCGGGGTTTCATAATTGAAATCACCGAAAACGCTCTTCTGGATCAGCAAAACCCCGTTGCCGGACAGCTGGATGCATTGCAACGTGCAGGGTTCCAGTTGGCTCTGGATGACTTTGGCAAAGGGTATTCCTCGCTGTTTTATTTCCTTAAGCACAAGATTGATTACCTAAAAATTGATCAGGAATTTGTGCGTCACCTGCCCGGAAATGCAAAAGCAGATACGCTTTGCCGGTCGATGATTGAGATGGCGCATCGGCTGAATGTTCAGGTTGTTGCCGAGGGGATCGAAACCAAAAACCAATGTGCGTTTCTGGCTCAGATTGGTGCTGATTTCGGGCAGGGGTTTCTGTTCGAACATCCTCTGCCACTACAGGATTTGTTGGATGCCTCAGCATTGGAATGCGATCAGTTTGGCATTGGATAAATGCGGGATTGCCTCCCAAAAATTGCCACGCGTACGGCTCGTATCAGTGGGCATGCGTCAAGACGCAATAGCTCTCTAAGAGTGTTATGAAGCTGGTGGTAAGGCAATTGCGACGACATCTCGCAACGATGTTCCGATGTGGTGGGGGGTGACGCCCAGTCGCTCAAGCGGCAGACTATAACGGTTAAGCCAAAGCGTATGGTATCCAAACCATGTGGCACAACAAGCGTCCCAACAGTTTGAAGACACAAATAAAATTTCTTTCGCGGTCAGTCCAAGCCTGTCTGGCCCCATCTGATAGGCTTCCGGTGCGGTCTTGAATTTCCCAACGGCTTCGACACTGAGAACATGGTCAAAAAAATCTGAATATCCAGCATGTTCGATCGCGCTGTTCAGCATATTTGGGGTACCATTTGACAATATCGCCAGCGGTATCCCCGCGCGCTTTAATCGCTCCAACACTGCGCTGTTTTCCGAAAAGGCCTCAAGTCGGGCGTATTGTTGCATCAGCCTGTAACGGTCTTGTTCAGTAAGGATGAGATCCAGGTGGGCGCAGGCGTAATCCAGCGCGTCTTCGGTGACGCGCCAGAAATCCCGGTGCTTGTCGCAAAGGTCCGCAGACGGGTGTACTCAATTTGCTTGTCGCGCCAGATCTGGGCGAGGTTCTGCCCCATGTGCGGGAAAATTGCTTCGGCCAACTGAGAAACGGAAAAGACGTCAAACAGCGTGCCATAGGCATCAAATACGACAGCTCGAATGTTCTGTGGCATAGGAGGTCCTTCCTCGTTGTGCGCAAGGGTAGGACATGATGCCGTGGGAATAAACGTTAAGATCGCGAAGAAAAGGGCAGTCGTGGCAATGAGGCACCCCTAGCGCCGCACATGGGGTGCGGACGTGAAGAATGGCTGCATGAGGGGCTTAGTACGGGATCCCAGCCTCAGGCGCTGGGCTTGTGCGGATTGAGGTGCCCCATTGGGCGCAGTGCTCTGCAAGCTTGGCGGGGGGGCGATCGGTGAAAAAACAATCAATCTGATCCATCGCCGCTATTCTGGCGGGTGCGCTGCGCTGGAACTTTGAATGGTCAGCCACCAGAAATGGACGTCGCGCTTTTGAGATAATGGTGCGGGTGACATCGACCTCCTGCAGGTCAAAATCCAGCATATCCCCTTCCTGGTCGAGCGCGGAACAGCTGGTGACGGAGTAGTCGAATTTGAATTGCTCAATTGCCGAGACTGTTAGATGCCCAATCAATCCGCCATCTGAGCGGCGCAGGACGCCACCAGCCACAATAATCTCGCAATGCTCATTTGCGATCAGAATATTGGCAACATTCAGGTTGTTGGTAATTACCATCAGGTCGCGATGAGATAAAAGCTCCTGGGCGACCGCTTCTGTTGTGGTCCCGATATTGAGAAAAACCGACGCGCCATCAGGGATTTCAGCGGCGCAAGCCCGTGCAATCTGTGCTTTTGCCGCCTCGTGCAGGCTGCGTCGGTCAGTGTAGCCGATATTTGAGACACCCGAAGCAAGCACTGCACCTCCATGCACGCGCTCCAAAACCCCCATCTCGGCCAGATCGCCTAGATCGCGACGAATCGTCTGGACAGTCACGTCAAAACGCTCCGCCAGCGACTCAACGGTCACGCGCCCGTCACTCTTGGCAATTTCAAGGATGTCTGATTGGCGGAAAGACAGGGACATTAGGTTTCCTTGCTGCGAATAGCGCGGTGTATTGCCCTCACAATGTGCGGGTTTGTTCGAGTTAATACAAGAGTCAGGGGGGTATTCAGTGTGATGCAAGTTGGGAGTCCAGATTCTCTGAATTTTGGGAGAAATACCCGTATAGGGGTGCATAAAGAGTAAAAACGAAAAAAAACGAAAATAATGGGTAGAGGCCGTGATCCGATGAGTGTTAGGTTGTGGCATCACCTGTTGGAGTGTCCGATGAATACTAGCGTAACTGAACCGGAAACCTGTGACCTCTTTGTTCTTGGTGGGGGCATCAATGGCTGTGGCATTGCACGTGACGCCGCTGGGCGAGGGCTGTCGGTCGTATTGGCCGAAAAAAGTGATCTGGCGTCAGCCACATCGTCTGCGTCGACCAAGTTGTTTCACGGTGGGTTGCGCTATCTGGAGTATTTTAAAATTCGGCTGGTGCGTGAAGCGTTGATTGAGCGAGAAATCCTCTTGAAGGCCATGCCTCATATCTCACGGCCAATGAGATTTGTACTGCCTTATCATGCTGATATGCGGTTTGATGCTGAGACACCAATGTCGCGCATTCTTCAGGCAATCATGCCATGGATGAAGGGGCGGCGACCAGGTTGGTTGATCCGACTGGGGCTGTTCTTATACGATCATCTTGGTGGCCGAGATATTTTGCCTGGAACAAGTTCAGTGGATTTAACAGCTTCCCCTGAAGGCAAACCGCTGCACGACCGATTTATGAAAGCGTATGAGTATTCTGATTGCTGGGTCGAAGATGCTCGCTTGGTTGTGCTGAATGCCCGTGATGCAGAGATCCGCGGTGCGCGGATTTTGGTTCAGACCGAAGTTGTTTCTGCTGTACGAGAAAATGGATTTTGGAAAATAACTCTTCGCAAAACGAACACTGGCGAAATTTTTGAACAAAAAGCGCGTGCTCTGGTCAACGCAGGTGGCCCATGGGTTGGTGATGTTCTGCGCTCGCGTATCAATGTCCCAACATCTGAAGGCGTGCGGTTGGTGCGCGGAAGCCATATTGTCACGAAACGCCTGTTTGATCACGATAAAAGCTACTTCTTTCAAGGCGAAGATGGACGGATCATCTTTGCCATTCCATATGAAACAGACTTCACGCTGATTGGTACAACCGATCAGGAACATCTGGATGCCAATGCCACGCCGGTCTGCACCGAGGCCGAACAGACATACCTTTGTGCATTTGCCTCTCGCTATTTTCGAAAGCCCGTCACTCAACAGGATGTTGTGTGGACTTACTCTGGCGTGCGGCCGCTATACGATGATGGGGCAAGCAATGCATCGGCTGCAACGCGCGACTATGTGCTGACACTGGATGATCCGTGTGCTGAGGAGAGCCGAGAGGCAAAAAGCGCCGCGCCGCTGCTCAACGTATTTGGTGGGAAAATTACCACCTACCGAAAACTGGCGGAAAGTGCGCTGCAGAAACTTGCCCCACACTTCCCCAATTTGCCGCCGGAATGGACGGCTGGCGTTCCGCTGCCTGGTGGTGACTTTGCCGTTGAGCAAGTGGAGGATCTGGTAGGGAAATTGCAAAATGAGCATAAATTCTTGACGGATGCCTGGGCCAAGCGTTTGATCCGCGCCTATGGTACAGAAGCTTGGCACATTCTACGTGGGGCAAAAAATGAGGCGGATCTTGGCGGATCTTTCGGGGCTACGTTGACTGTGCGGGAAGTGATATGGTTGATCGAGCAGGAGTATGCTTGCTGTGCGGAAGATGTGATCTGGCGTAGAAGCAAGCTTGGGTTGCGCCTCTCGCAGGCTGAGGTGGAAGACCTTGAAAACTGGATGGGTGCCTACATTGACGGTAAAACCCGGGAGGGGATTGCATGACCAATATTCTGGCGATTGACCAAGGCACAACTTCGTCACGTGCCATCGTTTTCGATGCCGAGATGAAACCCGTTGCCATGGCACAGCAGGAGTTTGCCCAACATTACCCTGCATCCGGTTGGGTTGAACATGATCCGGAGGATCTTTGGCGGACGACATTGAGCAGCTGCCGCGATGCTTTTTCCCAATTGGGTGCGGCTTCGGATAATGTGGCCGCGATTGGGATTACCAACCAACGAGAAACTGTTCTGGTTTGGGACCGAAAGACAGGTGTCCCGGTGCATAACGCAATTGTCTGGCAGGACCGGAGAACCGCCGCAACATGCCAACTGCTGCGTGATGCGGGGCATGAAGAAATGGTTTCCGCGCGCACTGGGCTTTTGCTTGATCCCTACTTTTCAGCGACCAAACTTGCCTGGATCCTTGATAATGTCGAAGGCGCTCGAATGCGCGCGGAAGCAGGTGAGCTTCTGTTTGGCACCGTTGATTGCTACCTGATTTGGAAGCTGACCGGTGGCAAAAACCATGCCACCGACGCGACCAATGCCGCGCGAACGATGCTGTATGACATTCACCAAGGGTGCTGGAGTCGCAGGATTTGTGAGTTGCTGAAAGTGCCGATGTCGATGCTGCCGGATGTCAACGACTGTGCCGCTGATTTTGGTGTTACCACGGCAGAACTTCTGGGGCGTGAAATTCCAATTCTTGGAGTAGCAGGCGATCAGCAGGCGGCCACGATCGGGCAGGCGTGTTTTGAGCCAGGGATGATGAAGTCCACCTATGGCACGGGTTGTTTTGCGTTGCTGAACACAGGTGAAACTCCGGTGCAGTCGAAAAACCGGTTGTTGACCACCATCGCCTACCAATTGGATGGAAAGTCGACTTACGCGTTGGAAGGTTCGATCTTCGTGGCGGGTGCGGTTGTGCAGTGGTTGCGCGATGGTGTCAATCTTATTGAAAATGCCGGTGATACCCAGCGGCTGGCTGCAATGGCTGACCCGGCTCAGGATGTCGTCCTGGTGCCCGCGTTTGTGGGCCTTGGGGCGCCATACTGGAATGCTGAATGTCGTGGGGCGATTTACGGTTTGACCCGGAATTCGGGTGCGGCTGAGCTGTCAAAGGCTGCGCTGGAAGCTGTGGGGTTTCAAACGCGTGACTTGATGGAAGCCATGATGGCGGACTGGAGCGCATCTGCCCAAGATCAGGTTTTGCGAGTGGATGGTGGTATGAGTGCATCGGATTGGGCGATGCAATTTCTGTCCGATATTATTGCGGCGCCAGTTGATCGGCCCCGTGTTTTGGAGACCACCGCTTTGGGGGTTGCTTGGCTTGCCGGGATGAGGGCTGGCATTTATCCAGGTCGGTCTGAATTCTCGCAAGGATGGGCGTTGGAGAAACGGTTCTCCCCAATACTGGAGCCAGCGGAGCGTGAACATAAGTACACTCGATGGAAACGCGCCGTGGAGGCAACTCAGCTGGTTTGATGTCAGCTAAATTTTCTTCTGGTCCGGTTTGCAAAACTCACCAAAGAAAGCATCACGGGGACTTCGACCAGCACACCTACCACAGTGGCGAGCGCTGCACCGGAATGTAACCCAAACAGGCTGATGGCCACGGCGACGGCAAGTTCAAAGAAGTTTGATGTTCCGATCATCGCGCAGGGTGCGGCAATGCGATGTGGGACCCGCAATGCATACGCTGCACCGTAGGCCAAAGCAAAGATGCCATAACTTTGTAGCAGAATTGGCACGGCAATCAGCACGATAACAATGGGACGGGAGAGGATTACATCCCCTTGCAGGCTGAACAGGATAGCAACTGTTGTGATCAAGCCGAAGATTGACCAGGGTTTCACTTTTGCGATGAAACGCTCAATCTTAGTGGCTGAACCAAGGAAGCGACGCGTGATGAGGCCGGCAAGCAGAGGTAGTATCACATATAATATGGTGGCTAAAATCAGAGTTTCCCATGGAACAGTGACCTCGGTTACGCCAAGCAAGAATGCGACAATCGGGGCAAATGCAATAGCCATGATCAGATCGTTTACGGACACCTGCACCAAAGTGTAGGTGGCGTCACCGCGGGTGAGTTGAGACCAGACAAAAACCATAGCAGTACAGGGGGCAGCGCCCAGTAAAATCAACCCGGCGGTATATTGCGCAGCGTCCTCAGCGCCGATCCATGGGGAAAAGATATAGTCGAAGAACAAAACAGCCATCAATGCCATCGTGAAGGGTTTTATCAGCCAATTTACAACAAGAGTAATGATCAGCCTTTGGGCTGTTGGGCGATACCTTTGACGGCTCCAAAATCGACACCGACCATCATAGGATAAACCATCGTCCAAACCAGGACCGCAACAACAAGGTTGATCGAGGCCACTTCAGCAGAGGCCACCGCACTGACCAACTGGGGCGCCAGTGCACCAACGGTGATGCCGCTGACCATGGCCAGTGCCACCCAAATAGACAAGTAACGTTCAAAAAGTCCCATGCTTTCGTCGTTGTGGAATGTGTCGTCGTTCATGGAAGCTTCACCATTCGATAGTTTTGGAATTCCCGATTAGTGGGGCGCTGCAGGTGTTGTCAAGATTTGATAGTTCGGGTAATTCCGAATTATGAATCATCTCTCTGCCATAAATGTCTTTGCGGCGCTCGCACATGACACCCGTTTGAATACTTACCGTTTCTTGGTCAAGAAAGGGCCGAACGGCTTGCCAGCGACCGAGATTTCCAAAGCCTTGCAAGTTGTGCCGTCAACTCTTTCTGGGCACTTGGCTCTTTTGAAGGGTGCTGGCCTTTTGAATGCCACACGACATTCGAGGGAAATTCGTTATGCGGCGAATACGACGGTTATGAATGATCTCGTGTCATTTATGTTGTCCGATTGTTGCGGTGGTGAAATTGAACATTGCGCAGAAATTCTGGCACTACTGGGTCGAGAGCCCCGAGCCACCAGAAGGTGAAATTTTCATTAGACGGGTGTTTAGGTCGCGTTATACCTTTTCGGGTCTAGTTAGGCATTTGCAATTATGGCTTGTGGCCATAGGGGTCACCTCACAATGAAGTCCGCATGCAGGGCCCCCGCTGCCTTAATGCTTTTTAAGATATCAATCATGTCGCGTGGGGAGACACCTAAAGCATTTAGGCCAGCAATAACCTCGGAAAGAGAGGTGCCGCCGTCGACCTCTGCCAGGCCTGTCCCCGGCTCTTCGCGAATTTCCGCCTCGGTGCGTGGGATCACAATAGCCTGACCATCGGTGAACGGGTTTGGCTGGACCACCAACGGTCTTTCTTGGATGCGGAGTGTCAGATTGCCTTGGGAAACGGCCACGCGACTGATGCGGACATCTTCGCCCATCACAATTGTACCGGACCGCTGATCGACGACCACGCGCGCTTTCCGCTCAGGTTCAACGCGCAGGTTTTCGATGTCGCCTAGCGCATGTGCAGGTGACAGGGCGTGAGTTTTCTTTATATCCACCACAACTGTTCCGCTATCGAGCATCCGCGATACGACGCGGCCAAATTTCCGGTTAATGGCCTTTTCGATGCGTTCTGCCGTGGTGAAGTCCGGTGTGCGAAGCGCGAGACGGATGGATTTGAGTTGGGTAAAATCGAAATCCAATTCGCGCTCAACTCGGGCACCTGCCGGGATCACGCCGCTGGTTGGCACGCCTTGAACGACACTGGCACCATCCCCCTCGGCGGCTGCCCCGCCTGCAATCACAGTTCCTTGGCTGACAGCGTAGATCTCACCGTCTGCAGCATTGAGGGGCGTCATAATTAATGTGCCACCCAAAAGACTTTTAGCATCGCCGATGGCAGACACCGTGACATCAATTCGTGAACCGGCGCGCGCAAATGGGGGCAGTGAGGCAGTCACAAAAACTGCGGCAACATTTTTGGGGCGAAACTGTTCGCCCGTAATGTTAACACCCAATCGCTCCAGTATATTGGACATGATGTCCTCGGTAAATGGTGCGTTGCGAATACCATCGCCGGTACCATTCAGCCCAACTACCAAGCCATATCCAATTAGATCGTTGCCGCGCACCCCATCGAATTCAACCAAATCCTTGATGCGTATGTTGTTGGCCTGCGCCGACATGGTTGCAAGAAAAGTGATAAAAAGCGCTGCCAGTAAATTTTTCATCGCATGTAATCCGTAAATTTCAACTTCGACATATGCGCCGTTACCGTATAAAGGCTTTCGAGCTGGCCAAGTGCGGCTTTCAGCTCGGTAGCTGTCTCATATGGATCTGCGGCGATGAGATTGGATCTGGTTATTTCCAGAGAGGATTTTGCAGCTTCATTTCGTGTCTTTGCTTGCTCAATCCGTGCTTCGACGCTGCCAATTTCTGCGCGGGTATGAATAAGCTTATCATTGGCGGTCAGAAGATCTTGTGAGGCAATTTTTGTGAGTTCAGTCTGTTGTTCCACACTGCCATTCAGTGCACCGTCCGCGATGACGGCACTCTTAGCAATTGCTTTTAATACATCTTTGATGGAGCCGTTGTCCGCCCGTGTTTGCAGGTTGGCCGTTTCTCCATTCCCGAGGCGAATTGGACCCATTGGATTGTCGGATCCTTTGTATGCCATGGTTGCAAAACCACCGGCTGGGTCGTCAAACCATGTATCAATCCTGGCCGACACATCTGCAGCATTGGTATCTGGTGCAATGGCAACCTTGATGGCATCCAGCATCTCGGCTCCGTTGATCAGCGGGGCTTTGTCGGTTGCAGCACCTGCGAAAATCGAGTGCCCCATAACTTGAGTGTTCAATTGTGAGACGGCGGCCTCAAACTTTTGACGTGCTTCTTGGGCTGTTGTTTTAACCAGCGTGGTATTTTCCGAACTTGTTGCCGATAGCAAGCCGCTTGCGAGGTCTTGGCTTTGGTCTTGAATCGTTGTGAGAGCATCCTGGCTTGCACTTGCTAAAATGGCAGCTTCATTTGTTGCTATCTTAAAAGATTTCAGGGTTTCGAGGTCATGCTGTATTCCAGCAATAGGACCGTAATCCCCCGAAACCGCTGAACTTAAGTCTGATTTTAAGCCGGTGGTAAGCTCCAAACTCAACCGTGTCATATCGGTTTTCAGTTGGGCGGAAAGTGAACGGGAATGAAAGGCGCTGGCCATATCGCCGAATGTCGCAAACATGTCTTTTCCTTTCTATCAGATATTCAGAAGAGCCTGAATCATTTCATCGGCCACCGTTATGACGCGGGCATTGGCGGCATAGGCTTGTTCAATCATCATCAATTTTTGCATTTCAGCGTCAGTATCCACGCCTTTGGACAGCTCCATCTGCTTGAGCGAATTGTTTTGAGAGGTGGAGAAACTGAACTGGGTTTCTGCTTCTTTGAGATCTGCACTGACAATCGACAACATGTCAGCGGCCAATCCGGCCGAAGATCTGGCGGCACCAAGGAAACCACCCGAAGTTGGAGCTTTGGCTTTCCCCAATGCGTCGGCCAAATCGTTGATCAGATTCGCATTACCGACTTCACCCTGAGTTGCGGCGCCAAGACCGTCCCTGATCCGCCAAACCGCGCCGCCTTCTGCGGGATCCACCAATTGGTTCAAGGCAATTCTGGATGACAACCCTGTTTCCGTGCTGGCATCAAATACACCACCGTTGTCGGTAAACAGGCCTGTTGCACCTGCAAGGCGTGTGCTGTCGACCGCTGGGTCCTCAAATCGTTCGATCAAATCTCGCGCGAACCCATCAAGGCGTTTCTGAGCCTCCACCGTGAGGACGTCCCGTACCTCAAATTCTGCAGCCAAAGAGCCACCAGAAATCGGGCTTCTGTCACCACCGGTCCGCATTGGCTGGCCATTCATGGTTAAACCGGAAAGTGCGCCGCTTGCTTGGGTCATTTCCGGTACTATCAGATTGACTGTGCTGAATTCGAATTGTGCGGCCTTGCTGTCCAAGACAATTGCGCCGCCAGTTGTGACAAGAGCCACTTTCCCATTGTCACGCGGCAGTTGTTTTAATGGGAGGATATCAGAAATGCCGTCGATGGTTTTTTGCCGCAGATCCATGAGGCCGGATGGGTCAGCCCCCTGTGTTTTAGCCTGTTGAATCTTGGTGTTCAGGGTCTCGACCTGCTTAAGCCCTGTATTAAGCTTTTCGACTTGTAGCGCGATATTCTGATCTGCTTCGAGGCGCTCTTTCTGAATGCCCCCCGAGACGTTTTTCAGGTGTGATGTCACGTTGTTGGCTGCGTCTACAACGGCAGACAGCCGCGCTTCGCTGCTGGGTTGAGAGGCAGCTTCAATGAGGGTGGCGTCCAGTTTGGCAAGACGCCCCGATAAAGAGCCTGGGTCATTAGGCATACCGATCGAAGTTTCCAAGCTTTTGAGGAAACCTGATTTTGTGCTGTTGTAGCCGACTTCTGCGTCGGTCAAGCGGCGATCACCAAGCAATACTTCGTCGGTATGCCGTGTGACGCCTTCGACAAACACGCCCGACCCTGAACCGGACAGGGATCGGGAGGAAAGCTCCAATGACCGAGGAGCATAGCCTTCGGTCATGGCGTTGGCCACGTTGGACGACACAAGACTCGCTGCCCGAGAAGCAGCGTTTAGCCCGGAAAGGGCATTGTGCATTGTGCTTGCGATTGTCATGTCTCACCTCCGATACCCACCCCGGAAGTTACCGTTTGATGTTGGTGGTTTCCTGTAGCATCTCATCCACAGTCTGAATGACCTTGGCGTTTGAACTATAGGCGCGTTGGGTCTGGATCAGCGATGTTAGCTCGCCTGCGACATCAGTGGTTGAACCTTCCCGGGCATAGCCGTTGACTTCGCCGGTTGGCCCGTCACCCGCGTCCCACATGAAGAAGGATCCGGATTGCGGCGACACTTGGTAGGCCTGGTTCGAAAGGGATTTCAGCCCGTTCGGATTCGGTACATCAACCAAAGGCACCTGATAGATGGTGCGGGTAAAGCCGGTGTCATATGTGGCTTTCAAAAACCCGTGCTCATCAATCTCCACCGCTGTCAGATTGCCCACAGGGGACCCATCTTTGGTGATGGAAGTCGGGGCAAAGCTGTCTGACAGCTGCGTCAATCCATTGGGATCACCGATTTTGCCAATGGTCAGCGTCAGGGGGCCGCCATCTACGGTCAGGGCCAATTCGCCCGTGGCTGCATCATAGGCCCCGCCTGAGACGCGGTAACTGATGCAAGTGTCCCGCCATCTGCGCGGCTGTCGTCAAAGGTAAGCGTGTACTCCCCAATCACATTGTTGCCGCCCGCACTGTCGCGAATTGTCATGGTCCATTGGTTCGAAGGGGCTGCGCCCGCAGCTGGAACGACAGGATCAAAGCTAAAGTTCAGCGATTCAGAAGTGCCGAGGTTGCCGAAATACTCCACAGCCAGAGGTAGTGCATCCCCTGTAGCACCTGGTTCCGTGTCGACTGCGGGCAGGTTCACGCCCAATTTTAAACGGGTGGTTGGGTCACCTGCCGTCTGGTTGGCGTTGATGGTGATGGGTTGAAGACCGGCCGTTGAATCGCGCGGGAAGGTCCCCACTTTCCCATCTGCATCTGCTGGCCAGCCCAGCAGCACCAAACCACTTTCCGTTTTCAACACCCCCTCGCTGTCCGTGCGGAATGAGCCGGTCGTTGTCATCATCATAGGCCGGTCACCGGAGGTGGATTTGAGATAGACTTCCTGTGTGACGGGCAACATGCCGCGCCCACCAATCGCGATATCAAGCGGATTTTTGGTTGAAATGAGTGGACCATGTTCGTCAATCAGGCGCTGGGTCGAAACCCTTACGCCCCCGGCTGAGTATGCGCCTGAGCCCGCGTTGCCACCGATTACCATGCTTTGGAAATCTGCGGTGGCGCGCTTGTATCCGAATGTCGATGAATTTGCGATGTTGTCGGAAATCGTTGCAAGCTTGGTCGCGTTGGAACTCAAACCGGCCACCCCGGCACTCAGCGAGGAAGAAATAGTCATGGTGCGCCTTTCTGCTGCATCAAGTATGTCAATTCGGACCATATCTGTTGACCTCTTAACAGCGGCCTAACAAATACAATCCGAATTACATTGTTGCAGGAGGCGCCCCGTTCAGGTCAGCTTTGTCCTTTGCGCAGTAAGATCAGTTCGATCCGATTATTGCGCAAAGCCATTGGATTGCGGGCTGCCGGTTTTCGATCTGCATGCCCCGTCACACGACGTACCCTTTTGCCGTCTACCCCTTTTGTTTCAAGCAGTTCCCGCATCATGCGCGCGCGATCTCCGGACAGGTCCCAAGCGGTGTTTTCCGCCACGACAACAGGCTGTGAGCGCACATGACCCTCAACGGAAATACCGTTTTTCACCAGGGAAAACATACGCGACATGACGCCCGCCAGTTCCTTCATGACCGCAGTGGGCGCATTGGTTCCGGGATCAAACAGCGGCTCACCATCGATGTCGAATAACTCGATCAGCAGGCCCTCGTCGGTTACGCGAGTAACAATATGCCGGCGGCTGTCGTCGCTCACCATGCTTTCGCCGGCTTTTCCGTTCAGCATCTCTTCGATCTTTTCGAGCGCTTTGGTATCTTCGCTTGAAGCGTCGACTTCACGCCCACCGGAATGTTCGCCTTCGCGATCTTCGGTTGGGTTGCGCGGCAGTCCGCCATTCCCTGATTGCGCCAGTGTCTCCTCGGTAAACACCGAATCCCCACCAAACGAGCCAGATCCCCCACCGGACACCCGGTTGATTGGGATTGTCGGACTGAAATAATCCGCGATCCCCTTGCGTTGCTTTTCCGTTGTAGCATTCAACAGCCACATCAAGAGAAAGAAGGCCATCATTGCGGTCACAAAGTCGGCATATGCCACTTTCCATGCGCCGCCGTGGTGTCCATCACCACCACCCTTCTTGATTTTCTTGATGATAATTGGCGCTTGTCCTTCAGCGCTCATCCCACCACCTCATTTTTTATTCACCCAGGATCATGAATAGCAAAGAGGCGTTTACGCCCGCTTAACCTCTCAAATTGTCGGGATATTCTGGCGGCAGGCCAAAGGCGGTGTGTTTCGCTTGACTTCATTGCATATGCAACAATATTATTTAACTAGCGAAAGGATCCTCCGCGCAAACGCCACGGGGCAACAGAAACAGGGACGCAATATGACCACCGAACAGGGCCAACGCGAAATGCAGCGTGCGGTGTCAAATGTCGGCACCAATGTGGAATATATGCCCGGCTGGGCGAATGACTTTGAAACCGAAGCGCTGCCGGGTGCGCTGCCGCAGGGCATGAACAGCCCACAGAAATGCAGCTATGGCCTGTATGGTGAACAGCTCTCCGGGACCGCTTTCACCGCCAATCCGCCAGAACGGACCTGGTGTTATCGCATCCGGCCCTCGGTGAAACACTCTGCGCGCTACACCAAGGTCGACGTTCCTTACTGGAAATCTGCGCCTTGCGTCGATCCGGATGTCATTTCGTTGGGGCAGTATCGCTGGGATCCGGTGCAGACGACAGGTGGTCTGAACTGGATCACGGGGATGCGCACCATGACCACGGCGGGGGACGTGAACACCCAGGTTGGCATGGCGAGCCATGTTTATCTGGTCACGGAAAGCATGGTCGACGATTACTTCTTCTCGGCTGACAGCGAGCTTTTGGTGGTGCCACAAGAAGGCAAGCTGCGGTTTTACACCGAACTCGGTGTCATTGATCTTGAACCGAAAGAGATCGGCATTCTCCCACGTGGGCTGGTTTATCGGGTGGAACTGGTGGATGGTCCGGCGCGTGGGTTTGTCTGTGAAAACTATGGTCAGAAGTTCGAACTGCCGGGGCGAGGGCCGATTGGGGCCAACTGCATGGCAAACCCACGTGATTTCAAAGCGCCAGTGGCGGCGTTTGAAGACCGTGAGGTGCCCTCGACCATCACGGTGAAATGGTGTGGACAATTTCATAAGACCGAGATCGGGCAGTCGCCGTTGGATGTGGTGGCCTGGCACGGCAATTACGCGCCTTACAAATATGACCTGCGCACCTATTGCCCGGTCGGCGCGATCCTGTTTGACCACCCGGATCCGTCAATTTTCACCGTGCTCACGGCGCCCTCAGGGCACCCCGGCACTGCAAATATCGACTTCGTGCTGTTCCGCGAGCGTTGGATGGTGGCGGAAAACACTTTCCGCCCACCGTGGTATCACAAGAATATCATGTCTGAACTGATGGGCAATATTTACGGGCAATATGACGCAAAACCACAAGGATTTGTGCCCGGGGGGATTTCACTCCATAATATGATGCTGCCACACGGCCCGGATCGTGACGCATTTGAGGGGGCTTCAAACGCTGATCTGAAGGCCGAGAAGCTCGACAATACAATGTCCTTCATGTTCGAAACACGCTTCCCGCAGCATTTGACCGCATTTGCAGCCAAGGAAGCGCCGTTACAGGATGAATACATTGATTGCTGGGATAGTCTTGAGAAGAAATTCGACGGGACACCCGGTGAAAAGTAAGGACATCTTGGAATGAAGTTTTATACCTATTGGCGCTCAACTGCGGCCTATCGCGTGCGCATTGCTTTGAACCTCAAGGGGATTGAGGCAGAACATATCTCGGTGCATCTGGTTAAGGATGGCGGGCAGCAGCATGCGCCTGAATATGTGGCGAAAAACCCATCTCATCTGGTGCCTGCACTGGAACTGGATGATGGCACGGTGTTGACCCAGTCGCTTGCGATCATCGACTATCTGGAAGCGCTGGAACATGTGCCAACGCTTTACCCACATGACCCGCTGGAACGGTCTCAGATGTTGGCGGCGGCACATCTGATTGCGATGGATATCCATCCGGTTAACAACCTGCGCGTGGTGAGCCATCTCGACCAAGAGTTTGGTGCTGATGCTGAAGCAAAGAAAGACTGGATGTGCCATTGGATGGCGCAGGGATTTGCAGCGCTTGAGAAAATGGTCCGGATGGATACGAAATACGCCTTCGGCGACACTCCGTCGCTGGCTGATATCTGCCTTGTGGCACAATATTATAATGCGCGGCGCTGGGGGCTGGACCTCTCCATCTATCCGCGCCTGACCGAAATCGAACAAACCTGCCTTGCGCTGCCGGCCTTTGCCGATGCCGCCCCCGAGGCCCAATTTGACGCCGAATAACGGCAAAGAGAGATCACGATGAGCCAATTGAAAAAATCCTGGGTGGAAAGCGCCAACTCCGCAGATACACCCTTTCCGTTGAACAACCTGCCGTATGGTGTCTTTTCTGTGGAGGGGGATGAATCACGGTGCGGTGTAGCCATCGGTGATATGATCCTCGACATGGCAGCGGCCGAGGAAGCCGGATTGGTCGAGATCTCGGAAGACCCGGTGTTTGACGTGCCGTTTTGGAACGAAGTGATGGAGTTGGGGCCTGAGGCGTGGACGGCACTACGTGCGCGTCTTGAGCAGCTTTTGGCGGAAAACTCCACCGAACGTGACGCGGTTGAGCCGCTTTTGGTTGCACAGGCGGGTGCAGATCTGCAGATGCCGTTCCTTGTGTCCGAATACACCGATTTCTACGCAGGCCGCCAGCATGCCGCCAATATGGGTGCGATCCTGCGCGGCTCGCCCGATCTGCCGGCCAACTGGTTGCATATTCCGATCGGGTATAATGGCCGCGCGTCGTCTGTGGTGGTCTCGGGGACGCCGATCCACCGCCCAAATGGCCAACGTAAAGCGCCCGACGCCGAGATGCCCAGCTTTGGCCCGTCCATGCGACTGGACATTGAGCTTGAGATGGGGGCCATTGTCGGAAAATCTTCCGCCTTTGGTCAGCCGGTCACTGTGGATGAGGCAGATGACATGATCTTTGGCTACGTGCTGCTGAATGACTGGTCCGCCCGCGATATTCAGGGCTGGGAATATCAGCCGCTTGGCCCATTTCAGGGCAAGGCCTTCGGCACCTCGATCTCTCCTTGGATTGTGACCTCTGCCGCGTTGGAGGAGTTCCGTGCCCCCACGCCTGAGCGTGAAAAAGAGCTGCTGCCCTATCTTGGTGGCTCAAAAGATGGGCTTTACAACATTGACCTACAGGTGCTGATGCAACCTGAGGGGGCTGAGTCCGCCAGCGTTGTGGGCGAAACCAACTACAACCGTATGTATTATTCCGCGGCTGAGCAGCTGTGCCACCATGCGATTGGTGGTTGTGCGATGAATGTGGGTGACCTGCTGGGCTCCGGTACCATCTCGGGGCCGAGCAAGTCTGAATACGGATCCTTGATGGAGATGAGCTGGGCCGGGCGCGAACCGTTCACGCTGGACACCGGTGAGACCCGCACCTTTATCGAAGATGGCGATACGCTAACCCTGCGCGGTGCCGCGAAAGGGGATGGGTTCCAGATTGGTTTTGGCGATTGCGTGGGCCAGATTCTGCCCGCCGTGAACTGGCCGAAATAACCATGGCGCTGGCGTTCACCTTATCCTGCGGCGGATTGCCATTCGAGGATTGCCTCGGAGGGCATCAGCAGCATGATGATATTAAGCGCCAGCCCGTCGCGAATAAGCCAGGTGGTCAGCACCTCAAAGCAGAGGATGATGGCAATGGACATCCAGACTGGCAGGCGCAATGCCAGCCAGAAACCGAGAAACATGGCCAAGAGGTCAGCGCCCGAGTTGACCACGGCGTCGCCCCAATATTCTCCCGAAACGGTGAACTCGCGGTAGCGCTGGATCACCGCCTCGGTGTTCTCAGCCACTTCCCAAGCGCCTTCGATCACCGTGGCCACCAGCAGTCGCCAGCCCAAGGCAAAGCGGCGCATGGTCAGGAAGGTCAGGCCGTAAAACAGGAAACCGTGGATCAGGTGGCTGGGCGCATACCAATCCAGCAAATGCTGCGAGCCCTGCCCGCTGTCATCCCCGGAATACCACAGGTTCACATATCCGCAGGGGCAATAAAGATTGCGCCCCATCAGCAAAAGCACCACCAAAGTGGCGCTAAATACAAAGAAAACAGCCCAATAGGGCAAATGACGTCGATCAAACATGCGCACAGAGAATCACGATATTCTGGCTGCGTCTAGGCCCATTAGACATAAGGAAACCCAACCATGGCAAAAGCGTTCGCATCACAAGGCGACTTGACCGAAAAGAAAATCACTTTCGAAGAAGTGGGCCGCGATATTTACGCCTTCACCGCCGAGGGGGATCCGAACTCTGGTGTAATCATCGGCGATGACAGCGTGATGATCGTCGAAGCACAGGCCACACCGCGGCTGGCAAATAAGGTGATTGAATGTGTACGCTCGGTGACCGACAAGCCGATCTCTCATGTGGTGCTGACCCACTATCACGCGGTGCGCGTGTTGGGGGCATCGGCTTTTGGTGCCGATCAAATCATCATGGCGACGCCGCCCGTGCCATGGTAGTGGAGCGTGGGCAGGAAGATTGGGACAGCGAATTCCAGCGTTTCCCGCGCCTGTTTGAAGGTCACGAATCGATCCCGGGTCTGACTTACCCGACCACCACTTTTTCTGATGACATGACGGTTTATCTCGGCAATCGCCGCATTGACCTGATGCACCTTGGCCGCGCGCATACCGCGGGCGATATTGTGATTCATGTGCCCGATGAGAACGTGATGTTTACCGGTGATATCGTCGAGTACCACTCGGCGTGTTATTGTGGGGATGGGCATTTTAGCGACTGGGGCAATACGCTCGACAATATCGCTGCCTTTGATGTGGATGCCATCGCTCCGGGACGTGGCGATGCGCTGGTGGGCAAGGAAATGGTGAATGCTGCAATTGAAAATACCCGCGATTTTGTCGAAAGCACCTATCGCCCGGCTGCCCGTGTGGCAGCCCGCAACGGCACCCTGAAAGACGCCTGGGATGCAGTGCGTGCCGAATGCGATCCCAAGTTTTCCGACTACGCGATTTATGAACATTGCCTGCCCTTCAATGTTGCCCGCGCTTATGACGAAGCGCGTGGCATTGACACTCCGCGTATCTGGACCGCCCAGCGAGATCTGGACATGTGGGCCGCGTTGCAAGGGTAAGCGACAGCACGGCAGAGCCCCGGCACTTTCCCCGCCGAAGGTCTTCCGCACAACAATACGGATCCGCGCCCGGGAGGGGGCGCGGATCTGATGAAACGCGCCGAACCCATGACCGCCATGCCGGTCACTTGTCGGAGGAGGAACGACATGACGAAAATCTTTGAAACCCCGCTGTATGCCTATTCGCGCAGCCCAGATCAGGACGCTGATATCCCGGTGCGCCGCAAAGTTGCGGTGATTGGTGCTGGCCCCATCGGCCTCGCCATGGGCATCGAAATGGCCCAGGAAGGCATCGAAGTGGTGATCCTTGATGACAACGACAAAGTGTCGTTTGGGTCACGCGCCGTGTGCTACGCCAAACGCCCGCTTGAGATCCTTGACCGCCTGGGGTGCGGCCAGCCAATGGTCGACAAAGGCGTGGAGTGGAACATTGGCAAAGTGTTCTTTGATGACCGTGAGGTTTATCAGTTCAACCTGTTGCCTGAAGAGGGCCATGAGCGCCCCGCTTTCATCAATCTACAGCAATATTACTTCGAAGAATACTTGGTGAAACGGGTGCGCGAACTTCAGGCCGAAGGTGCGCCGATTGAGATCCGCGGCAACAACAAGGTCACTGCCATCGGTACCCATGACGACCATGTGACGCTGGAAATTGATACGCCGGACGGCCCTTATAATCTGGAAGCGGAATGGCTGGTGCCATGCGATGGTGCCGGTTCGCCCGCGCGCAAGATGCTGGGGCTCGATTTCGTTGGCCGTGTGTTTGAGGACAACTTCCTGATCGCCGATGTGATCATGGAGGCCGAGTTTCCGACCGAACGCTGGTTCTGGTTTGACCCGCCGTTCAACCGGGGCCAATCGGCGCTGTTGCACAAACAGCCCGACAATGTTTGGCGCATTGACCTGCAGCTGGGTTGGGACATCGACAAGGAAGAAGAGAAGAAGCCGGAAAACGTTATCCCGCGCCTGAAGGCGATGCTGGGAGAGGATGTGAAGTTTGAGCTGGAGTGGGTGTCGATCTACACCTTCCAGTGCCGCCGGATGGAACAGTTCCGACACGGCCGTGTACTGTTCGCCGGGGACGCTGCACATCAGGTTTCGCCTTTTGGCGCGCGTGGTGCGAACTCTGGCCTGCAGGATACCGACAACCTTGGTTGGAAACTGAAGCTGGTGATGGAAGGCAAGGCGCCGGAAAGCCTGTTGGACAGCTATAATTATGAGCGTGTGCATGGTGCTGATGAAAACATCCTGAACTCCTCGCGGTCCACCGATTTCATCACACCCAAATCTGAAATATCGCGCGTGCTGCGTGATGCGGTGCTGGACCTGTCTGAGAAATTTGAATTCGCGCGCCCGCTGGTGAACTCTGGCCGTCTGTCGGTGCCCTGCACCTATGATGGTTCGCCGCTCAACTCTTCGGATGCGTTGAACGGTCCATCGCGCACCCGGCCCGGATCGACATGCCCGGACGTGGCGCTTAGTGATGGTTTCCTGCTGCCCAAACTTGGCAGCAAGTTCACCTTGCTGACCATTGATGCCGATGCCCCTGAGCTTATTGAAGAAGATGGGATCGAGGTCACGCGACTGGCACTTTCGGTCAAGGATGACACGTCTGGAGCACTTAAGGCACGGTATCTGGGGGATGCTGACAGTGCGGTGTACCTGATCCGTCCCGACCAGCATGTGGCTGCGCGCCGCCCCAGCTACGATGACAATCTGTTCCGCGCAGCAATCAGCCGCGCGACTGGCAAGGAGTGACTGACATGACCGATAATCGACTGATCCTGACCCCGAACATCGACGGTGCAGATGATTTCTATGCCGAACTGCTGGCAGCCCATGAAGGCTTGTCGAAAGAAAAAAGTGATGCGCTGAATGCGCGGATTATTTTGGTGTTGGCAAACCACGTCGGGGACCGGGAAACCCTGACCGCAGCGATTGTTGCGGCAAAGTCGGCCCTGAAATAGTTATAAAAACAAAGGATTTTTCACGACTTTTGGGTCGTGAAATGGCTTAGGGTGCTCCTGTTGCAGGGCACCCTTTGTCATTCTGTGTGGGCTTTTGAAGGGCGAGAGATTGGGGTGCGAACCTGAAAAATGGGGAGCTTTTGCCATTTGCCGAAATGACCTCTGGGCCAAACAAGGCCTTTTGCAAACACAGTGAAACAATCTGAACAATGGAATTTTCGGGGGAAGGCCTTGGTTCCGGGATCTCTATCCCCTGCGCTGGTACCTCATTTTGAAAGAGATGAAGAGCGTGGTGATTTTTCTAGATTGCTGGTCAGCGGTGAGGTTCAAAAAAATGGCATGATTGCCGTGGGTGAACTGCTGTTTGAAATAATTTGATCAAATTATTGCCTGTGGGGCTTGCGCCCGCATTTATTGGATGCAAGAGTGCTGCCAAATCCGTCCAAGGAGTCAGGAATATGATCGAGAAACGCGACTTTTATATCAATGGCCAGTGGGTCACCCCGGCCGAGGCACATGATTGCAATGTGATTGACCCGTCGACCGAAGAGGTCTGTGCGGTGATTTCACTTGGTGGTCAAGCCGACACTGATGCGGCCGTGGCCGCCGCCAAAGAGGCGTTCAAGACCTGGGGTGTAAGCTCCAAGGCCGAGCGTCTGGCGCTGATTGAGAAAATCTACGAGGTCTACAAAGCCCGTTCAGAAGATCTGGCACAGGCAATGACCTTGGAAATGGGCGCGCCGGTGGATCTGTCCCGTGGCAGTCAGGTCGGTGCAGGTGCTTGGCATATTTCGAATTTTATCCAGTCTTTCAAAGAGTTCGAGTTTGACCAGATGCTGGGCGATCACGCGCCGAATGATCGCCTGCTGTATGAACCCGTTGGTGTGACCGCGCTGATCACCCCGTGGAACTGGCCGATGAATCAGGTCACGCTTAAGGTGGTCGCCGCATTGGCCGCGGGCTGCACTATGGTGCTGAAACCGTCCGAAGTTGCACCGCTGTCGTCAATTGTCTGGACCGAAATCATGGATGAAGCGGGCGTTCCTGCTGGCGTCTACAACATGGTGAACGGTGATGGTATGGGTGTGGGCTCGCAGCTCACCTCACACCCGGATGTGGATATGGTCAGCTTTACCGGCTCAACCCGCGCTGGCATTGCCATCTCGAAGTCCGCTGCCGACACCATCAAACGCGTTGCTTTGGAACTGGGCGGCAAAGGGGCGAACATCATTTTTGACGATGCTGATGACAAGGCCGTGGTGCGCGGTGTGCGTCACATGATGCAAAACACTGGCCAAAGCTGCAACGCGCCGTCGCGGATGCTGGTGCAGCGTGGAATCTATGATCAAGCTGTTGAAATAGCACGTGAAACGGCTGAAAAAACCACTGTGGATGTGGCCAGCAAAGAAGGTCGCCACATTGGCCCGGTGGTCAACGAACTGCAATGGAACAAGATCCAGGATCTGATCAAAGTTGGCATCGACGAAGGCGCGCGCCTTGTGGCCGGGGGGCTTGGTCGCCCGGAAGGTCTGAACAAAGGCTATTTCGTCAAACCCACCGTCTTTGCCGACGCCAACAACCAGATGACCATCGCACGCGAGGAAATCTTTGGCCCGGTTCTGACCATGATCCCGTTCGATACCGAGGAGGAAGCGGTCGAGATCGCAAATGACACGGTCTATGGCCTGACCAACTATGTGCAGACTCAAAATGGCGAACGCCTGAACCGGGTGATCCGCCAGATGCGCTCTGGCATGGTCGAAGCCAACGGCACCTCGCGCGCCGCAGGATCCCCCTTCGGCGGCTACAAGCAATCCGGCATTGGCCGCGAAGGCGGCGAGTTGGGCATCGAGGATTTCCTCGAAGTCAAAGCCGTGTCGGGTTGGTTCAACGGGTAAATTCCGGTCATAGGAAACACAAAAGGGCTCGCATTTTGCGGGCCCTTTTTCTTTGCAATGCATGTTCCCTCTCTGAAACGGCACGAGGTGTGAAGCTGAGGCCTAAAGCACGTGTATATCGTCGAGTTCGAAAACCATCAGAGGTTTCTGATTTTCAACTAACGTAAGCTGTAAGGTGAGATCAGATACACCATGTTCACAATCAACTAAGTCGTAGTCCACACTCCAAGCCTGCGGGCTGTTACCTGCAATTTCAACCACGTCAAGTTTGTCGAAATTGGTGATGGAAGGCACAGCCAAGTTAATTCGATATTCTTCGAATACGGATTTTTGGTTTGCTACAGAAAGCCTTGATGCCTTGGCCGTTGCCAACAACTCAGAGAATTGGTTTTTTGCGAGTTTCTCAACTACAAACACCACTGTGGCCATCGCTCGACTAGATTGACTCTTATCCAAACTCTTCCCTCAAATTACTGCTGTGACAACTCGGGTTAGGAGCTTCAAAATTCGACTCAAAGCAGACCGCAACTCACCCCCGCCGCACCACGACAGACCCGACCGAATACCCGGCCCCAAACGAACAGATCACCCCGGTATCGCTGGGCGCCAGATCGTCGGAGTATTTGGAAAACGCGATGATTGACCCAGCCGAGGACGTGTTGGCGTAGTCTTGCAGAATATTGGGCTGCTCGCCCTCTTCCGGCACCCGGCCCAGCACCTTTTTCCCAATGAAATCATTCATGGTCTTATTGGCCTGATGCAGCCACAGCCTTTTCAGGCCATCCTGCCCCACGCCAAGTTCTTCGATGTGGCCTAGGATGTGCTTTGACACAATCGGCAGTACCTCTTTGAACACTTTACGGCCGTTCTGCATGAACTGCATGTCGCGGCGGTCCGGTAGGTCATCCCCCTCTTCGCGGGTGCGGCGCAAAAAGCCGTTGTTGTTGCGGATGTTGTTGGAAAACTGGGTTAGGCATTTGGTGCCAAGAATCTCGAAGTGATCTCCTTTCGCATCCTCTTTCCTTTCCAGAACGGTTGCGGTGCAAACATCGCCGAAGATGAAGTGGCAATCCCGGTCCCGCCACTCCAGATGGGCCGAGCAGATCTCGGGGTTGACCACCAGGGCCTTCTTGACCGAGCCGGAACGGATCATGTCGGCGGCGGCCTGAATTCCAAAGGTGGCCGAGGAGCAGGCGACGTTCATGTCAAAGCCAAAACCTCCCGCCCCCAGAGCCTGCTGAATTTCAATTGCAATCGCAGGATAGGCGCGTTCGTGATTGGAGGCGGCGCAGATGACCAGATCAATCTGGTTAGCCGAGATCCCAGCTTTGTCCAGGGCTTTAGCGCAGGCATCCACCGCCATCTCGGTCATGATGCCCGGCTCGTCATCTGATCTTTGACGCAGCTGTGGGCGCATCACTGCAGGGTCCAAAATGCCTGACTTGTCCATCACATAGCGCTGGTGAATACCGGAAGCTGACACAATGAACTCTTCGTTTGAGATACCGATTGGCTCCATTTCACCTGTGGAAATCGCAGCAGCGTTTTCGGTATTCTTCCGTTCGGCATAGGCATTGAACGCGTCAACCAGTTCAGCATTGGTGATGATCTCACTTGGGGTAAAGACACCGGTGCCGGTGATGACGGGTTGAAACATGCGAACCTCCTGATGTGTTCGCACACTCAAGCAAATAAGGGCCGCAAGAACAAGGTAGGTGACGCAAGGTCAGTGGTGATCTGTGCTGCGATGGAGGCGGGGGAGCTGAGGTTGTCACGCCGCTGACCGAGTGTTTGTCGGAGGCAGAAAGGTTAAAAAGGAATCTTCGAACGAAAATTCATCCCCCTGCCGCCATCGGGGTGACGCAAACGCAGACTTTCGGCATGCAACATCAGGCGTGGCGCGTCCAGGGCCTCTCCGGTCGCGTAGAATGGATCCCCCAGAATAGGGTGGCCCTGTTCCAGCATATGCACACGCAGTTGATGGCTTCGGCCCGTTTTTGGGAAAAGTCGCACGCGGGTATTGCCACCCTCAAAACGCATCACTTTCCAGCCGGTTTGCGCCGGTTTGCCGGTTTCAAAATTCACATGTTGCTTCGGGCGATTGGGCCAGTCGACAATAAGAGGAAGATCCACGGTGCCCTCTTTCTGATCCATTTCCCCCCAGACCCGTGCCACATAGGTTTTCTTCATCTGGCGTTTTTCAAACTGCAGCCCGAGGTGGCGTTGCGCATGGGCTGTCATCGCGAAAACCATCACGCCAGATGTATCGCGGTCAAGGCGGTGCACAAGAAGCGCTTCGGGAAATACAGCCTGAATACGTGAGATCAGGCAATCAGCCAAATGTTCGCCTTTGCCAGGGACAGACAGTAGCCCTGATGGTTTGTTGACTACGAGCAACTCGTGGTCGTGATGAAGGATCTCTAAGGGATCTTGAGGGGGGGTGTAATTGTCGCTCATGAAAGCGAAATAGCGAGAGGGTGCCTGTTAGACAAGGGAGGAGTGCAGATTGGAGGATGACGGCTGAACTCTTGGAAAACTGAATATGATGATCGGGAAGGGGCATAGTTAACTACTGCCCGCTTCCCGAAGTATATGCTGTAACTGCGCTAGAACTAGACTGACAAAAGTTATCTGATCGCAATCAGATGTCTTGACGCACGATGTCTGTGACCAGAACTTTGTAGACATCGACGGCCATGATTTTGCCGGCCACTTCGTGCAGTGCCATGCGAAGGCCATCCAACTTAACTGAATCAGTGAACACGCCATTAAATCCACCTAGGTTTGCATGATCAAACAAAACCTGCAGGAAGGCATCCCTCAGCTTTGGCTCTCGCTGATAAAACTCTTCGCTGCCGCCAAGTGCAATTTCGAGACTCAATGATAATACAACCAGCGATCTGACCTGCCCTTCACCTAGAACGGGGATGACAAACTGGTTGTTCATTTTAACAAAGTCCGTGGTTGCCTCGCCTTCTGCGGGTTCCTCGTCTTCGCCGGTTTTAGCCTTGGCCATCTGTGGGGCCATTTCAGGATCGCCACATGGGTTGATTTCAACCACTTCAGGAGGTGGGCGCAGCATGATGCCTGCACCAACGCCCCCGCCCAAGCCAATCAAGGCTAACAAAATCGGAAGAATTTTACCCATTTTGATCTCCTGCTTAGAACGGAAGGATAATGTCAGCGACTTGCTGGCCAACACGGGGTTGCTGCACATCAGAAATCATTCCGCGTCCACCATAAGAAATTCGTGCAGATGCAATCTTGTCGTAAGCAATTTCGTTTTTGCGCGAAATATCTTCGGGGCGCACAAAACCGGTTACTAACAACTCTCGAAGTTCGTAATTCACCCGCACTTCCTGCGTGCCTTGGATTTGCAGAACACCATTTGGCAAGGTGCCAAGAACTGTTGCTGCGACTCGGAGCTTCAGCTTTTCATTGCGTTTCACCGCTCCGTTTCCGCCAGCTGAGCTTTTGGAATTGAAGTCAACTGCAGAGGCCATATTTGCTCCGGTAGGCAAAGCTTTATCCAGAATCTGTGGAATGCCCAGCAGGGACGGGACCGCCATTGTTTCTGAACCGTCTCGTGATCTTTTTGAGCTGTTTGACAACTCAGCTCGGTCGTCAATTTCGATGACCACCGTCAAAATATCGCCAGCCTGTTGTGCGCGACGATCTCCAAGCAATGACTGGCGTCCCCGGCTCCAGGTAGATGCTCGCGTTGCAGAGCTTTTGGGGAGCTTTGCCACTGGAAGGGCTGATGTGGACATCGCATGATGTTCAGAATTGGTCTCAACCGGCGTCAGTTGTGGGGCTTTGCCAACCTGTTCAAGACGAGCGCATCCGCTGAAGGCGAAAATAAGGCAAAGGAAGATTGGGAATAAGCGCATTGGACTACCTTTAAGAGCCTGAGAAACGGGGAGGGGAGACGGAGATTGAACCATCTGCTTGGATTGTTCCGGTGATTGTCGAGCGGGAAGACAGGTTCATGACGCGCACACGGTCACCGACCCCACCGCGTGCAAGGGATCGCCCCTCAGCCAAGATGCGAAGCCCGCCGGTGTTGTAGACCAGGGCCACAATCTGATTGCGGTCAACCAATGCGGGTGGGCCGACGTCGTCGATACGAATGGGCCGTCCGGCATATAAAACAACGCGGCTTTCCTGACCGATCAATTCCGCGATCGCTACATAGGTGCCAGGGATGTCACCCGATGTCACCTTCAAGTCACTTTCTGTCAGAACGCTATGGGCCCGCATCGTTCGGGCAGCCAGTACGATGTCAGCCTGAGCGGAGGTTGCGAGTAGGGATGCTGCTATGAGAACCAGGCGCCACATCAGCGCACCTGTGTGGTTGCGGCGAGCATCTGGTCTGCTGCCGTGATGACTTTGGAATTCATCTCATAGCCGCGCTGGGCTTCGATCAGCTCGGTAATTTCCCGCACCGAATCGACGCTGCTGCCTTCGAGGTAGTTTTGACGCACCACCCCAAGGCCATCTTGTCCGGGCGCGGAGGTGAGAGGCGCGCCGGATGCGGTGGTTTCCAGGTAGAGGTTGGAGCCTACCGCCTCAAGACCCTTTTCATTGGTGAAGCCTGTCAGGGTGAAGGCCCCAGCCAATTCGGGCTCAACGATATCCTTGAAATAAACGTAAACTTCTCCGTCCGCATTGATGGAGATGGACCGTGCATCGTTTGGAATTGTGATACCTGGCACAAGTGCATAGCCATCGGAATTTACGATTTGTCCATCGGGCGAAAGTTTCAGCGCACCATCGCGGGTATAAGCAGAGTTGCCACTCGGCAATGTCACCTCAAAATACCCTTTGCCTTCGATGGCAAGATCAAGTTCGCCATTGGTCTGTGACAGGCTGCCTTGCTGCACCATCATTGAGACTGATGCGGCACGAACCCCTAGGCCAAGCTGAACACCGGCGGGAATGATGGTGCCATCTGATGCGGAAATTGTACCGGGACGGGTAGCTTGCTGGTAGTGAAGATCTGCAAACTCTGCCCGACGGGCGTTGTAGCCTGTGGTGTTCATGTTGGCGAGGTTGTTGGAAATTGTTTCAACCCGCATCTGTTGCGCCAGCATTCCGGTGGCGGCGATTTGTAGTGAGCGCATGGTGTCTCCTTACTTTACAACGGTTTGAAGGACGGCGCGGATGCGTTCATCCTCTTTTTCGATGAAACTTTGACCAAGTTCATAGCTGCGTTGAACCTCGATCATGCGGGTGATCTCTTCTACTGGATTGACGTTGGATCCCTCGATGAAACCCTGGAGGATATTGGCACCCTCTAAGACCGGCTGCGTGCCGCCCGGCGCGGTGAACTGCACCCCCTGTTGATATTGCAGATCCGTTGGGTCAAGCGGGGCAAACAGCCCCAATTGTGTCAGGGGGTTCCCATCGGCAGACATGGTGCCATCTGCGGCGAGCGAAACGGTTTTCGCATCCGGGGGAACAAATATTGGTGCGCCACCAGCATCAAGAAGGCGCAATCCATCTGAGTTGACAAGTTCTCCTTCCGCAGATGGGGTAAAGGCGCCTGCACGGGTGAGAAGCGGTCCGTCAGGCCCTTCGAGCATGAAGAAACCGTCCCCTTCGATGGCAAAATCATAAGCGCCACCGGTTTGGGTCAATGCCCCCTGTTGAAGGTTGATGGATCGTCCGTTTGCTGTGGCCATCGACAGGGATGGATCATCATTTGGCATGGCGTGGATGTATTCGGAAAAAACCACGCCTTCCTTGCGAAACCCACTGGTCGAAGCATTCGCGATGTTATTGGCCACCGACGACATTTCGCGCATCAGGCCGGATTGGCGTGCCAGATTAGTGTAGCCGATATTGTCCATGTCATACCCCCGCAATCAGAGGAATGATGTGGTTTTGGAAAAAGCCGGTTAGTGTTTCTGTCATGAAACTCATCGACACCCAAAACACCATCAAAATGGCGACGAGCTTCGGCACAAATGTCAGGGTCATTTCCTGAATTGAAGTCAGGGCCTGAAACAGGCCAACCGCAAGACCGGCGATCAGGGCTACCGTCAGGATAGGGGTCGAGATTAACACCGCATTCCAAAGCCCTGCGCGCAGCGTATCGAAGAAGATGACATCGTTCATCATACCGGCATCTCAGGATTTCCTGATAAGCCTCGACCACCTTGTTGCGAATGGTGACGGCGGTTTCCACCGCAAGTTCGGTTTGCGCTAAGGCCTGCACAAGGGCATGGGGATCTGCATCCCCCGACATTGCCGACAGTGCTGTTTGCTCACCCTGTTGGATGGTGGCAGTGAAATCATTGGCCATTTTGGCAAAATCTGCCGCCGGTCCGTCTGCCCGCGCCTTTGGCTGCGTGGCAGGACGGGTGGCTGCATAGCCTTGGGCCGCAATAGAGGATCTAACATCCATTCTGGTGTCTCCTATCTGCGAAGTAGATCAAGCAGACCTTTCGACATTTGCCGGGTCTGATCGAACATTTTGAGGTTCGCCTCATAGCTGCGCTGCGCTTCGCGCGCGTCAGCAATTTCAACCACCAGATCGACATTCGAGCCGTCATAGTAGCCTTGTTCGTTTGCCATCGGATGGGATGGGTCAAACATGCTGGGCAGTTTCGACTGATCCAGCTGCAACCGACCGGTTTCGACCAGCCCGGTTGCGCGTCCATTATCGACAACTTCATTGAAGCTGACCATTTTTCGCCGATACCCGGGGGTGTCCGCATTTGCGATGTTTTCGGAAACATGTAGCAAGCGGGCGGCCTGGCTGCGCATGCCAGAAGCGGCGGCGGCGGCGGAGTTCTTCAGATCATTCATGAGTTATCTCCCTACCGGCTGCGCACAGAGGCCCGCATGATGTTCATCGAGCTTTTGTAAACGGCGAGTGCGAGATCGTGATCGCGCTTGGCGGACGCTGACGCCATCAACTCCGTTTCCAACGAAACAGAATTCCCATTTGGCGAGGTTGGCCCGTCGCGTAAAATGGCCTCAGCCTGCGCTCCTGCACTCGTTGTAGGTGTAAGGGTATGCTTGGCCCTTGAGGCGCGCATTTGCGTCGTGTTGGGGGCATCATATGTCTCAGTAAATGAAACGAGGTCGCGGGCGCGGTAGCCCGGCGTATCTGCATTTGCAACATTCTGTGCAATGGTCGACTGACGAGCAGCGGCGTGCTGTGCCAGCCCCTGACTCATGCGAAAAATTTCAATTTTGTCGAACATCGGGGCTTCTCCCTCGATTGGTTTCAACTAAGGCTTAACCCTGATTCCTTTAAAAACAGTTTCACGACCCAATAATCAGGAGAATGCCATGAAGACCGTCGGATTCGAGCAGCTCACCGCAGAGGTAGCCGCAGTGACCCGCACTGCAGATGTCGGGCGGATCGTTGAAATCCATCGTGGCACCATTGAGGTGTCTGGCCTGTCACATGTTGCGGCGCAAAGTGATCTTGTAGAAATTGGGGCGCCCACACAAATGCGTTTGGGCGAGGTTCTTAACCTGTCTTCCGATCGCGTGACGGTGTTACCGGATGGGGATGTGGAAGGGCTGCGCATCGGAGAAAAAGTGGTGTTGCGCGGCGCGACGCAACTAGCCCCGGACGATAGCTGGATTGGTCGTGTCCTTGACCCGTTTGGCAAAGCTATCGACGGGTTGCCTGTGATGCGAGGCTCTACCGAACGCGCGTTGCGTGGGACATCCATCAACCCAACGCAGCGGAGGGTTCTAGGGGCGCGTCTGGAAACTGGACTGTCTGTTTTTAATACTCTTTTGCCTATTGTCCGCGGTCAGCGGATTGGCCTTTTTGCCGGATCGGGTGTTGGGAAATCCACACTGCTGGCAAAGCTTGCGCGGGGGGTGCAGGCGGAAGTAGTGGTCATTGCCCTGATTGGCGAGCGTGGTCGTGAAGTGCGTGAATTTGTCGAGCGTGTTCTTGGTGAAGAGGGGATGAAGCGTTCCGTGGTGATTGCAGCCACGTCAGATCAGTCCCCGCTGGTACGCCGACGTGCTGGCTGGGCGGCTATGACAGTGGCAGAACACTTCAAAGAACAGGGGCGTCATGTGCTGTTTCTTGCAGACAGCGTGACCCGTTTTGCAGAAGCCCATCGTGAGATTGCGCTTGCAGCAGGGGAAGGCAGCTCCTTGCGTGGCTTCCCACCTTCGACAGCGCAGCAAATCACCACATTGTGTGAACGCGCAGGTCCCGGTCAGGAAGACCAAGGTGATATTACAGCGATCTTTTCGGTTCTGGTTGCTGGGTCAGACATGGAAGAGCCTGTTGCGGATATTTTGCGGGGGGTTCTCGATGGCCATGTGGTCTTGGATCGGCAGATTGCAGAACGTGGCCGGTTTCCAGCGATTGACCTGCTGAGGTCAGTTTCCCGTGCGCTGCCTGGGGCTGCAACAGATGCTGAAAATGCTCTGATTTCTGCCGCTCGGCAGCGATTAGGGGCCTATGCGAAATCAGAGATGATGATCCAGGCCGGGCTTTACGCCTCGGGCAGTGATCCACTGATCGATGCTGCCATCGAGTGCTACCCAAGATTGGACGGCTTTTTGGCTGAGGATGAACTGGAAAATACAGCTTCGAGTTTCCGCCGATTGGGGGAGTGTATGGTGCCGCCTTCCGAGTGAATTCATAAATTCTGGAGCAGCTGTAGGGCGATCGTTCCACTAGACATGCCTGCCGTCCCATTGGCCAGTTCTGAACGAACCAAAAACAGCCGGTTCAGCTCTTCCATTTTTTTGGGATCGGCGAACTGGCCAATATCGCTGTTGCCAAAATAGGTTTCGGCTTTTTCTTTGAAGCCCTTCAACTGGTGGTCGATGTCCAGCGTGCCAAAACTGCTTGGTAATCCGAGGGCGGTTTCGAACACTTTCCGCAGTGGTGGGTTGCCCATAACGGAAAACCACTTTCCATCTTTGGAAGTGGATTTATCGACGATGGCCCCAAGGTCGCGATTTAGCGACAGGCTAAGGCGCATTTCGTTGCTTTGTTCCCCAACAGCGATTTCAAACTGACGCTCTTGGTAAGCTGATACAGTTTCGTCTCCGAAAGTTGATATCTTGGTGCGTGGTATGCTGAGGTCGCCAAAGCCGAAGTCCTTGGCCATTTCGTAATAGCGTTTGTCAGAAAGCTTGTTGGCAAGGTCTCCGTTGTCCAGCGTGCCATCTTCCAGCACTTTGCGAATGTAGTATTTATTGCCGATATCCCCATCAAGCCCGTAGGCACCAAGTGCGACTTTTAGTAGGCGATAGTCTTCTACCAACTCCTCAGCAGAGTTGATATTACCGATGTTCTCTTTGAAATAGTCAACATCGCGTTGCATCACGGCAGAAGTGTTGAACGACTGCTTCTGGGCGTCCTGCGTACGTTGCAGGAACGCCCAACCGGCGGCACCGCCCATGGGTATGACAGGACGAAAGCTCATGCCAGTTTTGCTGCGAGCAGCCGTTCTTCTCGTGGCAGCAATGTGCGCAGGCACTTCAGTGCCAAGTAAATCTGCTCCTGATTGACCGCCTCGGTCGCTCGCGTCAATTGGTCGCGACTATCGTGGTCGGTCAGGACCTGACTTAGCTGCTCAATACCACGGAGTAACTGAAGGTGGGCTTCTTCTTGTGCAACGTCGCCCGACAAAACCAATTGGGCGATGTAGCAAACCCGACGCACTGGCGTATTGACCTCTTCCGGGTGAATGGCATCTCGAAGACGCAAGATATTTGCGTTTGGTGTAACAATCGAAAGACGTGATCTGCGATCGCCGTTCTCGATAACGGCACCGTTGATCAGAACACGTTCTTTGGGGCTAAGTTTTAAGACAAGTCCGCTCATGCTGCCTCCGCTCTTTGACGAAGCCCGCGCATTACTGCGGTGTTAATCTCGATAAGGGCTTGGGGATCTGCGCCATCGGACAGAATTTTGCGGCTAAAGTCTGCGGTAAATTCTGCGAGGTAGAAAATGCGTGCGCGTAGCTCTTGAGGTAGGCCATTTTCGGTTTCTGCCACGTCTACTGCCAGTAGAGTCCAGAGCTGGCGATTTTCGTGCACGGCTTGTGTCAACATGCCAAATCCAAGACGCCCTTTTTCTGTTGCTGCCTTGAGCTTTTGTGTGACACGGGCAAAGGCTTCGTATTCGATGCCGCGTGGGGTACGAACCGCTGTATTTGATGCGGCGTAGGCCGTTTTGGCCAAGTTCATAGCGTTCACGGTTTTTCCTTCCGTCAAACGTTGAAATCAGGGGTGGAGGAGAGGTGGGCGCCTTTTGACGCCCACGCTCATGTCCCTTAGCGGAACAGTGACAGGATGTTCTGCGGCGCCTGATTGGCAATCGACAGCGACTGGGTGCCCAGTTGCTGTTGAACCTGAAGCGCCTGCAACCGTGCTGAAACTTCTTCCATATCGGCGTCTACCATCGCGCCAATACCAGATTTCAGAGAATCTGAAAGTTTGTCCACGAAGGTACTTTGGGTTTCAATGCGACCTGCTGCCGAACCAAAGGATGCTGCTGCATCAATAGACTGATCAATCAGTCCTTCGATGGCCGAAAGAGCACCCGTCGCACCAGAATCACTGGTTACATCAATGTTCTGCAAAGCCCCCAGGCCACCGGAAGACGCAGACGAGCCTGCGGTACCACCGGTCTGCACGCGAAGACCAACTTTGATGGCAGTTGCGTCACCGCCTGCGGCGTTGGCGATAGTCAGTTGATTGGCATTGGAGCCGGTTCCTTGCGTGACCGTATATCCCTCACCTGAATCGGTTGCAGCCCCGAAGAATGCATTGATCTGGTCAGTCAGGTTTTTGGTAACTTCAGCAGTACCATCGGTTGCACTTGCAACATATTCAAAGGTCCGCTGACCAAGAGTGCTACCGCCACCATTCACGTTCACCATCACATCGTCGAGGATGATCTGGTAGCTGTTGCCTTCTGCCACCGACTTGATGTCGATTTGCAAGTTGCCAGCATCGGCAATCGAGGCGGTTGGAGATGCTGGATCAAAAGCCGTGTCATCATAGGTAGTATTATTGGCACCAGCCTGCATGATGGCGTTACCTGCGGCTTGGTCTGCGGCATCGGTTGTACCAAAGCTCGCAGCGGTCACCGGTGTGGTCGTCGACAGGTTCTGACGGGATACATCAATGTGGCTAGCGGTCACATTACCGTTGGCATCACGGTCAAGCGACGACAGAACTTTCATGTCGTCAGTGCTTGAACCATCAATAAGGTTCAGGCCGTTGAATTGGGCTGCACCCACAACCGAGCCGATTTGGTCGCGCAGGGCTACAATGTCTGTTTGCAGCTTGTCACGGTCGACGTTTTCTTCCTGAGCCGCAACAATTTTACCCTTCATTTCAGTCAACAGGTCGGTCACGGTTTCCGAAGCATTTCGGGCAACTGCAAGGGTGCTTTCGCCCAATGAAAGGGATTCAGAGATGGCTTTGAAGCCTTTGACGTCCGAATCCATCACTTTGGAAATCGCCCAGACTGCAGAGTTATCTTTGGCAGTTGAGACCTTTTTACCGGTCGAAATCTGGTTCTGGGTATCGGCCATGTTCGAGTTAATCGACTTCAGCGTTTGCAATGCGACCATCGCACCGTTGTTTGTCAGAATGCTGGACATGTGTTTTTCCTTCAGTCTTTTCGGCGCTTTGCACCGAGTTTTGATCAATCGTCTAAAGACGACAAAAAACGAGTCATTCTTAACTCTGCGGTGGATCTAGCTTGCCCGTTCCGCGCCACCCCCTCTGGAATGCGTCTACAGGTGACGATGAAAAGCTGAAGGATTTCTAAATGCCCGTTGGTCAGTTATGTTGGATTTTAATGACCTTAAGATCCGCTCAGGCGCGTTTTTCAAACTGTGTTGTTGGGCGGGCCAAGTTTTTGCTATGTCCGCCTGCATCGTATGTTCGCAGCTGCGACTTTTGATTTCTCAGCACTTCCAAGCGACGGGAGACGGTTCTGATCCCTTTGCTTGCGGCTGATAGAAGTACTTGATTGTAATCAGCCTTTTGGGCCATGACTTTCAAAGTATCCGCATCGATTGCCATCTTGGGCAGCAGTTGAAACAACCGTTCTTTTTCAGGGGCGATTTTTGCGAGTGCTTCCAATTGCCCTGACAACAGAAACTCGCGTTCCTGATCCAATACTATACTTAAGGCTTTTGCGGGGGATGGCGACTAAAGAGGGCCATTTTCACGTTCCTTCAGAGCTTCAAATAGCGACTCGGCGAGGCCGATTCCCCGGCCTCCACCATTTCCTTGGCTTGCGCCTGGACAAGAAAGGAGGAAAATTGATCCTCACCCACACCCCCGCCAAAGCTGTCCCTTGTTTTTCCCATACCTGCGGACTTAAGCAGTCTCAGCCAGAAAAGAAGCCTCAAGGTCTTTTGCGGCCTGACGCAGTGCTTTGTCTTGCCGCGTGCCATCATGTGTTGCCGAGGGAGGCGCTGCCGAACGCAATGGTCCGGAAAGTGGTGTCGATGGGTCCATGGTTCATCCTTTCAAATGCAACCTAATTTCCCATTTATCTCCGCTGGCGGTAAACATCCGGTAACCAACTGCTGTCATATTCAATCTAATCGGTGTCAGAATACCCGGATGGAAATATGCAAATTGGTTCACAGCTCAATATGCCCGGCAGTGCAGATAGTGTCCCCTCTGGGCACATCAGACGCCTGTCGGCACTTCTTCAGATGAGAGTTTCGAGAGAGTGGTAAAAGCAGGTGCTGCCCGCTCCGTTTCGAAAAGCGATGCGGACCGAATACCCGATCGTTTGCTTGACGGGTCTCAAGACAATCCCATGCGTGATCCACGAAAGATGCATTCATCAGAGCAATTGACCTCGGATCAAGTTGGGTGTCACGGTTCGCAGACTCAGGATGCGCCTGGAACCAGTAAAGCTCCGGAGCTGGTTCAGGATGGGCAGGAGGGGGCATCCATTGACGGAAAGTCAGAGGTCTCCACGTTCGCAAATATTGAAGATAGTGCCCCATCTGAGGTCCTGATCACCACCAAGCCGACGTTGCCCGAGACCTGGAGGACGAGTGGCGAACTAGGTGTCTCGGAAAGCATGATGCAAGGAGCTTTTGAGCCAAAAACGCAGTTCTCCCAAACTGTTGGCTCAGGAGGTGAAGGGGCGGCAGAAGCCTTTTCGGGTCAGGCCGTCAAATTGGGTTCATCAGCTGAAGCACCTTTGACGTTGAAAAGTGATCTTGGGGGCGGACAGCTGAAACGCGCGGTTGCAGGTCCGGCAGAAGGAACCAATCCCCACATCTGTCATCGACTACGGGAAAATTGGAAGGTCAGGGAGGTATCGGCGCTGGATCTACCGGAACTGTGTTGCCAATTCGTGCCATCTCATCCGAAGAAAGAACCCTGGTTGGGAAATCTAAGGAATTGCCTTCGAATGTGCAGAAAATCCTTGGCGCAAATGGCCTCTCTGCAACCGGTCAGGCAGGGAATGCATCCGGCGGTGAGAGTAAACCTGCGCCAGCTTCAACCATTCCCACCGATATGCCGCTGACCAACCTGATGAAAGCGAGTGACACCGATAAGGCGTCGGTCGTGCCGGCTGGACATGCTCTCCAAAAGCACGAGGCCCCCCAGACGGACGGTTCCCTTGATCAGGTAGAGATGAAGGCGGCAGCGGCGTCAAATGCATTGCCCCATGAAATTGAAAAGACCCCGCTGTTTACACCGTCACAAGAGAACCCGGCAACCAACGCAAATGACAAAGTGAGCAAGCCTGCACTTGCGTCAAGCGCTGCCGCATTTTCGGCTGTTCAGCAGGTTATGTATTCAGCGGCCCTGTTGGATGAACAAAGGGTTGAAGTTGCTCAAGTTTTGGAGGCCTCAGCAGAGCTGGTTGTTTCGGATGTACGTGCGGCTGAAACCCTTACGGCGCGCACTGAAATTTCCGGTCATCTCAGGGCAGAGCTTCCTCGTCATATAGCGCTTCAACTGGTGGATATCGCCAAAACAATGCCAGATCGCCCTGTTGAATTGACGCTGAGCCCAGAAGAGCTTGGAAAGCTACGTCTGACATTCTCGGGGGATATGAACTCGATGGCTGTGTCAGTGAATGTTGAACGACCGGAAACGCTTGATTTGATGCGGCGCCACATAGATGTCTTGGCCCAAGAAATGAAGGACATTGGATATGGCGAGGTGTCTTTTTCGTTCGAACAATCCGGCTCGGATGGCAATGAATTTTCCTCTTCTGCATCGGGAGGTGAGGTACCATCTGGTGAAAAATCTGAACAGGAGTTTGGTGCAACGGACCTCCTTGCGTCGGTTCGTTTGAATATGAATCCCAACTCTGGGTTGGACATAAGACTGTAAGGATCTCAAATGGTTACCACCACAACAAAACCCGCGCTACCTTCAGCCCTAACTGCACCTCCCGCGTCCCCAACAGCGGCAAAGAATGACCCGAATGCCGCGTCAACGCTTTCGGCTGATTTTGATAACTTTCTGAAAATGATGACAGTTCAGATGGAAAATCAGGATCCATTGAACCCAATGGAATCAACCGAATTTGCAATGCAGCTGGCAACATTCTCGGGCGTCGAGCAGCAAGTGAAAAGTAAC
>JQGR01000001.1_pt1 | contig 93638 bp, 97 predicted proteins | sample 210181 | NCBI WGS metagenome assembly JQGR01 (sample SAMN02928655, study PRJNA255238) | bioreactor metagenome | biome: continuous culture; feature: L-culture metagenome assembled contigs; material: continuous culture biomass; isolation source: continuous culture inoculated with microbial biomass... | reverse complement strand
CGGCTTCATTCAGCAGGTTCGCGACCATCGCCACTGCGCCGGGTTCATCCAGATAGACCTTCAGCGCCATGCCACCCGCGTCCGCAACCACCGCCTCGATTGGCGCCACGGACCGGGCAATCGGGTCAAACTGCCCTTCGTTAAAGCGCCCCTCAAGGGTCATCACCACCTGCAGCGTTTCGTCGAACACCTTTCGGCAGGCCTCAAAGTCATCGGCAAACAGCGCCATGCCTGACACCTGTTCGGTGGGGTCCGAGATGTTCATGCGGAAAAACGGGTTGCCGCGACCAGATTTACGTTGCTGCAAACCGCCGACAATCACCGCAACCTTGCCGACCACGGCCCCATTGCGTTCGGCCTTTTCGCGCAGCTCTTGCAGGGTCATCACCCTTTGCGTTTCAAGGCTGGCAGATAGTCATCCAGCGGGTGACCCGAGAGGTAAAACCCGATCGCTTTATGTTCCTCCGCCAGCCGTTCATTTGGCAGCCAGTCGTTCACCGGGGGCATTTTCGGTTCGGGTAAATCCTCACCGGCTTCGCCAAACAGCGACACCTGATTTGAGGCGCGCTGTTCATGTACCGCACCAGAATAGGCCACCAGCGCGTCGAGCACGTCAAACACCCGGCGCCGGTTGCCGTCGATCTGGTCAAAAGCGCCCGCGCGCGCCAGCATCTCCATCGGCCGTTTGCCGACCTTTTTCAAATCGACCCGGCGGGCAAAATCATAAAGCGTGGCAAAGGGCTTATCGACGCCATCAACCTTGCGCCCCTCGACCACCAACTGCATCGCTTCAAGCCCAACGTTTTTCAGCGCGCCCAGCGCGTAAACCACCGCACCGTCTTTCACGCTGAAAGTCGCGAGCGAGCGGTTCACACAAGGCGGGATGATCTCGATATCCAACCCCCGGCGCACCTCTTCGGCATAGATCGACAGCTTGTCGGTCAGGTGGATATCGCAGTTCATGACACCGGCCATGAACTCCACCGGGTGGTTCGCCTTCAGCCATCCAGTCTGGTAGCTGACCACCGCATAAGCGGCAGCGTGGGATTTGTTAAAGCCGTAGTTGGCGAACTTTTCCAGAAGATCGAAGACTTCCGACGCTTTCTTGGCAGGCACCCCGTTTTCAGCGGCGCCTTTTTCGAACTTGGGCCGTTCGGCGTCCATCGCCTCTTTAATCTTCTTACCCATGGCGCGGCGCAGCAGGTCAGCGCCACCAAGCGAATAACCCGCCATCACCTGGGCAATCTGCATCACCTGTTCCTGATAAACGATAATACCCTGAGTTTCCTCAAGAATATGGTCGATCAGCGGGTGGACGCTTTCGATTTCCTTCAGCCCATTCTTGACCTCACAATAGGTCGGAATATTCTCCATCGGGCCGGGGCGATAGAGCGCCACCAGCGCCACGATGTCCTCGATACAGGTGGGTTTCATCCGCCTGAGCGCATCCATCATGCCAGAGCTTTCCACCTGGAACACCGCAACCGTTTTGGCCGACGCGTAAAGCTTGTAGGTGACCTTGTCGTCCAGCGGAATGGCGTTGATCTCATTCACCGCGCCTTCAGGGGGCTCATAAAGCTGGCTGCCATCCGGGCCGGTGTGAATGTCACGTCCCTGCCCTTTAATCAGGTCCACCGCGTTTTGAATAACGGTGAGGGTTTTTAGGCCCAGAAAGTCAAACTTCACCAGCCCAGCCTGTTCCACCCATTTCATGTTGAACTGGGTCGCGGGCATATCGGAACGCGGGTCTTGGTAAAGCGGCACCAGCGCATCCAGGGGCCGGTCGCCAATCACCACCCCCGCCGCGTGGGTCGAGGCATTTCGCAGCAAGCCTTCGACCTGTTGGCCGTAATTCAGAAGCCGTTCAACCACCTCCTCTGATCGCGCTTCTTCGCGCAGGCGCGGCTCCTGTTCGATCGCTTCCTTGATCGAAACGGGTTTCACACCCTCAACCGGGATCAGCTTCGACAAGCGGTCCACCTGCCCATATGGCATCTGCAACACGCGCCCGACGTCGCGCACGGCGGCCTTGGACAGAAGCGCACCGAAGGTGATGATCTGGCCAACTTTGTCGCGGCCATATTTCTCTTGCACATATTTGATCACCTCTTCGCGGCGATCCATGCAGAAGTCGATATCGAAGTCGGGCATCGACACCCGCTCGGGGTTCAAAAACCGTTCAAACAGCAGCGAATAACGCAGCGGATCAAGGTCGGTGATGGTCAGCGCGTAAGCCACCAATGACCCCGCGCCTGAGCCCCGCCCCGGCCCCACTGGAATACCCTGTTCTTTGCCCCAGTGGATAAAGTCCGCCACAATCAGAAAGTAGCCAGGGAACCCCATGCCCTCGATGATATCAAGCTCAAAATCCAGCCGTTTTTGGTATTCTTCCACGCTGACCGCATGGGGGATCACGGCCAGTCGGTTTTGCAGGCCTTCATTGGCCTGACGGCGTAATTCCGCCACCTCGTCATCGGCAAATTTGGGCAGGATGGGATCACGAAGATACGCTTTGAACGCACAGCGCCTGGCGATTTCAACGGTGTTTTCAATCGCTTCCGGCAGGTCTGCAAAAAGTGTGATCATTTCCTGTGGGCTTTTGAAATAATGTTGGGGCGTCAGGCGGCGACGTCCATCAGCCTGATCCACATAGGCACCTTCCTTGATGCAAATCAGCGCATCATGGGCCTCGTAAAGCTCGGTTTTGGGGAAATAGGCGTCATTGGTGGCGACCAGCGGAAGGCCCATCGCATAGGCCATTTCCACAAAACCCCGCTCGGTGGCGCGTTCACCCGGTGTTGGCTTGCCCCCTTCGCCCGGATGGCGTTGCAGTTCGACATAAAGCCGATCACCAAACGCCGCCTGCAACCGGGTCATCAACGTTTGCGCCTTGTCGCGGTGCCCCGCTTGCAGCAATTGCCCCACCGGCCCTTCGGCACCACCGGTCAGGCAAATCAACCCGGCATTAAACTGCTCCAATTCCGTCACCTGCACCTGCGGCAGATCCTCGTGCTTGTCCACATACAAGCAGGAATTGAGCTTCATCAGGTTTTCATACCCACCCTCATTTTGCGCAATCAACACAACGGCGGCAGGGTCACGGGGTTTTTCCCCCGGCGCGGGCGGATCATAACAGACATCCACCTGGCAGCCGATGATCGGTTGAATGCCCGCACCAGATGCGGTCTGCGAGAACTCCAACGCCGCAAACATGTTATTGGTGTCGGTCACCGCCACCGCAGGCATGCCCATGTCGGCACAAAGCCCGGGCAGTTTCTTGACCGGAACCGCCCCTTCCAGAAGCGAATATTGCGTGTGGGTGCGAAGGTGATGAATCGAGGCATATCAGTCATCCGCACAGACTAGCCCGCGTCCAGATTTTGCGAAACCCGCTGGTTTCGGGAAACCGCCCCCTTGGCCGAGTTATCCCCAGAAAAGATCGCGCGCAAGAAAACCTTGCCAGATGAAACTTCACCTGCTTACCATTGTTAACAATAATTCCCCGCGCGCAATCTACGCCGCATCGAGGGCGCGTAAACCGGGGCAACAACAGGGTAAGGCGGCGGGATTAATCCATGGAACTCACCTTTCTTCTAAACGGAGAGAGTGTGCATGTGTCGGGTGTGGACCCAACACAAACCGCACTGGATTGGCTGCGCGAGACACGGAATTTGACCGGCACCAAGGAAGGCTGCAACGAAGGTGATTGCGGCGCCTGCACGGTGATGATGGCTGACGAAGAAGGCGCGCGGGCCGTCAACAGCTGCATTCTGTTCATGGGGCAGCTTGATGGCAAATCGCTGACCACGGTCGAAGGCGTTGCCTCAGAAGGCAAGCTGCACCCGGTTCAGCAGGCGATGATTGATGAGCACGGCTCGCAATGCGGGTTCTGCACGCCGGGCATCGTAATGTCGTTGGTCACATCTCACCTGACCGGAGATCGCAATCACGACGATATTCTGGCCGGCAACCTGTGCCGCTGTACAGGCTATGCGCCAATCATCCGTGCCGCGGAAACCGCGTGGCAGCAACCGATCCCAGAGGGGTTTGGCGTACCGGACATTTGCCTGCCATGCCCCAGCGAAAACCTGTCGCGCCCCGCCAACCTTGACGCGCTGGCATCCGCCTATGCCGCCCAGCCAGACGCCACGCTGATCGCCGGGGCCACCGACGTGGGGCTGTGGGTCACCAAAGGGTTGCACAGCCTTGATCCGGTAATTTTCCTAAACGGTGTCAAAGAGTTGCAGAATATCCACCTGGGGGAGAAAGACATCATCATTGGGGCTTGTGTCAGCATAGAACGCACCCGCACGCTGTTGATGGACCACCACCCGTGTTTCGCCGAAATGCTGCGCCGCTTTGCCTCGACCCAGGTGCGCAATGTGGCCACGCTTGGCGGCAATATTGCCAATGGTTCCCCAATCGGCGACAGCCCACCGCCGCTGATTGCGCTGGGGGCCACGCTCACGCTTAACAACGGCGGCACGAGGCGCACCATTGCGCTGGAAGACTTCTTCATCGCATATGGCAAACAGGATCGCGCGCCGGGGGAGTTTGTCGAGGCAATCACCCTACCGCGCCACGCGCCGAAGCTCCGGGCGGGCTGCGGGTTTACAAGCTGTCCAAACGGTTTGATCAGGATATTTCTGCCGTGTTGGGCGCGTTCAACCTGACGGTGGACAACGGCCGGATCACCGCCGCGCGCATTGCCTTCGGCGGCATGGCCGCAACCCCGAAACGCGCCAACGCAGTGGAGAAAGCCCTGCTCGATCAGCCGTTCACCCGCGCCACCATCACCACTGCCTTGCCCGCGTTTACGCAGGATTTCACCCCCCTCAGCGACATGCGGGCAAGCGCTGATTACCGCCTGAACAGCGCCAGGAATATGCTGATCCGTTATCTCGAAGAGGCCCAGGGCACCGCCGCCAATGTGCTGGAGGTGACATCATGAGTGTCGGAAAACCCCTGCCCCATGATGCGGCCCGGCTGCATGTGACCGGACAAGCGCGCTACGTGGATGACATCCCAACCCCGGCGGGCAGTCTGCATCTTTGCTTTGGTCTTAGCGATGTGACGCGTGGCACGATCACTGCGATGGACCTGTCTGCCGTGCGCGCGCTGCCCGGTGTTGTTGCGGTGCTGACCGCCGCAGATCTGCCGTTTGAAAACGATGTCTCTCCTTCTGTGCATGACGAACCGCTGCTGGCGGTGGATGAAGTCTACTATCTGGGCCAACCGATCTTTCTGGTTATCGCAGACAGCCACCTGACCGCCCGCAAGGCCGCCCGTCTGGGCCAGATCGAAATCACGCCCCTGCCCGCCATTCTGACCATTGATCAGGCACTTGCCGCTGATAGCCGGTTCGAAGATGGCCCAGTGGTCTGGTCGCGTGGGGATGCTGGCAAGGCCGTGAATGCCGCCCCCCATCTGATCGAAGGACAGTTCGAGATGGGCGGACAGGAGCATTTCTATCTCGAAGGTCAGGCCGCCATGGCACTGCCCGGCGAAGATGGGGACATGCTGGTGCACAGCTCAACCCAGCACCCGTCCGAAATCCAACATAAAGTGGCCCATGCGATTGGCTTGCCGATGCATGCGGTGCGGGTGGAAACACGCCGGATGGGCGGCGGGTTTGGCGGCAAGGAAAGCCAGGGTAACGCGCTTGCCGTGGCCTGCGCCGTCGCCGCGCGCCAGACGGGGCGACCCTGCAAAATGCGCTATGACCGCGACGATGACATGATGATCACCGGCAAGCGCCATGACTTCCGCATCGGCTACCGGGTGGGCGTAGATGAGGGGGGCAAGATCCTTGGGCTGGAGCTTACGCAAATGGCCCGTTGCGGCTGGGCGCAGGACCTGTCCCTGCCTGTGGCTGACCGCGCCATGCTGCACGCAGACAATGCCTATCATCTTGAAAACGTGGAGATTACCAGCCACCGCCTGAAAACTCATACTCAATCCGCCACTGCCTTTCGTGGCTTTGGCGGGCCGCAGGGCGTTTTGGGGATTGAGCGTATCCTTGAACATATTGCCCGCGATCGGGGGATTGATCCGATCACTGTACGGCGGGTGAATTTCTACGCGGAGGGCCAGACCACCCATTATGGGCAAGAGATTGAAGGCTTCCACATCCCCGCGATGACAAACGCGCTGCTGGAACGGTCTGACTACGCCAAACGTCGCGCTGCGGTTGACGCCTTTAACGCCGAAAATACCGTCCTGAAAAAGGGGCTGGCCTTTGCGCCCGTCAAATTCGGTATCAGTTTCACACTAACCCACCTCAATCAGGCAGGTGCACTGGTACACATCTATCAGGACGGGTCAATCCAGCTTAATCATGGCGGCACCGAGATGGGGCAAGGGCTGTTTCAAAAGGTGGCACAGGTCGCGGCCAGCGTGTTTGGCGTGGGGATGGAAGTGGTGAAAATCACCGCCACCGACACGGCAAAAGTGCCCAATACCTCGGCCACAGCCGCCTCAAGCGGATCTGATTTGAACGGCATGGCGGTGCGCGCGGCCTGTCTGACCATCCGGGAGCGGATCTGCAAGCACCTCGCCGGCTATTGGTCGGTGGCGCCGGGGGATGTGGTGTTCACCGATGGCCATGTGCAGGCTGCGGGCCGTGCGCCGATCACCTTTGCCGAGGCAGCCCAGCTGGCTTACTTTGCGCGGGTCAGCCTTTCCGCCACCGGGTTTTACAAAACACCAAAAATCACTTGGGACCGCGCAGCGGGCCAGGGCCGCCCTTTCCTTTATTTCGCCCATGGGGTCGCGCTGAGCGAGGTGGTGATCGACACGTTGACCGGTGAAAACCGGATCCTGCGCGCGGATATTTTGCATGACACCGGCAACAGTCTGAACCCCGCACTGGATGTGGGGCAAGTGGAAGGCGCTTACGTGCAGGGGGCGGGCTGGCTGACCACGGAACAGCTGGTCTGGGACGACACAGGTCGCCTGCGCACCCATGCGCCGTCGACCTACAAAATTCCCGCCTGCTCCGACCGGCCGCGCATCTTTAACGTAGATCTCTGGTACGAACCCAATCACGAAGATACGATCGGGCGCTCCAAAGCGGTGGGCGAACCGCCGTTTATGCTGGGCATTTCCGCATGGCTGGCACTCGCCGATGCCGTGTCCGCCTGCGGAAAGGGCTTTCATGACCTGAATGCACCAGCCACCGTCGAGGAAGTTCTGGCCGCAATCGAAAGGGTGCAGACATGAGTTTTGACCTCTCACAGCTTGAGCAGGCGCTTTGTGATCACAAAGCAGTGGTGCGGGTGGTGGTGGCCGAGGTGAAAGGCTCTGCCCCGCGCGAAGTTGGCGCGGCAATGCTGGTTTGGCAGCACGGCCAGCTGGGCACTATTGGAGGTGGTGAGCTGGAATGGCAGGCGGCGCAAAAGGCGCGAAAACTACTCGGTGGTGGCGCGACGCTGGAGCGGTACCCGCTCGGCCCGGCACTGGGCCAATGCTGTGGCGGGGCGGTGACTTTGCTGAGTGAATGCTTCGACCAAAATAGCGTTAATGCATTAAAAAACAAACAGGTTTTCTCAAGATCCTTGCAAGATAGCATCCCTCCCCTCGCCGTGAAGCGCGCAGAGCAGCGAGCCCGCGACCGGGGCGAGGTTATGCGCGCTGAACTGGTCCAGGGATGGATGATCGAGGCGGTTTCCCCACCACGCACCCCCCTGTGGATCTACGGCGCGGGCCATGTCGGGCGGGCCTTGGTTGATGTGCTTGCCCCTTGCCAAATTTTGTGATCACATGGGTGGACACAGGCCAGGACCGCTTTCCAGACGCAATCCCGCATGACGTCACCACCCTGCCCGCAGCGCACCCTGACGACGTTGCAAAATACGCCCCCCCCGACGCACGGCATCTGGTGCTGACCTATTCACATCAAATTGACCTCGATCTGTGTCATGCGATTCTTATGCAGCCCCATGCAGGGATTGGCCTGATCGGATCGGCCACCAAATGGGCGCGATTTAAGGCGCGGCTGGCCGCACTTGGCCACAACAACAACAAAATCAATCAAATAACCTGCCCCATCGGCGATCCCGACCTCGGCAAACACCCGCAAGCCATTGCGATTGGGGTGGCGACCGCGTTAATGAGGGGCATGTTGATAAAACCAACCAAGACAGGTTTCCAAACAGGGGATAGCGACCGATGGAGGAGATCCGCGCACGCGACGCGCTGTTGACGCTTGACGGGCTGACCAAGGCCTATCCGGGCGTTGTTGCCAACGATGATGTGTCCTTTTCCATTCTGCCGGGAGAGGTCCATGCGCTGCTGGGTGAAAACGGCGCCGGGAAGTCGACGCTGGTCAAGATGATCTATGGGCTGGTCAAACCTGACAGCGGCGAGATGCGCCTGAAGGGCGAGCGGTTCGAGCCGGTGAACCCTGCGGCGGCGCGGGCGGCCGGGGTTGCGATGGTGTTCCAGCATTTCTCGCTGTTTGACGCGCTGACGGTGGCGGAAAACATTGCACTTGGCATGGACAACCCTCCGAAACCGCGTGAGCTGACGTCGAAAATCCGGCAGGTGAGCGAGGCCTACGGGTTGCCGCTGGATCCCAAGCGCATCGTGGGGGAGCTGTCGGCCGGGGAACGGCAACGGGTTGAGATCATCCGCTGCCTATTGCAGGATCCGAAGCTGCTGATCATGGACGAGCCGACCTCGGTCCTGACGCCGCAAGAGGTTGAAATTCTTTTCGAAACCCTGCGAAAACTGACCTCAGAAGGGACAGCGATCTTATATATTTCGCACAAGTTGGAAGAGATCCGTTCGCTGTGTGAACACGCCACGATCCTGCGCCATGGGCAGGTGGTGGACACATGTGACCCGCGCGAAAAATCCGCGCGTGAGCTGGCCGAAATGATGGTTGGCACCAGCCTGCATGTCCCCGAACGCGATCCGGCAGAACCGGGGGATGTGGTGTTGGAAATGGATCATGTCAGCCTGCGGGCCAGCACCGCCTTTGGCACCGACCTGGCGGATGTCTCGTTGACCGTGCGCGCGGGTGAAGTTGTTGGCATCGGCGGGGTGGCGGGCAACGGGCAGGATGAGTTTCTGTCGGCACTATCCGGCGAGGCCTGGCTTTCGCATGGTGAAGTGCGCCTTAACGGAACCTGCATTGCCAATCTGCGCCCCAATGACCGCCGCGCCTTGGCGGTCCTGTCTGCGCCGGAAGAGCGGTTGGGCCATTCAGCGGCACCAGACATGAGCCTCACGGAAAATGCGCTGCTCACTGCCGCCGTGCGCCAGCGCCTGACCAAACGTGGTTTTCTGCGCTGGGGCAAGACCGAAGATTTTGCCCGCGATGTGATCAAGGAATTTGACGTGCGCACCCCCGGGCCGGACAACGCGGCGCGATCACTGTCTGGAGGCAATCTGCAAAAATTCGTAATCGGCCGCGAGGTGCTGCAAAAGCCCGAAGTTCTGGTGGTAAACCAGCCGACCTGGGGCGTGGATGCCTCGGCCGCAGCAGCAATCCGGCAATCTCTGTTGGATCTGGCCGCAGAAGGGGCTGCCGTGATTGTGATCAGCCAGGACCTGGACGAGCTTTTGGAAATCTCAGACCGGTTCACGGCGCTTTATGACGGCACATTGGCAGAGCCGGTGCCCACCAAAAGCCTGACCGTGGAAACCATTGGCCTGATGATGGGCGGTGGCGAAGAAACCGGCGATGAGGAGACTGCCGCATGATCCGTTTGGAAAAACGCCCCTCGCCGTCGCGGGTCTGGGCCACGCTTACGCCGGTTCTGGCGGTTGTGGCGACAATGATTGCCGGTGGGTTGATGTTCTGGATGCTGGGCAAAGATCCGCTTGAAAGCATTCGCACCATCTTCTGGGATCCGCTGTTTCACGAGACATTTGGCCCCTATTCGCGCCCGCAGCTTCTGGTCAAAGCCGCGCCACTGATCCTGATTGCCATTGGCCTGTCGCTGGGCTTTCGCGCAGGCGTGTGGAACATTGGCGCCGAGGGGCAATATATCATGGGCGCAATTTTTGGCGCGGGGGTTGGGCTTGCCTTCTTCCCATCCACCAACCCATTGATTTTCCCAACGATGATCGTTGCAGGTGCGCTTGGTGGCTGGGCCTGGGCGATGATCCCGGGGGTGCTCAAGGTGCGGTTCGGCACCAATGAAATCCTGGTCTCACTGATGCTGGTCTATGTGGCTGAGGCGATGCTGGCTTCGGTGTCGCAGGGCCTGCTGCAGAACCCCGATGGCATGGGCTTTCCGGGATCACGCAACTTTCGCGATTTCCCTGCCGCGCATAATGCCGAGCTGATCGCAGGCACCGGCATGCATTGGGGTGTGGTAACAGCATTTATCGCGGTGATCTTCGCCTATGTGCTGCTGACCCGCCACATGCTGGGCTTTCAGGTTCGCCTGACCGGCGAGGCCCCCCGTGCCGCGCGCTTTGCGGGCGTGAACCCAACCCGTCTGGTGCTGTTCTGCCTTGGCATTTCCGGCGCGCTGGCGGGGATGGCCGGGATGTTTGAGGTCACCGGTCCTGCCGGGCAGATCTCGATCGACTTCAATTCCGGTTACGGCTTTACCGCCATCATCGTAGCCTTCCTTGGGCGTCTGAACCCGATTGGCATCTTGCTGGCCGGGCTTTTGATGGCGCTCACGTATATTGGCGGCGAACTGGCACAGCTGATGCTGGGCCTGCCAGCAGCCGCAATTCAGATGTTTCAGGGGATGTTGATGTTTTTCCTTCTGGCGATGGACATGCTGACCAATTACCGCATCCGTTTTGCGACGAAATCAGTGTAAGGAGGAACGATCATGGACCTTTCACAGATCAACCCGATCCTGCTTCTCGCATCCCTGATGGTGGCCGCCACCCCAATTATGCTGGCGGCGATTGGCGAAGCGGTGGTGGAAAAGGCCGGGGTGCTGAACCTTGGCGTTGAAGGCATGATGATCACCGGCGCGGTGGTGGGCTTTGCGGTCACGATCAACAGCGCAAACCCACTGCTTGGCTTTGTCGCGGCGGCCCTTGCAGGCGCGGCGCTGTCACTGCTGTTTGGCTTTCTCACGCAATATCTTCTGTCCAATCAGGTGGCGACCGGGCTTGGCCTGACGCTGTTTGGCCTTGGGCTATCCTCGCTTATTGGCAAACCCTATGAGGGGATGAAGGTCGACACCCTTGCCAAGTTCGAGATCCCGATTTTGGCGGATATCCCGGTCCTTGGCCCGATCTTGTTTCGCCATGACCCGATGGTCTATTTCTCCATCCTCTTGATTGCTGCGGTCTGGTTTTTGCTGACCCATACCCGTGCCGGGCTGATCCTGCGCGGCGTGGGTGAAAACCACGATGCCGCCCATGCGCTTGGCTATAAGGTCATTCGCGTGCGGCTGATGGCGATTGCTTTTGGTGGAGCCTGTGCCGGATTGGGCGGGGCTTACATCTCGCTTGTGCGGGTGCCGCAGTGGGTGGACGGAATGACCGCAGGCGCGGGCTGGATTGCGCTGGCAATTGTGGTGTTTGCCTCTTGGCGGCCATGGCGGGTGCTCTTGGGCGCTTATCTCTTCGGCGGAATTTCGGTGTTGCAGTTGAACCTTCAGGCGGCGGGTGTTCCGGTGCCGATCGAGGTGCTGGCCAGCTCGCCTTACGTGATCACCATCCTTGTGCTGGTGGCGATTTCGATGAAAGGCAACCACGGCGCGCCCGGATCACTGGGCAAGATCTTCCACGCCACACATTAAGACGCAGAGCAAAGGGGCCTCATCCGCGTGACACGACAAGAGATCATCGACATTCTTGATGGCAGCCACCCTACATTTGGCGGGATCGTGGCGCGCGGCATGGATGCGCTGATCCTTTTGTCTGCCCTTGCCATTGCGTTGGAAACCGAACCCGGCTTGCCGCAGGCGCTGCGTCGTTTCCTGTTTGGGTTTGAGGTGCTGGTGCTGGGCATCTTCACGCTGGAATACCTGTTGCGCGTGACCTGCACCAAGCATCGGTTTCGTTATATTTTCAGCTTCTGGGGACTGGTTGATCTCTTGACCATCCTGCCCGCAATTGCCCTGTTGACCCCGCAATGGCAGGCGGTACGGCTGTTTCGCCTGCTGCGGCTGGTGCGGCTGGCCAAATTGTTTCGCGGCTCTCATGCGATGGAGCGGCTGGTGCAGGCGTTCAGTCAAGTGCGCGGCGAGTTGGCGATCTTTGGCATTATTGCCGGCATGATGCTTTATGTGGCTTCGGTTGGCATCTACGTGTTTGAACATGACGCCCAGCCCGAGGTGTTCACCTCGATTCCACAAAGCCTATGGTGGGCCGTGGCAAGCTTTACCACCGTGGGCTATGGCGACATGGTGCCGATCACCGGCGGCGGGCGCATTTTCACCACCTTTGTGCTGTTTCTGGGCCTTGGCGTGATCGCCGTGCCCAGCGCCATCATCACCACGGCCCTGCTGGAAGCCGACACCAACATTCAGAAAAAACTTGCGAATTCTGCCTCAGAGGCGGAAAAAGATACTCAATCCAAGACTGCTCAATCCACCAAGGAGAATAATATGCGTGTTTTGAAATCACTGCTGGCAGGCGTGGCACTGGTCGCTGGCCTCGCAGGGGCGGCCCAGGCTGACGACAAGACCAAAGTAGGCTTTGTATATGTTGGCCCGATCACCGATGGCGGCTGGAGCCAGGCGCACCACCATTCCGCCACCCAGATGGCGGAACATTTCGGCGACAAAGTTGAACTGATCTATCAAGAAACCGTGCCGGAAGGCGCCGACGCCGAACGTGTGATGTCGCAGATGGCCCTGTCGGGCGCTGACATCATCTTCGCCACCTCTTTTGGCTATATGGAACCGGTGCTGAACGTGGCGCAGAAGTTCCCGAATGTGAAATTTGAACATGCCACCGGCTATAAAACCGCGCCGAACGCTGCCAACTACGGCGCGCGCTTCTACGAAGGTCGTGCCATCGAAGGCCACATCGCGGGCAAGATGACCAAGTCGAACATCATCGGCTACATTGCATCCTTCCCGATCCCCGAAGTGATCCGCGGCATCAACTCGGCCTACCTGCACGCCAAAAAGGTCAACCCGGATGTGCAGTTCAAAATCATCTGGGCCTACACCTGGATGGACCCTGCGAAAGAGGCCGACGCCGCCAAAGCGCTGATCGAACAGGGGGCAGACGTGATCTTGCAGCACACCGACAGCACCGCACCGCATGCGGCCGCCAAAGAGGCGGGCAACGTGGTGACCTTTGGGCAGGCCTCGGACATGTATGAATATGCTCCCTTCCCGCGCGTGACCTCGATCATCGACGACTGGGCACCTTATTACACCAAGCGCGTTCAGGAAGTGATGGACGGCACCTGGGCAACCGGCTCGACCTGGGATGGCATTGGACCGGGCATGGTTGGCATTGGTGAAATCACCGACGCGGTTCCCGCGGATGTGAAAGCCGAAGCCGAAGCCATGCGTGATGCAATTGGCGCAGGCACCTACCACCCGTTCACCGGCCCGATCAACAAGCAGGACGGCTCGGTCTGGCTTGCTGAAGGCGAAGTGGCGGATGACGGCACCCTGGCGGGCATGAATTTCTACGTGGAAGGCCTTGACGCCGAGATCCCCTCGAACTGATCTTTCATCAAATCCCCGGAAAGCCCCGCCCTTGTGCGGGGCTTTTTTTGTGGAAAATCAACGCAACAGCGGATTTTGCGGGATGGTAATGGCATCGTTTTGGGCAAAACCCGAGTATTTTAATCAGCCTCGATTACCCGAGTAAAACTGTCAACTATTTGAAAAATAACGATTTTTCTTGCATCCCAGAGAATCGCACGCTATACGAAACTCAACAGCAAGCCAGAGACACTGATCTCAAGCCAGCCAACTTCCCCTCAGCCAGAACTTCGGGTGCGTTCAACTCGCGAGCGATCAAGCCAAGGGGAACACCTTTTCGGAACATGCCCGCAAAACCCACTTCGTGGCGCCAGCACGTTCGCACCAGCCAAACCGCGCGATCTGCAAAAGGCCGCAAGCCCGCCAGCCCCTGCAAGGGATGCCAGCCCGCAAGCCACCCAACGCAAATCTGAATTCCCGCGCTTCAGCCCGTGCCCTTGCCAGCCAAAGCTGCCAGCACCTTTTTTACATCGCCAGCCAGACGGTCCATCTCGCCAGCCTGATAAAGTCGCCAGCCGCGCCGACCAAAGGTCAAGTCGCGCCAGCCCAAGCCTCACCCGACTACCGCCAGCCATACCGCCAGCCAATTCACCTGCGAGACGATTCAGCTGCCAGCTTACGCGCCAGCCTGCGTCTTCATACCGACAATCGCAAACGCCAGCTTTTGCCAGCCTATCGGGGCTCTCTTTCGGGCCAGTCTTCTGAGCCAACCTTCGTACTCCCAATCACATCTCTCCTGCAAACGCCCCCACCGCCCGCCCTTAGCGCGGCGGTTTTTTTCATGTCCTGCGACGGAATTTGGCCACCGCTGCGTATCACCTTTCAAACGCGCAACACGAAGGACATCCGCCATGAAAAAAGCCCTGCTGCTTTCCGTTTTGATCACCATCGCCTTGCCGCTGAAGGCGATAAGCCAGTTCTCGCTGGGAGACATCGACCGCAACAATGACCGGGCTATCTCGGAACAAGAGCTGCTGGATCATCGCGCCACCTTGTTTGATCGTTTTGACATCGACAGAAACGGACAGCTGTCCGAGGTCGAGCACAAGGCAATGACCGCTGATCGCAAAGCCCACCGCGAGGCTGCAATGGAAAAAGCGGGCAAAACTGGGTTCTTCAAAAAACGCACAACCGCAAAACTCTCTCACAGAATGGGCGACGGGCGGGCCGAAGCGGGGGCAGACCGCGATGGCGACGGCCAGATCAGCAAAGCCGAATTCCTCTCCGCTGCACAAAACTGGTTCGCCAAATCTGATCACAATGGCGACGGCAAATTGGACCGCTCTGATCGCAAAAAATAAGCATTGGGGAGGCGGGCTGTCATGATCGACTGTCCCCCGCCCGCAGCCCCTTGAGCCGCCCTTGCCACCCGCAAGGGCGGTTTTCTCTTTCCCTTTTAGCCGCCCCAAGGCAGTGTCGCGCCATGACACAGCTGATCTCACTTGATGGCACCCCTGCCGCGCGCTTTGCCTTTGGAACCATGCAATTTGGTGAAAACGCCGACGAAGCCGCTTCGGCGGCAATGTTTCATGCCTGCCTTGAGGCGGGCATCACCCATTTCGACACCGCGCATCTTTATACTGGTGGGGCGTCCGAACGAATCCTTGGGCAGCTGATCAAGCCGCACCGCGACCGGTTGGTGATCGCCACCAAGATCGGCTATCGCACCCCGGACAATCTAAACGCCTTAAAGGACGAATTCGACCTGTCGCGCCAGCGCTTAGGGCAGGAGGTGGTCGACGTGCTTTACTTGCATCGCTTCAATCCGAACCTGCCGTTTGAAGCGCAAATCACCACACTGGTTGACCTGCAAAACGAGGGCGCCGCGCGGTATTTGGCATTATCAAACTGTGCCGCCTGGCAGGTGATGAAGGCGCAGGGGATTGCCAGATCACTGGGCAGCCGGATGGACGCGGTGCAGCCAATGTATTCACTGGTGAAGCGTCAGGCCGAAGTAGAGCTTTTGCCGATGTGCCAGTCCGAGGGGATCCTCGCCGTGCCTTATTCGCCCTTGGGCGGTGGGCTGTTAACTGGCAAATATGCGGCAGGTGGGTCAGGTCGGCTGACCGAGGACAGGCGCTACGCCGCGCGGTATGGTCAGGACTGGATGCATCATGCGGCCACCCAACTAAGCGAAATTGCCGCTGAGATGGGCACCCATCCCGCAAGCCTTGCCGTGGCCTGGGCCGCGGCCCACCCCTCGCGCCCCGCAACAATCCTCTCGGCGCGATCCGTCACACAGTTAAAACCGTCACTGAAAGGGGTAGACTTTCAGATGGATGAGGCCCTATATGCGCGCCTTACCGCCCTCACCCCGACCCCGCCACCTGCAACGGACCGACTGGAAGAACATGTTTGATTTCATAGTGATTGGCGGTGGCATCGCCGGAATTTCAACCGCCGCACGCCTGTCGAAACACGGCCGCGTTGTGGTGTTGGAGGCGGAAGAAGCGCTGGCTTATCATGCCTCGGGACGTTCTGCCGCGATGTTCGAAGAAAACTACGGCGCGCCAAGCGTGGTGGCGTTGAACTGCGCCTCACGCGCACATCACGAAGCGGCAGGTGTGTTGACACCACGTGGGTTGATGGTGCTGGGTTTGCACGGTCAGGAAGAGTTGTTGGCGCAGGACCTGCAAGAGCTGCACCTGCCCCGGATACCTATGGAAGATGCCTGCGATTTGGTGCCGATCCTGAACCCGGATGTAATCACCGGGGTAGGCTATCACCCTGATGCCTGGGATCTGGATACAGATCTTTTGCTGAACGGGTTCGCCCGCGAGGTCCGCACAAACGGCGAAATCCACACAAAGGCCAAGGTCAGCGGTGTCACCCGATTGGCCAATGGCTGGCAGGTCGAAAGCTCGGCCGGTGTGTTTGAAGGCCATAACCTGGTCAATGCTGCCGGTCCCTGGGCAGATGAGGTTGCGGCAATGGCCGGCATTGCGACCGTAGGCCTGCAAGCCTATCGCCGCTCCATGGCGCGCCTGCCTGCCCCGGATGGGCGGGATGTGACGGCCTGGCCGATGTTCATGGGCGTCAATGAAAGCTGGTATGCGAAACCTGACGCGGGGGCCTTGATTGTGTCCCCTGCCGAGGCTGACCCGATTGCGCCGCAGGATGCCTGGGCGGATGACATGGTGCTGGCCGAGGGGCTGGCGCGCTACGAGGAACATGTGACGGTGCCGGTAACCCGAATGATTGCCAATTGGGCCGGGCTGCGCACATTTGCCCCGGACAAAGCGCTGGTGCTTGGCCGTGCCCCTGAAGATGAGGGCTTCATCTGGTGTGCGGGGCAAGGGGGCTATGGGATGCAATCCTCACCCGCGGCCGCGCAACTGGTCGCTGATCTGGTCGCCGGACAAACATCGGAACTGCCGCAGGATGTGGTAAGGTCCCTCTCGCCTGCCCGGTTTGCCTGATTAAGACCAGTGCGACCAATCAGTGCGACCAATCAGTTCGACGGGGCAGTTCGATGGGGCAGTTCGACAGGTCAGCTGACCGGCATTGTAACCCAGTGAAACTTGCCCGGAGTTTGCAGGGCAAGCCCGACACAAAGCTCAAACGCGCCTGATGATGCACCGTTGCCCTTATCCTCACACCCGTCAAAAGCCCCATCGGGGTTATTGGTGGTGATCACGCGGAAGGCCGCTGTGGCGGTATCGCCTTTCAGGGCGCCATCTTGCCAGAGCTGTACCATCAATGCCTCGGCTATCAGCCGGGCCTCGGATCGGCGGCTGTGCGCATCGGTTTCCGCCATCAATCGCGCCAATTCTGCCTTTAAAGTCAGTCGGGTTTTACGCAACACACGCAGCACACGCAGCCGCGGTGCATCCGTTCCGGCCCGACTGAATACACCGTCTTGTGGCAGGGCCACCCCATCGTCGAAATCGCAAAGCTGGTTGACCTTCTTCCCGCAACTATTTTGCACAGTCCCCGGCGCGGCAAGCTTCATGCCCCTGAGGCAGGCACGTTTTCCAACGGCCGGTGCCCAGATCCCACGCGTACTGGCAATTCGGTCCAACAGGCCGGCCACCGCACCCGATGGCGGTAGCGGTCGCTCTGGCACGCCCCAGTCCACAACTTGCGGCGCGAGGGCGATGGCCGTTTGGCTGCGCCCCAGACCCAAACCGTCAAACCATGCGGCCTGAGCCTCTGGGCTGACATCGGGAGGGTCCAACAGCAAGAAGATGTCTTTGGCAACACACAGCCCATGTAGCTTGCGATACACGGCGCGTGCTTGCGCGTGTTTTAACAACGACAGGCTGGTGCGACGAGCATCTCAATCCGGCCCATGGCCATTTCGCTGATCGGCGCAAGCATATCTGCCGCGCCACCGGAGGGCGCAAGCATCGCCTCGGTCAGGGCCTCTGCCCAGTTTGGGTCTTCCGGTGAAAGACTGTCGGGGCCAGGGTCGGCCTCTGCGTCAACCAACACTCCGTCCAGCACACCATCCAGCAGATCTTCGGCCGGAAACACTTCATGTGGCGCAATTGAAGGCAGCGGCGGGCTGCCGACCGCAACACGCAGCACCTTGGCACTGCGCCCGCCCTGTTCAAAGAAGTGTCGTAGGGCCGTGGCGGTCACATGGCGGCCATCATCCACACCAAACACCATCTCGGCCTGACGCGCCGTGCGCAGGCTGACTGGCACCCCCACCGGGCCTTTCCCAAACGGCCCCACAAAAAGGACCGACCCTTTGCTGCGCCATTCCGGTGGGCAACGCTGGTCCTGCAGGAACACTCCGGGAGAGATCGGGAATGCCATGATCTATTGTCCTTTTCATTCGTTGGGCGGGTCCGCCCTAGTGCCCGAAGCGGGCGTTAGCCGAGCAATACGTTCAGATGTTTCACCACAGAGCGCGCCAGTACCGTGGGTTCATAACCACCTTCGAGCATCGACAGGATGCGGCCCCCGGCGTGCTGATCTGCCACGTCTTTCAGCCGGTGTGTGACCCATTCATAGTCCGCATCAACCAAATTGACCGACGACATATCATCCGCGGTATGGGCGTCAAATCCGGCTGAGATCAGCACCATTTCCGGTTTAAAATCATGCAGGTGCGGCAACCAGTGATCACTGACCGCCTCGCGAAACTCCATACTGCCCGCGCCTGCGGACAGGGGGATATCAACCAGGTTGTCAGTTTCTTTCTCATGGCCGGTAAAGGGGTAAAACGGGTGTTGGAAGCTGGAGCAGAACAGCACGCGCGGTTCGTCCTTGAAGATCTCTTCGGTGCCATTGCCGTGGTGCACATCAAAATCGATGATCGCCACGCGCTCCAGCCCGTGGGCCTCAAGCGCATGGGCAGCGGCGACAGCGATATTGTTGAAAAGGCAAAAGCCCATCGCCTCGGCCCGTTCGGCGTGGTGCCCGGGCGGGCGCACAGCGCAGAAGATCGGGTTGGCGTCGCCCGACATGATCAGATCCACCCCCATCACACCCGAGCCCGCCGCACGTTCGGCGGCGCGCAGCGTGCCAGGCTCATCACCGTGTCACCATCGACCTCAATCGATTGCATCCCCTCGCCGGGCGCGATGGCATAGACCCGATCAAGGTATTCAGCCGCATGGACCCGTTCGAGCTGTTCACGCGTGACCAGCGGCGCATCGCGGTGCCGGATCACGTAATCCATGCCGGACATGATCAGTTGATTCATGATCGCATCCAGCCGCTCTTTGGTTTCCGGGTGCAATTCGCCCGCGTTGTGTTCCCGGCATTCCGGGTGTGAAATCATTGACAGCATCTGGTCCTCCCAACCTTGGTGCTTTTCAAATCGGTTATGGTATTGGCAAAGTTCACAACCACCGCTCCACAATCACCAATTCACGGTCATCGGGGTCAGGGCGCTGGGTAAAGCCCAGCTCTTTCATCAGCCGCAACATCGGCGCGTTTTTCTTCAGGACCGAGCCTTCGATCACCTCAAGCCCGTGCTGGCCTGCGGCGTGAAACAGGCCTTTCATCAGCTTGGTGCCCAGCCCCTGATGCTGGATCCGATCTGAGACCACGACGGCAAATTCGCAACTGCGCCCGTCTGGGTTGATCACATAGCGCGCAACGCCCACCTGCACCTGCTGGCCGTCCAGTTCAGCCATCGCCACCAACGCCATTTCACGGCGGTAATCAAGCTGGGTGAATTGCACCAGCATCTCGGGTGAGAGTTCATTCACCTGCCCCATGAAACGCATCAGACGCGCCTCTTCCGACAGGTTGCGGGTGAATTCCTGCACATGGTCCGCGTCATCGGTGCGGATCGGGCGGATCATCAGGGGCGTGCCATCGGTCAAATAGGTCTGGCGCATCAGGTGGCGCGGATAAGGGTGGATGGCAAGGTGGTCGTAGATGCCATCACTGGCAGGCGGGCGGGCCACTTCGATCCGCGCATCCACCGCAAGCACGCCATCCGGCCCGGCCATCAGCGGGTTGATGTCAAGCGAGAGCACTTCAGGCAATTCGCTGACGATTTTTGAGACGCGTTTCAGCACCTCAACCACTGCAGGCCGGTCGACCGGCGCATAATCCCTAAACTGATCCAGTGCGCGGGCAACTTTGGTGCGGTTGATCAACCGGTTCGCCACCACCGAGTTGATCGGCGGCAGGGCGACCGCGCTGTCACGCATCACTTCAACCATGGTGCCCCCGGCACCAAACAGAATGGTCGGGCCAAACACCGGATCACGGCTGGCACCAATCACCAACTCACGGGTTTGTTTCAGCCGTGCCATTGGCTCCACCGTCACCCCGTGGATCTTGGCCTCGGGCAGGGCTTTGCGGGCGTTCGCCACGATCTCATGAAAGGCGCGCTTCACACTGGCCGCATGGGCAATGTTGATCTTCACCCCGCCCACATCGGTTTTATGGATCACATCGGGCGAGTTGATTTTCATCGCCACCGGAAAGCCAGGGTCTCAGCCGCCACCAACGCCTGACGCGGATCATTGGCCTCAATCGTCATATTGACCGGAATGTGGAAGGCACGCAGCAGGGCTTTGCTTTCCGTATCCGACAGCATTTTGCGCCCATCCGACAGCGCGCCCTCAACGATCATCCGCGCACCATCGTAATCAGGCTGTGCCTCGGGCGGCAGGGCGCGGGGCATTTCCAGCGCCAATTTGCGGTTGCGATGATATTTGGCGAGATAGCTGAAGCCTCAACCGCGCGCTCCGGGGTTTGGAAATCCGACACACCATTTTCGCTGAGCAGGCGGCGCGCTTCAGTGACCGAGCTTTCGCCCATCCAACAGGCCAGCACCGGCTTTTTGCGCCGTTTCGGAAGCGCATCGATCACCGCGCGGGCCACGGCGGTCGGGTCGGTCATCGCTTGCGGGGTAAGCAGCACCAGCACACCGTCATTGTCCGGGTCATCCATCGCCGCTTTCACCGCAGTTCCATAGGCTTCAGGGGAGGCATCCCCCAGAATATCCACTGGGTTGGCGTGGCTCCAGAACGGTGGCAAAACCGCGTCCAACGCGGATTTCGCCTTGTCCGACAAAGGCGGAAGTTCCAGCCCCAGATCCACCGCACGGTCTGCCGCCAGCACCCCGGCGCCCCCGCCGTTGGTCACAATGGAAAGCCGCTTACCATTGGCCTTTTTCGAGTTGGCAAGGATTTCGGCGGCAGCGAACAGTTGCCCCAACGTGTCCGCACGCACGGCCCCGACCCGCTCGATAGCTGCGTCAAACACGCTGTCCGATCCGATCAGCGCACCGGTATGGGTGTGCGCCGCCTCGGCGCTGACCGCGTGGCGGCCCGATTTCACCACAATCACCGGCTTCATGCGCGCCGCATGGCGCAGCGCCGACAGGAACCCGGGCGCATCGCGCAGCCCTTCGACATACAGCAAAATCGCATCGGTTTTCGGGTCGGTAGCAAGGAACTCCACCACATCGCCAAAGTCGATATTGACCGAATTGCCCAACGACACCATGGCGGAAAAGCCCGAATGATGTGGCCCGGCCCAATCGGCGATTGCCGACAAGAGCGCCCCCGATTGAGACACCAGCGCCAACCGTCCCTCGGGCGCTGCGTGCGTAGAAATGAGGCGTTAAGTCCCAGCCATGGTCGAGTCAAGCCAACACAGTTTGGCCCCATGAACCGAATGCCATATTTGCGGGCGGCCGCGATGGCTTCAGCTTCAAGCCGCCTGCCACGCGTGGCCTCTGCGGCCCCTTCCCCAAAGCCCGCGGACAGCACAATTGCATGTTTGATCCCAGCCTCGCCAAGATCCCGCAAGATCCCCGGCACCACGCGCGCAGGGGTGGCAATCACCGCAAGATCCACCTCATCAGGCAGATCTGTCGCGCGGGCATAACAGTGCACATCCCCCAGCGTCTTATGCTTAGGGTTCACCGGATAGATTTTTCCCCGAAACCCACCATCCAGCAGGTTGGCATAGGTCAGCGCCCCCACAGAACGTGAGGTAACGCTGGCGCCGAACACGGCAACTGAGCGGGGATTGAAAAGCGTATTAAGCGGGTGGGCGTCCATTGCGCGCTCCTGAAACTGGCCTGACCAGCAGGAAACGCCCCAACTGGCAACAGGCAACATCTGACTGATACGCCACTGAGGAAAAACCGCTTTGATTTTCATCAACCTTTGGTCGTTTCCTGCACCTCATGGCGCGTTACTGTACGGGTTTGATAAAGCGTAGGCGCAGCGCGTTGCTCAGCACCATGACCGAGCTGCCTGCCATTGCAAAGGCACCTAGCATCGGTGAGAGTAGAACGCCCCAGAACGGATACAGCAATCCTGCCGCCACCGGGATCAGCACCACGTTATAGCCAAACGCCCAGACCAGGTTCTGGCGGATATTGGCCATGGTCTTGCGGCTGACCTGAAACGCATTTGCCACGCCGGACAGGCTGTCAGACGCCAGCACCACATCTGCGGCTTCAATGGCCACATCCGTACCCGATCCGATGGCAAGCCCCACATCCGCCTCAGCCAGCGCAGGGGCATCATTGATGCCGTCGCCGACAAAAGCCACCGGTCCATGGTCTGCGCGCAGATCCTTCAACGCGTCCACTTTGCCGCCGGGAAGCACCCCTGCGACCACGATGTCGATGCCAAGCTGGTCAGCAATGGCAGCGCAGTGCAGGGTCATCTCCGGTGATCATGGCCAGTTGTTTACCCTGCGCGTGCAGCACCTCAAGCGCGGCCTTCGTGTCCGGTTTGATCGGGTCGGACACGCCAAGCATGGCGACCAGAACACCGTCAACGGCGGCAAAAAACACCCCATGGCCCTGCGCGCGCAGGGGCGTGGCCTGATCAACCAAGATTGTGAGCGCCACGTCTTCGCGCGCCATGAACTGCTGAGATCCAACCAAAACCTTGCGGCCCTGCACCGTGCCATGCACGCCAAATCCAACCTCTGCGGTGACGCCATCGGCCTTTGCGGGCGCAATCCCCCGCGCGGCAACCCCACGCAGGATGGCCCCGGCCAGCGGGTGCTCGCTTTCCGCTTCCACCCCCGCGATCATGGCCAACACCTCATATTCATCCTGCCCGGCGGCCAATGCCACTGTGGTCAGCTCGGGGCGGCCTGCGGTCAGGGTGCCGGTTTTGTCAAAGGCCACCACGCGTGCGTCCTGCAGGGTTTGCAGCGCGTCGCCCCGGCGAAACAGCGCCCCCAATTGGGCCGCGCGTCCGGTGCCCACCATGATCGAAGTTGGCGTGGCCAGCCCCATCGCACAGGGACAGGCAATGATCAGCACCGAAACTCCCGCCACCAATGCCAGACCAAGTGCCGGGCTGGGGCCGATCAGCAACCAGACCAGCACGGTCAGGGCGGCAATGCCCATCACCACCGGCACAAATACCGCTGTCACCTTGTCGACCAGCGCCTGAATGGGCAGTTTAGCCCCCTGTGCGTCTTCAACCATCCGGATGATCTGCGCCAGCATCGTGTCTGGCCCGGTATGTGTCACCTTCAGGCGCAGCGCGCCCGCGCCGTTGACGGTGCCACCGACCACCGGATCACCCGGTACTTTGGACACCGGGTCCGGTTCGCCGGTGATCATCGCTTCATCCACATAAGAGCGTCCGTCGACCACCTCACCATCCAGCGGAATACGTGCACCGGGCTTGACCAACAGCACCTCTCCGCTGACCACCTGCGCAATCGGGCGGGTGACGGGTTTCCCATCAGTTTCCACCAACGCCTCTTGCGGTTGCAATGCAACCAAGGCACGGATTGCCTCACCGGTGCGACCTTTGGCGCGGGCTTCCATCACCCGGCCCAGCAGGATCAGGACGACAATCACCGCGGCAGCCTCAAAATAGACATTGGCAGTGCCGGCGGGCAGCAGTTTTGGCGCCAGCGTGGCAAGGACCGAATAGATGTAGGCAGCCGAGGTGCCCAGCGCCACCAATGCGTTCATATCGGGCGCCCCGCGCAAAAGTGCGGGAATGCCCTTGGTGAAAAACAGCCGCCCAGGGCCAAACAGGACCAGAGTGGTCAGGATCAACTGGATGAAATGACTGACCCTCAGCCCGATATTGGCCGCCACCCAATGGTGAAATTCGGGAAACAGGTGCCCGCCCATTTCCAGAATGAACACGGGCGCAGTCAACACGGCGGCAGTCAGCGCAGCACGGGCCAGCCGCCTGGCGTCCTCTTCCTTTGTGTCCTTGCGCGGGGCGTCATCGGAACGGGGGCGGGTGGGGAAACCCGCTTTGGTTGGCTTGATCGCCATGTCATCGGGCGTGACCGCGCCTACCAAGTAAGTAACAAACGCGCGTTCCGTGGCAAGGTTCACCCGCGCTTCAAGAACGCCGGAGGTGGCGGCGAGCATCCGCTCGACCCGGCCAACACAGGCGGCGCAGGACATGGCCTCTACATCCAAAACAGCCGTGGCGCGGCGGGCGGGGTAGCCCGCGCGGTCTAGTGCAGTGGCCAACCCGGCGGTTTTGGCGGGCGCCGTGAATTCAACCGCTGCCGTTTCCGTGGCAAGATTGACCACCGCTGACGACACGCCCTCAACGCCTGCAAGCGCCTTTTCCGCACGCCCCACGCAGGACGCGCAGGACAGGTTTTCGACTTCCAAAGAAAGGCGTTTCGATAGGGCCATTTTGCGGCTTCCTTTTCAGGCTTCCATTTCCGGGGCAACGATGTTTCACATAAGGGCGTGCTGTGACAAAAGGTCAAGGGTAGGACCAGCCTCAGGCCTGTTAATCACCTCGCAGAAATGTCGCACCCAGTCAGGCGTGCCAGAAGGAGAAGATCATGAGCATATTCAACGTTCCCGACATGAACTGCGGCCACTGCAAGGCCTCGATCACTGACGCACTGGAAGCGGCTGGTGCCGGGGTTGAGCTGAGCTTTGACATGGAGGCGCGCAAGGTGACCGTGTCTGGGCTGGCGGAAGATCAGGTGATTGAGCTTCTGGACGAGATCGGATTTCCGGCCACGGCTGCCTGAAAAGGCAGCCCTACTCAGGCAGCTGGAACGCGCTCGCTGTGAGACTGGCTTGGAAAAATAGTTTTGATCAGAGTTTATGAAAACAAAAGGCCCCAACCAGCATGGTGGGGCCTTTTATGTGTATGGGTCAGATCAGATGGCAAGCCACCTGTTGGCCATTGCCACGATCGGTAAGGCGCGGTTTTTCCCGGCCACAGATCTCTTTCGCAATCGGGCAGCGGGTGCGGAACACGCAGCCGGATGGCGGATTGAGCGGGGATGGCAGATCAGCGTCAAGGATGGTCACTTCCGCAGACGCTTCCGCTTTCGGGTCCGGGATCGGCACCGCCGAAATCAGCGCTTTGGTGTAGGGGTGGCCGGGGCGCGATATAGTTGATCGGCCTCGCTCACTTCCATCACATTGCCAAGATAGAGCACCATCACCCGGGTCGAGATATGTTTCACCACGCTCAGGTCATGGGCGATGAAAATCAGGCTAAGGCCCATTTCCTGCTGCAGATCCATCAACAGGTTGATCACCTGCGCCTGAATGGACACATCCAGCGCGGACACCGGTTCATCGCAAATGATCATCTTGGGTTTCACCACCAGCGCGCGGGCGATGCCGATGCGCTGACACTGGCCGCCGGAAAACTCATGCGGGTAGCGGTTGATCATATTGGGCAGGATGCCAACCCGGTCAAGCACCTCGCGTACGCGCTGTTTGACCTCACCGCCGGACAGGCCCGGGAAATGGGTCTTGAGCGGTTCAGCCACGATCTGGCCAATGGTCATGCGCGGATTGAGAGATGCCAACGGATCCTGAAAGATCATCTGCATCTCTTTGCGGCGCAGGTTCATGTCCCGACGCGACATGGACAGAAGGTCGTCGCCCAGCCACATCACGGTGCCGGCTTCGGCGGGCACCATGCGCATGATCGCACGGGCCAGTGTGGATTTGCCACAACCGCTTTCGCCCACGATGCCAAGGGTTTCGCCCGGCAACAGGTCAAAATCCACCCCATCCACGGCCTTCAGCGTGTCGGGCTTGCTCCAGGGCATTGCCCCGTCGCGTTTGATGTCAAACCAGACCTTCAGGTCGCGCACGGTCAGGAGCGGGTTTTGTGTGTTCATATCTTTCATACCAGCTCCTCCAGCGTTTTCAGACAGGCGCGGCGGCGCACTTTGCGGCCATCCACACCGGACAGCACCGGCCGGTCGGTGGCGCATCTGTCAGAGGCGAAATCGCAGCGTGGCGAGAATGGGCAGCCTTTGGGCATGTTCATCATATTGGGCGGGCTGCCAGCGATTGTGGCCAGACGTGCGCTTTCAATATCAAGGCGCGGCACCGCCTGCAAAAGTCCCATGGTGTAGGGATGGGTTGGCGTCTCAAACAGGCCTTCAGTGGTGCCATATTCCATCTGCTGCCCGCCATACATGACCAGCGTTTCCTTGCACGATCCTGCCACCACACCGAGGTCATGGGTGATCAGGATGATCGCCATATTGAACTCATGTTGCAGATCCCCCAAGAGGTCCATGATCTGCGCCTGCACGGTCACATCCAGCGCGGTGGTGGGTTCATCCGCCACCAGCACCTGTGGTTTGCACAGAAGCGACATGGCGATCATCACCCGCTGGCGCATGCCGCCCGAAAACTCATGCGGATACATGGTGATGCGCTTTTTCGCCTCGGGAATGCGCACCGCATCCAGCATCTCAACCGCCTGTTTCACTGCGGCCCGTTTCGAGATGCCTTTGTGGTGGGTCAGCACCTCAGCCATCTGATCAGAGACCCGCAGGAACGGGTTCAGGCAGGTCATCGGATCCTGAAAGATCATCGCGATCTTTTCAGCGCGGATTTTATTCAGTTGGGCCAACGGCAGGTTCAGGATTTCCTGCCCATCCAACTTCACCGAGCCCGATGCATGGCCGTTTTGCGCCAACAGTCCCATGATCGAAAACACAGTCTGCGATTTGCCCGACCCGCTTTCGCCCACCACACCGAGGGTCTCGCCTTCGTTGAGGTCAAAACTGATCCCGTCCACCGCAGTCACGGTGCCATCGGGGGTGTCGAATTGGACCCGCAGGTCACGAACTTCAAGTAATGCCATTGTCATACCCCCTTAGCGATCTTTCGGGTCCAGCGCGTCGCGCAGACCGTCACCGATGAAGAAGAAACAGAAGATGGTGATCACGAAGAACGCCAGCGGATAGGCCAATTGCCACAGCGTGCCATAATTCATGCTTTTCACCCCTTCCGAAATCAGCGCGCCCCAGCTTGTCAGCGGTTCCTGCACGCCAAGGCCAAGGAACGAGATGAAGCTTTCGGTCAGGATCATCTGCGGCACCAGAAGCGTCGCATAAACCACCACCACACCCAGAAGGTTAGGCACAATATGGCGGAAGATAATCTGCCAGGTCGGCACGCCAATCGCCACCGCCGCCTCGACGAACTCGCGGTTCTTGATCGAGAGGGTCTGGCCGCGCACGATGCGGCTCATGTCCAGCCAGGCGGTCAGACCGATGCCGACAAAAATCATCGTGATCGAGCGACCCGCAACCACCAAGAGAAGGATCAGCACAAACATGTAGGGGATCGACATGAAGATATCGACCAGGCGCATCATGACGCTGTCGGTACGCCCGCCGATGAACCCGGCAGTGGCACCATAAATGGTACCAACAATCACCGCGACAAGGGCGCCAACGACCCCCACGGCAAGTGAGATACGCGAGCCTTGCACCACGCGGTTATAAAGGTCCCGGCCGTTTTCATCGAAGCCAAAGTAGTGGCCGTTGGCGAGCGAAGGCCGCCCGGCCTCTTTCACATTCCCCAGAACGTCCCAATCAATGGTTTCAATGTCGAATTCACTGACCGCATGGCCAAATACCGCAAAGATAAACACCAATATCAACACAAGGACCGAGGTCATCGCGGCTTTGTTACGCATAAATCTACGCCGCGCATCGGTCCAGGGCGAACGACCCTGCACGTCTTCTTGCGCCATGCGCTCTGCCATTTCGGCGGTTTTGGCTTGCTGGAAAGGTTGAGCGAGCTTGTCTGTCATATCTCGATCCTCACAGCCGGATTTTCGGGTCGATCCAGGCGTAAAGGATGTCGACCACCATATTGAACAGGATCGTCATCGACCCCAGAAGAATCGTCAGACCCATCATCACCGCATAGTCGCGGTTGAAGGCCGAGTTGACGTAGAAATAGCCAATGCCACCAGTGCCAAAGATCGCATCAATGATGAACGACCCGGTGACCATGCCCACAAAGGCCGGCCCGAGGTAGGAAATCACCGGCAGCAGCGCGGGTTTCAGCGCATGGCGGAAAATGATTGTGCGATCCGGCAGACCCTTGGCGCGGGCGGTGCGGATGAAGTTGGAACGCAACACCTCCAGCATCGAAGACCGGGTCAGGCGGGCAATCGAGGCCATGTAGGACGTCGACAGCGCGATCACCGGCATGATGATGTTTTCCCATTGGCCGCCATTCCAGCCGCCACCGGGCAGCCAGCCAAGCCAGAGCGTGAACACCAGAATAAGGATCGGCGCCATCACGAAATTCGGCAAAACCTGCGCTCCGATGGTCACCCCCACGGCAAAATAATCCAGCCAGCTGTTTTGCCGAATGGCCGCCGCCATCCCCAGAATGCCGCCGACAACAATCGCCAGCACAAAGGAAATCACCCCATAGGTCAGCGTGACCGGGAACCCCTGCGCGATGATGTCATTCACCGAGCGGTCTTTGTATTTGTACGAGGGACCAAAGTCGAATTGGGTCACAATGCCCACGACATAATCCCACATTTGTTTGTAGACGGGCTGGTCAAGCCCGTACTTGGCCTCGATATTGGCGAGCACCTGCGCGGGCAAAGGCCGTTCAGAGGTGAACGGGCCGCCGGGCGCGGTCTGCATCAGCCAGAAACTGGCGATCAATAGAATGATCAGTGTTGGGATCGCAACGGCGATCCTGCGTAAGATGAAGTTAAACATCCTGTCCCCATGTAACAGCGGCGCAGGGCTTGCCTTGATGAAGGTCAAGCACAGCCTCAACTGTCCCCAATTGTGAATGTGCGGGCGCGTTCCATCCCATATCATCCACCAGAAATTTGCGGTTTTCCCACCCTGTCACGAATTTCCTTTGCAGGTTTGCAATGGAAGAGCGCGACAGATCGCGGGCATTCGTCAGATTCTTAAGGGTGTTTCAAGCTCTGATCCGCAATGAGAGGGGGCACCGCCCAGGATCACCCTGAACGATGCCCCCGTTTCGGTCAGAGGGTTACTCGGCCACCTTGTAAAGGTCTTTCGAGTACCAATTCTGTTCGACGTTTTTCACCGGCCAGCTGCCGATGACATCCGATTTGATCATAAAGCTGCCCGCATAATGGTAAATCGGGATCAGCGGCATGTCCGCTGCAATGATTTCCTCGACCTTGGTATAGTTGGCCTGCGGATCATCCATGGTTTTCGCGTCTTTCAGCAACGCGTCCACCTCGGGGTTGTTGTATTTGGAATCGTTGTACCCCGAACCCGACTGAACCAGATCCAGGAAGGTCGACGCCTCGTTGTAGTCTCCACACCATGCACCACGTGCAATTTCATAGTTCTGCTCAGTGCGGGTGTTCAGGAAGGTTTTCCATTCCTGGTTTTCCAGCGTGACCTTCACACCCAGCGCTTGTTTCCACATCTGCGCCATGGCAATGGCCACTTTTTTGTGGGCCTCAGAGGTGTTGTAGATCATTGTGACTTCAAGCGGGTTCGACTTGTCATAACCCGCTTCCGCCATCAGCTCGACCGCTTTGGCGTTGCGATCCGCCTGGGTCCAGCAGCGTAATCAATTGCAGGCACTTTAAACTTGGCCGTAGCCCCTGGGGTAAAGTTGTACGCCGGGGTCTGACCGCCCTGCAGCACTTTGTCCACAATGATGTCGCGGTTGACCGCATAAGACAGCGCCTGACGCACCCGCAGATCTTTCAGGTATTCCGGTCCGCCATCCGACACGTTGAACATATAGTAATAGGAGCACAGACGCGGGAAGGCCGTGGCCTCATCAGGGTTGGTTTTCTTCAGCGACGGATATTGGCCTGCCGGGATCTCGGTCCGGTCCAGCTCGCCCGCTTTATAGCGGGTCAGCGCCACGTTTTCATCGTTGATCACCAGCGCCACGGTCTTGTCGATGATGGTGTTGTCATTGTCCCAATACATCGGGTTGCGTTCACGCACCGAGCGTTCGTTCGGCACATGCTCGGTCAGCGTATAAGCGCCGTTTACCACGATATTTTCCGGCTTGATCCAATCCGCACCATGCGCATCAACCGCCCATTTCGGGGTCGGGAAAGTCGATGTATGCGTGGTGGTCAGCGCAAAATACGGCAGCGAGCTTTCAAGGGTCACCTCCAGCGTGTGATCATCAATCGCCTTCACGCCCAAATCTTCCAACGGCGCTTCGCCGGCCATCACCGGGCCTGCGTTCTTGAGGTTCATCACCTCTACATACCACTGGTACACCGACGAGGTTGCCGGATCGGCCAGACGACGCCAGGCGTAGACAAAATCGCCCGCCGTAACAGGTTTGCCATCGGACCATTTGGCACTATCGCGCAGCTTGAATGTGTAGACGGTTTTGTCGTCATTGGTGGTAAAGCTTTCGGCCACACCCGGCACCAGATTGCCATCTTTGTCCTGATTATAAAGACCTTCAAACAGGTCACGCACAATCTCGGACCCGGTCACATCTTCCACGATCTGCGGATCAACCGACGTGTGTTCGTCCAATACGCGGTAGGTGAAGGTCTGGTCATCGGCCAGCTTCTCGCCGGTTACAGGATGGGTGCCGGCGGCCAACGCCGGGCTGGCCAGCGCAAAGGCCGAGCCAAGCAGGGCCGCTTTGAGGGTAAAGGTCATAAAGGGTCTCCCAATATCAGTTTCATGTGCAGGTCACGGCCAAGTCGCGGGCAGACACCCGATCGCGGTAGGCAGATCGACGGATACATCGTCGCCATACCATGAAGGACTCACCTCCCTGCCGGACATGCAGATGGGGCATCCTAAGCTGACAATGTTACCGGAAACAACTTAATACCGAAGGACCAACACTCTGCCATCCTGTTCGGTCAGAACGTGCGGAATGCTCAATGATCCAAGTCAAATTCACATGGGAATCCGTGGTTTTCACAGCTCAAATGGGCAAGTTTTTTTACCATTCGGTAAATCTTGCCATTTCAGATCGTGCGTGGCACCCTTGGCCGTCGGAAAAACGGCGGAGAATTTGCCCCGGACTTTCGCACCCCGCATGAACCACAAGACCAGAAAACTTACCGACAGATCACGCAAAGGGATCAACCGTGCATAGTGAACAACGACAGGGGCAGACCTTGTCCCAGGGTCAGGCGCCAGCTCAGCTGCCCCAAATCGCCGACGCTCGTAATCCAGGGATCAACCTGGACATGGACTGGGTGCGCTCAGTCCAGGCCAATACGTCTGCCATTGAACGGCGCTGCGCCACGCTGCCCGCACGGCGGTCCGTGAAAAAAGACCATCAGGCAGCCTGGCTTTTGAAGGCAATCAGTATGATCGACCTGACCACTTTGTCAGGTGATGACACACCGGGGCGGGTGCGCCGCCTGGTGGCCAAAGCGGCCCAGCCCGTGCGCCCGGATCTGCTGCAATCCCTTGATATGGAAGGGCTGACCACCGGGGCGGTCTGCGTCTATCACGATATGATCGAACCCGCGGTTGCGACCCTTGATCAACTTGGTGTCAACTTGCCCGTGGCTGCCGTGTCCACCGGGTTTCCGGCGGGCCTTTCCCCTTTCCACCTGCGCGTTGAAGAAATCCGCGAAAGCGTGCGCGCAGGCGCATCAGAGATCGATATCGTGATCTCGCGCCGCCACGTGCTGACTGGAAATTGGCAGGCTTTGTATGACGAAATGCGCGCCTTCCGCGACGCCTGTGGCGAGGCCCATGTGAAGGCCATTCTGGCCACCGGCGAATTGGGCAGTTTGCGCAATGTCGCCCGCGCCTCGCTTGTGTGCATGATGGCTGGTGCCGACTTCATCAAGACCTCCACCGGCAAGGAAAGCGTGAACGCCACCCTGCCAGTGACCTTGGTGATGATTCGCGCCATCCGAGACTATTATGAACGCACCGGTCACCGGGTTGGCTACAAGCCTGCAGGCGGGATTTCCAAAGCCAAAGACGCAATCACCTATCTGGCGCTGATCAAGGAAGAACTGGGCAACAACTGGTTGACCCCGCATCTGTTCCGCTTCGGGGCGTCATCGCTTCTGGGCGATATCGAACGCCAGCTTGAACACCACCTGACCGGCCACTACTCCGCCGGATACCGTCATCCGATTGGATAAGATCATGACCGTGAAAGAGATTTTCGAAACAATGGACTACGGCCTCGCCCCGGAAAGCGCCAAAGAAGCCCAGACATGGATTGCCGACAACGCGCCCTTTGGTCTTTATATCAACGGACAGATGCGCGCCGCTGGCGAGACATTTGCCTCGGTGAACCCGGCTAACGGTGAAGAGCTGGCGCAGATCACACAGGCCAGCGCCGCTGATGTGGACGCCGCCGTCACCGCGGCGCGCAAGGCGCAAGGCAAATGGGCGGGGCTTCCCGGTCACAAACGCGCCAAATACCTTTATGCTATCGCGCGTCTGGTGCAAAAACACGCCCGCCTGTTTGCCGTGCTGGAAACGCTCGACAATGGCAAGCCGATCCGCGAAGCGCGGGACGTGGACACCCCGCTGGTCGCCCGTCATTTCTATTATCACGCTGGCATGGCACAGCTTCAGGATGCCGAATTGCCGGATCGCGAGGCGCTTGGCGTCTGCGGTCAGATCATCCCGTGGAACTTCCCGCTCTTGATGCTCGCATGGAAAATTGCACCCGCCATTGCCATGGGCAACACAGTGGTGCTGAAGCCAGCGGAATACACCTCGCTCACCGCACTTCTCTTCGCGCAAATCTGTGACGAAGCAGGGCTGCCGAAAGGCGTGGTGAACATTGTGACCGGCGACGGGCGCGTGGGCGAAGCCATCACCAGTCACGACGACATCGACAAGATCGCCTTCACCGGGTCAACCGAAGTGGGACGGGTGATCCGCCGCGCCACAGCCGGAACCGGCAAGTCGCTGACCCTCGAACTGGGTGGCAAGTCGCCTTACATTGTGTTCGATGACGCGGATATCGACAGCGCGGTCGAAGGGCTGGTCGATGCGATCTGGTTCAACCAGGGTCAAGTCTGTTGCGCCGGTTCACGCTTGCTGGTTCAGGAAGGCATCGCCGATCGCTTCTACTCCAAGCTTAAAGCACGCATGGCCAAGCTGAGGGTCGGCGATCCGATGGACAAGTCGATTGATGTCGGCGCGGTGGTTGACCCGATCCAACTGCAGACCGTGACCACACTGGTTGAGGCCGGCAAACACGAGGGCGAAGTCTATCACGCGCCTTGCACCCTGCCGGAAAACGGCTGCTATTACCCGCCCACATTGATCACCGGGATGTCACCCGCTGCCACCCTGATGCAGGAAGAAATCTTTGGCCCGGTGCTGGTCGCCACCACCTTCCGCACCCCCGCCGAGGCGGTGGAAGTGGCAAACAACACCCGCTACGGGCTGGCCGCAACGCTGTGGTCGGAAAACATAAACCTCGCACTGGATATTGCGCCGAAACTGGTTGCAGGTGTGGTCTGGATCAATGGCACCAATATGTTCGACGCCTCTGCCGGGTTTGGTGGCGTGCGCGAAAGCGGCTTTGGCCGTGAAGGCGGTTGGGAAGGGCTGATGGCCTATACCAAGCCGAAAGGCAAAGCGAAGGCCGTGAGGCCCATCGCCGCTGTCACAGCGCCGAAAGACGCCAAGGTGGACGCGTTAGACCGCACCGCCAAATTCTATGTGGGCGGCAAGCAGGCACGCCCCGATGGCGGATATTCACAGGCAGTCTGGTCGCCAAAAGGCGCGCTGCTTGGCCATGTGGGCATCGCCAACCGCAAAGACGTGCGCAACGCGGTTGAGGCCGCCCATGCGGCCAAAGGCTGGGCCAAATCCACTGCCCACCTGCGCGCGCAGATCCTTTACTACATTGGCGAAAACCTCTCGGCCCGCGCTGGGGAATTTGCCGCCAGAATTGACGCCATGACCGGCGGAAAATCCGGCGCAAAAGAGGTTGAGGCCGCCGTGAGCCACCTCTTCACCTATGCCGCCTGGGCCGACAAATACGACGGCGCAGCCAAACCTGTGCCGATGCGCGGCGTGGCGCTGGCAATGCATGAACCGGTGGGTGTGATCGGCGCATTCTGCCCGGATGAGACACCACTTTTGGGCCTGGTGTCGCTGATGGCGCCGGCGATCGCCATGGGCAACCGCATTGTGTTGGTCGCCTCCGAGCCCTACCCGCTCGCCGCCACCGATTTCTATCAGGTACTGGAAACTTCGGATTTGCCCGCGGGTGTGGTGAACATCCTCACCGGGTCGCACGCTGATCTTGCTGCACCGATGGCCGGCCATTTGAACCTTGATGCGGTCTGGGCCCAATCGGGTGCCGATATCTCGGCCATTGTGGAAGGTGAAAGCGCCGGGAACCTGAAACGCACCTGGGTCAACAATGCCCGCGCGCGCGACTGGATGGCGGCGGAAGGCAAGGATTTCCTCGCCCATGCCACCGAAGTGAAAACAATCTGGATTCCTTACGGCGAGTAAGGCAGCACGTCTGCTTTTTTCTTGCTCCAAATACCTTCGCCGAAGGCAAAAAACAAAAAAAGCTCCGCACAATGCGGGGCTTTTTCATTCAGAGCGTCCGATCACTTGCGGCCAAACCAGCGTCGCACCCGGCCACGCGCCTCATCGGCCTTATCGTCGATCAGATCCCAGTCTCAGACACATCCTCCAGCGCCGGATCAATCGATCGCTGCCGAAACTGACGCCACAGCGCACGCAAGAACAGCCAGCCGATGATCAGGAACGAAAAGAAAAAGATGTTGAACCACGGAATAATGCTCACATCCGGGCCAGCAATCGGCTTCAGCCCCACCGCGTTCGGATAGATCGAGAAGAAGCGGTTACGCCAGCCGTAGTGCGTCATGATCGCCCAGTTTTCTCCATCCGCTTTCTGTGCAATCGCCGAGGCCTGCGCCTGCAGATCTGAACTGTCGAACTTGAAGTACGGCGGCCAGATCCAGCCGGTGTCTTCATTGCGATAGACCATCACCTTTTCCGCATCACGCGCAATAAAGCCCATCAGGAAGGTCTTGCGTTTCACTGTATTGATCAACCGCACATCCCGTGTCGCCAATTCATTCGCGCCACTGTCAGATTGCGCATAAAAGATCCGGTTGACCGACGAAAAATCCATCCGAATGATTTCCGTCCCGGTCACCCGCACCACATCATGCTGCGGCAGCACATACCAGAAAAACAGGCCCAGTACGACCAACACAATAAGACGAAACACACGTTTTACGTTTTCCATCGGATCCCTCAGTTCGAGTTGCGCACAATCAGCGCGATAACGACCAGCACGGTCGGAATAATATAAACCAGCCCAATCAGCTTGGGCCGGAACGAGTTGTGATAGGCTTTCATACCCGCATCCAGAAACTCCTGCCGCGCAGGGCTGTCCTTATCGCTGGGATGCCCTTCGGCCCATTCACCTTCCAGCTTTTCCAGCCGCACGGACCGCGAATAAAGCGAAATCAGCCAATAGATCACGGTCAGGCCGAGATAGCCGAAAATGACCAGTCGCAGAAATGCCATCTATCTCCTCCTTCCCCTTGTGACAGAGCCCCATGGCCCCACCACATCAATCAGATCCTTGCGCAGATTGTCCTGTGCATCCTCGCTTTCTTTGGCACGCGCCCAGGGGTTGCCTGCCACCTGCCTTTTAGGCGGGTTGATCTCAGGCGCGGACCCACCAAACAGACGTTCGCGCGCGCCCGCCTTATTGGCCATATAATCACGATGCAGGAACTCCGCCACAAATTCGCGTTTTTCCTCAGGCCATGTGGCGTAAGCGCCATAAAAGGCCTGTTTGTTGCAGATGAACAATTGGCGCACATCCATTGGTGCAAGTTCGGACAACAGTTGATTGATCAGGTCGCGATCTGGATGGTCAGGCCGCGCACGCAGCGTGTAGAAATAGGCGTGTTGGCGGCTGTCAATGCGCGGCCATTTGCCCCGGCCTCAGCCCAGCGCACCATGGCTGCCAGACCTTTGAAGGCCTTGGGCAGGTCGTCGGTTTGCGCCAGACGGCTGGCAATCCGGCGCAGGCTGCGGTCTGACATGTCACCCAGATCCATGCCCTTACTGGTCGCCGCATCGACCAGCATGAACTGCATTTTTTGGCGCAGGATCCGCGCACCATCCACGCCACGAGCTTTGATCACCGGCTCAACCAAATCATTTTTCTTCAGGAAAGACGCAATACCATTCACGTCCTCCAGATCATAAACCCGGTCAAACGGCGCGCCTTTCAAAAGCGCACGGTCGCCTGTGGTGATGATCGCCGGGGTCTCCGCATCGCGAAACACATAGACGCCACCAAAATGGCTGGTCCAGAAATTGCCCTGCTCGTAAGTGGCGCGCCCAGATCGACCGGCACACGGGTCACGTCACCGGTTTCACGGGCGAGGTCTATCATCTCATCGATGAGCTGATCATCATACCAAGCCCCTTCAGCGGTCTGGAAATGGTCAATCTTCTCCGCCAGTTTGCGCGCATTGGCCACATGGCTTTGCGTCGTGTCGGCATTGATGCGGATCTTGCGGATCGCCAACACGTCGCGCATTTCGCCCACGGAATAGACCGAGTTCTCCAACTCCCCCGCCACCGCATCATGCGCGGTGAGCGCAAAGAGCTTGGCTTCGTTTTCCGCCATGAACTGTTTCAATATCCCCCGCGAGGTGGAGAAAGACGCGTTCAAAAGCGGCGCCTTTTTCTGGTCGACGGTGAGGATAATGAACTGCCGATTGCAGCCACCGGGGTTGAGGTAAGCGTCGTCTTGGAACTCCTCGCCGACCTCTGGCGAGAACCCGGAAATATCGATGTGAAATTCGGTAAGCCCGGTGGTCCGCCCCGAGAGTTTCTCCAGCGCGCGATTATACCGCGCAATCAACGCCGGACTGTCCACCCGGATCAGATTGCCAAACATCAGCCCGCGGTTAATGAGGCGTTTCATTGGCTGCCTCCGGGCGAGTAAATTTCTGTGCAACGGATAGGGCTTCAACAAATTCCTTCAAGCGCAGTTCTTTCAAATAAACAACATCTGCATCAGACAGGTCAGGAGTGATTTTTATGATTTCGTTTAACTTTTTACAAACCTCCCCCAAGACGGCACAGTCATTTGGATACTCAATCAATAAGTTCTGAGACGCATAGCTTTTAAGATTTTCGGCACCCCATTCTGCATCACAAGCATAGGCACGAACACAATCGTCCGTATAGGCAAGATCCTTTCTTTCACGAAGATGCAACGTACTGCCTGAGTGGCCATATCGTGCATCGACATTAATATAAATCCACTTAGGAAGCGGCAGATTTTCATAATAGCGTTCAAATGCGGTCACTTTTTCATCCAGCAGCTTTCGCGCTCGGATTTCATTTCTTTGCTGTTTTTCATCTTCAAATATCTTCTGTTGTTCAGCTAACACCTTGGCCTGACTTTCCTGTGCATCCGCCATTTTCTCAAATTCCTGACGTTGCTCACGCAATTCCTGCCCTTGCAACACCACCGTCGCAATCAACCAGACAAAGGCAAGCGCCCCTGCAAACCCGGCAAGGGTATCCCCCACTTCATTCGGAGAGGCCTCGAGAAACGCAGACCATTTGGTGCCGGAACAGCTTCGATTGCCCCAAAAGTCAAAATGGCACACTTCCTGAGTACCAGCCCACCAGCCAAATACGACCACACCTGCAGTAGCCAAGGATGCTGCAATGATTACTGGGTTTTGCCAAAGCAGCTTTTGAGATTTGACGTTTTCAGCCATAGCCCCCCCCTGAACATAGGTTCGCGCCCGATCCCGAGGGCGACTCAAAACTTGGCGACCAACCCGAAAGAACCGCAACGCAGTATCCAGAAGCACCCATTGCAATTTCACGCCCGCCGTCGAACCGCAGGTTCGCCTCCGGCGAAACGGGGGCGGGGTCGGGCGTGAACCGGGCCTGCGGCCCGGAGGCGCTTCGTTGCAACCTCACCCTTTCCCCTCCAGATACCGCCGCTTCGCCTCTTCCTGCCGACCAAAATCCCGCACCATATTGTCAATCGCCACTTCATCCGACTTATCGGCGTAGCGGAATTCACTGTCGGCGTAGCGGTTGATTTCCTGAAGAACCATCTCAGTGGTGATCGGCACACGCAGCTCTGCGATCATTGCTTTCTTCTCATCATAGGATTTGAACAGGAACAGGTCGGGGTTTTCCATCCATTCGTCCGGCAGTTCAAAATCCATCGCGCGCACCTTCACCGCGTCGGTGATGTTCTTGATTGCGCGGCCGGTAAAGCGCGGATCCGCCTCTTGGATCGCCTTCAGATAGCGGCCCATCTTGGCAATCGTATCCAGCGCGCCGACTTCGCCATAAACCCGGTCAAACACATTCAACAGCCCCGGTTCCTTCGGGCGGCTGTGGGCATCGAAACTCGCCGCCACCGCACGTTTAATTTCCTGCGCGGCAAAGGCCTCGTGCTCACCCAGCGGGATGTCATGGTTCTTGCCCATCAGAAGGTTGAGGATGTCGATATAATCCTCGCGCGTCTGCGGCCCGTCGACCAGAAACCGCGCGCCTGCCCGCTGGCGCAAAGCATCGTCCACATTCTCGGGGTAATTCGAAAACATGCCAAAGGTGCAATTGCCGCGCACCACGGTATTGGCACCTGCAAAGGCCTCCATAAACACAGCGGTGACTTCCTGCTGGCCCGCGCTCGACTGACGGTCGCCGCGCTTGCCTGCAATCTGGTCGATGTCATCAATCGTGCCAAAGCCAATCACCTGCGGATCCAGCACGTTTTGGATGAACGCCTTGGCGTTCTGCCCCGATTTGCCCTGATAGCTGTCGATATTGTCGATGCCGAAATTCTGGTAGCGGAAGGGATAGCCCGCCACCTGACAATAGTCGTTCACCAGTCCCGCCATCATCTGGATCAGAGTGGTTTTCCCGGTGCCCGGCGCGCCGTCGCCCATGAAGGTGAAGATAAATCCACCAAGTTCCGCAAACGGGTTCAGCTTACGGTCAAAATCGTAAGCCATCAGCATTTTGGCCAGTTTCATCGCCTGATATTTGGCGATGTGGTTGCCGACAACCTCGTTGGGTTTCTTGAACGCCATGGTGAGCGTGCTGCCTTTTGCGGCGCGGGCCGGGGTGAAGCCGGAAATCGTCAGGTCATCCGCTTCAACCCGGTAATTCACACCGATAAAGGCCGCCAGTTGGCCTGCGTTCTGGGCACGCAGCGCGACCTTTTCCATCAGCTGTTCAGCAAAAGCCAGAACTGTGGCCACCAGTTTTTCATCGCTGTCGGAAAACGCGGCAAGATCCTGATCCAGCTCCCACAATGCGCCATTCAAGGCAAGCGGCGCATTGTCCGTCAGCACCTCCTCCACAGCCCCGATTTCTACCGAAATCTCAGACCCGTGCGGGGCCAGTAGAAACGCAGTCGCATTGGCAAAAACATGCAGAACCGCAAGGCTTTCCGCGGCCAGAAATTCAGCAAACAGCCCCTTCTTGTCCGCCCCCAGCGCCCCTTGCAGATTGGCGCGTTTCAGCGCCGCCAGTTCCGTGGCCTCAGCAAAGCCTTCGCCCACCGCCAGCGCGATCGCCAGCGACCGACGCAGAGTATGCAACACCGTGGCCTGTTTGGGCGAGACCAGCGGATCATCGCCATCCGCGCCTTCGATCCGCGCCACCAGATGCACCCCTTCGGGCCGCGCGGTGGATCGCGTGACCAGACCGGGGGTGGTGGACCGGAAGCGCCGACGCGTGCCAATCCCAGACGAGCGCTCAGACGCGGCCGCCGCCTCTTTCGGCTTGGCAATGCGCGGCGTGTGATCAAACCCGTCCAGCAGCCCCGCCGCCGCCGCATAATGCGCGCGGATCTCATCCTCGCGAAGCTCCATCAAATCAGCTGGCACGCTCATTCCACTATTCCTCGTTCAATTGTACAAAAAATGGGTCACCTGTTTCGACGATGGTTAGTCCGAGTGAATTCGCCGTCGAAGGTAAGTCCACACAGCATAGGCATTGGTCATCCGTGATTGAATATTGGCGATACCCGGGATCAAAGACCAAAGGCCCGCCGAGCATTGTCCTAAGCGATCCCACATCGTCGCAAACCTTACTTTTAAATTCGACTTCGACGCACATCATCGATAACTCAGCACCTGCCCACCGGGGCGCACCACAAATTTCCGCACATCGCGAAACCCCGGAGGTTCTTTTCCGCAAGCACCTGAAACGGGCGCTCGGACAGGATGATAGACCGCTCCATCCGGGTTGCGCCAAGGTCGGCTCCGCGCCCGGCAAAGGGATCCAACTGGAAAATCTCACGTTCCACCGTGCCAAACCAGCCTGATCGTTCTTCCTTCACCTCGCGGCTTTGCAAGTCCTCCAAGGTCCAGGCCAGCGCCCAATCCTCGCCAGGGGGGGATTTTGCCTCGGCCAGCACCTCGCGCAGCGGGCCGGTTTGCTGAGTGAACGTGTGGCTGTACATCGGGCCAATGTGAAAGCGGCGCAGACGTTTTGGGTGCAGATTGTCAAAGTCGCGATCAAACCCGGTGGCGATGGTCACCAGTTTCAGCCCCGCCATCGACTGCGCGATCAGATGAGCCTGCACCTGCGGCCAGCGTTCATCATCTTTGGGCAGCGCGTATTTGCCGGTGTCCTCCAGCTCCATCAGATAGATCGTCGGCAAGTTCACCTCGCTGTCATACACCGCCCAATGCATCAGGTAATTGCGGCGAATATGCCGCCCTTCGCCGTCATTGCGACGCCAGATCACCTCGGGGTGCATCTGCGGCCAAAAGAGCTCGCCTTTGACCAGCTCCTCGTAATACATCCGCTGCGACAGGCTGTATTGCAGCTTTACCGGTTTGCTCAACTCGCCGACAATCTGGCTGACCATCTCGGATTTGAGCTTGTCGACCGAGGGCATTCCCGCCAGATGTGCCTCGGCCTGCGCCGCATCCGCCGCCATCTGCATCAGCTCCGACGCCACCGGAAACCCGCTTTCAACCCGATCAAAACTCAGCGTCTGCGCGGTCAGCCCAGTGGACCCGCCCGAGAAATGATACTTGTTGGAAAGCGCCCGAAAGGTGAACCCCAGCTTGACGAGGTATTCCGCCAAGACCTGAACCTCATCACGCCCCATCCGCCCCTCGGCTTCCATCTGGCCGGCCACACGGGCCAAATGGCCGGTGATCGCGTCAAATTTGGCAAAGTAGCGCCGGGTGATCGCCGTGTCGGTCAGTTCAGCGTGGTCGCGCCCCAGATCATCACGCGCAAACCCCTCACTGGCCTGTTCGGTGGATTTCATCTCATCAGACATGGCTATCCTTCAACCAAATGTCGCCGTAAACGCAGCTTCAATCTCCATCTCCACCGCCACAATTCCCGGATCCACCATCAGATGATCCCGCCTCTGGATTGTAGCGCGACCTGCGGGAACTCGGATTCAGCTGCGCATAAAGGACAGCACAGCCAACCGCACCAAAAGCACCTATTTTAATCAATATCTCAATCTCAAACCCAAGGCCGCAAAGCATTGATATCAAGGTAATAATTCCAAGAAGGCCCAGTGCACGATGGCCGTCTATCAGCGGAGTTTTCGACCTACGAGCCATAGGCATTCTTGTCATGCTTCTCGACAATCGCCGCAAACCGGCGAGCAAAGCGTTCATCTGCCTTGGCCTTGGCCTCGAGCACGTCACGGGCGAAAACCATCTGGTCTTCATGGGCTTCCATCATGTCCGCCATGCGCTGGTTGGTCGCCGTACCAATCGCAGCCATCGCGGCTTGGGCTTCCTTATCGGTTTCAACGCCGATTTCGTTGATCCGGTGCGCAATGTCCTGCTGCTGCGCGGTCTTGAGCGACTTGGTCAGCGCATCATAAAGCACCACCCGTTGCTTGGTGTCTGTCTGCAGTTTGTTGATCAAGACCATCTGGGTCGCAGCCTGGTTCTGCAGGCTGTCCACCCAGGTTTTGCCTTTCTCGATATAACGCTCCAACGTCTGCGACTTCGCCAATTTCACTTGCTCATCCTGAACCAAGCTGTTGTATTGCTTATTTAAATCAGCCAGTTCAGTTTCCAGCGCGGTGCGCGCGGCCGCATCGACCTCATTGGAAATCTTGTTTTCCAGCTCGATCATCTTCGGGTCCATGCCAAGGATTTCGGCGCGCACCTCTTCCAGTTCTTTCACCGTAAACTCACGCTCATCCAGCGTCTCGGTCAGGTTGCCTTCAACCTTTTCCTTCTGCTCATTCAGCACATTCAACTGCCCTTCCAAAAGGCGTACAATGGTGTCTGATTGACCAATCAACTCTTGCAATTTATCGTCAATTGACGCGCCACGCAGGCGCTCCTGACGCATGGCCTCAGACTTGCCTTTGGCAAAAAATCCAACGAACCCTTCCCAGGCTGTCTTTGATCTAAGCTGTTCAAACTCAGAGCTAAATCCCGCTGTCACATCATCCAGCCCCATGATCAGCTCAGCGATATTCGCGTTCATCATTTCGGTGTGCGCATGCACATCATCCAGCGTGGCGTTTTCAATATCAATCGCCGCATCCTGACCCGATTTCATCTTGGTGCGCGCAGTTTCAATCCGCGTGGTCAGCTCGGAAATCTTCGATTGCGCCTCAGCCACCTGCGCCTGACTTTCCTTAAGCTGCGTTTCAAATTTGGACATGAACCCTCCGCATCTATCTGCCCCGTCATCCCCGGCATTCAGCTTGCCCAGGGTGAAAGTTAATCATCATTACATCAGTTGGGTCGAGTGTAGCGCGATTTCAAGATCGGACATAGGCAAATCGCACATCCAAAAGTGGAAATTTGCCAGCATGGATCGCCGCCTTTAGGCGATGGCGACGCCGCCGCCAACCCCATTGTGCATGAACACAATCCCCCCTAACCTTTCGCCATGACACATATGTTGAACCACCCGCTTTTGACCGAGATCGCAACACGCAGCGACGCGTTGATTTCCCTCACGCAGGACCTGATCCGCATCCCGACCTTAAACCCACCGGGGCGCGATTATCGTCGTATTTGCAGTTACTTGGCAGAACGTCTGGGCAAGCGCGGGTTTAAGGTTGAGATGATCCGCGCCGAAGGCACACCGGGGGATTGCACCGCCTATCCGCGCTGGAATGTGATCGCCCGGCACGAGGGGAAATCCGCCGGCGACTGCGTGCATTTCAACTCGCATCATGATGTGGTGGAAGTGGGCCATGGCTGGACCAAGGATCCCTTTGGTGGCGCACTTGAAGATGGCCGGATTTATGGTCGGGGCGCCTGTGACATGAAGGGTGGGCTGGCGGCGTCAATCATCGCGGCAGAGGTGTTTGTCGACCTTTATCCCGACCACAAAGGCGCGGTGGAAATCTCGGCCACGGCGGATGAGGAAAGCGGCGGATATGGCGGCGTGGCTTATCTTGCCGAACAGGGCTATTTCGACCCGGAGCGGGTGCAGCATGTGATCATCCCGGAACCGCTGAACAAAGACCGGATCTGTCTTGGCCATCGCGGTGTCTGGTGGGCGGAAATTGAGACCAAAGGGCGCATCGCCCATGGCTCGATGCCCTTCCTCGGCGACAGCGCCATCCGCCACATGGGCGCGGTTTTGGAAGAGATGGAGCGCCACCTTTTCCCGCTCCTTGCCACCAAACGCACCGACATGCCCGTGGTGCCCGAAGGGGCCAGGCAATCCACCCTCAACATCAATTCCATCCACGGTGGCGAACCGGAGCATGATCCAGATTTTACAGGTTTTCCAGCAGCTTGCGTTGCCGACCGCTGCCGTATTGTGATCGACCGCCGCTTCCTGATTGAAGAAGATATCACCGAGGTCAAAGCTGAAGTTCACCGCATGTTGGAGCGCATCAAAGACGAGCGCCCTGACTTTGAATATGAGGTCACCGACATGCATGAGGTGATCCCGAGTATGACCGACAAGGATGCGCCCGTGGTGAAATCCACCGCAGCCGCCATTGAGAAAGTGCTCGGCGCACAGCCCTCTTACGTGGTCAGCCCGGGCACCTATGATCAGAAACATATTGACCGGATCGGCCGGCTGAAAAACTGCATCGCCTATGGGCCGGGCATCCTTGATCTGGCGCATCAGCCAGACGAATGGGTAGGGGTCGATGACATGATCGACAGCGCGGGCGTGATGGCGCTGGTGCTGGCGGAGCTATTGTTGTGAAAGTTTAAAGTTTTCCCCCTCGGAAAACCGAAACTTTAATGTTTTGCCCGCGTGAAAAATCAAAGTTTAAGGTTTTAATGGCCTAAATCTGACGCCCACGCCCCCAAAATCCACACCTGACCAACCTCAATTTCTAACCAGAAATATCCTGGGGTGAGACCGAAGGTCGAGGGGCAACGCCCTCTCGCCGAGCGCAGCGAGGCTACCGAAAGCACCGAGCCGTAGGCGAGGCTCCTGCCCCGCCGATCCCATCAAACTGCGATATTGTCGATCAGCCGCACGTCGCCCAGCATCGCCGCCGCCAAAAGACGGGTGGGACGGCTGAGGTCAGAAACCGGGGCCAGAGTTTCCGCGTCGCGCAGCTCAAGATATTCCACCGCGCCGTAGCCCGCGTTTTCGATCTGCTGCTTGGCACTATCCAGAACAACGCGGATCTCAGCCCCGCGACGAATGGCATCCGCCGCCCGGTCCATCTCACGCTTCAGCGCAGGGGCAATCGCGCGCTCTACCTCAGACAGGCGCACATTGCGCGACGACATCGCCAGCCCGTCCTCTTCACGCACGGTGGGGCAGCCCACCACCTCGGTCTCAATGTCCAGATCACGCGACAGGCGGGTGACCAACAACAGTTGTTGATAGTCCTTCTGACCAAAATAGGCCACGTCGGCACGCGACTGTAAAAACAGCTTCGACACCACGGTTGCCACCCCGTCGAAATGGCCGGGGCGATGCGCGCCCTCAAGGTCTTCGGTCAGGCCAGAAACACGCACATTGGTGGAAAACCCGTCCGGGTAGATCTGGTCGGGCGTGGGCACATAAAGCGCGTCGATGCCGTAGGGGGCGAGCTTTTCGGCATCGTCTTCTTCGGTGCGCGGGTAATTGGTCAGATCGTCGGGATTGTTGAATTGTTTCGGGTTCACGAAGATCGTCACGATCACCCGGTCGGCCTCTTTCTTGGCCGCCTCAACCAGCGACAGATGGCCCGCATGCAACGCGCCCATAGTGGGCACAACGGCCACTTTTTCACCGGCAAAAATCCATTTCCGGCGCAAATCACGCAGCTCGGATTTGCTGCGGATCAGTTTGATTTCGCTGTTCATTTCTGCGCCACCTCATCGGCAAAGACATGTTCCGGCGCGGGGAAGCTCCGCGCGCGCACTTCGGCGGCGTATGCTTGATCGCTGCTTCGCCGTCAACGCCCAATGTGCCAAAGCGTTTTACGAATTTCGGCTTGAAGGCGGTGAACAGCCCCAACATGTCGTCAACCACCAGCACCTGGCCGTCGCAGCCCGCGCTGGCGCCAATGCCAATGGTGGGAATTGAGAGCGACTCGGTGATTTCATCCGACAGGGTTTCAGGGGTTTTTTCCAGCACCACCGAGAACGCGCCCGCCTTTTCGACCGCACGCGCATCCGCCATCACCCGGTCGCGGTCTTCACCGCGCCCCTGCACCTTATAGCCGCCCAGCGTGTTGATTGCCTGCGGTGTCAGGCCGATATGGGCCATCACCGGGATCGAGCGTGAGGTGAGGAAAGCAATGGTTTCGGCCATGGTGACCCCACCTTCAAGCTTGACCGCATCCGCGCCGGTTTCGCGCATGATGATTGCTGCATTGCGAAACGCCTGTTCCGGGCTTTCTTCATAGCTGCCGAACGGCATGTCGATCACCAGCATCGGGCGGGTGAGCCCACGGCGCACGGCGGCGCCATGCAGGCACATCATCTCCATGGTCACGCCCAGCGTGTCAGGCAGCCCATGCAACACCATACCCACGCTGTCGCCCACCAACACCACATCCACATGATCGTTCATCATCTGCGCCATTGGCGTGGTGTAAGCTGTCAGGGTGACAATCGGGTCGCCGCCTTTCATGGCGCGAATATCTGAAGGCGTAAGCGCCTTGGTGTGGTTGGTGGCTGACATGGATCTCCCCTCCCCTGGGTCGCTGCTATCCTGCTCGCCGGGTCTATATACATGCTGCATCGCAGAAAATCAAAGGGGAGGTCGCGGCACAACTCCCCCTTGCATTGACCCTGTTGCTTCGCGTTTCATGGGGGCAACGATGACAGTCCGCAAAGGAGGACAGCCATGATGACCTATAAAACCACCCTGCGCGGGGCCAGTTGCGCCCTTGCCCTGATGGCCAGCACAGCGATTGCAGGCCCGGATGCGATCACCCTCGGCATGCAGCTTGAGCCACCCAACCTGGATCCGACCAGCGGCGCGGCGGCGGCGATTGACGAGGTGGTTTATGCCAATGTTTTTGAGGGCTTGACCCGATTTGGCCCGGATGGATCTGTGCAGCCTGGCCTTGCGCAAAGCTGGGAGGTAAGTGCGGATGGCACGGTTTACACCTTCGCCCTGCACCCCGGTGTCACCTTCCATGACGGCAGCGCGATGAATGCAGACGACGTGGTGTTCTCGCTGGATCGCGCGCGGGCGGACGACAGCACCAATGCGCAAAAGGCGCTGTTTGCCGGCATTGAAAGCGCGCGGGCGGTCGATCCGCTGACGGTCGAAGTTGTTCTTGCCAAGCCCAACGGTAATTTTCCGTTCAATATGGCCTGGGGCGACGCGGTGATTGTGGCGCCGGAAAGCGTGGATCAGGCGGCAACCGCCCCGGTGGGCACTGGGCCGTTCACCTTTGGCAATTGGGCCAAGGGCGATCACGTGACACTTGAGCGCAACCCCGACTATTGGGGCAAACAACCTGCGCTGGCCAAGGCCACCTTCAAATTTATCTCCGACCCCAACGCCGCTTTTGCCGCGATGATGGCCGGCGATGTGGACGCTTTCCCGATCTTCCCCGCACCGGAAACACTGGCGAATTTCGAGGCAGACCCGCGGTTCAACGTGATTGTTGGCTCGACCGAAGGGGAAACCATTCTGGCGATGAACAATGCCGCCCCAATGCTGGATGACATCCGCATCCGCAAAGCCATCAGCCATGCGATCAACCGGCAAGACATCATTGACGGCGCGATGTTTGGCTATGGCACGCCGATCGGCACCCATTACGCGCCACATCAACCGGCCTATATGGACCTGACCGCGAACTCGGCTTATGACCCAAAGCAATCGCGCGCACTCTTGGCCGAGGCCGCCCCCGACGGGTTGAAATTGCGCCTGATGCTGCCGCCCCCAGCCTATGCGCGCCGCGGTGGCGAGATCATCGCCGCACAGCTGCGTGCAGTGGGGATCGAGACTGACGTCAGCAACCTTGAGTGGGCGCAATGGATCGAACAGGTGTTCAAAGGCAAGGATTTTGACCTGACCATTGTCAGCCACACCGAACCCGCTGATATCGGCATCTACGCCCGCCCGGACTATTATTTCCAATACGACCGGGGCGAGTTTCAGGACTTGCATGCCACGCTGGAGGTCACCTCGGACCCTAATCAACGCAAGGGCCTGCTGGGGGAAATGCAGCAGATCATTTCCGAGGATTACGTGAACGGCTACCTCTTTCAGCTGGCCAAAACCGGGGTGGCAAACGCCAAGATCCAAGGGCTTTGGGAAAATGCACCCACCCAGGCCAATGACCTGACCGGAATAAGCTGGGCACAGTAACTTCTCACCAAAGAACACGGGAAGCGGGGCCCACGGGGGCCCCGTTTTCATATGCGCGCCCCTTTTTTCTTGCCACAAATACCTCGGGGTGAGGGCACGCTCAACGAGCGGGGCCGAGGGGCAACGCCCTTTCCTCCGGGAATTCCCCAGCCACTCCCCCTCCACTCCCCTCTGCGATCAGCGCAAATTGTGGCGGGCTTGGCGCCAACAAAGCAATCTGCAAGCCGCAGGCATTCCAGTAAAAAGCTCAGGCCTGAACGGCCTTGTCCACCGTGGCCGCACGGCGTTTCAATACGGCCTCACGCCAGGTGATATAGCTTACCGCGCCCATGATCAGCAGCGCGCCTGCAATCACCCAACCATCCACCGCCTCATCAAACAATACATAGCCCATGATCACCGCCCAGACGATCTGGGTAAAGGCCACTGGCTGCGTGACCGACACGGGGGCCTCGGCAAAGGCGCGTGACATGGCGTAATGACCGCCGGTGGCGACACCCGCCACTGCCACCAGCCAGGCCAGCTGCCCCCCGGTCGGCGGCACCCAGACCATCCAGGCGAAAGGAGCAAGCGCCACGGTTACTGTCAGCGACATCATCGCCACCACCACCGCAGCTGAGGTGACGGACGACAGCCGCTTGGCAATCAGATAAGATCCCCCCAGACCAATGGCCGCAAAAATCATCGCCAGATGGCCAGACCCCAGCTCGCGCAGGCCGGGGCGCAGGATCACAATCACCCCAAGAAAAGCCACCGCAGCCGCAGTCATCCGTCGCCACGAAAAGCTTTCGCCCAAAAACAGTGCAGCACCCAGCATCACATAGATCGGGTTGAGGTAATTCATCGCCGTCACCTCAGCCACGGTGATTTGGGTCATCGCGTAGAACCAACATAAAACCGCAACCGTGTGCACCACCGCCCGGCCCAGAAACAAGGCCCAGATGCGCCGGTCAAACCGCGTGCGGGCAATCTGGCCCAGCGCAGGGGCCACGAAGATCAGCCCAAACAGAAAGCGCAGGAACGCCGCCTGGGTTGACGGCAGATTCTGCCCCACATGTTTCACCATTGCATTCATGGCCACAAACATCAGCCCGGCGGCAAGCATCCACAGGATACCGGCAAGCGGGCGGTTCGGGTTGGGCAGGGATGAGGTCATGGCGCGACATGACCCGAATGCGGGCAGATTGGCAAGGGAAACCCGCCCTGGACCCGATCCGCCCCGGCGGGGTCTCTGACACCACCGGGGAATATTGTTCAAAAGACGGGGCCCCGGTGTGGCAATTTGCGACCTGCCTGCCGCGTGCAGGTTTGCTAGTCTCCCCCAAAGCCATGCCACCAGCACAGCAAAGAAGGAGCCGCGCCCATGCGTTTGAAGGCCATCATCGTGCCCCTCATGACCATCCTTATCGCCACAATTGCCCGGGCTGGCGAGGCCCCAGTGGACATCACTGAACTGCGCGCCGATGTCTGTTCACATTGCCATGGCGAGGATGGCCAGGCCTCAAGCCGGATGTACCCGCGCCTTGCCGCACAAAACCGCGATTACATCGAAAAACAGCTGACCAACTTTCGGGACGGCACCCGCGTCAGCGACATTATGAACGGCATGGCAGAAGATCTGTCGGATGCACAGATCGCCGCGCTGGCGGATTATTATTCCGCGCAGCCTGCGAAAAAACACCGGGTGCGCACATCCAAACAATCGCTCGAAGCGGTGGGCTATTACATCTATCACGAGGGCAATGAATATACCAAAATTCCGCCCTGCGCCGATTGCCATGGGGAATTTGCTGCGGGTGACGCCACCCTGCCCCGCCTGGCGGGCCAGCACCGCCATTACGTGGCCGAGCAGCTGATGGCGTTCGAAGACCGTTCGCGCAGCAATGACAGCGCGATCATGCATTCGGTGGCGAAAAACCTGACCGAATTAGAGATCAACGCAGTGGCGCTTTATGTCAGCGGTCTGGTTGAGGAGTAAGCTTTGCCCGGCGTTTTCCCGCCCCAATCGGTCGAAAAACTGATTGCGCCAAACGTGGGCGCTCCCTAAAACTCAACCACCGGGGGAGGCCCCGGCACACATCATTTTCAGGTGCTGCCAATACTGCTGACCGCGCAAGGGGTTGGTGTCTGAGGCGGAGAATCGGGAAGGCAGTGAAACTCTGCCACGCGCCCAGCGCTGTAAGGGGGACTGACCGCAAAAATCCACTGGAGCACGCTCTGGGAAGGAGGCGGTCGGGAGGAACCTGAGTCAGAAGACCGGCCTGAAAATCATTCCGTACTGCGTGGAAAGCAGTGCCTGATTTCCATCAAGGGGAATGATATGGAAATGACCAGACCGCAAAGCACATCCACCTCCATCGAGACGGGATTTGCCCCCGCCGAACGCGAAGCGCTTTATAAAACCATCTTCACCCGCCGCGATGTGCGTGGCCAGTTCAAGCCTGACCCGATCCCGCAAGATGTGCTGAGCCGCGTGCTGATGGCGGCGCATTACGCGCCTTCCGTGGGGTTCATGCAACCATGGAATTTTGTGCTGATCCGCTCAGACAACATAAAGCGGCAGGTGCACGGGCTGTTTGAAACCGCCCATGCTGAGGCGGCAGACATGTTTGACGGTGACAACCGCGACACCTATCGCAAGCTGAAGCTTGAGGGCATATTGGAAAGCCCGGTCAACATCTGTGTCACCTGCGACAAGGATCGCGCCGGGCCGGTGGTGATCGGGCGCACCCATGAGCCGGTGATGGATGTCTACAGCAGCGTCTGCGCAGTGCAGAACCTGTGGCTTGCAGCGCGCGCCGAGGGGCTTGGGCTGGGCTGGGTCAGCATTATCGACCATGACCGTTTGAAACAGGTGCTGGAGATCCCGAATCGCGTGGTTCCGGTGGCGTATCTGTGCCTTGGCTATGTGTCGCATTTCCATGACCGGCCCGAACTGCAATCCGCCGGCTGGCGCGCGCGCCTGCCGCTTGCGGATGTGGTGAATTTCGAAGGTTACGGGCGGGGCTCGGATCAGGGTTATGACCTCAAGCTGCTCAAACAGTTGGGTGCCGATCAGGCCCGGCTTGAACAGGAGGGCTACGGCGGGGATTTCACCACCCCGGCCTGAGAGGTTTAACGCGGGCCGTCCTACAGCGCGGCCCGTCCGCAGCTTATCTTACATCACCCACAGCCCCCCAGGCGCGCTCCAATGCGCGCGGCTTCGGGGTCAAATCAGGGTGTAGCGGGGCAGCGATCTCGTCGAGGTATTCGGCAATCCGCGCCACAAACGGGCAGATCTTGAACCTGATGAGTTTGAGCATGTCTTTTTGCTAGCTTCCCCCCTTAAGACAGGTGGGCGGTCAAAAAGGCGAAGAAACCTCAGCAGAAATTGCAAGCCTTTGTTTTATTGATGTTTTACAGCGCTTCCGCAAATGCCAAACGCGAAGGAACAACAATCCCCAAACAGCGCCCGCAAGGATTTTCGCGCCGTGGTCACCTGAGTTTTCAGGGCCGCGCGGTCGTCGCGCCAGATCAAAGCAAAACCGGGCCCATCTGCGGGCCCGGCCTGTGATGTTTGCTTGAGGTGAGCGCGGCTCACAGCTGCGACAGAACCTCGTCCGAAGCTTCGAAATTGGTGGTCACACGCTGCACGTCATCGTCGTCTTCCAGCGCATCCACCAACTTCATCAGCTTTTGCATATTGTCGAGATCCAGCTCGGTGGTGATGTTCGGCTGCCAGACCAGTTTGGTCGACTCGGACTCGCCCAGCGCGGCCTCCAACGCGGTGGACACCTCGTTCAGGTCGGTGTCGGCGCAAACGATGCGGTGGTTTTCCTCATCGCTTTCGCAATCCTCGGCACCCGCCTCAATGGCCGCTTCCATCACCGTGTCCTCATCCCCCACAGCCGCCGGGTAAATCACCTCGCCCTTGCGATCGAACATAAAGCCGACCGATCCGGTTTCGCCAAGGTTGCCGCCGTTTTTGGTGAAGGTCGAACGCACGGTTGAGGCGGTTCGGTTCCTGTTGTCGGTCATGGTTTCGACAATCACCGCCACCCCATTGGGGCCATAGCCCTCATACCGGATCTCGTCATAGTTTTCCGCATCGCCACCCTGGGATTTCTTGATCGCGCGATCAATCACATCCTTCGGCACCGATTGCGATTTCGCTTCTTTCACAGCGAGGCGCAGACGCGGGTTTTTATCCGGGTCCGGGTCGCCCATTTTGGCGGCCACGGTGATTTCCTTGGCAAGCTTTGAGAAGAGTTTCGAGCGCAGTTTGTCCTGACGACCTTTGCGGTGTTGGATGTTTGCCCATTTTGAGTGGCCAGCCATGGCGACCTCCGTATGTCTTATTGAATGCGTGTATCAGTTGGCTGTTCAATACCCTATGGGGCCATGAAGGGGCAAGGGGATAGCGGGCCCCGTCGGCAGAGCACCTGGAAGGGTTTCTTAACCACAAAACTAGTTTTCTAGTTTTCTAGTTTTCTAGTTTTCTAGTTTTCTAGTTTTCTAGTTTTCTAGTTTTCTAGTTTTCTAGTTTTCTAGTTTTCTAGTTTTCTTCGAATTCCCCGGAGCCCCGCAAAGGTCAAGACACGCCATGGGTCAAAGCGCTGCCTGCATCACTCCAAACCACGCCACACATTCGCCAATCCCGCATCCACAGATTACGCCCGTTCGTCCTTTGACGATCCCATCACCACATGGGTCACAATCTGCTGCACCTGCGGTAAAGTGCCAAGTTTTTCGGTATGAAACAGCTTGTAACTGGCCAGATCTTCCGCCTCGACCCGCAGCAGGTATTCCACGGTGCCGGTGATATTATGGCATTCGCGCACCTCATCAAATCGCCCCATGGCACGTTCAAAAGCGTCCTGTGCCACCTTGGTATGGGTGTTCAGCCCAACCGTAATATAGGCGGCAAATCCACGGCCCATGGCGTTCGGGTCCAACACCGCACGGTAGCCTTTGATCACGCCCGCACGCTCCAGCTCCTGCACCCGACGCAGGCAGGCAGAAGGGGACAGGCCCACGCGATCCGCCAGTTCAGTATTAGGCAGGCGGCCATCGCGCGACAGCTCGCGCAATATTTTGCGGTTAATATCGTCAATCTTCGTCATCAATTGCAAAACTAACCGATAAGAGCAGCATTTTGCAATTAAAAAGCGGTTATTTTCCCCAATCATTGCATCACCTTGCTGGATGATGAAATGACCCCCGACCTGTTCACCGCCTTCCTGACCTTCGCCTTTGTGTCCTCGATCACGCCGGGACCAAACAACCTGATGCTGATGGCCTCCGGTGCCAATTTCGGCTTCCGCCGCACCGTGCCGCATATGCTGGGGATCGGGATTGGCTTTACGGTCATGATTGTGCTGGTTGGCCTTGGCTTAATGCAGGTTTTCGACGCGTTTCCGGTAAGTTACACAATCCTGAAAGTGATTTCGGTGATTTATCTCATCTGGCTTGCGTGGAAAATTGCCCGCGCTGGCGCACCGGAAAAGGGCCGATCAGGTGCCACACCGATGAGCTTCCTTCAGGCCGCCGCTTTCCAATGGGTCAACCCCAAGGCCTGGGCAATGGCGCTTACTGCGATTTCCGCTTATGCGCCGGATCAATCGATGCAAGCGGTGCTGGTTGTGGCACTGATTTTCGGCGCAGTGAACCTGCCGACGGTGTCGTGCTGGACCCTGTTGGGGCAGAAAATCCGTCACCTTCTTACCAATCCTGCGCGCCTCACCGCGTTTAACCTGAGTATGGCGGCGCTGTTGATTGCCTCGCTTTACCCGGTGGTGTTTGGCCAGTAGGCACCGGACGCGTGCCAAGGTCATGGCCCTAACCTGCCGCCACGGCGCGGATTTTCCCCGCAGAACAACCTTCCCCCGGCGACAAATGCGCTTTATCTCTGGGCTATGACAACAGATCAAATCATTCTCTTTTCGCTTTTTGGTGCCGTTTTTGCCCTGCTCTTGTGGGGGCGGTTTCGATATGACCTTGTGGCGTTTTCCGCGCTGATGCTGGGCGTGGTGTTGGGCGTCGTGCCAACCAAAGACGCGTTCTCCGGATTTGGGCACCCGGCCACCTTGGTGGTGGCGCTGGTGTTGGTGGTGTCGGCCGGGCTGGTGCGCTCGGGCGCGGTGTTTCTGATCACCCGCACGCTGGTGGACGCAAGCCGGTCCCTGGGCGCGCATATCACCTTAATGGGCGCGGTGGGCGGGATCCTCTCGGCGTTCATGAACAACGTGGCAGCCCTGGCGCTGCTCATGCCGGTGGATATGCAAACCGCGCGCAAAGCGGGCCGCGCGCCGGGGCTGACGCTGATGCCGCTCTCTTTCGCCACCATTCTTGGCGGCATGGTCACGCTGATCGGCACCCCCCCAACATCATCATCGCATCCATTCGCGGCGAGGCCCTGGGCGAGCATTTCACATGTTTGATTTTGCCCCGGTCGGCGGGGTGACCGCCGTTGTCGGGCTGATCTTCGTGGCGCTGGTTGGCTGGCGCCTGATCCCGCAACCTGACAGCGGTGCAGCCGCCAGCGACCCGATGGGCGAGGCGGGGTATTACGTCGCTGAACTGACCCTGCCTGAGGACAGCAAACATATTGGCAAGCGCCTGAAAGAGCTCGCCGAAGTGGCCGAAAAGAACGATGTGGCAATCCTTGGCCTCGTGCGCGATGGCAAACGGCGCTACGGCACCCAGCGCAACACCATGCTGGCGGCTGGCGACGCGCTGGTGCTTGAAGCGCGCCCCGAAGCGCTGGATGAGTTTCGCACCGCGCTTGGGCTGGCCTTTGCCGAAGACGCGCGACAAGAAAAACTGACCGCCGACGGCGCAGGCCTGTCAAAGATCGAAGTCGTGGTGCCGGACAACGCCCGTATTGCCCGCAAAACCGCGCAGGCAATTGGTCTTGGCTGGCGACGCAGCACAGTCTTGATGGGGATTTCGCGCGCAGGCAAACGGATTTCAAAACAGGTGCGCAAAACCGAGATCCTGCCCGGCGACATCCTGCTGCTGCTGGTGCCCGCAGGCAAGGAAAGCGACGTGACAGAATGGCTTGGCTGCCTGCCTTTGGCCGAACGCGGGCTGACGGTGACGCAGGACGAAAAGGTCTGGTGGGCGATCGGGTTGTTTGCAGGGGCCGTGGCCGCCGCCAGCTTTGGGCTGGTCTATCTTCCAGTCGCATTAGGGCTGGTTGTGATCAGCTATGTATTGATGAAAATCATCCCGATTTCAGAGATTTATGACCATATCGAATGGCCGGTTGTGGTGCTGTTGGGTTCGATGATCCCGCTGGGTGCCGCACTTGAAACCTCTGGCGGGACCGAGCTGATCGCGGGTGCGTTGGTGGGGATCACCCAGGGCCTGCCCGCTTGGGCAGTTCTGACGGTGCTGATGCTGGTGACCATGACGCTGTCGGATGTACTGAACAACACCGCCACCACAATTGTGGCCGCCCCGGTCGGCATCCAGATGGCGCAGGCGCTGGACAAGAACCCGGATCCGTTCCTGATGGCGGTGGCGGTGGCGGCCAGCTGCGCTTTTCTCACCCCGATTGGCCATAAGAACAACACGCTGATCCTTGGGCCGGGCAGCTATCGCTTTGGCGACTACTGGCGCATGGGCCTGCCGCTTGAAGTGCTTGTGGTGGCGGTGTCGATCCCGGCAATCCTGGTGTTCTGGCCGCTTTAGGTGCACATCACCTGCGGGGCCTCTGCCCCCTTTGGAAACGAAATGGGCCGGTGCGAAAAAACACGCACCGGCCTCTTGTATTTGGTGGGCGCAATAGGCAATTTATATTTTGTCAATTATGACAATTTACCTACTACCACGGGACACCGCCATGAAACTCTGTTTGATCAAAGCCTCCGCCCCAAGCGATTTCAAAGCCTATAAAAAGTCTCGCGGGGGGCCACCGCAAAGCCTTTTTTCCGCAGCGGCCGCCACGCCGAAACACATCAACATCGAAATGCACGACGAGGTGATCCGCAGCTGCAATCCGAAAAAAATCCATGCAGACCTTGCGGTGATCTTCTTTTCCACCCCCGATGCCAATCGCGGCTATGAAATTGCAATGGCGCTGCGCGAAAAGGGCATTCAGGTTGTGCTGGCCGGGCTGCACAGCTCGATGCTGCCCGAGGAGGCGGCTGAATATGCGGACAGCGTGATTGTTGGCGAGTTGGAGAACATCTGGGGGGGCTGCTGGCAGATGCCGCCAAACACCAGCTGCAACCGCGCTACACCGGCACGCGTGCCGATATGGCCAGCCTCAATCCCTATCCAACCGACATTATTCCGCCAGAGGATTACGGTTGGGTCTGGTCGGTGCTGGTCAGCCGTGGCTGCGCCCATAAATGCTCGTTCTGTCTGGTGCCGGAATTCTTCGGCAAGAACCGCTACCGCCCGGTGGACGATGTGGTTGCCGAACTGGCAGCCCTGCCCACCAATTGGACCGAATTGCACTCGGATCATCTGACCGAAGACCGTGAATATGCGCTGGAACTGTTTCGCCGCATGGAGCCCCTGGGCCTCAGTTGGGTTGGTGAAACCACCATTCGCATCGCCGATGATGAGGAACTGCTGGAGGCGGCCGCGCGCTCTGGCTGCAAATACCTGCTGATCGGGATTGAATCGATCTCAAAAGCAGCACTAAAGCGTGCGGGCAAAGGGTTTGTAAAACCCGACAAGCTGAAAGACCAACTGGCCCGCATTCACGCCAAGGGCATCGCCGTGGACAGTGCGGCCGTGTTGGGGCTTGATGATCAATCGCCGGACATCTTTAAAGAAACCGCTGATTTCTTTCATGAAATCGGCGTGGACGCCTCGGCGCCAGCAATCACCATCCCCTTCCCGGGCACGCGATTTTACAAACAGCTTGAGGAGGAAGGGCGGCTTTTGTCTGATGATTGGTCTGATTACGACGGGTCGCAGGCAGTGTTCCAACCGAAGAACATGACACCTGAGGAACTGGAACGCGGGGCGGAAGAATTTTCCGAGACCTTCTATGCGATGGGCCGTGTGGTGACGCGCAAATGGCGCCAGACCAGACAGTTCGGATTGGACATGGCGATGAAGCTCGGCGCCTGACCCTTCAAGCCACCTCTTCATCGCCCCGAAACGCCCAGTGCGCCCGGTGCACCCGATATCACTCCGGTGTGCCCATTGCCCCACGCGCAGGCGGCGGCGCCATCCGGGCGGGAGAGTGGCGGCAACATTCCTGCCCGTTACAACGGCCAGATCAGCGGGATGATCGCCGAGGCCAGCATGCCGATCGAGATGTTCAAGGGCACGCCCACTTTCAGGAAATCCGCAAACTTATAGCCCCCCGGACCGTAGACCAGCGTGTTGGTCTGATAGCCGATCGGTGTGGCGAAACTGGCGGATGCGGCCACCATGACCGCCACCACCAAGGGGCGCGCGTCCAGCCCCAAGGCGTCGGCAAGGCCAATGGCAATCGGCGTGACCACCACGGCCACCGCGTTGTTTGACACCAATTCTGTCAGCACCGAGGTCAGCAGGTAGATCGCCCAGACAATCAGGAACGGCGGCAATTTGCCCAGCACCGGGGCCACCGCATTGGCAATCATCGCCACCGCGCCCGAGCTTTCCAGCGCGGCGCCGATCCCCAACATGGCAAAGATCAACACCAACAGCCGACCATCCACCGCGCCAAACGCCTCATCCGCATCAATACATCGCGTGACCAGAACCAGCGCCACAGCGAGCACCGCCAGAAGGAAAATTGGCGCAACCCCAAGCCCGGCCAGCACCACCAGTGCCACCAGCGCAGCAATCGCTACCGGCGCATGGCCGCGGCGATATTCGCGTTCAGACGGGTGCGAGACATCCGCCAGATCCATATCCTGCGCCAGTCGGGAAAGATCCTCGGGCGCGCCTTCAAGCAAAAGCGTATCACCCACTTTCACCAACAACGTGTCCAGTTGGCGGCCAATATTCTGGTTTTTGCGGTGCACTGCCAGCGGGTAAACCCCGTAACGACGGCGCAGGCGCATCTTGCCCAGCATCTTGCCGACCATCTTGCAGCCCGGCGTGATCAGCACTTCCACCGTGGTGGTTTCCACCGCTGACACCTGATCCACCCGTTTCAGGCTTTTGTTGCGCTGCAGGGACAAAAGTTCGGTCATCGCCGTGCGCAGCACCACCCGGTCACCCAGTTGCAGCGTCACACCGGTCAGATCGCGCCGAAGCGAAGTGTCACCACGGATCACGTCCACCAGCCGCACGCCTTCGCGTTTAAACAGCTGCACCCCGGTCACTTCGCGGCCAATCAGGTTGCTTTCCGGCGGGATCACCGCCTCGGTGAAGAACTTTTTGCGGGATTTATCCCCGCCCAGCATGCTGGCCATCGAGGTGCGGTCTGGCAGGATATTGGGGGCAATGAAGTACAGATACACCATACCCCAGGCGACCAGGATCACCCCCAGCGGGGTGATCTCAAATATCGAAAAAGGCTCCATCCCATGGGCACGCGCCACCCCGTCCACCAACAGGTTGGTCGAGGTGCCAATCAACGTGAGCGTGCCGCCCAGAATGGCACCATAGCTCAGTGGGATCAGCAGTTTCGACGCAGATTGCCCAATCTTTTTAGACAGTTGCACAAAGACGGGGATCATTACCACAACAACCGGTGTATTCGACACAAAGGCCGAGGCGACCACCACAAAGCCCATCAGCGCGCCAAGTGCTTTCATCGGGCTGCCTTCGGCCTGTTTTTCCGCCAGCTGGGTGAACCATTTCAACGCACCGGTGCGCACCAAGGCGCCCATCACGATGAACATGCCGGCAATGGTCCAGGGGGCCGGATTCGACAACACGCCGAGCGCCGTTTCATAAGGCAGAATGCCGGTGATCAGCATCACCGATACACCCGCGATGGCGACCACCTCGGTGGGGAACACCTCGCGTATGAACAGTGCAAACATACCCAGCACCACAATCAGCGACAGCACCGCCTGTGTGGTCTGGCCAAACTCGAAAAACCCCATACCCTGTCCTTATCCTGGTTCTTTATCAGGTGCTTTACGCCAGTTTTGCCAATTGCAGCCCCGGGGCAAGTGCGACGTTGCGCGGACGCAGGGTTGATGTCGCCCGGCCCGCCTCCGGCATCCCCCGTCGCCCTTGCAGCATACCCCTAATTTCCAAAGCGCTGATCATGGCGCTGCTGCAACACGGGCCAGCAGGCAGAGACCTCTGGCACATCCAAATCAAAATCCCGCGCCAGACAGTCGACCAGCGCCGCATCATCCGCCAGTTGTTTCGTGCCCACACCGCTTTCATCAAGTATTTTCAACACCCGCCCGCGCAGGACCATATGCGTGTGCCGGAAACGTCGCTGCGCCGTCAGGGTGCGCCTGAACGGTGAATTCGGGTCCGTTTGCAGCCGGTGATTGGCGGGGTCAAAGTGGCCGGTCTCCACCTTGTCCAGCGTAAACCAATACGCCCCTTCTGCGCCGTCAGCCACTTCAGAGTATTTATACCAACCATTGCCCTCATCCCTCAGTGACACGGAATAGGGCGGCAGCGATAAGGTTCCGGGCCGCAAGGGGATTGGCGCATTTGGTCCGCCACCAAAACCGACATCCACCAGCAGCGGGCCACCACATTCAACCCTCAACGCCATGTGATCGCCAGTGTGATCCGCCCCCGGCCGGTCCGGCCCAACGTGACCGGCCAGCATGGAGACCTCAAAACCGATCTCGCGCAACAGCCACGCAAACAATCCGTTAAGCTCAAAACACCAGCCGCCCCGCCTGCGATGCACAATCTTCTCAAAGACCGGGCCAAGGGCTGTTGTCACGTTCACCCCCATCTGCTGGTCCAGATTTTCAAACGGGATGGCAGCCAATTGCGCCTCTATCAACCGCTCCAGACACGTGCGATCCGGGTTAAGCGGGTGTGAAAATTCAAGTCTTTTAAGGTATGCGTTGATATCCATCTTGCTGCCGCGTCCTGTTTTCGCTGATGTCTTATGATCGGATGATCGGACGCTTTGTAATTCCTCAACTGAACTTGAGGTCAAACTGCAAATTGCCGTGGGCAAAAGAAACCAACACAGAAGGGATTAAGGTCGCCCTGCCGCCCGCCAGCCCCCTGCCAGCCCCCTGCCGCCGGTCTTGGCGCAGAGGATACACGTGGTTTTCAGCTGCCCAGCGGGGTGGATTGCGCCAGACGCCCGCCTTCGCGCACCATCTTGACCTTGGTGGCAAGCCCGGTGCGATCATCGGTTTCAACATACAGTCCAGACAGGGTCGCCTCGCCACCAGCCGGTTCAAACCGCCCCTTGACCATACCCGTGATAAACCGGTTCAACGGTTCATCCTTTTTCATGCCGATGACCGAGTTGTAATCACCGCACATGCCTGCATCCGATTGAAATGCCGTGCCTTTTGGCAAGATTTGCGCATCCCCAGTGGGCACATGTGTGTGGGTGCCAACCACAACGGACGCGCGCCCGTCGCACCAATGCCCCATACCCATTTTCTCGGATGTGGCTTCACAGTGGATGTCCACAAGTGCCGCCTGCACCGCGCCGCCCAACGGGTATTTGCGCAGCACCTGATCAATCGCAGAGAAGGGATCGTCAAAGGCACGCTTCATGAAAACCTGCCCCAGCACCTGCGCCACAAGGATCTTGCGCCCGCGCCGATCGGTGAACACCCGCGCGCCGGTGCCCGGAGCGCCTTTGGCATAATTCAGGGGCCGGATAATGCGCTTTTCCTGCTCGCAAAACGTCAGCATGTCGCGCTGGTCAAAGGCGTGATCGCCAAGGGTCAGCACATCAACCCCCGCCTCAAACATTGCCTTTGCGTGGGTGCCGGACAGCCCGTGGCCCGAGGTGGCGTTTTCGCCATTCACCACCACAAAATCCAGCTTCCACGCGTCGCGCAGCTTTGCCAATCGTTCGCTCACCGCCCGGCGTCCGGCGCGGCCCATAATATCGCCAAGAAAGAGTATTTTCATGGGGGATAGCCCTAGGCCTGTTGCGGGCAAAGGGCAAGGGGGAAGCGCGGGCAAGATGCTCCCGCGTCCTTACAACCCCATGGTCGACAGACTTGGGGGTGGCCTCGCTTCGCTCGGCAGGGCTTTGCCCCCGAGCCTACGGCTCTCCCCAGGATATTTTGGGTTAGAAAATAAAGGCGCGGGGGGATTTTTCATTTTCTAACCCCAAATATTCCCGCCGGAGGCAAGAAAACACCGCGCGTGAGCGCAAGCGGTCCTTACCTCACACGAAGGCTTAGAAGCGGATCACACCTTCGTCGGTCACAATCATATCCAGAGGTTGGTCGGTGGGTTCCAACGGCAGATTGTCTGCCTCTTGTGCGCCGTAAGCATAGCCGATGGCCAGTGTCGGGCGTTTGGCACGCAGCCCTTCCAGCGTGCGGTCATAAAACCCGCCGCCATACCCCAACCGGCCACTTTTGCGATCAAAGGCCACCAGCGGAACAACCACCACTTCGGGTTCAAAAAACTCTAGCTTCGCAGGTACTTGCGCCCCAAACGGGCCATCGACCATATCGCTGTCCGGGCGCCATTTGGCAAATTTCAGCGGCAGGCCTGCCCCTTCGATATAGGGCACGCCAAGGGTGGACCAGGCCGCAAGTGCGGCCATGGCAGGCAGCGGGTTGATCTCGGTACGGATCGGCATGTAGCCCGCGATGGGTTTGCCTTTATGGGCAGTGAGCTCGCCGATCAGATGGGCCAGCCCGAGGGCAGAACGGGTTTCAGAATGGGCGGCTTTGCGGCGGGCAAACGCGGCTTTGCGTGCGGCGGCTTTGCGCGAGGTCAGGTCAGTCAGATCGCTCATGTCAGTCTCGTTCTATCGGTCTTGTCTTTACAGTAGCATGACGGCGGCAAGACCGAGGAAGGCGAAAAAGCCCACCACATCGGTCACCGTGGTCACAAATGCGCCAGAGGCCAGCGCCGGGTCGATATCCAGCCGCTCCAGCGCCACCGGGATCATAACGCCCGCAAGCCCGGCCACCACAAGGTTCACGACCATCGCGACGCCGATGACGACGCCCAAAATGGGTGTGCCGAACCAGATCACGCCGATCACCCCCATGACCAGCGCAAAGATCACCCCGTTCACCAGACCCACAATCGCCTCACGCCGGATCACCCGCCAGACGTTCCCGGTGGTCAGGTCTTTGGTGGCCAGCGCGCGCACCGCAACCGTCAGCGATTGGGTGCCCGCATTACCCCCCATCGAGGCAACAATCGGCATCAAAACGGCAAGCGCCACAAACTGCGCGATCACCAGATCAAACTGCGCAATCACCAGCGAGGCGAGAATTGAGGTCACCAGGTTCACCGCCAGCCATGGAAAGCGCCGTTTGGTGGTTTCGATCACCCGATCCGACAGCGAGCTTTCCTCGCCCACACCCGCCAGACGCAGAATGTCTTCTTCGTGTTCTTCGTCGAGGATGGCCATCGCGTCATCAATGGTGATCACCCCCACCAACCGGTCATTTTCATCCACCACCGGGGCAGAAATCAGGTGGTATTGGTTAAACGCATAGGCCACTTCGCCTTCGTCCTGCAGCACTGGAATGGTGCGGAAACTGTCTTCGATGATCGCGGTCAGCGCCATGTCTCGCGGGCTGCCCATCAACCGGCCAAGGGTGACATATCCGCTGGGGCGCATCCGGGGGTCAACCAGGATGACGTGGTAGAATTGTTCGGGCAGATCATCCTGTCCACGCAGGAAATCAATGGTTTGGCCCACATTCCAATGCTCGGGTGCCACCACCAGTTCACGCTGCATCAGACGGCCAGCTGATTCCTCGGGGTAAGCCAGCGATTGTTCCACCACCACCCGGTCATCATCATCCAGCGCTTCAAGCACCGCTTCGGTCTGCGGTGCATCAAGGTCTTCGATCAGGTCAACAACATCGTCGGTCTCAAGCTCGCGCACTGCCTCGGCCAGAACCGCCGGTTCCATCGCCTCGACCACATCTTCGCGCAGGGCTTCATCCAGTTCCGACAGGATCTCGCCGTCAAATTCACTGCCATAGAGATGGACAAATTGCTCTCGGTCGTCAGGGGAGAGCTGCTCCATGAGGTCGGCGATATCAGCCGGGTGAAGCGGCGCCAGCGCCAGCGCCAAAGCCCCCGCATTGCCCGCCTCCATCGCTGCTTTCACAGGGCCAAAGACGTCGCGATCCAGCTCGTAATCGCCTTCTTCGGGCAGCGCATCATCGTTGGTTTGATCATCCAGCATCTGCGGCCCTCCTGCATCGGCGCCCTGCCTGCCCGGATCCCTTGCTGGACCCACAGTCGGTGGAAGCGCCCCCTAACACTTGGCATTGTCTTGCCAACATCTTGCGCTGACCATAGGGCACGCCGCGCGGCAAGTGAACCGGACAAAAGCCGTTGCGGTGTTAAATTTCCGCGCTTAGGTTGGCGGGTGCATATTGTTAACAAAAGCGCCGCAAGCAAGGGGGCCGTGATGGATCTTTTATTGGGACAGACACTGACATTCACTGATGATCCTTTTTCCTGCCGCCCGGATCAGGCGGTCACGCATCACACCCAAGGCGGGGTGCTGATTGACGCGGGCAAGATCAAAGCGGTTGGCCCGGCGGATGAATTGCGCCGCGCCGCCCCGCACGCTCAGGTGACAGATTATGGCAACGCATTGATTTCACCGGGGTTTGTCGACGCCCACGTGCATTATCCACAGACTGCGATCATCGCCTCCTGGGGTAAGCGGCTGATTGACTGGCTGAACAGCTACACCTTCCCCGAGGAAAGCCGGTTCGGCGACCGCGCCCATGCGGATGAGATTGCCGTGCGTTACTTTGATCTGGTCACTCTCAGGCACCACCACCACGGTCAGCTATTGCACCATCCACCCTGAAAGCGTGGACGCCTATTTCACCGCTGCACAATCGCGCGGATTGCGCGTGCTGGGCGGCAAGACCTGTATGGATCGCAACGCGCCGGACACTTTGGTCGACACCGCCCACAGCGCCTATGACGACAGCAAGGCCCTCTTGGAAAAATGGCATGGCGTGGACCGGCTGTCTTACGTGATCACACCACGGTTTGCGCCCACCTCAACCCCAGAGCAGCTCGAGGCGCTGGGGGCACTGTGGTCTGAACATCCCGAGGTATTGATGCAGACCCATATCTCTGAACAGCACGAGGAAATCGCCTGGGTGCAGGACCTGTTTCCTGACAGTCGCGATTATCTGGATGTGTATGAGCGATTTGGCCTGGCCCGCGAAGGCGCGCTGTTTGGCCATGCCATTCACCTGACCGAACGCGAAAAAGATCGGCTGCACGAGATGAAGGCGAGCCTGATTCATTGCCCCACATCGAATCTGTTTATCGGATCCGGCCTGTTTGACATGGCCGGGTTGGTTGCGGTCGGCCACCGTGTTGGCCTGGCCACGGACACCGGCGGCGGGTCCAGTTTTTCGATGTTGCGCACCATGGCTGCGGCATATGAGGTCGGGCAGCTTTCCGGCACCCCGCTGCATCCGGCGCAACTGTGGTGGCTGGCCACCGCCGGGTCGGCACAGGCAATCCGGATGGGCGATGTGATTGGCACGTTGTCCCCGGGATATGAGGCGGATCTGGCGGTGATTGACCTGTCGTCCACCCCGGCCATTGCCCAGCGCACCGCGCGGGCAGAGGATCTGTGGCAGGCCTTGTTTCCCACCATCATGATGGGGGATGACCGCGCGGTCACATCGGTCTGGGCCGGGGGGCGCAAGCTGTTTTAACGCATATGCTCCCGCGCCTTTACGGCCTTGGAATCAGCAGGCTTGGGGGTGGCTCAAACCTGCGGTTTGAGCCTTGCCTCCGGCGGGGATATTCGCGGGGATATTTTTGCTTAGAAAATAAAGAAAAAGCCGCGCCGCCGCTTAGGCGCGGGAGAGGGTTTCCAGCGCGGCTGCGTGGATTTCAGCGTTGGCGGCGGCAATGACCCGCCCGCCTGATGGGCCGGCCCCCCTGCCAATTGGTCACGATGCCGCCCGCGGCCTCAACCACCGCCAACGGGCCCTGAATGTCATAAGCTTGCAGGCCAGCTTCGACCACCAGATCAACCTGCCCCGCGGCCACCAGCGCATAGCCATAGCAATCCATGCCATAGCGGGTCAGGCGGCATTCTTTTGCCAGCGCGTGGAAGGCGGTTTCTTCGGTCTTGTCGCCCACTTCGGGAAAAGTCGTGAGGATCGTAGCCTCAGCCAGCGGGCGTGCGGCGCGGGTTTTCAGCGTGCGACGCCCAAGCGGGCCATCCACCCAAGCAGTGTCGCCGCACCCAAAAAACCGTTCTTTGATATAGGGTTGGTCGATAATGCCCAACTGCGGCCCCTGCGCATCCCCCACCGCGATCAGCACGCCCCATGTGGGGGTTCCGGACAAAAAACCACGGGTGCCGTCGATCGGATCAAGCACCCATGTCAGGCCGCTTGTACCGGGAGTATTGCCAAATTCTTCGCCAAGGATTGCGTCCTGCGGGCGTCGTTCCGCCAGCAGGTTGCGCATGGCTTGCTCGGCCGCCCGGTCACCTTCTGTCACCGGGTCAAAGCCATCAGCAAGTTTGTTGTCTGCATCCAGCCCATCCGCCCGAAAATAGGGCAGGATGGCCTGGCGTGCCGCATCGGCCAGCGCCTCAGCAACACGGGTCAGTTCGGTTTGCGTCTGTGCGATCAACGTCATGCTCGGCCCCTTTGCGGTTGTCTTTGACCTCCGCGTTACGTGGCCCATCGGCTGACGTCAAGTTTCAGAGCGTGATCAGGCCGCGTCAGACAGGACACGGGCCAGTTCAAACAGGCGGCGACGCTGATTTTCCGGGATGGAGTAATAGCTGCGCACCAGTTCAAGCGCCTCTTTGTCGGCCAGGATATCGCTGGGCAGGTTTTGTTCCCCGTCCCCGGCGGCACTGCCTTCAAGACCTTCGAAATAGAACCCGATCGGCACGGAAAGTGCTGCCGAGATATCCCAAAGACGGGAGGCGGACACGCGGTTCATGCCGGTTTCATACTTCTGAATTTGCTGAAACTTGATACCAACTTTTTCGGCCAATTGCTGCTGGGTCATTCCGACCATCCAGCGACGGTGGCGAATACGCTTACCAACATGTACATCCACGGGATGTTTCATCTGCGTGCTCCTCGTTACTTAAGATTGCGTGCTCTCCAAAAACCACGTCGACTATCACAACCACAACCTGTCTTTTTGGGTATCCCCCACAACTCACAGACTTGTCATTTTGGGTGATCGTGTCCGCAAACCCTTAAAAATAGGTAATTTCGCACGATAACTTCCAAAATTGGAATGCAACCTATGCACGTTTTGCAAAATGCAAAGATTGCCTGCCTTTTGTCTGGCCAATTGGTCAGCTCTTGCCACGGCCATTGCCCCTGCAAATGACACCTTAAATAATCTGTCACCGCTCGCACAAGCTGGGCAAACACGTTAATCTGCCGAAAACACAAAAGGCTACATACATGCGCGCGATCCAGATCATTGACCATTCCGGCACCCCAGAACTGACCCGTGAGGCGCCGCCCTCTCTGCCGCTGGATGGAGAGGTTCAGGTCGACATCCGCGCCTGCGGGTTGAATTTCGCTGATCTCTTGATGGCCCGTGGCAAATATCAAGAGCGCCCCGCACTGCCAACCATTCTTGGCATGGAGCCTGCCGGGGTGATCACACATGTCGGTCCCGGTGTTGATACGCTGAAGGTCGGGGACCGTGTTGCGGTGTTTTCCGGCTCTGGCGGGCTGGCGGAGCGGGGCAATTTTGCCGCCCAACGCTGTGCGCCGCTTTCAGACAGCATGAGTTTTGTCGACGCGGCGGCGTTTCAGATTGCCTATGGCACCAGCCATCTGGCGCTTGACTACAAGGCCAGGTTGCGCCCGGGGGAAACCCTGCTGGTGCTGGGGGCAGCGGGGGCGTCGGGCTGACCGCAGTGGAAATCGGCAAGCTGATGGGGGCCAACGTGATTGCCTGCGCACGTGGCGCTGACAAGCTAGAGATCTGCAAGGCAGCTGGCGCAGATCACGTCATTGATAGCGATTCGCAAGACATCCGCGAGGTGGTGAAATCGCTTGGCGGGGCAGATGTAGTTTATGACGCCGTGGGCGGGAAACAGGGCGAAGCGGCGTTTCGCGCGATGAACCCGGATGGACGGTTCCTGTTCATCGGCTTTGCATCGGGCGACATACCAACCCTGAAACCCAACCACATGCTGGTAAAAAACATCACCGCCATTGGCCTTTACTGGGGGGATACCTGAAATTTGCCCCTGAAGTGGTGGTGGACAGCCTGAAGCAGTTGTTTCAATGGCACGCGGAGGGCAAGCTGACACCCCATGTGGGCCAGACCTTCGCGCTCGAACAGGGGATCGACGCGCTGGAGCTGTTGCGGGCGCGCAAATCGACCGGGAAAGTTGTGGTGACCATGGGGGATGGGTGAATTCCAGTTCAAGAGTTGGAAGTGCACGAAACCTTGTCCAACAGAATAATTTCACATCCGAAAACTTCGAGTAGCGACCATCATTTGAAAAACAAAATCATCAATGCGCCGAATGGTGCCGGGCACTTCGGATACATCGAAGGTGTAACGACAAAACGGTATGCTATCCCAGAGGCACCAATCGTCCTGCGTCATGGCTTTCACAAACAACGCCACGGCAAAGGAATAGGTTTTGGAGCAACGCACATTTGGGCCGGTCATTCTCCCGATCTAATTAAATGGGGCTTCCCAACGATCTCTGATGTTCCCAAATACTGCGCAACTGTACTGAAACACGGCATGCCAGTTTATCCAAATATAAAAACACCAGACTACGGTCGCTTAATCGCAATACGAACCTACCACGGGCAAGTTGTAGTCGAATACCAACCCCAGCAAAATGTCTGGTCCATAATCACTGCATATAATACGAAGACACCAAGAGGGGCGCAGGTCACACGTATTATATCTGCACCCGGCGCCCCTTGATTCTCATCGGAAACCAGATCTTAACGCTTTTTGTCGATTGTTCACACATTCTACCAGTTATTGACACTGTTAGCAGTTAATGCAATGTTGGTACTCGCAAAGAGCTTTACCCCCGGCGTTTGGCGCACGAGATAGCTGGGGCGGCGGCGGCGGATTTAGCGTCAAATCCGTTCCTCTCGATAGGCCGAAAGGCCGCTCCGACCCCTTGGGCTAAGGAAGCGCACCCGGTCGAGACACCTAAACCCCGGCAACCTGCTGGGGTTTTCGCGTTCTAAGTCTACCATCAAAAAGCCAAATCATACGTACAAACCTCTCCTCAACCGATCAGACCTAGCCCCGGAGCGCATACCCTGGGCCAGCCCCCTCACAAATCCTTAAACGCGGTGCGGATCAGGGACAGAAGGTCTGATGACGCCTCGTTCTTGGTGCTTTCTGCCGCATAGAGGTTCACGCTGGTGGTCTTGAGTTCGGGCAGCGCGCCGCCGTGGTCCACCACCTCCAATTGCCGCGAGGTGGTGCCGTCGATCACCGCATGCACGGCGAGGTCGGCGGACAAAGACGCCTCGATGGTGCGGGTCGAATCGCTTTCCACTGCCATTTCCCACGGGATGCCCTGCTCATCCAGCGCCTTTTGCACCGCGGTGCGGAAGATGCAGCCATGTTCAAACGCCAGCCGCAACGGGCGCATTTTCCACGCCTGCCCGCCGGGCGCGCCGACCCAGACCAATGGCAGGCTGGTCAGGGTTTCGCCGCCGCCATCCACCGTGTCTTCGGTAGTCAGGATAATGTCACACTCACCACGCCCATACATGGATTTCAACCGGCTGGTGTAAGACGAGATCAGCTGTACTTTCATGCGCGGATATTCCGCGTGAAAAGTTTTCAGCACCTTGGGGATTGCCGGGTAGACCACATCCGCGGGCACGCCCAGCACAATCTCGCCCTCGTAAGCATGATCGGTCAACCGCGAGAACACCTCATCATTCAGATGCAACATCCGCCGCGCATACCCGAGCAGCTGTTCCCCATCTGCGGTCAGCGCAACGCCGCGACCGGAGCGATCGAGAAGCGAGCGCCCCAGACTTTCCTCAAGCCGTTTCAATTGCATCGACACCGCTGATTGGGTGAGGTTGAGCAGCCCCGCCGCGCGCGTCACCCCGCCCGCATCAGCCACGGTGGCAAAGCTGCGCATGGCTGTCATGTCAAGATTTCGCGGCATATCACTCTCCTTGATATATCACCTCACAAACATTCGCTTTCATTATCAGACGAGATGAGTCATAACAATCACGAAAACTGATGCTAACGGGTCAAACGATCCGTTTCAAGAAAGGAGTAGAGAAGATGACCACCTTAAACCTCACCCCCCGCTGTACCATGCCCCATTGCGTGGACGCCCCAAAACAAAGCCGCGCCTTCTCACCTTTGCGTTGGGTACGCCACGCGCTGCAGATCCGCCGCGAACGCCAAATTCTGTCCGAAATGAGCGCTGCGCGCCTGCGAGATCTTGGCATCACCCGCGATCAGGCCCTGACTGAAGCACAAAAACCGATCTGGGATGTGCCGCCGCACTGGGTGTGCTGAACTGAAAAGCAATACGGCTTCTTCACCTTTGCCCAAATTAACGCGGTAAAGACCTGCCAATCCCCTTGAAAAATCAACCGCCCTTGCCGATATTAAGGCCAAGGGCGGTTTCCGTTTGGGGCTGCCGACATGAGTTTTGTTGGAGGCAAATATGGCTGAATTTGACACGATCCGCAGCGGCGTAGGCTCGCGTGCTGAGATCGACGAGGGGCTGCGCGCCCATATGAACAAAGTATATGGCACCATGTCGGTGGGTCTGCTTCTGACCTTTGCCGCTGCATGGGCCGTTGGCAACAATGCCGCGATGATGGAAACCCTGTTCACCGGGTTCACCCGCTATATCGTGATGTTTGCGCCGCTGATCATGGTGTTTGCCTTTGGTGCGGCGATCAACCGCCTGTCCGCTGCTGGCGCCCAGCTGTTCTTCTACGCCTTCTCGGCGGTGATGGGCATTTCGATCTCGTATATCTTCGCGGTATTCACCGGCGTCTCCATTGCCCAAACCTTCCTGATCACCTCAATCGCCTTCGCAGGGCTGAGCCTTTACGGCTACACCACCAAGCGCGACCTTGGGCCGATGGGCGCCTTCCTGATGATGGGTCTGATCGGCATTATCATCGCCTCGATCGTCAATATCTTCATCGGCTCGTCGATGATCCACTTCGCCGTATCGGTGATTGGCGTGCTGATCTTTGCTGGCCTCACCGCCTATGACACGCAGAAAATCAAGAACGACTATCTGGCCCATGCCCATGCCATGGACAGCGAATGGCTGGCGAAATCCGCGATCATGGGCGCGCTGAGCCTGTATCTCGACTTCATCAACCTGTTCATGTTCCTGCTGCAGTTCCTCGGCAACCGCGAGTAACATCGGCCTGGTCATTCAGGCAGATCCGTACGGATCTGGAGACGTTGTTTTCAAGGGGGCCGATCACCACGATCGGCCCCTTTTTTGTGTTCCAAAGCGCGCAGCACCCGTCAGCAACAAGCGCGCAGAATGAGGCCCGCGTGCGTAAAATCATCGAAACCATCGTAAAACTGCTGCTCAGCCCACTGCTCACCTGGCAGGCCCTGCGGGTGCGCAAGACCGCGCAAACCCTGCCGGAACCGCCGGGGCATCGGTCTGGGGAAACCGGCAACGGCCCGCAACTGTCGCTGCTGATCGTCGGGGACAGCTCTGCCGCGGGGGTGGGGGCACCCCATCAATCCGAAGCGCTGTCGGGCCAATTGGCGCAGGCGCTGGCCCCATCACATCAGGTGAACTGGCGGTTAATTGCCCGCACCGGGGCCACCACGCGCGACACGCTGCCCCTTTTGAGGGCGCAGGCCCCGACCCCCTGCGATGTGGCGCTGGTGGTGCTGGGGGTGAATGACATCACAACTCAGACCCCGCTGTCGCGGCTTTTGCGCCGCCGGGCTGATCTGTATCGGCTGCTGCTTGATCAATGGGGGGCCAAACGGGTGCTGGCCACCGGCATTCCGCCATTGGGCAATTTCCCCCTGCTCCCTCAACCGCTGCGCTGGTTTCTCGGGCTGCAGGCACGCCGTTTTGACGCCGCCCTAGCCCGGCAGGCCGCAGTCATGGGGGTGGATTACATGCCGTTTGATGTGCCGATGACACCGGAAATGTGGGCCGAAGATGGGTTCCACCCCGGCCCAAACACTTACCATGTCATGGGCAAACGTGTGGCAGCACAAATCCTGCACCGCTGATCGGTGTCAGGGCTGGATCGGGGCACACCCCCGCAGCCCTAACGCCCCAGAACCCGTGCACTCAGCCCAAAAAGCATGGCCCAGAAGCCGATGGTCAGCAGGAAGGCAAGCCCCATCAGTCCACCGCCCATCTGCCCGAGGGGCAGACCGGTCAGCAACACCAGCAGCATCGCCGGCGCCAGAAGCACAGCGCCCAGAACTGGCACCGCCTGCAACCCGGCAAACAACCCAATCGGCCAGGCCAGCGCCCCAAAAATGGCGCCCATCAGCACCCATAGCTTTGACATAATCCGTCCGCCCAAAATCCGGCTGTCACATTCGACACAGGCCGCCTGCCTTGAAACAAACCAACCACAAACAAACTGTCCACAAACAAAAAAGCCGCCCAAAAGGACGGCCTCTTGCGCAGGATAGGCAGATCTTACTTGATCTTGCCTTCCTTGTATTCCACGTGCTTACGCGCAACGGGGTCATACTTGCGCACAACCATTTTCTCGGTCATGGTGCGTGCATTTTTCTTGGTCACATAGAAGTGGCCGGTATCCGCAGTCGAGTTTAGGCGGATCTTGATCGTGGTCGGCTTCGCCATATCAATTGCTCCTCATCGGGCACGGGCGGGTGCCCGGGTGTATCTCTGGAACCCGCCTTTTAGCGGCCCCAGCGGGCGAGTCAACCGCAAAGCCAGCAAAACTCCCCCTCCCTTCATTTTCTAACCAAAAATATCCCGGGGGAGGCTGAAAGCCGGGGGCAGAGCCCCTTTTTTAATGTTACGCAGTCGAACCAACACCCGGAACCCAACTATCTGATGTCGCTTCAGGCTCACGAAGTGAGCCATGCCCAAGCCTGTCGACCGAAGGGAGAAAAGGCGCGGGAGCCCCACCCATAAAAGAATCACCAAAACAATATACGCGGACAGCCTGTAAGCCGGATTTTGTCCGGGTCACCGATCTTGCAACCGATCACCCTGGATGACCATTCCTCTAGGCGGCCTGTTGCCAGGACGCTCAAGCTGCCAACCCGAATCTGCAAGGGCCAAGGCAGCCCCGGAACTTGCGTTCCTTGCGATCCCTATTTGGCATTGCTCCCGGTGGGGCTTGCCGTGCCGCTTCTGTTGCCAGTCGCGCGGTGGGCTCTTACCCCACCGTTTCACCATGACCCTGACCTGCAGGGCCGTCTTTTCTCTGTGGCGCTGTCCCTGGGGTTGCCCCCGCCGGGCGTTACCCGGCACCGTTGCCTTATGGAGTCCGGACTTTCCTCGCGTCCAAAAGATGCAAGCACCTTCCCGACCCGCGGCCATCCAGCCATCCGCGTGAGGGATGAGATAGGAACATCTAACTGTTGCGTCAAGCAAGAAGAGAGAAGGGGCTCTGCCCCTCACCTCTTCGAGGCTCACCCCGAGGTATTTTCAGCAAGAAAAAGGCAGGTCGGATCAGATGGGCAGCACATCGACATCTTCTTTTGCAAGAGGCCCTTTGGCCCAGGGGCGGTGGCGCAACCGCACGGTTGAGAGAAGCGTGGCATCATCCGCATCCGCCGTGTAACCAGCGGCGCGCGCGCGGGCGCGGAAGGCGTCTGCAGTGAGATCTTCACCGGTGGCCTGATGCCTTGCCACTGCCTCTGTCCCTGCTGCAAGGCCTTGGCGGGCAAGACGCCCCCAGTCAAAGCGCAGGCCGGGGTCAACCTTGCGACCGGGTGCCATATCGCTATGGCCAATCACCTTTTCAGGCGGGATCGCCCAACGGGACATTATGCCGGGCATGAGGGTTTCAAGCGCAGCCATTTGCAGCTCGGAGAAGGGGGTTGCACCGTCATTATCGAGCTCGATGCCAATGGAGCGCGAGTTGATATCCTGCTGCCCTGCCCATTCGCCTGCCCCCGCGTGCCAAGCGCGCATTTCTTCTTCAACCATCTGAAAGATAATCCCTTTGCGGCAAATCAGATAATGGGCAGAAACTTCAAACTCGGGCGTGCACAGTCGTTCGAGCGCGGCGTCGGCACTGGTCATCGCGGTGTAATGCAGCACAATCAACGAGGGTTGCACCCCATCGCGGCGCGGACCGAAATTGGGTGACGGATGCTGAATGATCTGTGGGGATGCTGTCATGGAGCCCACCTCATCCACCCTCCGTCCTGCACATCACTCGGTTGAGATGTTCAGCGTGTCGCCCGGAAGTGGGGCCGCAGAGGTGGCCGGAGCAGAGCCGGTGATGCCCACAGCGGCCAGATCTGAAGCGCTGACGCCCTCGGGGGGCTGACCTTCAAGCGCAGGCGCCGGGGCGGGTGTGTTGCGTACTTTACGGAACGGGGCCGGGTCCCAGCTGCAGGCAAAACCATCGCCATCCGGGTCAATCCCGTAGCGGTCCCGCTTCGGTCCGCCTGAATTCAGGAACGCCTGCTGCGCCACGTCGGTTGAACCGTAGCTTGCGCAATTGCGCTGGAACCGTTTTTGCCCCCCCAGGCTGAACCGTTTGTAAAGCTGATCACCCACAGAATTGGTGGTCGAGAGGGCGTATTCGACAATCGACACGCCCTGCCCTTTGGGCCGTTCCGGCAGGGCTGTGGGCTCAATCTGCTGGTATTGCGCCTGATTGGCGGCGCGGCGGGCGGCATCGCTTTCGATGGTTTCGCGCGAAGAGACCGCCTGAAAGTCCTGCTCATCCGAAATACCGGCAGTGCCAGCCGCCGCCTGAACGGGTGCAACGGGTGCCGCGCCGGAAGTGCCTTGCAGCGGTTGGGTCGACACGGTGCTGCCTTCGACCATCGCAGACAGCGGCGCGTTGGGGTTCACGGGCTTATCGGGCAGATGGGCTGCACTGTCGGGCAGGCGCGTATCCACACAGGCGGTCAGCGCCGCCATTGAAACCGCTAAAACCAGGGGTTTAGTGAAAATACGCATCTCTGCCGTCCTTTACTTAGCTTATCTGCCTGTTAGCTCATCTGTTCAGACCGACGTGGCTTACCACCATTTGCTGGGCTTTGCCACAAAACCGGCGCGGCCCTCGACCTCATGAGCGATATTCAGCAGATCGCCCTCTTCCCATGGGCGGCCAATCAGCTGCAGACCCAGCGGAAGGCCCTGCGCATCGACACCTGCGGGAATCGAAATGCCGGGCAGCCCTGCGAGGTTCACGGTCACGGTGAAGACATCGTTGAGGTACATTTTGACCGGGTCCGCGTTTTCCATCTCCCCCAGACCAAAGGCAGCCGAAGGCGTGGCCGGGGTCAGGATCGCATCCACACCGGCGGCGAACACATCGTCAAAATCTTTCTTGATCAGCGCGCGCACCCGGCGGGCCCGGTTGTAATAGGCGTCATAAAAGCCAGCCGACAGCACATAGGTGCCAACCATCACGCGGCGCTGCACCTCGTCGCCAAAGCCTTCGGCGCGGGTTTTTTCATACATCTCGTTGATGCCGTCGCCAGCTTCCAGCGTCGCGCGATGGCCATATTTCACGCCATCATAGCGCGCGAGGTTCGACGACGCCTCAGCCGGTGCAATCACGTAATAGGCAGGCAGCGCGTATTTGGTGTGCGGCAGCGAGATGTCGACGATTTCGGCGCCAGCGTCGCGCAGCATGTCCGCACCTTTGACCCAAAGCGCTTCGATCTCGGCGGGCATACCATCCATACGGTATTCTTTCGGGATGCCGATTTTCTTGCCCTTGATGTCACCGGTCAGCATTGCCTCAAAATTCGGCACAGCCAGATCAGCGCTGGTGCTGTCTTTGGCGTCATGGCCACACATCGCCTCAAGCATAATCGCCGCATCGCGCACCGATTTGGTCATCGGACCGGCCTGGTCCAGCGATGAGGCAAACGCCACCACACCCCAGCGCGAGCAGCGCCCATAGGTGGGTTTGATGCCGGTGATGCCGGTGAAAGCAGCGGCTGGCGGATTGAGCCACCGGTGTCAGTGCCGGTTGCAGCCAGACACAGGTCCGCGGCCACAGCGGACGCCGACCCGCCCGAGCTGCCGCCCGGCGTGAGCGGCGTGTCTTCATTGCCGCGACGCCACGGGTTCACCGCATTGCCGTAACACGAGGTTTCATTGGACGAGCCCATGGCAAATTCGTCCATGTTGAGCTTGCCCAACATCACGGTGCCATTGTCCAGAAGGTTCTGCGACACGGTTGATTCGTATTCCGGCGTAAACCCTTCCAGGATCTTCGAGGCCGCCTGCGAGGGCACGCCTTTGGTGCAGAAAAGGTCTTTGATGCCCAGCGGGATGCCGCACATATCGGGGGCGTCACCGGCCTGAAGACGGGCGTCTGCCGCCTTGGCCTGTTCGCGCGCCAGATCCGGGGTGTTGTGCACAAAGGCACCCAGCGCATCCGCGCCTTCGATGGCACTCAGGCAAGCATCAGTCAGTTCTGCCGAGGTCAGATCGCCTTTGCGCAGCGCATCACGGGCGGCGGCGATGGTCAGTTTGTTCAGCTCAGTCATATCCCGCGCCCCTTATTCCACAACCTTCGGCACCGCGAAAAACCCTTCGCGGGCATCCGGTGCATTTGCCAGTACTTTCTCGGGCATATCGCCATCGGTCACCACATCTTCGCGGCGCTTGAGGCGCTGCGGCGTGACCGAGGTCATCGGCTCAACGCCCTCGACATCCACCTCATTCAGTTGCTCGATAAAGCCAAGGATGGCGTTGAAGTTTTCGGCCAGTTCCGGCAGGCGGTCTTCTTCCACCTTGATCCGGGCCAGATGCGCAACCTTGCGCGCGGTTTCAATGTCGATCGACATGGGGCCCCGATGATTTCGCATGTAATGTTGTTGCCCCGTTTAGCCCGTGGCGATCAAAGGGGCAAGCGCCAGTGCAATTGGGGCGCAAAAGGGGGGCAATTGGGGAAAAGGGATGGGACGACCGCGTCAGATCGGCAGGTGACAGAACACAATTACGCGTTAGTCTGAGACTGCCAGCCTGCTACGGGCTGAATTGGGAGGGACACAGAGATGAAAATTACCTGGTTGGGACATTCAGGCTTTCGCATTGAAATCGAGGGCGCGGTTTTGCTGGTCGATCCGTGGCTGACCGGCAACCCGATGTTCCCCGAACACCGCCGAGACGAGGCCATTCAGGGGGCGACCCATGTGCTGCTGACCCACGGGCATGGTGACCACACTGGCGACACACTGGATATTTGCCGCGATCAGGGTATTCCCTGCGTCGGCATCTATGACCTGATGAGCTGGTGGGAAGGCAAGCACGAGATTTCGGTGGTGGGTTTTAACAAAGGTGGCACGGTGGATCTGAATGGGGCCAAAGTGACGATGGTGAACGCCACGCACAGTTCATCCATGGCCGGGGCCAATGGGCCGATTTACACCGGGGCGGAAGCCGGGTTCATGATCGCGGGCGAAGGCCATGTAATATACCTGTCAGGAGATACGGACATTATGGCGGATATGGCATGGATGGGGGATTTGCATAAGCCCGATATCGGCATCCTTTGCGCAGGGGGACATTTCACCATGGATATGTCGCGCGCCGCTTACGCCGCCAAACGCTATTTCAAGTTTAAGACGGTGATTCCGTGCCATTACCGTACGTTCCCGTTTCTGGAACAATCCGCGGATGCGCTGCGTGCTGGGCTGCCGGGGTTGAGGTGACGGAGCCAGAGGTTTTGCTGCCGATTAAATTATAGCTGGTGACCAAGGGCGCTGCCCCTCGCCTCTTCGAGGCTCACCCCGAGGTATTTAGGGCAAGAAAAAAGGGTCAGGGCAAGAGCCAGACCGCCATCGCGGGCAACAACAGGATCGACAGCACGGTCTGCCAGGTCATCACATCCGCATAAAGATCTGCGTCCCCGCCCATCTGCCGCGCCACCACATAGCCATTGGTGGCGCAGGAGACGCCAAAGACAAAAATCCCCGCCAGCGTCTGCTCTGCGCTCAGACCAAACAGCGGGGCAAACAGCAGCAACAGTCCAGAGGTCAGCCCCGGGCGCAAAATCACACCGACAATTGTGCGCCAATGCGGCAACAGCAGGCGGCGAAAGGATATGCCTGCCCCGATGGCCAGAATGCCCACGCCCAGCCCGGCCCGACCGATCAATTCCAGCGTATCATCAATCGGTTTCGGCAGCGCCACACCGGCAAAGTTCAAGAAAAGCCCCAGCGCACCGCCCTGCACCAGCGGGTTTTTCACGATCCCCAGCGCAATCTTTTTGGCCGACGCCTTGCCCGGTCCAAACCCCGCCAGCACCGAGACATTGACCACGTTCAAAGGTGCCACCAGCACCGCCATCGCCAAGGCAATCAGCCCCACGCCCTCGGGGCCCAAAAACAGTTCAGCCGCTGCAAGGCCCACAAATCCATTCCACCGTGATGTGGTCTGGAACAAAGTGGTGAACGACGGGTTGGGCAGCAGGCTTTGCGGCAGCAGGCGCAGCGCCAGAACCAGCGCGCCCGCGACGCTGACCGTGCTCACCAGAACCAGTGCAAACGGTCCGACGCTGGCCGCGCCGAAATCCACCTGCGAGATGATCCGCAGCAAGATCACCGGGATCAGCAAACGAAACGACAACGTCTCGATCGCGGGCCAATGTTCGCGCGGGATCATGCCAAACCGAACCAGCCATAGCCGGTCAGCAACGTCAGCAGAATGGGCAGGATCGCCAGCGCCAGATCCATCTGTCAACCTCGCATCTTACGGAAAAAATCGCTCAGCAGCGCCGAACATTCGGTTTCGCAGAGGCCGTCATAGACCTCGGGCACATGGTGGCACTGGCTGTGGGCAAACACCCGCGGCCCCTGCGCCACCCCGCCGGATTTCGGGTCCGCCGCACCGTAGTACAGCCGACGGATCCGCGCCGCCGAGATCACCGCGGCACACATTGGGCAGGGTTCCAGCGTGACATAAAGGTCGTGATCAGGCAGCCGTTCTGACCCAACTGCGGCACAGGCCGCACGGATCACCAGCATTTCCGCATGCGCCGATGGGTCATTCATCTCACGGGTGCGATTGCCAGCGCGCGCAACCACCTCTCCCGTGGGGGCCACAATCACCGCGCCCACGGGTACTTCGCCGCGCGCACGCGCCGCGCGCGCTTCTTCAAGCGCAACCTGCATATGAGACGTAAACTCGGTCATCGCGCATTGATGCCCGTCATTTGCGCCAATGCCAAGCCCTTCGCCGCGCTCTTCCCCCGCTCGGGGCAATTCGATCTGGCCCTTTGCGCGCGCGCAGGCTATGGCAGGGTATGAGCAATGAACCCCAGACCACCCCCGCCAAACCGCCAGTCAGACCCCAGCCGGCGATCGAATTGCCAAAGTCCTGGCCCGCGCAGGGGTGGCCAGCCGCCGCGAAGCGGAACGCATGATCGAAGCCGGTCGTGTGAGCGTGAATGGCAAGGTGATCACCAGCCCCGCCCTGAATGTGGCCGACAAGGACCGGATCTTCGTTGACGGCAAACAGCTGGCCGAACCGGAACCCGCGCGCCTTTGGCTTTACCACAAACCCACCGGCTGGTGACCACGGCAAAAGACGAAAAGGGCCGCGAGACGGTGTTTGACGCCCTGCCCGAGGATATGCCCCGGGTGATGAGCGTGGGCCGTCTTGACCTCAATTCCGAGGGGCTTTTGCTGCTGACAAACGATGGCGAAATTAAGCGCAAGCTGGAACTGCCCGCAACCGGATGGGTGCGCAAGTACCGCGTCCGGGTGAAAGGCGAACCGACGGACGACCTGATTGCACCGCTGCGCAAAGGGATCACCGTCGAAGGGGAACGGTTCCAGCCGATGACCGTGTCGATTGACCGGCAACAAGGCTCAAACGCCTGGCTGACCATTGCGCTGCGCGAAGGCAAGAACCGCGAGATCCGTCGTGCGATGGAGGCGGTGGGGCTGACCGTAAACCGGCTTTTGCGGGTCAGCTATGGCCCGTTTCAACTGGGCACGCTGAAGGCGGGTGACGTGGAAGAGGTGCGCCGCCGGGTGATGCGTGACCAGCTTGGGCTGGACGGTGCCGAGGAGAAACGCACCCCGGTGCGGCAGCGTAAAATTGGGGGTAAAGGCAAGGCCGCCGCCTGAATGAAAAGACCGAGCGCGCAAAAGAACGCGCCGACAGCAGATCAGCCCGCCCATCAGGCAAGCCCGCCTTCAAGGGCAAAGGCAGCGGCAAACCGGGCTTTAAGGGCAAAACCGGTGGCAAACCACCGGCAAAATCTGGGCGCAAACCGCGCCAGTCCCGATGACAGCCCGCATCCATATCACCGGTGCATCCTGTACCGGCGTCACCTCATTGGGTGCGGCACTTGCACGCCACTTGAACGTGCCACTGCTGGATTGTGACAGCTACTATTGGTTGCCCACCAGCGTCCCGTTTTCACAAAAAAGACCCCCGGAAGATCGGGTTACATTGATCCATAACGATCAGGGCGAAGGCCCCTGGATCCTGTCCGGTTCGCTGATGGGATGGGGCGAGCCTGCACTTAGGAATGCTGATCTGACTGTATTTCTGAGCGCCCCGTGGCCTGTACGCAAAACCCGCCTGATCGCCCGCGAAGCTGCCCGGTTCGGGACACGCATTCAACCGGGCGGAGACATGCACCAGATCCATTTGGATTTTCTCGACTGGGCGGCGCGATATGACGACCCAACATTCCATGGGCGCAACCGGTCCCGGCACGAGGCTTGGCTGGCGGATTTATCCATGCCGGTGCTCCGGCTTGACGGCTGTTTGCCAATCGACGATCTCGTGGTTCAAACCTGTGACAGGCTGACCCAGCTGGGTTTAGAAACGAGCTAAGCCCCCTGCCCGTTTTTGCTTAAAACAAAGTGCCCTGATCCGGCTGTCCGGCTTTGGACGCGCCGGTTTGGACGTCTTGGCAGTCGACTTGGCCGTTGGGGCGGCGGTGGCGGTGTCAGAGGGCTTGGACGACGCTGAACCGTCCGGGGCCGTTTCCAGGGCCAATCGCCCATCCGCAAACTCTACCTCCAGCGCCCGGGCAGCCCCGGCGGCGGCGGCCGTTGTGACCAGCGCACCATCCCCACGCACCACCGCGTAGCCGCGTTTTAGCGTTTCAGTATAGCCTAAGGTCTGGCGCATCCGTTCCAGCGCGGTCAACCGATCCCGGTGGCGGGCGGTGCTGGCGCCAAAAGCACGCACAAGGCGGCTGGACAGCTCGGTCAGATCGTCTTGTTTGCGGCGGGTGTCCATCTGAATGCGGTCCGTGCTGAGACGGCTGGAGATCCGCGAAAACTCGCGCCGTTTTTCGGCATTGGCACGGGTCAGCGCAGGGGACAGGCGATCACCCAGAACCTCAAGCCGTTCTCCTTTCTGCGCCACCATGGACGCCAAAGACTGCACCCGCAGCCCAGCCGCCGCCTGCGTCAGTTGCACTTTGCGTTGCTGCGTGACCGAGCGCAGCGCAGTTGGCAGTTCCTTCTCCATCCGGTCCAGCCGTTGACGCGGCCCGTCAAGCAGCGTCTCGGGACGGGGCAATGCCCGTGACAGGTCGCGCAGGCGTTGGCCGCGTTGCGTCACCCCTTGCCCAATTGCGCGCGACAACCGCCCGCCGGCCTCTTCAACCCAGGCCAACAATTCAAGCCGCACCGGCACCGCATGTTCGGCGGCGGCAGTGGGCGTGGGCGCGCGCAAATCGGATACATAGTCGATCAGCGTGGTGTCGGTTTCATGCCCCACAGCCGAGATCAGCGGGATCTGCGACGCCGCCGCAGCGCGTGCCACTTCTTCTTCGTTAAAGCCCCAGAGGTCTTCGATCGACCCGCCGCCGCGTGCGACAATCAACAGGTCAGGCCGTGGCAGCGCGCCGCCCGGCGTGAGCTGGTTGAACCCCTCGATGGCACGGGTCACTTCCGGCGCACAGGCCGCACCTTGCACCGCCACCGGCCAGATCAGCACCTTGCGCGGAAACCGGTCCCGCAGCCGATGCAGGATGTCGCGAATAACCGCACCAGAGGGCGAGGTGATCACACCGATCACTTCGGGCAGGAACGGCAGGCGTTGCTTGCGCGCATCCTCAAACATCCCTTCGGCCGCGAGCTTTTTCTTACGCTTTTCCAACATCGCCATCAGCGCGCCTTCACCCGCGACAACAACTTCATCCACGTTCATATTGTATTTGGACTGGGCGCCGAAGGCGGTGAGCTTGCCGGTGACAATCACCTCCATGCCCTCTTCCGGCTGCACCGACAGCCTAAGCGCCTGCCCTTTCCAGGTGGTGCACCCCAGCACATTTCCATCATCTTTGACGTCATAATACAGATGGCCCGAGCGCGCCTTGAACACGCGCCCCACTTCGCCCCGCACCCGGATCCGGCCAAACGCCCCTTCAATGGTTTTCTTCACCGCCCCCGAGATTTCGGCCACAGAGTATTCTGGCGTGTTCTGGCCGGGGGAAGGGTCGTCAATCAGGTCGGACATGTGGCGCTCTTGTGCTCGTTGTGTTGGGTACAAGTTTAGCGAGGCATTGCGCGAAGGGAAAGCGGTGCATGGGGGCCTGCGACCATCGCGGGGCAACATTTCCTCAACTGATAGCGCCGCAACAGACTTGTTTCCAACACAAGCGCCCGTTATGCCCCAAGGAAATCACACGCGGTTTCAGGGGGCACAAATGAACATCCTTATTCTCGGCAGTGGCGGGCGCGAACATGCGCTGGCTTGGGCGGTCAAACAGAACCCGAAATGTGATCGGCTGATCTGTGCCCCCGGCAATGCGGGCATGAACGCGATTGCGGAATGTGCCTCGATCAATATCGACGACGGCGGTGTGGTGGTTGAGTTCGCGCAGGAAAACAGCATCGATTTTGTCATTGTCGGCCCCGAAGCGCCGCTGGCGGCCGGTGTGGCGGACCGTCTGCGCGAGGCAGGCATCAAGGTGTTTGGTCCTTCGGCAGAGGCGGCAAAACTGGAAGCCTCCAAAAGCTTCACCAAGGAAATCTGCGACGCCTCGGGCGCGCCCACCGCAGGTTACGGCCATTTCACCGATCCCGGGGACGCCAAAGCCTATATCCGCGCGCAAGGCGCACCGATTGTGGTCAAGGCCGACGGTCTGGCCGCTGGCAAAGGCGTGATCGTGGCGATGAGCGAGCAAGAAGCGCTGGATGCGATCGACGACATGTTCGGTGGGGCCTTTGGCGGGGCGGGCGCCGAGGTGGTGATTGAAGAGTTCATGGAGGGCGAAGAGGCGTCTTACTTCATCCTGTGTGACGGGAAATCCGCTCTGGCTGTCGGCACCGCGCAGGACCACAAACGCGTGGGCGATGGCGACACTGGGCCGAACACGGGCGGCATGGGCGCCTATTCGCCCGCACCAGTGCTGACCGATGAGATTGCCGCCAAAGCGATGAATGAGATTGTGATCCCGACCGTGGCGGAAATGGCCAAACGCGGCACGCCATATCAGGGCGTGCTCTATGCCGGACTGATGATCAAGGACGGCCAGCCGCGGCTGGTGGAATATAACGTGCGCTTTGGCGACCCGGAATGTCAGGTGCTGATGATGCGCCTCGGCGCGCAGGCGCTGGACCTGCTACTGGCCTGTGCCGAAGAACGTCTGGAGGATGCACAGGTGAACTGGGCGGATGACCACGCAATCACCGTGGTTTACGCGGCCAATGGCTATCCGGGATCTTACGAAAAAGGCACCGTGATCGGCGGCTTGGACGCGCTCCCGGAAGACAGCAAAAACATGGTGTTCCATGCAGGCACCACCGCAAAAGAGGGCATGATCACCGCCACCGGTGGCCGCGTGTTGAATGTGACTGCGCGAGGCGAGACCCTGACCGAGGCACGCGAGCGCGCTTATGCGATGGTGGATGGGATCGACTGGCCCGACGGGTTTTACCGCAAGGACATCGGCTGGCGCGCACTGTAACCTGCTGATTTTAAATGAAACATTACGCCTCGCAGCTTGGATTGCGGGGTGTTTTCTTTTTTCACCTTTCACCGCCCCACCCACCAGGCCTGATGGCTGACGTCGGGGCTTGAATGCAATGCGCATCTGCCTGCCGCGGAGGAGGGGCGCTGCCCCTTTGAACGGACTACGTCTGGCAGTGCAATTGCGATTTGACCGAGGCCACCCCGGAAAAAGGCGCAATTTTGCGAGAGGTAAGCACCCCATCCACCAAACGCGTCGCCATCACGTTCCGCCAGTTTGCATCCACGGTGATCATCTCGGGCCCTTTGCCACAATCACGGATGCCGCCGGTTATGAATTCCTGTCCGATTTTGTGGTTGGTCAGGCCGGATTTTGAGGCGATTTCAGTGAGGCTGGCACCATCCCCATCCTGTTCAAAGCGCCAGACACGCAGGGTTTTGGCCAGATGCGGGCGGTCGATGTAGGCGATTTCAATAGCACCATCGCCATCCAGATCCGCCGCCCCAATCACCGCAAGCCAGCGGTGCGGGCGGCCGATCGGATCAGTCTCTGCCAGCATCTTCATGGTCGAACCCAGCGGGTGATCGGGATCGCTGACTTCCCCCCAGATCCGCAGCGCGGCGCCTGCCTTGAAATAGGACACCACGGTGATCACCTCTGGTTTACCATCCCCGGTGACATCCACGAGGCGCGGAGCTGTGTCTTCGTACACGCCGCCCAAAACCGCATTGCCGATCTTCCGGCGGCCATCAAGGATGAACTCAACCCCCTCATATTCGCCGCCCGGCACCACACCGTGGCCATAAGCAGATGTCGGGATCTCATAGGTGGCCGTGGTAATATCGGCCAAGCTGGGTTTCGGGCTGATCGCCCCCATCACAAGCGCCGCCACCAGTGCCATCGCCAGCACTCCGCCGCGCACGGCCCATTGCCGCAGGTGATCGGGCAGACGCGGCGCCCCCCGACCGAACCCGTCATCAGATCTGTTTTTCCGGCATATGCACCACCAGCCCATCCAGCGCATCGGTGACTTTCATCTGGCAGGTCAGGCGCGAGCGGTTGGCGTCTGGTTCAAACGCAAAGTCGAGCATATCCTCTTCCATAGCATCTTTGGCCGGCACTTTTTCAACCCAGGCTTCATCCACGTAGACATGGCAGGTGGAACAGGCGCAGGCACCGCCGCAATCGGCTTCAATGCCCGGAATGTTGTTGTCGCGGGCGCCTTCCATCACGGTCAGGCCGGGGGCGACATCCACGACATGTTCGGTGCCGTTGTGCTCGATATAGGTGATCTTTGCCATCTGGCGTACTCCAATTTGCTGTGGCGGGTCCAAGTCGGAACCAGGTTGGGACCAGTTCTAATTGGCCCCTATAAGACACGCAACGCGCATTTGCGACCCATGCTGTGCAAACTTGCCGCGAATGTGACAGGCGGGTGGGCGCCGGGGGCCGGGCGGGTCTGTTTCTGGGCTATCGAAAGGCGATAAAACTGGTTACCGTTTGCCAAAAGCCTGTTTACCTGACGGGCAGACAATAAACGAGCAGCCCTATGCGCCTTTCCCTGCCCCTGATCCTGGGCCGAAATACACGTCGGATCTCTGGATCTGTCATTAACCCTGTCACTGCCCCAATCTCTGGCCGGTCGTTTGGCCCAGTCTCCGGCCTGATCGCCACCGTGATCCTGACCGCTTGCACCCCGGTTGCGCCAGACGTCACCCGGTTGCCAGAGGGCGCGATCTTGATGAAACCGGGCGAGCGCCCAAAAGGTGGGCGGATCGGGGCCTGTTACGGCAAAGACATCACGCCAGCCGCCATTGAAACCGTGACCGAAAGCAAACAGGTTGCCCCGGCGGTTTTTGCCCCGGATGGCGATACTATCATCACCCCGCCGCGCTACGAAACCGTGACCCGGCAGGTGATCACCGCAGGCGGCCAGACCTATTATTTCGAAGTGCCCTGCCCGCCTGCGCTGACGCCAGAATTCATAGCCTCGGTGCAACGTGCCCTGCAGGCGCGCGGCGCGTTTGACGGTGCCATTACCGGGTCCATGGATGCACCAACACGTGCCGCCATCCGGGCCTTTCAATCCCCCCGGCTTAACAGCGACATCCTGACCATGGAGACCGCCCGCATGCTTGGGCTGGTTGCCTATGCGCCGCCGCCGATTTTCGAAAATTAAGCGCCGTCACCGCTCAAAGACTGTCTTGAAGCCCATCCAGCCCCCAGCCCGACTGCATAGGCACCAAAAAGGACACCCCCAACCAATGGTCGGGGGTTATGAGTTGGCCATGGTAAGGGCGTACCTCTGTGCAAATTGGAACGGAATGCGCCGGGAAATATCGGGCAGCTTCAGCCTCCATCTGCAACTTGGTTCCGGCACCTGGACACCAAAAAAGCCTGACCTTAGGGGGGAACGTGTCTCCAACCGGTTCAAAACGCCGCGATCAAAGCACCGTTTTCATCTGCGTGGAAATCCACTGGGTGATCGGATCAGCTGTCATCACCCAAGCGCCCACTTGCTCCGCCATGGATCCATCGGCAAGCTTTTGCAGGCGATCATCATAGGTGGACGACCCCAATTGAACCATTAGGAACGCCTTGAAGATCAGGAACAGGCCAAGCAGCATTGCCACACCGCGCAGCGGAAAACTGCGATGTGCCCGGTGGCGTGTCTTGGGAACCAAAAGACCATCCCGCTCGACCAGTTCTACATAGCCGCGAGACATCTTCCGGTGGCGCTTTTCAATACCGCGCATGCGTTTGCTGAACTTTGCATAGTTTGCGTCAGCCATAGTAATAACCTCACGTTGGCCCCCACCAACGAAATACCCAGCCAGATTAGCGAAACATTGTGTCAACAGCGAGGAAACGGTTTGTTTCCTCTCGGTTTTTACGCCAATTTCGTTAAAATCAGAGTGGTCCAGTCAACAATCTCATCCCGCGAGACAAGATTGAACCCGTTTTCGCGATAAACCGAAATCACCTCATCGGCCTGCGGGTTCAGGATCCCAGAGAGAATCGCATAGCCGCCGGGGCGAATCGCACCTGCCATGTCAGGCGCCAGACCAATCAGCGGGCCTTTCAGAATATTGGCAAAGACAAGGTCAAACGGGGCCGCATCACGCAGTGCAGGCGCGTCGAACCCTGCTGCTTCCACGCAGTTCACCCGGCCTTCAAGATCATTGGCGGTCACGTTGGCGCGCGCCACATCCACCGCCACTTCATCAATGTCCGAGGCCAGAACCGGGTTCGGCCAGATCTTTGCCGCCGCCATCGCCAATACAGCCGTACCGCAACCAATGTCCGCCACGCTGTCGCCAACAAACCCTTCACCCGCCAGACGGTCCAGCGCGCGCAGGCAACCCAGCGTGGTGCCGTGATGTCCGGTGCCAAAAGCCATCGCCGCTTCGATCAACAGGCCAATCTTCCCCTCGGGCAATTGCTCTGCATCATGGGCACCGTAAACAAAAAACTGGCCTGCTTCCACCGGGGCCAGCTCGCGCCGCACATGGGCAACCCAATCGGTTTCCGGCAACTCTGATACGATGAAATCCTTGGCCTGATGCATGGCGGCCAAAAGCGCCAGCCCCGCCGCATCCGGCTCCTCGGTGAAATAACCACCGACTTCCCAAAGCCCGCTGTCATCCTCAACCTCAAACACGCCAATCCCCGTGGGTTCAGGCACAAGGTTTTCCATCGCAGCGCCCAGCGCTTCGGCGGTTTCTTGACCGGTGAGGGTGGTGAGGGCGGTCCAGGTGGGCATGATCGGTCCTTTCAAATGACAAACACGGGCCTAGCCTCGGATCCATACAGGGTCAAGCTCTCCCGCGCCCATGCGACCGAATGGTCGATGGGCTTGGGCAAGGCCTCGCTTCGCTCGGCAGGGGCGTTGCCCCCGAGCCTTCGGCTCTCCCCCAAGGATACTTATGGTTAGAAAATGGAGAACCTACACACCTCTATTTTCTAACTGAAAATATCCCGGGGTGAGGGCGCAGCCCGAGGGGCAGAGCCCCTGCCGAGCGCAGCGAGGCCACCGCCAACAAAAAGGACGCGGGCGTAGCCCGGGTTACTTTTGGCGGCAGCCCTTCTGCTCGGTCAGGCCCCGGTGCCAATCGGACAGGACACGCCTGTGCCACCGATCCCGCAATAGCCGCCGGGATTTTTCGACAGGTATTGCTGGTGATAGGCTTCTGCAGGAAAAAACGCGCCAGCCATGGCAATTTCGGTTGTGATCGCCCCATAGCCCTGTGCGGCCAGCTTCGGCGCAAAACCCGCAGCCGAAACCTTCGCCGCCTCAAGCTGCGCCTCATTCGTGGCATAGATAGCCGATCGGTATTGCGTACCCATGTCATTGCCCTGCCGCATCCCCTGCGTCGGGTCGTGGTTCTCCCAAAACACCTTCAAAAGCGTCTCATAGCTGATTTTCGCCGGATCAAAGACCACACGCACCGCTTCCGTGTGGCCGGTCTGCCCCGAGCATAGCTCTTCATAGGTTGGATTCCGCGTATAGCCGCCCGCATTTCCGACCATGGTCAGCCAGACGCCGGGTTGCTGCCAGAAGATCCGTTCCACCCCCCAGTAGCAGCCCATACCAAAGATCGCGACCTCATATCCCTCGGGCACCTCAAGCGTCAGGGGGCGGTTGAAGACGTGGTGGGTGTCGCCGATATCAAGTTGGGCCTCACGCCCCGGCAGGGCCGAGGTTTCATCAACCATGGTCAGTTTCTTCTTTTGTCCAAAGAGCATCAAACGTCCTCCTTATGTGCCCCCAAAATGTGGGGCTACTCTGCCGGCTTGGCAAGAGGAGGTGCAAACACGGTCTCGTGACCTTTTTCCGGGTGGCGCGGGATCATCAGCGCAAGCCCCAGCGACACCAGCGCCATGCCCGCCGCCAGCCCAAATACGGCGCCCGGGGATGCCACCCAGAGGTAGCCAGAAGTGCAGGCAGGAACACGGCGGCGATATGATTGATGGTAAAGGCCACCGCCGCAGTGGGGGCGATGTCCTGCGGGTCCGCAATTTTCTGGAAATAGGTTTTCAACGCAAACGCCAGTGCAAAGAACAGGTGATCCAGGATGTAAAGCGCCATTGCCAGCATCACGCCCCAGCCGAAATAATAGATCCCGCCATAGGCCAGGAACACGCACACCAGCCCGACATATTCAAACACCAGTGCGCGGCGTTCGCCCCATTTTGCCACTGCTTTGCCCATCAACGGCGCAAAGATCATGTTGGCCACATAGTTGATCAGAAACAGCGCGGTGACCTCATGCACTTCAAACCCAAAGCGTTCAACCATCATGAAGGCGGCAAACACGATGAAAATCTGCCGCCGCGCGCCAGCCATGAATTGCAGCGCATAATACAGCCAGTAACGGCGGCGCAGCACAAAGGTTTTCAGTTGCGGCTCAGGGCTTTCAATCTTGGGGTAGGCAAACCAGCAGAAGGCGGCAATTGCCATCGTCAGGCCACCGGACAGCATATAGACAAAATTATAGCTCAGCCCGAGCGTTTTCCATGTCAGCACCAGAAATCCGTAGGCCAGAAGCGATGCCCCTGACCCGACCGCGGTGATCCAGCCCAACACCTGCGGCGCGCGTTTCTTGTCGATCCACTGCAACTGCAACGACTGCGCCACCGTTTCATAATAATGAAACCCAACCGAGCTAAGCATGGTCACAATCAAAATCCCCGAGAACGATGGGAACCAGGCGGTGATCGCCGTGGCCGCGCCCAACAGCGCAAGCGCCCCCACTGCAAGCGTCTGCTCGCGCATGATCCACAAAAGCGCAATCACACCTATCGCCAGAAAGCCCGGGATCTCGCGCACCGTATGAAGCCAGCCGATTTCAACACCGGTAAAGCCCGCCTCGCCAATCACGAAGTTGTTGAGCAGCGCAAGCCAGGTCGAAAACGCCAGCGGCATTGCGGCGGTCATCAGCAAGAGCAGGAAAATGGGGCGGCGCCAGAACGGCAGCGCGCGGGTTTCTTCAAGGGTCAGGGTGGTATGTCTCATTGCACCGCCATACGCCCGTTTGCTGTTAGCGCCAACCGAAAAACACATTCACTAAACCTGTTTTATCTATGATATAAGTCAAGGCAGACAGCGCCCATGCCCGGTATTTTCGCCCAAACCGACACAAACGAAGGTCTCGCAAACGCCATGATCGACATTGTCCCGCTGATGGATCGCATAGGGGAAAGCCCCACCGCCGCCCTGTTTGGGCTGATCACCGGTATTGTCTTTGGGGTGGCGGCACAGCGATCCCGGTTTTGCCTGCGCGCCGCCACGGTGGAATTTGCGCGGCGAACAATGTCATCAAGCGTGGCGATCTGGCTTTTGACCTTTTCAACTGCGGTGGTCTGGGTGCAGGGGGCTGCGATGCTGGGGCTTTTGCGCACCGAAGACGCGCGGATGATGGCGGTGACCGGCAGCTGGTCCGGCGCCATTATTGGCGGGTTGATCTTTGGTGTCGGCATGGTGCTGGCGCGGGGCTGTTCAGGCAGGCTTTTGGTGCTGGCCTCAACCGGAAACCTGCGATCTGTCATGTCGGGCATGTTGATGGCGATTGTGGCGCAGATGTCGCTGCACGGTTATCTTGCGGATGCCCGCACCTGGCTTGCGTCCCTTTGGATGACCGAAGGCGGCACCAATGTGAACCTGTTGACGCTGCTTGGCCTGCCGGAGTGGTTTGGCTTTGCGATGGGGCTTTGTACGGCGGTGCTGGCTCTGGTGCTGGCGCGGCGCTCAAACCTTGGCACACGGCGGTTGATTTTTGGTTCTGGCGTAGGATTTGCGGTGGCTTTGGGCTGGGTGTTGACCTTCCAATTGTCACAGGCGGCATTTGACCCGATCACGGTGACCTCAGCCACGTTCACCGGCCCCTCGGCCAATACTTTGATGTTTTTCCTCACCTCCAACCCGGTTTTGGAATTCGACGTAGGGCTGGTGCCGGGCGTGGTGATCGGCGCTTTTGCGGCAAGTTATGTTTCGGGCGAATTCAAGTTTCAGGGCTATGAGGCGAAGCGGTGATGCGCCGCTCGATGACCGGGGCGGTGATGATGGGGTTTGGCGGGATGCTCGCGGGTGGCTGCGCAATTGGCGCGGGGGTGACTGGCGGGTCGATCTTTGTGGCCACGGCGTGGCTTGCGCTTTTGTGCATGTGGATCGGCGCTATGATCACGGATTACCTGGTGGATCAACCTAAAGGTGGCGGCGTGGCGCAACCGGCGGAGTAGGCTTTGCCCCTCGGACGTCGTCCTCACCCCAGGATATTTATTGTTAGAAAATAACGTACGCCCGAGGCCGTTTGACATTTTCAGACTGCATTTCGACAATCGCAAGCTCACATTCCGAGAACACTCGTTTCCTGCGCTGATAGCCAAAAGAGTCCTGTGTAAGGCAGAGGTCATAATAGTCGAACCCGCCACCAAGCGCCGACCGCACCTGCAGAACCGTTTCACGGGGGCGGCGTAGGCCGAATGTCACCACTGTCAACTGGTAGTCTGGCAGGCGAAAATAGCCGCTGCCAATGCGCATCCCGATCAAACGGATTTCATTTTTATATCTCCAGATGGAGGACTTGGTAGCCGCCATGTTTTGATAGGTATTCACCAGCCCCTCATTCAGCGAATGTTCATTGGGCGCAAGCCTGGCAAATTCCGCATCCAGCATGTCAAGCTGGCCGATCCGGTGGCGTTCTGCAACATAGTCAACCGGTATGACTTTTACTTAAGGATCGTGAGCTTTTGGGTTCGTGTCCGTAGGCTTCGTAAACTCGAGACAGATTCCTTTGAAGGAGTTCGCGTAATGGGCCCACATCATGGTGGCACCAGACCCTTCAGGTGCCTCTCCGCTGGGGTCATTCGTCGAAAAACAGGCGGTGCTAAAAAGCTGCTCAACGTCTTTTATTGGTCCCATTTGCAGCACTGTGTGGGCCAGATAAAATTCTAGCTCATCTGCTGTTTCTCCGCGCGCCAAACCGAAAAACCATTCGGGGGAACTACTTCCTCTTTCCCGGCTACGAGTTCTTCATACCACTCATAATAACGCTCAAGGAAATCTTACAAGGATGCCCGATCAAAAGTCGGCCTACCCTCGTAAGGGTCGTTCTGCTGATCGAGAGGCGACATCCAGATGCACCCACACGTCAAGGCGGTAAGCTCGTCTTTAAAATGTTCGCCAGTCGCGGGACGGTAGCGAAACAGTTTCAGCGGATAGGTCCCAGAAGATGACATGGAAAACTCCGGTAACTTAATATCCCTCAATAAAAACTCTGCGGGTCAATATCGACCTGAATGCGCAGATCGCCTTTCACGGGGAATTGCGCCAGCCATTTGCGGATCGCGGTTTGGATCGGCGCGGTCTTTTCGGCCTTGATCAGCAGCCGCACCCGGTGGCGGCCGCGCACGCGGGCGATGGGGGCGGGCGCCGGGCCAAAGATTTGTGCACCGATCTCATGCAAGGGCTGGGAGCGGCGCGCCATATCGGCACCGAGGTCAAACACCGCCTGCACATCGGTTGATGACAGCACAATCCCAGCCATGCGCCCATAGGGCGGCACACCGGCGTGGCGGCGCTCGCCTGCTTCGGTGGACCAGAATTTTTCCTCGTCCCCGGACAGGATGGCGCGGATGACCGGGTGTTCGGGCTGGAACGTTTGAAGCAGCGCGGTGCCGCGCGCCTCAGACCGGCCTGCCCGCCCAGCCACCTGACGAATAAGCTGGAACGAGCGTTCCGCCGCGCGCAAATCCGATCCCTGCAACCCGAGGTCCGCATCGATCACGCCGACCAGTGTCAGATGCGGAAAGTTATGGCCTTTGGCCACGAGCTGCGTGCCGATGATGATGTCGGCGTCTCCGGCAGCAATCCGTTCGATCTCGGCCTTCAACGCACGGGCAGATCCGAAAAGATCAGACGACAACACGGCGATGCGCGCCTCTGGAAACGCATTGGTCACCTCTTCCGCCAGCCGTTCGACACCGGGCCCAACCGGGGCCAGCTTGCCTTCCACCTCACAGTCGGGACAGACCTCGGGCATGGGTTTTGTCTCGCCGCATTGGTGGCAGACCAGACGCTTTTGAAAGCGATGTTCCACCATGCTGGCGTCGCAATGATCGCAGCCGATCTGATGACCGCAGGCGCGGCAGATGGTGACGGGCGCATAGCCGCGCCGGTTGATAAACAGAAGCGATTGTTCGCCTTTGGCAATGCGCCGGGTGATCGCCCCTTTCAGGGTCGGAGAGATCCAGGCATTCGACGGCAGATCCTCTCCCCGCATGTCAATTGCCCGCATGTCTGGAAGCACCGCAGGGCCGTACCGGCTGGTCAGTTCAATGCGTTTATACTTGCCTGCCTCGCAATTGGCCCAGGTTTCCAGCGACGGCGTGGCCGAGGCCAGCACCACCTGCGCATCCACAATCGAGGCGCGCAACACCGCCATGTCGCGGGCGGAATAAAGCACACCGTCTTCCTGTTTGTAGGAATTGTCATGTTCCTCATCGACAATAATCAGGCCAAGGTCGCGAAACGGCAAAAACAGCGATGACCGCGCGCCCACCACCAGTTGCGCCTCGCCCTCGCCCACCATGCGCCAACAACGCCTGCGTTCGGTCATGGTCACGCCGGAATGCCATTCGGCCGGGCGGGCGCCAAAGCGTTCCTCGACACGCTTCAGAAACTCGGATGTCAGGGCAATTTCCGGCAAAAGCACCAGTGCCTGACGGCCCTTGCGCAGGCATTCTGCCACCGCCTCCATGTAAACTTCGGTCTTGCCCGCACCGGTCACGCCGCGCAAAAGCGTGGTGGCGTAGCGGCCGGATTTCACCCCATCGCACAGCGCGCGCGCGGCTGCCGCCTGATCTTCGGTCAGGGTCTTGCTGGGCTTTAGGGGATCAAGAAACGGATATGGCTGATCACGCGGCGCGTCCTCTTCTTTCAGAGCGCCCAGTTTGATCATGCCCTTCACCACCGAGGTCGACACATCTGCAAGCCCCGCCAGTTCGGATTGGGTGAATGCCGCGCCCGGATTGTCATCCATCGCCGCCAGCACCTTGGCGCGCGCATCGGTCAGCCGGTTGGGGCGAAACCCACTGGCACGCAGCACCTTGCGCATAGACGGAGGGTCCATCAGCCCCGGCGCACGGGTTGCCAGCCGCAGCATCTGGGTCATCGGTGTGATGGTGTAATCGCCCACGCGGGTCAGGAATTGTGCCATCTCCATGCGCATCGGGGCCACATCGATCACTTTCGAGACCTTGCGCAGCTTTGCAGCATCAAAACCGCCTTCCCCCGGCCCCCAAATCACCCCAAGCACCTTACGCGGACCAAGCGGCACCTCGACATAGGCGCCCTGCACACAGCCCCCTTCCGGCGCTTTATAGGTCAGGATTCGGTCCAGCGGCTGTGCGGTCAACACCCCCACCCGGTCGCCTTCGCTGAAATGGCGCACATCCATACCCATGTGGATCACCTGCCCTTGTCCCGGTTGCC